>Ga0181563_10000009_pt1 | contig 163308 bp, 146 predicted proteins | sample 011ome_25_FD_133759 | JGI IMG/M metagenome (GOLD analysis project Ga0181563, IMG submission 133759) | Coastal salt marsh microbial communities from the Groves Creek Marsh, Skidaway Island, Georgia - 011512CT metaG (megahit assembly) | ecosystem: Environmental > Aquatic > Marine > Intertidal...
ACGTCAATGGTCAGACGACCGGCGATGTAGGATTCCGCCCCGTTCTTGTCACGACGAGTATAGGACTTCTGCCATCCATCCGAATTGCGGCCATTGACAGCAAGGCGGAAACCTGCCGAATCGCCAAGCGGGCCGCTGATATAGGCATTGCCATCGATCTGGTTGAAACGCCCGTAACCGATGTCACCGCCAGCTTCGAGAGTTTCGGTCGGACCAGCCGCGATGTAGTTGATCGCGCCGCCGGTGGAGTTCTGGCCGAACAGGGTGCCCTGCGGGCCCTTCAGGACTTCGATACGCTCAAGGTCGAAGGCCGAATGCATCGCCAGAACCGGGAAGGGCAGCGGAATCTGGTCCACATAGACGCTAACCGCGGGATAGACGCCCAGCGAGCTTTCGTTGAAGCCGATGCCACGCAGGGTGAAGATCGGCGTGTTCGTGGTGGACGGCGTATAGATCAGGCCCGGAGCAACCGAAGCAACGTCTTCCAGCGAGGCGACGTTGCGTTCCTTCAGCGCGGCGCCGGAGATCGCGGTGATGGTCAGGCCGACGTCATTCAGGTTTTCCTCGCGCTTGTTCGCCGTAACGACGATTACGTTCGCGTCAGACGCACCTGCGCCCTGAGCCATGGCCACGCCAGGCGTGAGCACCACAGCACCCGCTGCACTCGCCATAAGATATTTACGGAAATTCATTTTTCTCTCCTCCCCAAATAAACACTGAGCCGCTCCTGTGGCATCATAAAAAACTCAATATGGAAGCCTTAGAAACTGTCAACAAATCTCGATCGCGTTTGCGATACACGCAAATACCTGCTGCAAAAATATCACAGTCGATGATGTTCATGCAAACGTCTGCTCCGGATGAAAATTCGCCGCCTCGTATGCGCAGCCCTTGGCATGTGCCGGGACAGAGGATAATCGACCGGACGATCACACCCGTAGCGGCCAGCGCGGCCAATGGTGCAAGGGAGAGAATTGGTGACTCAGGCTGCAGATATTCGCGACAACCCCACGCCGGAATGGATCGCGGATGTGCGCGCGCGTTATGATGTGGAGCGCACAGTCGATCTTGCCCTAACCCGCAAGCTGGAACGCCGCGGGAGCCAGACCTTCGCTGTCGCAAATCTCGACGAGCTGAAAGCTTTGTTAAACGCATTCCTGGCTCGCCGGATCGATGGCGAATTTTCCGTCCGCAATCTCAAGGTGCTGACGGGCGGCAATTCGAAGGAGCAGTTTTCCTTTGAACTGGATTGGGTGAAGGACGGCGAAAAACGCATTGGAGACAAGCTGGTGCTACGCCGCGAACAGGCTGAATCCATCGTCGAGGCGGACAAGCTGCGCGAATTCCAGCTTGTGAAGGCGGCGAGCGCCCTGATGCCTGCGCCCACCGCCTACTGGCTGGACGAAACCGGGGAGGAGCTGGGCCGACCCGCTTTGATCTACAGCTTCGTGACGGGCGTTCAAAAGCCAACCAAATCGACCAGCAAGGTGACCGGGATCGGCATCAATTTCGACAAGCATCACCGCGACGTGCTTGGCCCGCAGTTCATCGATTATCTGGCCCGGATTCACAATTTCGATCCCGCCGGTCATGATCTTTCGGCCTTCGACATTCCCAAAGTGGGAACGACGCAGGACGTCGACTGGCAGATCAACTGGTGGGCACGCGCCTGGTTCGAAGACCGGCTGGAAGAGGTCCCTCTGATGACGGTGGCCGAACAATGGTTGCGCGCGAACCGCCAGCCGCTCGACCACCTTTCACTCATTCATGGCGATTACCGCAGCGGCAATTTCCTGTTTGACGAAGACACGCTGAAATTCACGGCGGTTCTCGATTGGGAACTGGGCTGTTTCGGAGATCGCCATGCTGATCTGGCCTGGGTGCTCAATCCCGTCTTCATCACTCCTTCCGAAGACGGTGAACCGCTGCACACCTCGCTGTTCCGGCGCGACGAATTCCTGCGCGACTATGAAAAAGCGAGCGGACTCAAGGTCGACGAGCAGCGGCTGAGCTATTACAACATCTTCGCTTACTGGCGCTCGGTTGCGCTCACTCTCTCCGCTGGGCCGCGGGCCGCAGGCGCACTCAAGACGCATCAGGATATCGTGCTTAGCTGGTTCTCGGGCATTTCCTATCCGCTGCTCGAAGCGCTGCGCCGCGAACTGGAATCGGTCCTGCGCTGAACGGCACGGACAGTGGGCATCAATTCCCCCGAAGGCTTCACTCGCTTTGACCAACTGACCGGCAATGCCTTCATGGAAATGGTCGGGCCGCTCTTCCTCAGGATCGATCCGGAGCAAGGCCCGGTCTTTGGCTTCCGGGTGGAACCGCGCCATTGCAACGCGATCGGAATTTGCCACGGCGGGATGATCGCAACCTTTGCCGATATCTATCTGCCTACCCAGGTCCGCTTCGACCCCGAGTTTGACGATGGCTATACGCCCACGATTTCGTTGACACTTGATTTCGTCGGCATGGGCAAGGTCGGGCAATGGGTCGAAGGGCGCGGACGCCTGGTCCGCCGCACCGGACGGATCATCTTTGTCGAAGGTCTGGTCACGGCAGACGGCGAGCCGATCCTTCGCGCGAGCGGTATTTTCCGGCGCGGCAAACCGGGTGAACGGATCGATACGAACGAGATGTTGCAGGATCTCGCCGGGACCTGGCAATTTCCCGAACGGTTCTGATGCTGGCGGATCAGCCTGGCTCGCCTGCGCACCGCGCCCGTTCGCGCACCGTCGCTTCGCATTGCGGCAGGATTCTGGCAAGATAGACCAGCAGAGCGATCAGCGGCGGCATGACGAGGAAGAGCGAGAGCATCGCCAAACGCAGATCGCCGGTGATGTCACTGATGATGCCCACCATATAAGGCCCCAGCCCCAACCCGATGAGACTGCTGGCAAGCGTCTGCACCGCAAAACCAGCGCCGCGCAGACGCGGAATGACCAGATCCTGCGCGGTCGCGATCATGATCGGCGACCACACTGTAAGCAGCAGTAGCGAAAAGAAATTCAGAATGAAGAACAGGCGTACGCTTCCGGTTGTAAACTGACCGACGGTCACCGCGCTGAACAGCAGCATCGCAGCGATCAGAAAATACATCCGCCCTGCAGGATGGCGGGCCTTGGCCGCATCGCCGATCCACCCGCCCAGAAAGGTGCCCAGCCCGCCTCCTGTCATGGCGATGAGGCCGAGCGTCAGCCCGTCATCAGGTTGCAGACCAAGATAGCGATTGCCGTAAACGTAAACAAACGCCCCCGTGGCGTAGGTGTAGATACCCAGCATTCCGCAGCAGATCGCCAGCACACGGTAGCTTTTCCCGCCCAAGGTCAACGCATGCGTCACCGGATCGCGCAGGCGCACGGACTGGAACCAGCTGAAAGCCGCATAGGATCCGATGCCGATGGCCAGCCACTGCACCAGATTGCTGGTAAGGGCGAAGCTGGAAATCGTGGTGATCACCGCCTGTCGTTCGACCGGAAGCAGATTCTCGATCAGCCAGTCAACCAGCAGGCTGGCAATAATTGCCGCCGCCAGGAAAACGAGGTTGCGTCGCTGTACGTCCCGGCCACCGCCCAGCTGCGCGATGCTGGTAAAGCTCCAGGGTGGAAACATCATCTTCGCTTCGGTCACTACGTTGCGGAAGGGGTGAGCGTCACCGGGGTGGGGATCGCCGTCCAATGCGCCGCGCACCGGCTCGCGCACGGTCAGAAACACCAGCAGGCCGAGCAGGACACCCGGAAGGCCGACGATGATGAAGGCCGCCTGCCAGCCCAGCAGGCCGAACCATCCCGGCCAGAGGTCCAGAATATAACCGCCAATGATCAGCGAAGCACCGATGCCGACATAGACGCCGGTGGTGTAGATCGCCAGGACAGTACCGCGCATCCGCTTCGGGAAATAATCGCCCAGCAGCGAGATTGCGGCGGGCGACGCACTCGCCTCGCCGATCCCCACCCCCAGCCGCGCTATGCCGAGCTGGACGAAATTGCCGGCAAAACCGGAAAAGGTGGTCATGATGGACCAGAACGACAGTCCGATCGCGAGCGTCTTGACCCTGCTCCAGCCATCCGCCAGCCGCGCCAGGGGAATGCCGAACAGCGCATAGAACATGGCGAATGCCGTGCCATAAAGCAGGCCGATCTGTGCATCGGTGAGATCAAGATCGGCCTTGAGATAGGGCGCCAGAATGGTGATGATCTGGCGATCCACGAAATTCATCGTGTAGATCATCACCAGAAGCGCCAACACATACCAACGATATGCGCCGCTGATGCTATGCGGAGTTTGCTCCGCTGCTGCGGTTGTCAAATCTTCCTCCCCACCCGCCCGATCTTTCCCGAGCGCACTTCGCCATGCCTATTGGGCGATATATCCCCCGTCGACCGGATAATAAGCACCGGTAATAAAGCTTGCGGACGGCGAGGCAAGAAACACTACCGCCGCCGCGATCTCGTCCGGCTTGCCCAGTCGCCCAAGCGGATGAAGTGCGGCGATCTGGTCCAGCGCTTCCAGGGTTGCCTGCTGCAACAGCGGCGTTTCGATGTAACCAGGTCCGATTGCGTTCACGCGGATGTTCCGGTCCGCCCCTTCGAGCGCGGCAACCTTGGTCAGGCCAACCACGCCATGTTTCGACGCCACATAGGCGGCTGCTCCGGTGCGCGCGATCGCCCCCATGATCGAGGCGATGTTCACAATGGACGCCCCCGCCTTCATCACTGCCATTTCGGCCTTCAGGCAGTAGAATACCCCATCGAGATTGATCGAGATGACCTTGCGCCAGTCATCCACGGTCGTATCGGGGATCGGTGCCAGTTCTGTGGAGATGCCGGCATTATTCACCGCGATGTCCACCTCGCCAAACTGCTCCACCGCAAGATCAACCATCGCCTGACAGGATGCAGGGTCAGCCACATCCAGTCGCGTTGCCACGGCGCGATCGCCCAGCTCACTGGCGAGCCTGCCCGCCGCGTCCGGATTGAGATCGGCGATCACCACCTTCGCGCCCGCCGCGTGGAATGCACGCGCGCAGGCCGCGCCAATGCCCGAAGCCCCGCCTGTGACAAGGGCAACCTTGCCCGAAAAATCGAGATTCATGCCCTATCCTTCCATTCCGGAATTTTCTTCGGCCAACTCGTCAAAAAAATCCTCGATCGCCGTGTTCACCCGCTCGGGATGAGTGATGTTGACCGCATGCGGTCCTCCAGGAATCAGCGTGACCCCGCGCGGATCGGGAACCCCCATTGGCGTCATCAGGCCCAGCTCGTGAGAGGTCGCGATATCCGCCAGGCCGTGAATCGTGGCCACCGGCACCTTCACCTCGTGCAGGCGGTCGAACAGCGCATCGATCGACATGAGACACCCGGTCGCGTCGCGCACCTGCGCCCTGCTCATCCCGAACCAGGCCTTGTGCCAATATTCATGATCAGCACCCGGGCCGAGAATAAAGCTGGCCAGAAATTCGACCTTGGCCTGATCGGCGCCATTGGCCGCCCAGTCCGCCATCGTCCGCGCAAATGTGTCGTCACCGCTGTCAGGCACCGGCCCAGCCTGGGTGGAGAGCTGCACGATTCCGTAGAAGCGTTCAGGAGCCAGCAGCGCGGCGCGCATGCCCACGATGCCGCCCTGGCTCATCCCGACGTGCACGCATTTGTCGATCCCCAGCGCGTCGAGCAGACCGATCAGATCCTTGGCCGAATCCCAATAGTTGAAATCGCCTTCCCACTCGGTCTGCCCGTGCCCGCGCGCATCCCAGGCGATACAACGGCGGCGTGATTTGAAATATTCGACCTGCCGGTCAAACATCGTGTGATTCATCATATAGCCGTGGCTGAACACCAGGGGCACGCCTGTGCCGCCGCTGTCCGCCACCGCGATTTTCGCGCCCGATGGCACCTCAACCAGTGTGATTGCCACGATCCTCTCCCGCTAGAATGGCTGATGCGGTCTGTTCCGCAGCCTTATTTGGACTGGGCGTAAACCCTCGACATGGCTTCCTGCGCGCGCGCCGTGATTTCCGCACCTTCAAAACCAGTGCTCATCACGTCATCGAAGCTGGCCAGCGTCGCCCGATTGGTGCCCCGGTAATAGGGGATCACCTCCTCGGCGAACAACTGGTGGCTGCGCAACGTGGCATCGTGCCGTGCCCAGTCCACGCCCATGATCATGTAGCAACCAAACCCGCCCGATTTTTCGATCAGCCGGTCAATTTGCGCGCGCGCCATTTCCGGGGTGCCGATGACAGCGAACCCCTGTTCGTTCAGCTGATCCACTGCCTTGTCAGTGCAGGACCAGTCGATGCCCGCGCCCGGATTGATGTGTTCGCGGTAGTTTTCCAGCTTGCACATGCCATAGCGGACCTCGTCACGAGCCTGCTCGAAGGTTTCGGCGATATGCATCGGCCCCATCAGGCGCCATTTGCTGCGGTTGGCGACATGACCGGCTTTTTTCGATTCCGTTTCAATGACATCCCAATGCTCCAGCAGTTTTTCCACGCCGATCGGGTGAGTCGCCGCCACCGAGAGCAGGCCCATTCCGTATTTGCCGGCGAGGATCGGGCCTGACGGCGAAATCACACCCACCGTCGCCATGTCGAAATTGGAATAGGGCAGTAGTTGCAGGCGCGCATCGACCAGGTTGAACCAGTCAGTCTTGCGCGTCACCCGCTCGCCTTTGAACAGCGGGATCAGCACTTCCAGAGCCTCGTGCAGCATCCGGCGGTTACTGAGCGGATCCAAACCGATCATCTGCGCGTCCTGCACCAGCTGGCCCGGCGCCACGCCGAACATAACGCGCCCGCGCGTCATGTAATCGAGCTGGACGATACGGTCCGCCACCATCAGCGGGTTGTGATAGGGGATGGTGACCGCGCCCGTGCCCAGCTTTATATGCTTGGTCCGCTCCGCCGCAGCGGCGATGGTTAGTTCAGGGCAGGAAATCGTTTCCACACCGCCCGAATGGTGCTCCCCGATCCAGGCTTCATCGAAGCCCAGCCGATCAAGGTTGATAATCGTCTCCATATCTTGCTGCAAGGCGATCAAGGGGTTCAGGTCAGGCCGATGATACGGCCCCATGAAAATGCCGAACCGCATGCCTTCTTCGATGAATTTCATGATCCTCTTTCCCTCAATGTCGAGCAACACTCTAAAAAATCAAGTCTTTATCGATTGCTAGTGCCCAGCCCTTTCGAGTCAAGCCAGTTTGAGTTCACTTTAAATTGCGCAGATGCCGCCGTCCACGGAATATAGCGAACCATTGACATATTCCGAAGCCGCGGAGAGCAGGAAGGCGGTGACCCGCGCGACCTCTTCAGGCCGCGCGAAGCGGCGGCTGGGGATCTGGGCCATGCGTGCCTTCGCCATATCCGAAGGTACACCCGGCTCGCTGCGGAAGATCGAATCTATCATCCTGCCTTCGACCGGGCCAGGACAGATGGCATTGACCCGCACACCCTCAGGCCCCCATTCAACAGCCGCGGAACGGGTAAGGCCGACCACCGCATGCTTGCTGGCGACATAGGCACTCATCCTTGCGGTACCCTTGATACCGGCGGTGCTGGCGAAGTTCACCACAGAACCGCTCCGCCGCGCGACCTGTGGGAGCCCGTATTTGAGCCCCAGAAATACGCCCGACACATTGACATCCAATATCTTGCGGAAGGTTTCCAAATCGAACTGGTCGATCAGAGTCGGAACATGTTCGATCGCCGCGCCATTTACCAGCCCGTCCAGCCCGTCAAACTCGGAAAAAACTGCAGCCATGGACGGCTCATCGGTCACGTCCGCCTGCCGGATGCTGTATTTCGAACCTGCTGGGAGTGATTTTGCCAAGCGTTCCAGCGCGATTTTATCGCAGTCCACAACGCATACATTCGCGTCCAAACTGCATAGAAGACGCACCAGGATGGCGCCGATATCACCCGCACCGCCCACTACGACGATGCGCCGACCTTCCAGATCGAACAAGTTAGCCAAACCGCTTCTCCCAAAATTTCCGAATCAAATTCGATTGCCACCACCCCACGGCAACCATAGAAATCCGGTTAGGAAATGAATACCGTATTTTGGGGCAAAACGTGATTACCGACGCTGATGTTGATTTCCATCCGACAGATCCGGGCATCCATGACTGGGCGGAAACAAATTATTTCGCCTTCTTCAACGCAGGATGCAGGATCTGCGGCCACGTTCAGGCGCTGTTCCGTCCGAACCTGGGAGTGGTGATGACGGACGTGCGCATCTGGCGCGGTCTGGTCGATCGGTCACATGATGCACTGTACGTCGCCAATCATCACCACCAACCCGGCGCGCCCAGCTTGCGCGACTATTCGCTGGCCAGCGGCCTGTCAGTAAAGGCATTCAGCCCGCGCGATTACCGGGTCGATTATATCGGCGTGGACGACACCGAAATCCATTTCGACATCAACGGCATCATGGAGCCTTACGATATCGCCGATCCCGAGATGGACCCGGTGACCAGGGCGCAGATTGACGGCGGCTTCGTGCTGGGCGAAGCCTATCGCGGCCATTGGGACATGCATGCCCGGCTGAAAGGCGAGATCCGCTGCCGGGGCGAGGTGATCCCGGTCGATTGCGTACAGGTGATCGATCACAGCTGGGGGCCACGCACCGAGACGGACCTGCCGGGCATGATGTGGCTGGGCGGGTATTTCCCCGAAACTGACACGGCCGTGCACGGCTTTTTCCCGGCTGATCCCGTTCACAGTGACGAACTCGAACTCGCCCATGGCTATATCTGCCGTCAGGGCAAGGTCACCGGCCTGCGTTCGGCGCATCTGGTTCTGTCCCGCCTCAATTATCTGCCCATCGCTGCCGAATGGCACGGCGAAGATGGCGACGGAAAAACCTTCAGTCTTTATGGCGCGGCGATTGCCGGCGGACCTTGGCCAGTCTATCCGAGCGTCGACGTTGGCATCACGCTTATGCGCTGGACAATGGACGGCAAGGTCGGCCATGGCTTGGCCATGGAGAACACCTCCATGGCCTATCGCACCCGCCACGGTCTGGCGGCGCAGCGGACGCCGAAAGGCTGAGCACATTCGACTGAGAGGATTTGAGATGCAACCCAGTTTCGATCATCGCATCCGCACCATGAACAAGGCGCTGACCGAAGTCATCCTGCCGGCCATCGACCCCGACAACAAGGGCGCAGTGGAACAGTTGCAGCTGGTGGTCGGATCGCTCAACCTGATGGACGAACAGATCGATTATTCGCATTGGTTTGAGGTGACAGACGGGCGCTCGTTGGTCGCCATGGCCGAAAAACTTGCCGGGATTTCGGGGCAGTCCATTGACCCTGCGACGGAAAAAGCCATCGCTTCGGTGCGCGATGCGGGATCGCGCCACAATGTGACGCTGACCGCGATCCGTCAGGCCAATTACGACCTGCGTGAGGCATTGAGCGCGATGATCACGCGCATACTGGAAAACAGTGACGCGACAACACACCGAGCGGTCTCGCTTGCGGTGATCGACATGAGCGAGGATCAAACCAGCCGCGAACGCGCCTTCGTAGCCAAGACCGGGTTCGACGTCTTCCCGGATTCGCTCAAGTCTATCCGCGACACGCTCGCAGCGGCTCCTGCGGGCTAACTGGCGCGCGGACCATGCCGATAACCCCCGACCAGCTTTATTCCTACATCCTGCCCGGTCAGGTGAACGACCCGCGCCCGGGCCTCGATCAGGCGCGCAAGGCGGACGCACTGGGCCTGGGCGGCATATTCCTGTCGGAACGCTGGGAGACGAAGGAACTGGGCGCCACCATGGGCGCGCTAACGCAAGTGACCGACAAGGTCCGGCTGGTGGCCGGGCTCACGCATTTCGGGACCCGTCACCCGGTTGTGCAGGCAGGCATGGCGCAGACGCTGCAACAGCTCAGCGGCAACCGCTTCGTGCTGGGATACGGGCGCGGTGTGGAAAGCCACATGCGCAGGATGGGCATTTCCACGCCCAATCTTGCCGGGCTGGCCGATTATGCGATGATCCTGCGCCGTCTGTGGGCAGGCGAAACCGTTGAGTACGACGGCCCCGCGGGCAATTGGGGCGAACTCAAGCTGCCGCAGGGGTATGACACGCCGCCCCCGCTCATTTTCGGCACGATCGGCCCCAAGACGCTGGCCATGGCGGGCGCCAATTTCGACGGGGTGGTGCTGCACCCGTTCCTGACAACCGAGGGCGTGCACCGGTCGATCGCCATCGTCCGCAACGCTGCCGCCGATGCGGGAAAAGACCCGCTTTCCGTGAAAATCTATGCCACCATCGTGACCGTTCCCGACACGCTGGACCCGGACCTTCGGATCGATCTGCTGGAAGCGCGGGCGGTATCCTATTTCATGCATCCCGAACTGGGCCGCCCGATCATCGCCACCAATGGCTGGGATCCCGACGCGGCAAGCGCTTTGCAGGAAAAAGGGCTGGCGGCGCTCGAATACGGCACCGGCGACGCACGAGACAAACGCCGCGCGATGGCGCAGGCGGCATCGCTATTGCCGCGCGAATGGCTGGAGACAGGCGCGGCGATCGGCAGCATAGGCCAATGCGTCGCCCGGCTGGAAGACTATGTGGCGGCGGGCGTCGACCACATCCTGCTGCACGGCACCACGCCGGACATGCAAGACGGGATCGTCGCCGGGGTCAGGGCAGCCCGCTAAGCGGAATCAGGCCACAGTCGCCTTGAAGTTTTCGAGGTAACGTTCGTTCAGCGCCTCGTCGAAAGCGGTGACCCGCTTGAGCTGATCATTCCAGTCGATATCCTGTTCCGCATCCTTGCCATCGGCCAGGCGGATAATTTGGTTGAAGTAGTATGCCGTGCCGGCGGCCACTTCCATCAGGCGCAGGAGTTCCGGCGCGGGGTCGCCGAATTGCGCGGGATCGAGGTTGCAGAGCATATCCGGCGAGGGCAGGCTGTCGACGGACCCATCCAGCAGCTTGTTGCAATAGTCGGGATCGATGCACAGCGGGCGACCGAGGCCGACCACGTCCATCGCGCCAGAAGCAAGCGCATCCTGCATTCCCGCCAACGTGCGGAAGCCGCCGGTCACCATCAGCGGCACCTTCACCACCGGGCGCAGGCGCGCGGCGAAATCGAGGAAATAGGCTTCGCGCGCCGAGGTCGAGGCGACCTTCTGCTTCACCGTGCCATCCTCGTTCCGGCCCACCATGGCGGTCGACTCATAGTTGCCGCCAGATACCTCCAGCAGGTCGATACCTTCATCGTTCAGCCATTCGATGACTTGGAAGGATTCCTCTTCAGTCGTGCCGCCCTTTTGGAAGTCGGAACTGTTGAGCTTGACAGAGACCGGGAAGGCCCGGCCCACCGCCGCGCGGGTGCGGCGCACCACTTCCAGCAAGGCCCGGGCGCGGTTTTCCAGCGAACCGCCCCACTTGTCCGTCCTGCGATTGGTTAGCGGGCTGACAAACTGGGACAGCAGGTAACCATGGGCCGCGTGGACCTGAACCCCGGTAAAGCCTGTGTCCTGCGCCACTTTGGCAACATGGACGAACCGGTTGATGATGTCCTCGATCTCGTCCGCTTCCAGTGCGCGGGCCATGCCTTCCTTGCCCGGCTTAGTATTTTCGGAAGGCGAGACTAAGGTTTCCGTGCCCGTGCCCGCCTGCCGCCCTGGATGGTTGATCTGCATCCAGATGTGGTTGCCATTGCGGCTGCCCGCGCGGGCATAGGCAACCATTTCCTCCAGCCCGCCATTGCCGTCTGCGGCCACATTGCCCGGTCGTTCCAGAAATCGGCGATCCACCTGCACATTGCCGGTGATCAGCAGCCCCGCGCCGCCATCGGACCAGCGTCCGTAAAGCGTGGCATGGGCCGCGGTCGCGCGGTTGTCGGGCGTGGCGATCCCTTCCGTCATGGCCGCCTTGCCCAGGCGGTTCTTCAGCACGGCGCCGCACGGCAAGGTCAGCGGATCAGCAATGGTAACGGGCATCAGGTAACTCCGGCAAGGTTAGCATTCCGGCGGCTGTCAGGCGGCCAACAGGTTTTCGATGGAACCGAAGCAATCGGTCACCACCTTGCAATCGAAATATTCGCGATAGTGGACCAGCTTGCCATCGCGGAAGCGCAGCAGGATCGCATATTGCTGATTATAGGGGTTGCCCTTGAAATCGCCTTTGCCGCGCTGTTCGACCAATACCCATTCCGGATCAGCCATTGGCTGAACGCGGGTATCGTGAAACGACAGGCCGAGCGCGTCGGCCACCGCCTGAAACACGCCAACGCAGGCTTCCTTGCCTTCCACTACCGGCGGCAGGCCGATACTGCCGGCATAGGGAAATTCCAACTTCACATCATCGGCCAGAATGGCCTGCCAGGCCGGGCTGTGGGGATCGAAATCGGCAAAGATCGCGCGGGCGCGCTCGACATTGTCCATTGCCACATTCGCCGTCGTCATCTTTATTCTCCCGGATCGCGCGCTGCGCCATGATTTGTAGTGCACTTCATATCATCGCGCCGCCTCATGTCGACGAATATTCGGCAGCCCCCGTCAGACCCGTTCGACCAGCAGGGCGATGCCCTGCCCCACGCCCACGCACATGCTGGCTAGCGCATAGCGCCCGCCGCAACGCTGTAATTCCTCGGCCGCCGTCATCGCGATGCGCGCGCCCGACATGCCCAGCGGATGGCCCAGCGCAATCGCCCCGCCATTGGGGTTTACGCGCGGATCATCGTCCGCGATGCCGAGCGCGCGGGTGCAGGCCAGCGCCTGCGCGGCGAAGGCTTCGTTCAGTTCGATGACATCCAGATGATCGGCCCCGATCCCGCCGAGCAAGAGCGCCTTCTTTACCGCCTCGATCGGGCCGACCCCCATGATGCGCGGCGCCACCCCGGCCGTGGCCATGGCGACGATGCGCGCACGCGGCACCAGCCCATGCGCCTTCGCCGCCGCTTCGCTGGCGACGATCATCGCCGCCGCGCCGTCATTCACCCCACTGGCATTGCCCGCCGTGATCGTTCCGTCCTCGCGCGTGATCGGCTTGAGCGCGGCCAGCTTGTCCAGCGTGGTCATGCGCGGATGTTCGTCCGCCGCGAAGATCACCGGATCGCCCTTCCGCTGAGGTATCGTGACAGGTGCGATTTCCGCCGCCAGCCGCCCGCTGGCCTGAGCGGCAGCGGCCTTTTCCTGGCTGCGCAGGGCGAAGATGTCCTGGTCTTCGCGCGACACGCTGAAATCATCCGCCACATTTTCCGCCGTCTCCGGCATGGCGTCGACGCCAAAGGCCTTCTTCATCGCCGGATTGACGAAGCGCCAGCCGATGGTCGTGTCGTAAATCGCAGTGTTGCGGGAAAAGGCGCTGTCCGCCTTGGGCATGACGAAGGGGGCGCGGGTCATACTTTCAACGCCGCCCGCCAGCATCAGCTGCGCATCGCCCGCACGGATCGCCCGCGCAGCGGAACCGACCGCATCCAGCCCCGAACCGCACAGGCGATTGACCGTGGAGCCGGGCATGCGCACCGGCAGACCCGCCAGCAGCAGCGCCATGCGCGCCACATTGCGGTTGTCTTCGCCCGCCTGATTGGCGCAACCGAAGATCACATCGTCCACCGCATCCCAGTCAACCGCTGGGTTGCGCTCCATCAGCGCCCGCAGCGGATGCGCTGCCAGGTCATCCGCCCTGACACCGGCGAGCGCGCCGCCAAACTTGCCGATAGGGGATCGAATCGCGTCACAAATGAAGGCTTCTGCCATGTCTTCCCATTCTTTTGCTGCACAGCGGTGGTCTGACCCCGCCCGGTTTTCGGATTCACCGTGTTTGAATGCTATAGCCATAGCGCTGCAAGGGCGATATGCATATCCGGCATTTTTTCGGTTTATCGATTTTGGGAGATTTTGCAGACATGGCTGACGAACAGGTTGCGCGCATCGAACGGGACGGCGCCATCGCGATCTGCGTGATCGATTCGCCGCCGGTCAACGCGCTGGGACAGGCCGTGCGCAAGGCTTTGGTCGACGCGGTCGCACAGGCCAACGCCGATGCGGCGGTGGACGCGCTGGTGATTCACTGTGCGGGGCGCACCTATTTCGCCGGGGCCGATGTGCGCGAATTCGGCAAACCGCCCGTGCCGCCGCACCTGCCCGATGTGGTGAACACGATTGAAGCCAGCGCCAAGCCGGTGATCACGGTGATTCACGGTTCGGCGCTGGGCGGCGGCCTGGAAGTGGCCATGGGTTGCCACTTCCGCCTGGCCACACGGACCGCGAAAATGGGCCTGCCCGAAGTCACGCTGGGCATCATGCCGGGCGCGGGGGGAACGCAGCGGCTGCCGCGCCTGATCGGCGTTGCCAAGGCGCTGGAGATGACCGCGCATGGCACGCCGATTGGCGCTGCCGAAGCGAAGGAGCTGGGGCTGGTCGATGCGATCGTAGAAGGCGATCCGTTGCAGGCCGCGCTTGAGTTTGCCCGCAAGGTGGTGGCCGATGGAACGCAGCCGCGCCGCACGAGCGAGCGGGACGACAAGCTGGGCGATGCCGGCAATGCTGTCCTGTTCGACGAATTCCTAGCGAAGAATGCCAGGAAGTTTCGCGGTCTCGACGCCCCGACCGCCATCGTCGCGCTGATGCGCAAGACGCTGACCATGCCCTTTACCGAAGCGGTCAGGCTGGAACGCGAAGGGTTCCTGGCCCTGCGCGAAGGCCCGCAGTCGAAGGCGCTGCGTCACGCCTTCTTTGCCGAACGCGAAGCGGCAAAGGTGCCCGGCATCGGCAAGGAAACACCGCGCCTCAAGATCGAAAAGGTCGCCGTGATCGGCGCGGGCACCATGGGGTCGGGTATTGCGCTCGCCTTCCTGCAATCCGGTTTTGAAGTGATCCTGATCGAGGTGGCGCAGGCCGGGCTGGATCGCGGCGTCACCACCATTGACAAGACGCTGGCCAAGAATGTCGCGCAGGGCCGGATGAGCGAAGACAAGGCCGCACGGACCAGAAACGCCCTCACTCCCACGCTCGAATTCGAAAAAGTCGCCGAAGCCGATCTGGTGATCGAGGCGGTGTTCGAACTGATGGAGGTGAAGCAGGACATCTTCCGCAAGCTTGACCAGCATGCCCGGCCTGACGCAATTCTGGCGACCAACACAAGCTATCTCGATATCAACGAGATCGCTTCAGTCACCAGCCGCCCGCAGCAGGTGATCGGCCTGCACTTCTTCTCCCCTGCCAACATCATGAAGCTGCTGGAAGTGGTGCGCACCGACAAGACGTCCGACTCCGTCCTGGCCAGCGCGCTTGACCTGGCCAAGGCGATTCGCAAGGTCGCTGTGGTGGCGCGCGTTTGCTACGGCTTCATCGGCAATCGCATGCTGTCAGTGCGGCGCGTGGAAACCGAAGCACTGCTGCTGGCAGGGGCCAGCCCTTATGATCTTGACCGGGTGGTAGAAGGTTTCGGCATGGCCATGGGTCCCTGCCGGATCGGCGATCTGGCAGGGCTGGACCTTGGCTGGACGCCCGAGAACTCGACCGGCAACACCGTCAAGGAACGCCTGTGCGAAATGGACCGGCGCGGTATGAAGAACGGCGCGGGTTTTTACGACTATGTCGATGGCAAGCCGCAGGAATCGTGCGCAGTGCTAGCGATGATCGACGCCTTCCGCGCTGAAAAGGGCGTGACCCCGCGCAGCTTCGACGATGACGAAATCCTGCAGCACATGCTGTACCCGATGATGAACGAAGGCGCGAAGATTCTGGAGGAAGGGATTGCCTTGCGCGCCTCGGACATCGATGTCGTTTGGCTGTTTGGTTACGGCTGGCCGCGCTGGACCGGCGGACCGATGTTCCTGGCCGACCAGATCGGCCTGCCCGCCATCGTCGAGGCGCTGGAGCGGATGGGGCCGGGCCACGAACCGGCCGCGCTGCTGCGCAGACTGACCGCTGAAGGTTCCAGCTTCGTCGAATATGACAAGGCGAACGGCGGATAGAGCGCTGGCCATGGCCCAATCGAAAGTCTCTGCACAATCCCTCGCAGGGCCGGACCTGCCAGCAATCGAAGCGGCGGCCTTCGTGTGGGTTGCTGAGGTTGCGGGCGGCACAATCGTTGCGAAGGCGAAGGCCTCTGGCGGAAATCGCCGCCAGAGCTGGGCGATCGATATCGAAACCGCTGACGGCGCGCGAACGCCGTTGCTGCTGCGATTTGATCCGCGCCCCGACGAACCGGGCGCGGAACCCTGGACGATCGAGCGCGAAGCGGAAGTGTTCAGGGCCATCCGCGACATTCCGATCCGCGCACCCAAATTCGTCGGCTTCAACCCGAAACTGCGCGCGGTCCTGACAGACCGGGCCAGTGGCGTCGCCGAATTGCGCCATCTGAAAGACGACGTGCAAAAGCAGCAGATCGCCCGCCAGTTCATGGCCGATCTCGCCACGCTGCACCGCTGGCCCACGGCCGGCATCCGCCTCGCCGCCAGCGTCGAAAGCGCCAGCATCGCCGATCACATCGTCAATGAGCTCGACATCTGGGAGGCCATGTATCGCGAAACGGGTGAGGAAGACCCGCTGCTGGAATTCGCTTTCCTGTGGCTGCGCGCGCATGTCCCGCAGGGCGGTGGCATGCCGGTGTTCACGCATGGCGATGCGGGGCCCGGTAACTTCATGTATGACCGCGGCGAGCTGACCGCGCTGATCGATTGGGAATTTGCGCATCTGGGCGACCCGATGGATGACATCGCCTGGTTTTCCATGCGCTGCGTGATGGAGCCGGTGCCCGATTTCTTTGATGCGCTGAAATGCTACGAAGCGGCCATGGGCGCGCCGATTGAACGGCAGAGCCTGCTGTATCACCGGGTGCTGGTCTCTACCAGAGTGGTCGTCATCCGGCACCGCGCCTTTGCTAGCGAACCGGCGCATGCCATCGTCTCGCGCGGGTTGAATCGCCGCCTGCTGGTGGAAGCCATGTCTGCCGCCAGCGGCAGCACCGTCACCCCGCCCCGCCCGGTTGACGCGCCCGAAACTACCCGTACCTCGCTTTATGACAAGGTCATCGGCGATCTCGGCAACATCATCGTGCCGCGCAGCGCGGACAAGGCCGCGGTTGCGGCTGCCAAGAACGCGGCCAAGGTTGTCAAATACCTCAAGGCAATCGATCGCTTCGGCCCGGCGATCGAAACGGCCGAGCTGGACGAGCTGGAACGGCTGCTCGATATCCGTCCGGAATCGGTCGAAAAAGGGCAGCAAGAGCTGTGTTCTGCCTTGCGCGCCGGTGCTGTCAGTTTCGATGCGGCGCTGGCCTATTTTGCCGGGGCGGGCCAGCGCGGCGCGCAGCTCAGCGCCGAGGCGTCGGGCAGCATCGCGGGGCGGCATTACACCCCGGTCTGAATAAACATGCCGACTTGGGACGAGGAGTTCAGGCAATGCACGACATAGTGATCCGCAACGGACTGGTAATTGACGGGACCGGTAGCGAGCCGTTCAGGGCCGATGTGGCGATTGACGGCAAACAGATCAGCGCGGTTGGCGAAGTCAACCGCAAAGGTCGCCGGGAAATTGATGCAGATGGTCTCATCGTGACCCCTGGCTGGGTCGATATCCACACGCATTACGACGGGCAGGTCAGTTGGGATTCCTTTCTCAGCCCATCATGCTGGCACGGCGTCACAACAGTGGTCATGGGTAATTGCGGGGTCGGCTTCGCACCCGTAGCGCGCGATTATCATGATGAACTCATCAATATCATGGAAGGGGTGGAAGACATACCGGGCACCGCCCTGTCAGAAGGGATCAAATGGGAGTGGGAGACCTTCCCTGAATATCTTGACTTTCTGGCGACGCAGGAATTCGCGCTCGATGTCAGTGCGCAGATTCCGCATGCCGCGCTGCGGACCTATGTGATGGGTGAACGCGGGGCCGCGAATGCACCTGCCAGCGAAGCGGAAATAGCAAGGATGGCGGAGCTGGTCAGGGAGGGCCTTGATGCTGGCGCCGTCGGCTTTTCGACTTCCCGCATCAGTGCGCATCGAACCGCGAGCGGAGATGTCGTACCTGGCACACAGGTGTCGGTCGCGGAAATGGAAGGACTATGCGCTTCGCTCGGGACCGCGCCAGGCGCCGTGTTCGAAGTGGTTTCCGACCTTCACCTCGAACCCATCCCCGGCAGCCTCAGCACGACGGAAGATCTCGACTGGATGGGGCGGCTGTCGCGTGAGCACGGCGTGCCCTTCACATTTCTGATGCACCAGAACCCGGGCAATCCAGGAAAGTGGCGTGAAATCATGAAATTGACCGCCAGCCAGAACGCGCAAGGGGCAACTCTGATGCCTCAGATCAGTCCGCGCCCGATCGGGATAATCATGGGCTGGCAAAGCAGTTTCCATATTTTCATGGGCCGCCCCACATACGACGCTATTGCCACCCGCCCCTTCCCCGATCAGCTGGCAGAATTGTGCAAACCCGAAGTTCGCGCGAAAATACTCTCCGAATCCGCTGGCAAGACGCCGTTTGCCGGCATTCCATTGGCAACCGAGCTCATGTTCCGGTTGGAAGACGATGACGGCACGCTCGATTACGAACCCGCCTATGCGCAGAGCGTGAAAGCCATAGCCGAGGTGCAAGGCGCCGCTACTGACGCGGTAATCTACGATATGTTAATGGAGCGGGACGGGAATGGCTTTGTCTATGTCGTCATAATGAATTACGCCGATTACAATCTTGAATTCGTGCGCGAACTTATGGCCGACCCTCAGGTTTTGGTCGGCGGGTCCGACGCCGGGGCGCATTGCGGTGCAATCTGCGATGCGGCCATTCCTACGTTCATGCTAAGCCATTGGGCGCGCGACCGAAAACAGGGCCCGCGCATCCCGTTGCAGCAGATTGTCGCCAAACAGACTAGCCACACCGCGCGCGCCTATGGCTTTTCCGATCGCGGCGTGATTGCGCCGGGCATGCTGGCGGATGTGAACGTGATTGATTTTGACCACCTCAAATGCAGCACGCCTGCGCTTTATTTTGACCTGCCAGCGGGCGGGCGCCGCATCGTGCAGTCTGCCACCGGCTATGTCGCAACGATCAAGAGCGGCGCGCTTACATTTGAAAATGGAATTGCGACCGGGGCCCTGCCAGGTCGCCTCGTTCGACGCGCCAAAAGCGCTGCACTGCTCACTGCGCATGTTTGACCCGACCAAGGAAGCCTTATCGATGTCTGATGTTACTGCCCGGGACGACCAGTTCCATTTCGCGCAGATGGGCGAACGCTGGTGGATGACCGAAACTGCCTGGTTTTCCTTCTGCGTGCCCGAACGCAAGCTGGGCGGCTGGTTCTACACCATGGTACGGCCCAATATCGGCACGGTCGCGGGCGGTGCCTGGGTATGGGATGACGGCGCGATCCTGCCATGGGAAGTGCCCTATTCCAGCAACCTTACCGCCATGCCGTTGCAGGACGGGGCGGACTTGAATGACGTTGCCCTGCGTAATGGCGTGTCGCTGAAAACCATCGAGCCGCTGACGAGTTACGCCATCGGCTATGACGATGCTGGGCTGTTCAGGGCCGACCTGCGCTTCGACGCGGTCATGCCGCCGCGCCCCCTGCGCAAGCCCGGCTCGGCCTTTGGCGACCTGACGCATTTCGACCAGTTCGGCCGCGTACATGGCACGATCAGCCTGCATGGAGAGGATATCGCGGTCGATTGCCTGGCCATGCGGGATCGCAGCTGGGGGCCCCGCCCGGAACATCGCCCGCGCAAGAGCGCCTATGTCAGTGGTATCGCCTCGGCAGACGATTGTTTCCTGTTCGTCACCAAGGCTAATGAACTGTGTGGCGAGCTGGCCTATGGCTTCATGATCCGCGACGGGAAGATCGGGGACCTGATCACCGGCACGCGGCATGTCGAACGCAATCCCGCCACCGGTTTGGTGGAACGGATTTTGATCCACGCGAAGGACGAGCATGGCCGTAGTCTGGATGCCACCGGCACCCGGCTGAGCGGCATCACGCTGATCCGCCATAGCTTCATTGACCAGAACGGGCTGATGGAATGGTCCATCAACGGCAAGACCGGCCATGGCGAGGATCAGGACATGTGGCCAGTGCACGAATGGTCGCGCTATCGCCGCGAAGGGGTGGAGTAAGGCCCATGGCAGCAATCGTCGGCATCGATGTGGGCGGCACCTTTACCGACCTTTACCTCAGCCCTGGCAATGGCGAGCCGGACCGGGTGGTCAAGGTCCCCTCCACGCCCAACGATCCCTCGCGCGGGCTGGCCGACGCGCTGGATGCCTGCGGGGTCGATCCGCAGCAACTCGGGCTAATCCTGCACGGCACCACCATCGCTACCAATGCGGTGATCGAACGCAAGGGCGCGGCGGTGGCGCTGGTCACCACGCAAGGCTTTCGCGACGTGCTGGAACTTGGCCGGCGCGATCGGCCAAGCGCCTATGGGCTGACAGGCATTCACCGCCCGCTGATCCCGCGCAGCCAGCGCTGGGAGATCAGCGAACGGCTGGATCATGAAGGCAAGGTCGTGACGCCGCTGGACGAGGCGGGGGTGCGCGAACTGGCGCAGGCGCTGGCGGCAACCGGGCTGGAGGCGGTGATCATCTCCTTCCTTCATTCCTACGCCAATCCCGATCATGAACGCCGCGCTGCCGAGATCTTCCGTTCCGCGCGCAATGACTGGCAGGTCGTGACCTCAAGCGAGGTGGTGCGCGAATATTACGAATTCGAACGCACCAGCACGGCGGTTGTGCAGGCCTATCTCCAGCCGCTGGTCTCCCGCTACGCCGAACGCCTGCAAGGCCGACTGGCCGAACGCAACATCACCGCCCAGACGCTGGTCATGCAGTCGAACGGCGGACTGGTGCCGCTGGCGCAATTGCCGCGCAGCGCCGCCAATATCGTGCGCTCCGGCCCGGCGGCCGGGGTAATCGCGGCAGCGCGGCTGGCGGCGCAGGCCGGGTTCGACAAGATAATCACCGGCGACATGGGCGGGACCAGCTTCGATGTGGCGGTGGTGGTCGATGGCCAGCCGCATGTCGCGGAAACGACTGAACTCGATTTCCGCATTCCGCTGCGCCTGCCGATGATTGACGTGCACACGATCGGCGCGGGCGGCGGCTCGATCGCGGCGATTGACCGGGGCGGAATGCTCAAGGTCGGCCCGGAAAGCGCGGGCGCGGTGCCCGGCCCGGTCTGCTTCGGGCGCGGCGGAACCGCGCCCACCGTGGCCGATGCCAATGCGGTGCTGGCGCGGATCAACCCGGAACATCCGATCGGCCTTACCAACCTCACCCGGCTGGACGTGGATGCGGCGCGCGCGGCGCTGGGCAGGCTGGGGGCCGGGATCGGCCTTGACGCGGAAGACGCGGCGCTGGCGATCCTTACCGTCGTCAACCAGGCCATGGCCGGGCGCACCCGTCTGCTGACAGTGGAACAGGGCCACGATCCGCGCGATTTCGCGCTGGTCATCTTCGGCGGGGCCGGACCGCTGCATGGCGCCGCGATCATGCGCGAAGTAGGGATCCGGACGATGATCCTGCCCCCGCACCCGGGCGTCCAATGCGCGCTGGGCTGCGCCATTGCCGACATACGCTATGACATGTCGCTGACCGTCGAACGCCCGGTGAGCGAAGTCACTGCCGATTTCGCAGCCGGCGCGCTCGCCGCGCAGAGCCGGGAAGGCGAAGCCAAGCTGGCCATTTCCGCGAATGAAATCGCCCGCACCGCCGTGGACCATGTCGCGCAGATGAGTTTTGCGGGGCAGATTCACAGCCTGCGCGTGCCGATCGAACAAGGCTGGACACCCGCCCGCATGGCCGACGAATTCCGCAAGGTCTATGCGCGCGAATATGGCGAAGCGCCGGGCGACCTGCCAGTCACGCTGGTCAGCCTGAAGACGACGGTGCACGGGCTGCGCGAACAGGCAGGCGCCGCCGCCGAAGCAGAAGCGGCGGCGAACGCGCCGCAACCTGCCGCAACCCGCCCGGTGCGCTTCGACCGCTGGATCGACACGCCGATCTATCGCCGCGAAACGCTGCGCTTCGACCATCGCTTTTCCGGGCCGGCAATTATCGAGCAGGCCGATACGACCACAGTGATCGAACCGGGGATGGCGGCCCGGGTCGATCGTTACGGCAATATTCTGGTGGAGATGGCATCATGAACGACCCGGTTACGCTGGCAGTGGTGCGCGGCGCGCTGGAACAGATCACTGACGAGATGGACCTGCACCTGATCCGGGCCGCACTTTCGCCGATCATCTCCGAAACCAATGATTGCGCGCACGGGCTGTACGATGCCGAAACAGGCGAGACGATCGCCCAGGGCAGTTATGGCCTGCCGCTGTTCCTGGCCAGCATGCAATGGACCGTGCAGCGGGTGATCGCGCATGCCAGGGCTGACGGCGGCTTTCGCGAGGGCGACCTGTGGTTCGTCAACGATCCCTATATCAGCGGCACGCATCTCAACGATGTCGTGCTGGTCAAGCCGGTGTTTGTGGATGGCGAATTGTTCGCCCTCTTCGCCAATACCGGTCACTGGATGGACATGGGAGGCGCAGTGCCCGGCGGGTGGGCGCCATCGGCCACCGAAATCCATCAGGAAGGGCTGATCATCCCGCCGCTGAAGCTGTGCGAGGAAGGGCGCTTCAACACCGCGCTGCTGCGCCTGATTCAGGCCAATGTCCGCCTGCCGGGGCAGCTGGAAGGCGATCTCAAGGCGATGATGAACGTCTTTCCCGTCGGCGCGCGGGGGCTGGACAATCTGATCGCCCGCTATGGCGTGGCAGCGCTGCGCAGCTGCATCTCCGAAATTCTCAACCGGTCGGAACGGCAGATGCGATCCTACATCGCGGACATCCCCGACGGGACGTACAGTTTCGAAGACTGGTTCGATAATGATGGCGTGGACGATGTTCCGCTGAAGGTCGCCTTGTCGATCACCGTGGCAGGAGACAGTCTCAGGCTCGATTTTGCAGGCACTGCCGAAAAGGCGCGCGGGCCAATGAACATTTCCGATGGCACCACCATTTCCATGTGCCTGGTCGCGATCAAGCACATCTTCCCGGATGTTCCGGTCAATGGCGGCGCGTTCCGCCCGATCAGCATTGACATTCCCGAACCGTCGATCCTCGCGGCCCGCTACCCCTCGCCGGTCGGGGGCACGACCGATGTCACCCAGCGCGTGGTCGATGTGGTGTTCGGCGCGCTGGCGCAGGCCATTCCCGAGCTTGTGCCCGCCGCCCCGTTCGGCACCACCGGGGTGCTGACCGTAACCGGCAAGCGGCCACGCGACGGTGGCTATTTCGTGGCCGTCTATCCCTATCCGGGCGGCTATGGCGCAAGCGCCGGGTCCGACGGGCTGGTCAACGGCACCCCGCCCAGTTCCATGGCCCGTTTCATGTCCGTCGAAATGTCGGAACACCGTTATCCGGTGCGGTTCGAATATCTGGCGATCCGCGAAAATTCAGGCGGGGCGGGCCTGCATCGGGGCGGTTGCGGCACTGCTTACGGGATCGAGGCACTGGCTGATTGCACGGTCAGCATATTGGGTGACCGGGTGGATCACGCCCCCTTCGGCATCGAAGGTGGTGGCCCGGCGGCAGCCAATGCAGTGCAACTAGTGATTGACGGCGCAGAGGTGAGCCCGCCCATGCGCAGCAAGGCGGAAAAACTGGCGCTCAAGGCCGGGGATCGCATCCGCCTTGCCTCGCCCGGCGGGGGCGGCTTCGGCGACCCTGCGGCGCGCCCGCCCGCCGCGATCGAGGAAGATCTCAACAACGGGCTGGTGACCGCAAGCGACGCGAGCGGGATTTACGCGGCCAGCGTCAGGCGAAGCGGCGAGCTGGCGGGGCGGCCCCTCTACCGGGTCGCCCGCTGAATCTCTCAGCTCGTTTGCCCGCCATCCACACCGTAATAATTGCCGGTGCAATAGGATGCCTCGTCGCTGGCGAGAAACGCAATCATCCGCGCCACCTCGTCTGCGGTGCCATAACGGCGCATCGGAATGGATTGAACGAACGCCTCATGCGCGGCACGCGGATCGTCCGGTAAAAAATCACCTTCGATCGCCGCCATCATCCTGGTGTCAATCGGCCCGGGATTGACCGTGTTGACGCGAATGTTCTGAGCCGCGCCTTCCAGCGCCGCACATTTCATCATCCCCATCACGGCGTGCTTGCTGGTGACATAAGGGGCGAAAGTGGGGGTGCCCTTGCGCCCGGCGGTGGACGACAGAATCACGATCGAACCGCCGCCCGATTGCCGCATCGCCGGCATGACCTTGGACAGGCCCGCAAAAACGCCACGCACATTGACGACCATGACCCGGTCGAAATTTTCCAGGCTGGTTTCGCCGATCAGGCCCGCCCGGCCTTCGATGCCCGCATTGAGTACCGCGATGTCGATCCGCCCGAAACTGTCGAGCGCGCATTGAACCATGGCCGCATTATCCGCTTCCTGCGCAACATCGCAGCGGCACCAGCGCGCGTCATCGCCAATTTCCCGCATCAGTTCCGCAGGCCCTTCATCCTGCAGGTCGGACAGCACCAGCCGCGCGCCCCGCTGGTGCAGCAGCCGCGCCGTTGCGCTGCCGATCCCACCCGAAGCACCGGTGACGAGCGCCACCTTTCCAGTCAGTTCGCTCATCAACCCTCTCCAAAATGATCTGTGTCGTAAAGTATGCAGCTGTGCGTCACCACTTTCAGCGGATCGCGCGCCAGCGCATCGGCCAGGAACGGATCCTGCGCCGCCACCCAGGCAGCATGGCCCGCCGCCGCTTCATCGATGGTGTGGAAGGAAAAATCCATGACGCTTTCATGCGTGCCACACGGTTCGATGTTGTGGGCGATCGACATGTGCACCGGGGGCACCGGAAATGCCTTGGCGCTGGCGGCGAAGCTTTCGTCCAGCCGGGCGCGGAATGCGGCCTGGTCCATTGCGTCGGGCCTGCTGGCATAAGCAAAGACGCGGTGAGCGGCAGGGCGGGTGCCGATCAGATTGCAGACCTCGGTAACGAGGTGAACCGCCTTCTGCCGGGCAAAGACCTGGCTGCCGTCAGCCATGATCGCAGGCATGTTGGGCGTGGCCAGCGATGCCTGGCAGGACGCCAGATCATCATACAGCAGTTCACCTACCCCGCCGAAACCGGGATCGGCACCGGCAAAGGCGGAACAATCCGCCACGCAATCATTCTGGACATAGATGCGCACCGGATCCCAGAACTCGCGGAACTGCATGGCGAACCCGCCATGCATGCGCCAGCGCCGCGCCCAATACTCGCGGCTGTCACCCGCGCGGCGTTGTTCGATATAGATGATCTTGATCATGCCTGACCTGTCCTTCTAGACGGCTTGGCCCAGCCTGGCCCGGCCCCAATTGCCCGCGCGCGCGATGGCCGCATCGGCAACGGTGCAGTTGCCCGCCTCGAACTGGTAGACGTGCTGCATCTCCGGATCGATCTCCAGCGTGACATCGACCCCCGCCTCGTGCGCCTTCGCGGCGAAGGCCCGGCTGTCGTCCAGCAGCACATCGTGCCCGCCGACCTGGATCAGCATGGGCGGCAGGCCGGCCAGGTCGGCACACAGCGGATTGGCCAGCGGATCGTGCGGATCGCCATCCGGCCCCAGGAACACCGGGATGAAGGCCAGCGTCGCCTCGCGCGAGCCGAGCCGGTCCAGCTCCGCATTGGCGACATAGCTTTCGCCCTTCGCCTCCGTATCGAGATAGGGGGCCATCGGGATCGAACCGGCGGGCATCGGCAAACCCTGCGTGCGCGCCAGCAGCAGCGCCGAAATGGCCAGCGCCCCTCCGGCTGAATCGCCTGCGAAAAGGATTTTCCCGGGCGGCACACCTTCGCTTTCCAGCAGGAAACGATAGGCCGAAACCGCATCTTCGACCTGCGCAGGGTGCGTGTGTTCGGGCGCGCGCCGGTAATCGATGATCAGCGCGCGGCAGCCAAGGGCGCGGGCGAAATGGCCGTAGAGCTTGCGATGCGAATGGAGTGAACCAAGCGCATAGCCGCCCCCGTGGAAGCAGAGCACCACGGCCTGCGCATCAGCCATGGCGTCCGGGACCGCCCACAAGGCGGCCATGCCCGCCACATCCGCAGCCTGATAGCTGACGCCGTCGGGCTCGGCGGTGACATCGCCCCATTGATCGAACAGGGCGCGCACCCCCTCTATCGGCATTGCGGGATCAGCCGCCATCGCGGCAACCCAGCTGTCATAAAGCCTCGCCAGAGCGGACATCACGCGCCCTCCAGCACCAGCCGACCCGATACCTTGCCCTGTTCCAGCAGCTCCAGCGCTTCGTTCGCGCAATCCTTGGGCATGCAACTGATCGGCATCGGCTGCAGCTTGCCGGACTGGGCCAGCGCGATGACCGCGCGCAAATCCTGGCGGCTGCCGGTAATCGTGCCGATGATCGAACGCGGCTTGAAAATCATGCCCGCGAGCGAAAGCGGATAATCGCCACCGCCCACGCCCACCAGCACCAGCTTGCCGGTCTTCGACAGGCAATCCATCGCCATGCCGATGGTGTTGCGGTTGCCGACGAAGTCGAGCGCGGCAAACAGCCGCCCTTCAGCCGCCGCCACGATCTCTGCCACCGGGTCGCCTGCCCTGGGATCGAAGGCCCGCTCCGCCCCGGCGGCAATCGCTTCCGCACGCTTCTGTTCGTCAATGTCGACCAGGAACATCCGGTCATGGCCCAGCGCCTGCAGCATGGCCATGGCCGCGCGGCCCAGTCCGCCTGCCCCCATGATCAGCACCGGCGTGCCCGCGCGCAATTCACCGAGCTTGCGGATCGCGGAATAGACGGTCAGCCCCGAACAGGCGAAGGTCGAGGCCAACGCCGGATCGATCCCGTCAAAGGCGAACAGATAGCTGCTGTCAGGCACCACCACATGGCTGCCGAAACCACCATCGCGGATCGTCCCGAGCGAGCGGGAATTGAGGCACATGTTTTCCTGGTCACTGGTGCAGAACTCGCAGGTTCCGCAGCCCATCCACGGGTAGACGATGCGGTGATCGCCGATGGCAGCGCCCGCTGCCTCCGGCCCCATCGCCACCACCCGGCCGACGATCTCGTGCCCCGGCGCACAGGGCAGCTTAACCCCGCGATCCGTAACCTTCAGTATCTGCCCGTTGCCCAGGTCGAATTCGCCCTTCACGAAATGAATGTCGGAATGGCACACGCCGCAATGCGTCACCTCCAGCACGATTTCCGCGCCCTGCGGTTCTGGATCGGGATATTCGATCGCCTGGAGCGGCTTGTGATTTTCGACGACTGACCAGCGCCTCATCGGTTCATCCTCTGTTCGGGTGAGGCAGGTTGCGTGCCTGCCGGCGCTTTTTCACATCGCGCCTTGACGCGGGACATTAATGCCGATCAATTATCGGATTCAAGGCAATTCCGCGCCACAGCTTCATTTGGCGCGTCATCGGGAAAGGGCGCAACGCCAAATGGCTGACAAGTCTCTGGACATCGAGGCGATCCGCGCCAGATACCGGCAGGAACGCGAGCGGCGGCTGACCCCGGCCGGGACTGACCAGTACCGCTTCGCCGAAGGTGAGCTGGCAGCGCTGGATGCCGATCCCTATGCCCCGCCGCCTGCCCCGCGCGCCGCGCTGGATGAGGAGCTTGACCTGCTGGCGATCGGGGCGGGGCTGGGCGGCCTGCAGCTGGGCGCGGAACTGCGGCGCAAGGGAGTCGACAATTTCCGTATTCTCGATGTCGCGGCCGATTTCGGCGGCACCTGGTACTGGAACCGCTACCCCGGCCTGCGCTGCGACGTCGAATCCTACATCTACCTGCCGTTCCTGGAAGAAACTGGCTACATGCCCACCGAACGCTATGTGCGCGGCAGCGAGATTTTCGCCTATTGCCAGCTGCTGGGGCGCCATTTCGGCCTCTATGAGCGCGCTTTGTTCCAGACCGCGGTCACCGGCATGCACTGGGACGATGACGCGGCGCGCTGGACCGTCACCACTGATCGCGGCGACACTTTCCGCGCCCGCTTCGTCACCACGCAAAGCGGCATTTTCAGCCGCCCGCAATTTCCGGGCATTGCGGGGATCGAACACTTCAAGGGCAAGATGTTCCACAGCGCGCGCTGGGACTATGGCTACACCGGCGGCAATGGCGATGGCGGGCTGGACCGGCTGGCGGACAAGCGGGTCGGCCTGATCGGCACCGGCGCCACCGCCTTGCAGGTGGTCCCGGAACTGGCGCGGGATGCAGCTCATCTCACCATCTTTCAGCGCACCCCGACTGCGGTGGGCGTGCGCGACAACGGACCGACCGATCCCGCATGGTTCGCCTCCCTGCCTCCCGGCTGGCAACGCGAACGCGAGATTACTTTCAATCAGATCGCAAATGGCGAAAAGGTGGATTGCCCGATTGACGACGGCTGGTCGCGCTTCTTCAACCGGCTGATCGCTGCGGTCGAGGCGCTGCCCGAAGATCAGCGCACGGCAGAAGCGATCGGCGCAGCACAGGAGGCAGCCGATTTCGCTTACAACGAGATCGTTCGCGCCCGGGTGGATGACGAGGTCAGCGATCCCGAAAAGGCGGCGCTGCTCAAGGCGTGGTATCGCACCTTGTGCAAACGGCCGGGTTTCAGCGACGATTACCTGCCCGCCTGCAATCGCGACAATGTCGACATCGTCGAGGTCAGCGGGGGGGTGGACCGGATCAGCGAGGATGCGGTGATCGTCAACGGGCGCTCCTATCCGGTTGACTGCCTCATCTTCTGCACCGGGTTCGAACTGGGCACAACCTGGGCGCACCAGGCCGGATATGACGTGATCGGGCGCGACGGGCGCCGGCTGTCAGAAAAATGGGACCAGGGACTGGTGACCTATCACGGCCTGTTCAGCCACGGCTTCCCCAACATCTTTTTCATGGGGCTGACGCAGACCGGCACCACGGTGAACGTTCCGCACATGCTGCGCGAACAGATCGATCATCTGACCTATATCGTGCGCCGGTGCCTGGACGAAAGGCTAACGCAGGTGGAGGCCACGCAGGACGCAGAACAGGCCTGGCAACAGCAGATCGCCGCAGTGAACGAGGCACGCCGCCCCTTTCAGGAAGCCTGCACGCCCGGTTATTTCAATGCGGAAGGAAAGGCAGAGGACCGGCGCAGCGCGATCGGTTCGGGCATGTATTTCCCTTCCACCGCTTTTTTCCGCATGTGGGAGGAATGGCGCGCGGCAGGCCGCTTCGAAGGGCTCGACGTCAGCTAGCCGGCTGCCCTTACAAGGCCGAAACCTTGCTGTAATGTGGCCCGATCCCGCCTTCCGGCGCGGCCAGATCGAGTATGTCGATGCCGCTGCGGTTGAGCTCGCGCCCGGTCCACAGGGGATTGGCAAGCGTGCGCGCGGCTTCCTCCTGCCCTGCCTTCCAGCGCTCGGTCATGGTCAGACGCGAGAACTGGTAATCCTTGGTGCCGCTGTCGAATTCGCCCGACCGGTTGATCAGCAGGACCAGCGTGACCGGGCGATGCGGCCCGGCGTTGTAAAGGGCCACCATGTCCGGATCGTCGCGCAATTCGGGCGGCAGCTTTTCGCGCAGCCGTGCCGCGTGCCCGGCAATGTCGTGAAGCTGGAGATAGCGGTCAGTGGTCAGGCGGGTGCGGCTGGACAGGCGGATGTCCTTGTCGCGCTGCTGCACTTCAAGCAGGCTTTTGGGCATATGGCCCCGGGCACTGAACAGGTCGATCTGGAAGACCAGCAGGGGATGATCGCCCGGCTCCTCCAGCACATATTGCAGCGGCGTGTTCGACACCATGCCACCATCCCAGTAGTGCACACCATCAATCTCGACCGAGGGCAGGCCGGGCGGCAACGCCGCGCTGGCCATGATATGTTCGGGCGCAATGGTCTGGTGCCCGCTGTCGAAATAGGCAAAGTTTCCGCTTTCGACCTCAACCGCGCCAACGCTCACGCGCGGCCCCTTCTCGTTCAGATAGTCGAAGTCAGCCAGATCGAGCAGCGTCTGGCGCAGCGGAGAGGTGTCGTAAAAACTTGTCGGCCCTTTCCAGAAGTCGACCGAGAACAATTCATTCATCATACCGAATGGCCCGCGCGGCCTGAAGAACCCCTCAATGCCAAGGGTCGCCGCCTTGGCCGCCGAAATCTCATTGGTCAGAGCGCGGAACATCGGGCCGTCGGAACCCGGAAAGGTGACCACATCGTCAGTCACCAGTTCCCAGAAGGCGCGCAACTTGCGCTCATGATCTTCCGGCGGATTCCCGGCCAGGATGGCAGCATGGATCGCGCCGATCGAAATGCCCGCGATCCAGTCCACCCCCATCCCCGCTTCGGCGAGGGTCAGATAAGCCCCGGCCTGGTACGCGCCCAGCGCACCGCCGCCCTGCAGGACCAGCACTTTCTCTTCCGGCTTGGCAAAAGGCACAACATTCTCCAACGACAATTGCCAAATCTGGCGCTTCATTGGCTATATTGCAAGTGCGAGAACGATGCGGCACTGCACCAATTCGGGAATGAGGCAGCCAACTTTCCCGGACACTGGCCGCTTGAAATGGCGGTTTTCGCCGACAGCCGGCCTGCCACCGTCGGAACAGTCAGGACCGTTACCCTGCCGCCCGCTGCAGCCGCCGCAGTGCTTCTTCCCCGCCGATCAGCGGCAGCAGCTGTTTCATGTCCGGCCCATGATCCATCGCGGTCAACGCCTGGCGCAGCGGCAGGAACAGCGCCTTGCCCTTGCGCCCCGTCGCCTCCTTCAGCGCATTGGTCAGCGCGTGCCACGGATCGTCCGCTGCAAAGACACTGCCACCGGCGACCAGCCGCGCCGCGCCCGCAAGAAAGCCGCGTGTTTCGTCGTCGAACGGCGGCGGATCGATCGGGCCTGTCACAATTTGCCACCAGTCGCGTACTTCGCCGAGGGTGGAGATATTGGGACTGATCGCGTCCCAGCCCCGCGCATCCATCCCCTGCGGCAATTCATGCTGCACCCGTTCAAACGCGAACTGGTGCAGCATGGCGGCGTTCAGCCGTACCAGCTCGCCCTCGTCGAAACGGGCGGGGGCACGGCCGAAATGCGCCAGATCAAAGCTGGCAACCAGCGTATCGATCTGCGCGATCGCCTCCACTGGTTGCGAGGTGCCGATCCGCGCGAGCAGCGCGACCAGCGCTTCGGGCTCAGTCCCGCGTTGGCGGAATTCGTCAACGCCCAGCGATCCCAGCCGCTTTGACAATTTGCCTTCCGCCCCGGTCAGCAAAGCTTCATGCGCGAATCGCGGAGGCGCAGCATGAAGTGCGGTAAACATCTGAATCTGAACCGCAGTATTGGAAACATGATCTTCGCCGCGCAATACATCGGTCACGCCCATTTCGATGTCGTCAACCACACTGGGCAGCATGTAGAGCCATGATCCATCGGCCCGGCGGATCACTGGATCCGACAGCTGTGCAGGGTCGAATTGCTGCGCCCCGCGGATGCCGTCATCCCATGCGATGGGGGCATCGTGATCAAGCATGAAGCGCCAGTGCGGGGCGACCCCTTCTGCTTCCCTTGCCGCGCGATCTGCCCCGCTCAGCTCCAGCGCAGCACGGTCATAGATCGGGGGCAACCCGCGCCCCAGCCGGATCTTCCGCTTCAGTTCCAGTTCCTGCGCGGTCTCGAAGCAGGGATAGACCCGACCCGTTTCGCGCAGACGCTCAAACGCGGCCTCGTAATGCTGCAGCCGCGCTGACTGGCGCTCCTCCCCGTCGGGGTGAAGGCCCAGCCAGGCGAGGTCAGCCCGGATCGCCGCGACATATTCCTCGCGGCTGCGCTGCTCGTCAGTGTCGTCAATGCGCAGCAGGAAACGCCCCCCCGCCTTGCGGGCCAGCATCCAGTTGTGCAGCGCGGTGCGAATATTGCCAATGTGCAGCCGCCCGGTGGGCGACGGGGCAAAACGGGTGGTGACGGACATCGGGTCAGGCTCAGGCGTTGCGGAACTTGTGCGTGATGGGATAACGCCGGTCCCGCCCGAAATTGCGCGCCCCCAGCTTCACCCCCGGCGGGGCCTGGCGACGCTTGTATTCGGCCAGGTGCAGCAGGCGTTCGATCCGCACCACCGTGTCATGATCGTACCCTTCGGCCACGACCTGCTCCACGCTCTTCTCATGTTCGACCAGCCCCATCAGGATCGCATCCAGCACCGGATAGGGCGGCAGCGAATCCTCGTCCTTCTGGTCAGGCCGCAGTTCCGCGCTGGGCGGCTTGTCGATGATGTTTTGCGGGATCACCATGCCTGCCGGGCCCAGACCCAGCCGGGGGACGTTACGATTGCGCCAGTCGCACACGCCGAACACGGTCATCTTGTAAGCGTCTTTCAGCGGGTTGTAGCCACCGGCCATGTCGCCATAGATGGTGGCGTAGCCCACGCTCATCTCGCTCTTGTTGCCGGTGGTCATCAGCATCGGCCCGAACTTGTTGGACAGCGCCATCAGAGTGACGCCGCGAATGCGCGACTGGATGTTTTCCTCGGTGGTATCCACCTGCGTATCGGAAAAATCGTCTTCCAGCATCGCATCGAACCCGGCCACGGCAGGCTGGATCGGGATCGTGCTGTAACGGCAGCCCAGCGCCCTTGCGCAGGCTTCGGCATCGTCAAGGCTGGACTGGCTGGTGAAGCGACTGGGCAGCATCACCGCCCACACCCGGTCAGGCCCGAGCGCATCAACGGCGATCGCGGCACAGGCCGCGCTGTCAATCCCGCCGGACAGGCCCAGCACGACGCCGGGAAAGCCGTTCTTGTTCACATAGTCACGCAGGGCGAGCACCATGGCGCAGTAGACATCCTCGGGATGGTCGGCCAGCCGTTCGACCTCGCCCCGGTCGCAGTTCCAGCCCTTGGCCGTGCGGGTCCAGTTCGTGCGGGTTTCGCGCACTTCCCAGTCCGCCATCTGCACCGCCAGCTTGCCATCGCCATTGACCACGAAGCTGGCCCCGTCGAACACCAGCTCATCCTGCCCGCCGACGCGGTTGAGATAGGCCAGCGGCAAGCCCGTGTCAGCGGCGCGACGCTTGGCCACGCCTTCGATACGCAGCACATCCTTCTCAATCTCGTAAGGGCTGCCGTTGACGCACAGGAACAGCCCGGCGCCGAAATCGGCCAGATGGCGGCAGACGTCAGGGTGCCAGATATCCTCGCAGATCGGCAGGCCCAGCATGGCACCGCGAAACAGCACCGGTTCGGGTAGCGGGCCGGGAGTGAACAGGCGCTTTTCATCGAAAGTGCCGTAATTGGGTAGCTCATGCTTGAAGCGCGTTGCGGTGACGCGCCCGCCATCCAGCAGCGCAACGCCGTTATGCAGCGCGCCGTCGCGCACGAAGACACTGCCCACCAGCAGCGCGGGCCCGCCATCATTCGTGGCCTGCGCCAGCCGGTCCAGCTCGGCCTGGGCACGTTCGATCAGCGACGGCTTGAGGATGAGATCCTCGGCCGGATAGCCGATCAGCTGCATTTCGGGAAAGGCAACCAGGTCAACCTTCCCGGCGCGCGCGCGCGCGGCCAGAATCTCTGCGGCATTGCCTGCAATGTCCCCAACGGTCTGATTGACCTGAGCGAGTGTGATCGAAAGCGTGTCGGTCATGCCCAGTGCTTAGGAGGCATAGCGAGGCTGGGCAATTGCCCAGAACGGGAACGGCAAAGAAAAACCCCGCCGAAGCATCGCTGCGGCGGGGTATCTCTTCGGGTCGAGAGCGAGCGGCTTATTCTTCGCCCGCCTCGCCTTCCGGCTCCAGATCGTCGGTGGTGAAATCCTCACCCAGAACCTTGGCCAGCGGATCGTCGCCAATCGCGGCCTCCGGTCCCTGGGCCAGTTCGGCCTGATGTTCCTCTTCCGCCGTTTCCGGGGCGATCAGCGATTCCTGCAGCTTGCGATACTGCGCGCGCAGCGCGGCATCGCGGCTGGAAGCGGTGACCCGCAGGCGGTTCATGCCCGCCCCCGTGCCTGCCGGGATCAGACGGCCAACGATCACGTTTTCCTTGAGGCCAATCAGCGAGTCCTTCTTGCCTTCGACCGCCGCCTGCGTGAGCACCCGGGTCGTTTCCTGGAAGGACGCGGCCGAAATGAAGCTGCGCGTCTGCAGGCTGGCCTTGGTGATGCCAAGCAGGATCGGCTTGCCTTCCGCAGGCTTCTGGCCCTTGGTCAGCTTGGCGTTGTACTCGTTCATTTCCTCGTAATCGACCTGCTCGCCAGCCAGCAGGGTGGTGTCCCCGCCATCGGTGATCTCGACCTTCTGCAGCATCTGGCGAACGATCACCTCGATGTGCTTGTCGTTGATCTTCACGCCCTGCAGTCGATAGACTTCCTGGATTTCGGCGACGAGATATTCGGCCAGCGCTTCCACGCCCAGCACTTCGAGAATGTCGTGCGGGTCGGGGCTGCCCGAAATCAGATTGTCGCCCTTCTTGACGAAGTCGCCTTCCTGGACGTCGATCACCTTCGACTTGGGGATCAGATATTCCACCGGATCACCCTCTTCCGGGATGATCGCGATCTTGCGCTTGGCCTTGTAATCGCGGACGAATTCAACCCGTCCCGAAACCTTGGCGATGATCGCGTTATCCTTGGGCTTGCGCGCTTCGAACAGTTCGGCAACGCGCGGCAGACCGCCGGTGATGTCCCTGGTCTTTGCGGCTTCGCGGCTGGCACGGGCGAGAATGTCACCCGCCTGCACTTCCTGCCCGTCCTCGACTGACAGGGTGGTGCCGGGCGCCAGCATGTAGCGCGCCGCTTCGGTTTCATCCGAAGCTTCGTTAAGCAGGGTCAGGCGCGGACGCAGGTCTTCCTTCTTGGAACGGCCCGCGGCGCGATATTCGATCACTACGCGCTGGGCAATGCCGGTGGCTTCGTCCATCCGTTCTTCCAGCGTCTTGGTGTCGACCAGATCCTGATAGCGGACCACACCCGACTGTTCGGTGATGATCGGCAGGGTGAACGGATCCCATTCAGCCAGACGTTCGCCAGCCTTGATCTGGGCGCCGTCCTCGAACATCAGCACCGTCCCGTAAGGCACCCGGTGAATTTCGCGCTCGCGGCCCTCGGCGTCGATCACCGCCATCTCGCCATTGCGGGCGAGCGAAAGGCGGCGGCCACGCTTGTCCTTGATTGTCGGCATGTCGCGATATTCGACCCGGCCATCGGAAATAGCTTCCAGATGGCTGGTTTCGTTGACCTGCGCCGCACCGCCGATGTGGAAGGTCCGCATCGTCAGCTGCGTGCCCGGTTCACCGATCGACTGCGCGGCGATGACACCCACGGCCTCACCGATGTTGACCGGAGTGCCGCGCGCCAGATCACGGCCATAGCAGGTGCCGCACACGCCCTGTTCCGCTTCGCAGACCAGCGGGCTGCGAATCTTGGCGGACTGGACCTCGGCTTCCTCGATCGCCTTGACCATCGCTTCGTCCAGCAGCGTGCCCGACTTCACGATCACTTCGCCGGTCTTGGCATTGATGAGGTCTTCCGCGGTGGTGCGGCCCAGAATCCGCTCTGCCAGCGAGGCGATGGTCGAACCGCCCTGCACGATGGCGCGCATTTCCAGGCTGTTTTCCGTGCCGCAATCTTCCTCGACGATCACGCAATCCTGCGACACGTCGACCAGGCGGCGAGTGAGGTAACCCGAGTTCGCCGTCTTGAGCGCGGTATCGGCCAGGCCCTTGCGGGCGCCGTGAGTGGAGTTGAAATATTCAAGGACGGTCAGTCCTTCCTTGAAGTTCGAGATGATCGGCGTTTCGATGATCTCACCCGAAGGCTTGGCCATCAGCCCGCGCATCCCGGCCAGCTGCTTCATCTGCGCCGGGGAACCACGGGCACCGGAATGGCTCATCATGTAGATCGAGTTGACCGGCGCCAGGCGGCCTGTTTCCGGGTCGCGCGGCGTGGCCTTGATCTCGTCCATCATGGCTGCGGCCACCTGGTCGCCGCAGCGGCTCCAGGCGTCGATCACCTTGTTGTATTTTTCCTGCTGAGTGATCAGGCCGTCCTGATACTGCTGTTCGTAATCAGCCACCAGCGCCTTGGTCTGTTCGACCATCTCCACCTTCGAATCCGGGATGATCATGTCATCCTTGCCGAAGCTGATGCCCGCCTTGAAGGCGTGGCGGAAACCCAGCGACATGATCGCATCGGCGAACAGCACCGTGTCCTTCTGGCCGGTATGGCGATAGACCTGATCGATAACGTCGCCGATTTCCTTCTTGGTCATCAGGCGATTGACCACGTCGAAGGGCACCGTGTGCCGCTTGGGCAGGCATTCACCAATCAGCATGCGGCCCGGCGTGGTTTCCACGCGCAGCATGTATTCATTGCCGTTCTCGTCCGTCTGCGGGACGCGGGTGGTGATCTTGGAATGCAGCGTCACCGCGCCGACATGCAGCGCCTGATGCACTTCGGCCATGTCGGACAGGGTCATGCCTTCGCCCGGTTCCCCTTCGCGATCGAGCGAGAGGTAATAGAGGCCCAGCACCATGTCCTGCGAAGGCACGATGATCGGCTTGCCATTGGCGGGCGACAGGATGTTGTTGGTGGACATCATCAGCACGCGCGCTTCAAGCTGGGCTTCCAGCGACAGCGGAACGTGCACCGCCATCTGGTCACCGTCGAAGTCGGCGTTGAAGGCGGAACAGACCAGCGGGTGCAGCTGGATCGCCTTGCCTTCGATCAGCACGGGTTCGAACGCCTGAATGCCGAGGCGGTGCAGCGTCGGCGCGCGGTTCAGCAGCACCGGGTGTTCGCGGATCACCTCGTCCAGAATGTCCCAGACTTCCTTGCGTTCCTTTTCGACCCACTTCTTGGCCTGCTTGAGGGTCATCGACAGACCCTTGGCATCGAGGCGGGCGTAAATGAACGGCTTGAACAGTTCGAGCGCCATCTTCTTGGGCAGGCCGCACTGATGCAGCTTCAGTTCCGGCCCGGTCACGATGACCGAACGGCCCGAATAGTCGACGCGCTTGCCCAGCAGGTTCTGACGGAAGCGGCCCTGCTTGCCCTTGAGCATGTCGCTGAGCGACTTCAGCGGGCGCTTGTTGGCGCCGGTGATGACGCGGCCACGGCGGCCATTGTCGAACAGCGCATCGACCGCTTCCTGCAGCATGCGCTTTTCATTGCGCACGATGATGTCGGGCGCGCGCAGTTCGATCAGCCGCTTGAGGCGGTTGTTCCGGTTGATGACCCGGCGATAGAGATCGTTGAGATCCGAGGTCGCGAAACGGCCACCGTCCAGCGGCACCAGCGGGCGCAGTTCGGGCGGGATGACCGGCACGACTTCCAGAATCATCCATTCGGGGCGGTTGCCCGAATCAATGAAGCTTTCGACGACTTTCAGCCGCTTGATGATCTTCTTGGGCTTGAGCGTGGACTTGGTGGTCGCCAGCTCTTCCATCAGATCCTCGCGCTCCTGCTCGAGGTCGAGGTCCATCAGCATCTGCTTGACCGCTTCGGCGCCGATGCTGGCGGAGAAGCTGTCTTCGCCATATTCATCCTGCGCGTCGAGCAGTTCGTCTTCGGTCAGCAGCTGGAATTTCTCCAGCGGCGTGAGGCCGGGTTCGGTGACGATGTAGCTTTCGAAATAGAGCACGCGCTCCAGCTGCTTGAGCTGCATGTCGAGCAGCAGGCCGATACGGCTGGGGAGCGACTTCAGGAACCAGATATGCGCGACGGGGGCGGCCAGTTCGATGTGGCCCATGCGCTCGCGCCGGACCTTGGTCACGGTCACTTCGACGCCGCATTTTTCGCAGACGACGCCCTTGTACTTCATGCGCTTGTACTTGCCGCACAGGCACTCGTAATCCTTCACCGGGCCGAAGATGCGCGCGCAGAACAGCCCGTCACGTTCCGGCTTGAAGGTGCGGTAATTGATCGTCTCCGGCTTCTTGATTTCGCCGAAGGACCACGAACGGATGCGTTCGGGGCTGGCGATGCCGATCTGGATCTGGTCGAAGGTTTCGGGCTTCGCGATCTGGTTCGTGAATTTGGTCAGGTCGTTCATATTTCAAATCCCTTGAAAGGGTGAATTGTGCGGGGGCTGGCAGCGGGCGGGCGACCGTTTGCACGGCCGCCCCGGCCCGGACTACTCAGCCGCAATCTGGCCGAAGTCCTCCTCGTCCTCGTCACCGTCAGTGAGCGAGGAGAGTTCGACATTGAGGCCGAGGCTGCGCATTTCCTTGACGAGCACGTTGAAGCTTTCGGGAATGCCGGCTTCGAAGGTGTCGTCGCCCTTGACGATCGCCTCGTAAACCTTGGTGCGACCGACCACGTCATCGGACTTCACCGTCAGCATTTCCTGCAGCGTATAGGCAGCGCCATAGGCCTGCAGCGCCCAGACTTCCATTTCGCCGAAACGCTGGCCGCCGAACTGCGCCTTGCCGCCCAGCGGCTGCTGAGTGACGAGGCTGTAGGGGCCGATCGAACGGGCGTGGATCTTGTCATCGACCAGGTGGTGCAGCTTGAGCATGTAGATGATGCCCACGGTCACCTTGCGGTCGAACGCCTCGCCGGTGCGCCCGTCATAAAGCGTCGACTGGCCCGACGTGTGCAGGCCCGACTTCACCAGCATGGCTGACACATCCGCCTCGCACGCACCATCGAACACCGGGGTGCCCATCGGCACACCGTTCTTCAGATTGCCGGCCAGTTCGACCAGTTCCTCGGTCGAGCGGTTGTCGATCTCTTCGTGATACTGCTCGCCGTAAATGTCCTTGAGCTTCTCGCGGACGGCTTCGGGCGGAGCGGCAGCTTCGGGGTTGGGGTTCGCCTCGCGCCAGTCTTCCAGCGCCTGCGCCACCTGATGGCCGAAGTTGCGTGCCGCCATGCCGAGGTGGGTTTCGAAAATCTGCCCCACGTTCATGCGGCTGGGCACGCCCAGCGGGTTGAGCACGATGTCAACCGGCGTGCCGTCTTCCAGGAAGGGCATGTCTTCAATCGGAAGAATCCGGCTGATGACACCCTTGTTGCCGTGGCGGCCGGCCATCTTGTCGCCCGGCTGCAGCTTGCGCTTCACCGCAACGAAGACCTTGACCATCTTGAGCACGCCGGGGGCGAGTTCATCACCGCGTTCGAGCTTCTCCTTGCGGTCCTCGAACTTGTCCTTGATGGCCTTCACGCTCTGGTCGTATTGTTCCTTGACCGCTTCGATCTGGGTCTGGCGGCTGTCATCGGCCACCGCGAACTTGAACCATTCGTGGCGCTCGATGCTTTCCAGCAGCTCGTCCGTGATGTCGGCACCCTTCTTCACGCCCTTGGGCGCGGCGGAGGCCACCTGACCCAGCAGCATGTCGCGCAGCCGGTTATAGGTCGCACGGTTGAGGATGGCGCGTTCGTCTTCGCTGTCCTTCTTGAGGCGTTCGATTTCCTCGTTCTGGATCGCGCGCGTACGATCGTCCACCTCGATACCGTGGCGGTTGAACACGCGCACTTCCACCACCGTTCCGGCCACGCCCGGCGGCAGGCGGAGCGACGTGTCACGCACGTCACTGGCCTTTTCGCCGAAGATGGCACGCAGCAGCTTTTCTTCCGGGGTAATCGGGCTTTCGCCCTTGGGCGTGATCTTGCCGACCAGAATGTCACCGGGGTGAACTTCGGCGCCGATATAGACGATGCCCGCCTCGTCGAGGTTGCGCAGCGCTTCTTCGCCGACATTGGGGATGTCGCGGGTGATGTCTTCCGGCCCCAGCTTGGTGTCGCGGGCCATCACCTCGAACTCCTCGATGTGAATCGAGGTGAACACGTCATCCTTCACGATGCGTTCGGAGATGAGGATCGAGTCCTCGTAATTGTAGCCGTTCCAGGGCATGAAGGCGACCAGGCTGTTCTTGCCCAGCGCCAGTTCGCCCAGTTCGGTCGACGGGCCGTCAGCGATGATTTCACCCGCTTCGATCACTTCGCCCACCTTCACCAGCGGACGCTGGTTGATGCAGGTGTTCTGGTTGGAACGCTGGAACTTCTGCAGCGTGTAGATATCAACCCCGGACTGGCCCGGTTCGATATCGCCCGCAGCACGGATGACGATCCGGGTCGCATCGACCTGATCGACGATCCCGCCGCGCAGCGCGGCGATCGCCGCACCCGAATCGCGGGCCACGGTTTCCTCCATGCCGGTGCCGACCCAGGGTGCCTCGGCCTTCACCAGCGGCACCGCCTGGCGCTGCATGTTGGAACCCATCAGCGCTCGGTTCGCGTCATCGTTTTCGAGGAAGGGAATCAGCGACGCGGCGACAGAGACCAGCTGCTTGGGGCTGACGTCCATCAACGTCACCTTCTCGCGCGGGACCATCACGAATTCGCCCGCTTCACGTGCGGAAACGAGTTCCTCGACAAAGCTGCCATCGGCGTTGGTTTCAGCCGATGCCTGGGCAACCGTGTGCTTCTGTTCTTCCATGGCGGACAGATAGACAACGTCACCCGTCACCTTCCCGTCGATCACCTTGCGATAGGGCGTTTCGATGAAGCCATATTTGTTGACACGGCTGAACGAGGCGAGCGAGTTGATGAGGCCGATGTTCGGCCCTTCCGGCGTTTCGATCGGGCAGATGCGGCCATAATGCGTGGGATGCACGTCGCGCACTTCGAAGCCTGCGCGTTCGCGCGTCAGACCACCCGGCCCGAGCGCCGACACCCGTCGCTTGTGCGTAACTTCGGACAGCGGGTTGGTCTGGTCCATGAACTGCGAAAGCTGCGAAGAACCGAAGAATTCGCGGACCGCAGCCACCGCCGGCTTCGCATTGATGAGGTCGTTAGGCATGACGGTCGAGACATCGACGCTGCTCATGCGTTCCTTCACTGCACGTTCCATGCGCAGCAGACCGACGCGATACTGGTTTTCCAGCAGTTCACCGACCGAACGGACACGGCGATTGCCGAGGTTGTCGATATCGTCAACCTCGCCCTTGCCGTCCTTCAGGTTCACCAGTTCCTTGACCACGGCAAGGATGTCTTCCTTGCGCAGGGTCGTCACCGTGTCTTCGGCGTCAAGGCCAAGGCGCATGTTGAGCTTCACACGGCCCACGGCCGACAGGTCATAACGCTCGCCATCGAAGAACAGGCCTTCGAACAGGGCTTCGGCGGTTTCCTTCGTCGGCGGCTCGCCCGGGCGCATCACCTTGTAGATAGCCTCCAGCCCTTCTTCACGATTTTCGGCCTTGTCGACCTCCAGCGTGTTGCGGATCCAGGGGCCGGTGTTGACGTGATCGATATCGAGCAGCAGCAGCCGGTCGATCCCTGCCTTGTCCAGTGCTTCCAGGTTTTCCGGCGCGACCTCGTCGCCCGCCTCGATATAGATGCGGCCGGTCGCCTCATCGATCAGGTCATTGGCGGAATAGCGACCGAAGATTTCCTCGGTGGGAATCAGCAGGTCGGTAAGCCCGTCCTTGGCCGCCTTGGCGGCGGCACGCGGGGAAATCTTCTGCCCGGCGGGGAAGATCACCTCGCCCGATTTGGCATCGACGATATCGAACGCCGGTTTCTGGCCGCGCCATTGTTCAGGATTGAACGGCAGCTTCCAGCCATCGCCCGCCTTGCCCGAAACACGCTCCCACAGCACGGTGTCGTAGAAGTGGTGAAGGATTTCCTCGCTGTCGAGGCCCAGCGCATAAAGCAGCGCGGTGACGGGCAGCTTGCGCTTGCGGTCGATGCGGACATTGACGATGTCCTTGGCATCGAATTCGAAATCGAGCCACGAACCGCGATAGGGGATGACACGCGCGGCAAACAGGAACTTGCCCGATGAGTGCGTCTTGCCACGGTCATGGTCGAACAGCACACCCGGCGAACGGTGCATCTGCGACACGATAACGCGTTCGGTGCCATTGATGATGAAAGTGCCGTTCTCGGTCATGAGCGGCATATCGCCCATGTAAACATCCTGCTCCTTGATATCGAGGACAGAACGGGTTTCGGTTTCCTGGTCAACCTCGAACACGATCAGGCGCAGCGTGACCTTCATCGGCGCGGCATAGGTAATGCCCCGCTGACGGCACTCGGTGGTGTCGTATTTCGGATCTTCGAGTTCGTAATGCACGAAATCGAGTTCAGCGGTGCCGGCAAAATCGCGGATCGGGAAGACCGAGCGCAGCGTCTTTTCGAGGCCCGAGACATAATCGATCGACGGGTCGGAGCGCAGGAACTGCTCATAGCTTTCGCGCTGAACCTCGATCAGGTTCGGCATCTGCACCACTTCGTGGATGTCGCCGAAAATCTTGCGGATGCGCTTCTTCGCGCTGCCGCGCGGAGCCTTCGCCTTGGTCGCCATGGAACTGTGTCGCCTCTTTCAATCGATTCGCCAGCGCATCATGCGCCGGAAAAATCATGCCACTCACGCGGAGTGTGGCCCATCGGCAGCGCAAGAGCTGCATGGCCGCAAGCCCTTGCGGGCCGCGCCTTCAGCTGGTCACGTCGCGTCGATGGAGCATCCGCCGCTTCCATTCCCAGGCTGCCCCCGCGCAAAGGCCGCCTTGCTCGAAACGAACGGATGAAGGAGTGGGCACATAGGCAGGCTGGCAAGTGCTGTCAAACCGCGATCGGCGCTTCGTGCTTGACTTTTGCGGCCCGGCTGGCCATTGGCCCGCCCGATTGCGCCCCGGCGTGATCATCCGTCCGAGACAGTCGGTGAGAACAATCGGGTTCTCTTAATTTCCGGCCTAGACGGGGAAAAGAGATTTCTGCGCAACCGCCCCGTGCGGTTTCGCCGCTCGCGTCACTGGCGCACCTCCTTCCCCCATCGGTGGACCTGTCCGTGTCGATTCCCGGCATGGACGCAATGTGAGCCGGTCGCATGGCGCAAACCATGCGATCATTTGTGAAGGAGTAAGGCATGGATCGTTCGCAAAAAGCCGATACGGTCGCATCGCTGAACGCAACTTTCAACGAGGCGGGCGTGGTGGTCGTCACCCGCAACCTCGGCCTGTCTGTGGCCCAGTCCACTGACCTGCGCGCAAAGATGCGGGATGCCGGCGCGTCCTACAAGGTTGCGAAGAACCGTCTCGCCAAGATCGCCCTCAAGGACACCCAGTATCAAGGCCTGGAAGATCTTCTTTCGGGCCCGACGGCGCTGGCCACTTCGGTGGACCCGGTTGCCGCCGCGAAGGCTGCGGTGGATTTTGCCAAGTCGAACGACCGGATTGAAATCGTCGGTGGTTCGATGGGCGGTCAGCTGCTCGATGAAGCCGGGATCAAGGCGCTCGCCTCGATGCCCTCGCTTGACGAGCTGCGTGGCAAGCTCGTGGGCCTGATCAACGCCCCGGCGACGAAGGTTGCCCAGGTGGTCACCGCCCCGGCAGCGAAACTTGCCCGCGTCTTCGGTGCCTATGGCGCCAAGGAAGCGGCATAACCGGTTTTTCCAAACGCGAATTACCCGGACGCCAATTGTCCGGGCCATCATTTTTCAAAGGAATGTGAACAATGGCCGATATCGCCAAGATCGTAGAAGACCTGTCGCAGCTGACCGTTCTGGAAGCTGCCGAACTCGCCAAGGCCCTGGAAGAAGCATGGGGCGTTTCCGCCGCTGCTGCCGTGGCCGTGGCCGCCCCCGCAGCCGGTGGTGACGCCGGTGGCGCAGCCGCCAAAGAACAGACCGAATTCGACGTCATCCTGACCGGCGACGGCGGCAAGAAGATTCAGGTCATCAAGGAAGTCCGCGCCATCACCGGCCTGGGCCTGACCGAAGCCAAGGCGCTCGTCGAAGGCGCGCCCAAGCCGATCAAGGAAGGCGTGAACAAGGCGGAAGCCGAAGAAGTGAAGAAGAAGATCGAAGAAGCCGGCGGCACCGTCGAGCTCAAGTAAGCTTCGCGATTCTCTCTCGAATAGCAAGCAGGGGCGGTGCCGTAATGGCGCCGCCCTTTCTGTTTGCATCGTCGCCTGGCCTGGCGCATGACCGCGCCCGGCACCACCGGCTGGAGACAAGCGATCCCGATTGACGATCATGCCGGCGAACATGCCCGCGCACAGCGGCTGGGCGCGCTCGGCATGCTGTTTCTGGCCATGCTGTTCTGGTCGGGCAACCAGATCGTCGGACGCGCGGTAAATCAGGATATTCCGCCACTCACCCTCTCATTGCTGCGCTGGATTGTCGCGCTCGCGGTGCTGCTCCCGTTTGCCGCTGGCCACCTCAAGCGTGACAGGGCGGCGCTGATCGCTGCATGGAAACCGGTGCTGCTGCTCGGCATTACCGGGGTTGGCCTTTACAACACGCTGGTCTATCGCGGCCTGCACAACACGACAGCGGCCAATGCCCTGCTGCTGCAGGCGGCGATCCCGGCGCTGGTGCTGCTGCTTGACCGGCTTGTCTTCAAACTGCCCGCGCCGCGGGCACAGCTGTTGGGCGTGCTGATCTCAACATTGGGCGTACTCGTCATCGTGGCGCACGGATCGCCAGCGCGTCTTCTGGCGCTGCATCTTGGCGAAGGCGATGCACTGGTCCTGCTGGCCGTCTGCGTCTGGGCCATCTATACGAGTTTCCTCAAGCTGCGGCCCGCGATCCATCCGTTGAGCTTTCTCGCGGCGACCTTCGTGGTTGGCGCGGTCTTTCTTCTCCCGGCCCCGCTGATCGAGGCGGATGCGCTGGCCGGGGTACGCTGGACCCCGCGCCTGATCGGCGCGATTGCCTATGTCGGCATTTTCCCGTCCATCATCGCCTATCTGTTGTTCAATCTCGCAGTTGCACGGATCGGGGCGGCACCCGCGGGGCAGACGCTCAGCCTGATGCCGCTGTTCGGCGCACTGTCAGCCGCCGCGATCCTGTCCGAACCCCTGTTTGCCTATCATTTCGCGGGCATGGGGCTGATCCTGGGCGGGATCGCGCTCACTTACGTCGCCGGTGCCGCGCCAGGGCGCCCCCGCACAAAATAAAAAACTTCAGCGACGGCGGTTGACGGGTCTGCGCGCGGCCACCATATGCCCGCCGCTGGCACTCTGCATGTGAGAGTGCCAACAGTCACAAACCACTCATTTTGGAAGAGGTCATTACTATGGCATTCCGTCCACTGCACGATCGCGTGCTGGTCCGTCGCCTTGAAGCCGAAGAAAAGACGGCTGGCGGCATCATTATCCCTGACAGCGCGAAGGAAAAGCCCAGCGAAGGCGAAATCGTCGCCGTTGGCACCGGCGCGCGTTCCGAAGATGGCAAGATCACCCCGCTTGACGTGAAGGCCGGTGATCGCGTGCTGTTCGGCAAATGGTCCGGCACCGAAGTCAAGATCGACGGTGAAGACCTGCTGATCATGAAGGAAAGCGACATCATGGGCGTGATCGGCTGATCCGCTGACGCTTCGCTTTTTCCCGTCTCACACATTCTAGAGAGGAAGTTACAATGGCTGCCAAGGACGTGAAGTTTTCGCGTGACGCACGCGAACGCATCCTGAAGGGCGTTGATACGCTCGCCAATGCCGTCAAGGTTACCCTGGGGCCCAAGGGCCGCAATGTCGTCATCGACAAGAGCTTCGGCGCTCCGCGCATCACCAAGGACGGCGTCACCGTCGCCAAGGAAATCGAACTGAAGGACAAGTTCGAGAACATGGGCGCGCAGATGATCCGCGAAGTCGCTTCGAAAACGAACGACCTTGCCGGCGACGGCACCACCACCGCCACGGTTCTGGCCCAGGCCATCGTGCGCGAAGGCATGAAATCGGTTGCCGCCGGCATGAATCCGATGGATCTCAAGCGCGGTATCGATCTCGCGGTGACCAAGGTCACCGAAGATCTGCAGAAGCGTTCGAAGGCCGTTTCCGGTTCTTCCGAAATTTCGCAGGTCGGCGTGATTTCCGCCAATGGCGACACTGAAGTCGGCGAAAAGATCGCCGAAGCGATGGAAAAGGTCGGCAAGGAAGGCGTGATCACCGTCGAGGAAGCCAAGGGCCTCGAATTCGAGCTGGACGTTGTCGAAGGCATGCAGTTCGACCGCGGTTACCTCTCGCCCTACTTCATCACCAACCCCGACAAGATGACCGTGGAACTGGATAATCCCTATATCCTGATTCACGAAAAGAAGCTGTCGAACCTCCAGTCCATGCTGCCGATCCTGGAAGCCGTGGTGCAGAGCGGGCGTCCGCTGCTGATCATCGCGGAAGACATCGAAGGCGAAGCGCTGGCCACGCTGGTGGTCAACAAGCTGCGCGGCGGGCTCAAGGTCGCAGCCGTCAAGGCGCCGGGCTTCGGTGATCGCCGCAAGGCCATGCTGGGCGATATCGCCACGCTGACCGCGGGCGAAATGGTGTCCGAAGAACTCGGCATCAAGCTGGAGAGCGTGACGCTGACCATGCTGGGCGAAGCCAAGCGCATCACCATCGACAAGGACAACACCACCATCGTCGACGGCGCCGGCAATGCGGATGACATCAAGGCCCGGGTCGAACAGATCCGTGCCCAGATCGAAACCACCACCAGCGATTACGACCGTGAAAAGCTTCAGGAACGCCTGGCCAAACTGGCTGGCGGCGTTGCGGTCATCAAGGTCGGCGGCGCTTCGGAAGTGGAAGTGAAGGAACGCAAGGATCGCGTCGATGATGCGCTGCACGCAACCCGTGCCGCAGTTGAAGAAGGCATCGTCCCCGGTGGCGGTACCGCACTGCTCTATGCGACCAAGGCGCTGGCCGGTCTCAAGGGCGCGAATGACGACCAGACCCGCGGTGTGGACATCGTGCGTCAGGCGATTCTCGCTCCGGTCCGCCAGATTGCCGCCAATGCCGGTCATGACGGCGCCGTGGTTTCGGGCAACCTCCTGCGTGAAGACGACGAAACGCAGGGCTTCAACGCCGCCACTGACACCTATGAAAATCTGGTGGCTGCGGGCGTGATCGATCCGACCAAGGTCGTGCGCACGGCCCTGCAGGACGCGGCTTCGGTCGCCGGCCTGCTCATCACCACCGAAGCGGCCATCGCCGAAATCGTGGAAGACAAGCCTGCGATGCCGGCCATGCCCGACATGGGTGGCATGGGCGGTATGGGCGGCATGGGCGGCATGGGTTTCTGATCGAACCCCTGCCACTCAGGTTACGAACCAATTGGAAAGGGCGCCTTGCGGGGCGCCCTTTCTTTTTGTCTGCGGCGCGCTCGTCACTGCTGCAAGCGCGGAGCACAAGCTGCCTGCACTGCGATTCGAAATTGCCTCGCCCTGAAACATTCTTCTGCGCTGGATTCCATCCGCTGCGCGCCAGGCACGGGTCAGCGCGCAATTGCCGATTTCCCCTTGAATCCGGGATCCCCGCGCGTTAAGCATTGAAAAAAATTGGTGAAAGTAAGTTGTGGTGATGAAGCGGTCAGTTTTCAGGCGAGTTGCGACGGCGCTCGCATTCGCGGCAGCGCTGGTCGCCCCTGCTCACGCCCGCGACGGCTTCGAATCCGCGTTCGACCAGGCGCTCGGCACGGATCTGCGCGCACCGCCCAGCTTCAAGGCCGTCTATTCGGACCCGCTGGTCCGGACCATCGCGCAGATCGCCGATGGCGAACGCGGCCGGATCGGCGTTGCGGCGCTGGACCTGTCAACGGGGCGCGAGATTTCCATCCTCGGAGACCAGCGCTTCCCCATGGCCAGCACCAGCAAGATCGCGATTGTCGCGACTTTCCTGGAAGGGGTCGAAAAGGGGCGCTGGAGCCTGACCAGCGAATTTCCGCTGATGGTCCCGGTGCGCTCTGAAAAATATTCTTCCAGGGTCGCGCCGGTTCGCCCGGGCGATTACATGCAGGCAATCGACCTGATCGAGATGATGATCACCCGCAGCAGCAATCCCGCCACCGATGCGCTGCTCGCAGTCGTGGGCGGTCCGCAAGCGGTGAATGACTGGGTTCGCCGCGCGGGCATCAAGGAGTTCCGTATCGATCGCGACATTGCCACGCTGGTGCGTGACGATGGCGAGTTCGATCCGGCCACTCATATCGACCAGCGCGACAGCGCCACCCCCAGGGCGATGATCGAACTGATTTCAGGCCTCTACAACGGACGCTGGCTCAACGCGCAAAGCCGATCGGTCATTCTCGGCGCGATGGAACGCTGCCGTACCGGCAAGCGCCGCATTCCGGCGCTGATGCCCGCCGATGTAACGGTGGCGCACAAGACCGGTTCACTAAACAACACGTCCAGCGATGTCGGGATCATCCGCACGGCGGATGGTCAGGCCTATGCCGTAGCGATCTATGTCACCGGACAGGGGACTCGTCTCAATCGCGAAGCCAAGATCGCATCCATCGCGCGTGCCATTTACGATGGCTACAATTCGCGCCAGCCGGGCGAAGGCAGCGACTGGGTCAACGCCCGCTACTGATAGCAGGGCAGCTTCGTTTCACTTCCCATGCAGCGCAAGCAAAAAGGGCGCGGTCCGAAGACCACGCCCTTTCCGTTTTCCGATTGGAACCGAAGATTATTCGGCAGCCGGAGCTTCGGCCGGAGCAGCAGCGTCAGCAGCAGCATCGGTGGCTTCAGCAGCAGCGTCGGTGGCTTCGGCAGCAGCGTCGGTTGCGTCGGCAGCCATCGAGTCAGCCGCTTCCGTGGTAGCTTCTTCGGTCTTTTCCGAGCAAGCCGCGAGGGTCAGGGCAGCACCGGCAGCAGCGGCGGCGAGAATGATCTTGCGCATGTTATAGCAATCCTTGAACAGCAAGTGGATACACCCGTTTTTTTCGCGGGTGCAAAGCCTGTCACTGAGACAGGCTTCGGGCGCACAAATAATCGCCATTTGTGAACTATGCAAGCGTGTTCGCAGGGCAGCAATTTTCTGCCCTGTCGCACCTCCAGTGCATACCCTCTCTATGGAACGCGAATGCGACAAAAAAATGGCGTAAGCGTCACGTTTCATCGCGCGTGGAAATCGGCTGACCGGAGGCGGACGCGCTGCTAGACACCGCGCATGGCTGACAAGCAACATCTCTACCTGGTTGACGGTTCTTCCTATATTTTCCGCGCCTATCACCGCCTTCCGCCGCTGACTGACCCGCAAGGGACGCCGGTGGGCGCAGTTTATGGCTACACGACCATGCTGTGGAAACTGGCCGAAGATTTGCACAAGGCCGATGGCCCCACGCATCTGGCGGTGATTCTGGACAAGGGTTCGACCTCGTTCCGCAACACGCTCTATGATCAGTACAAGGCCAACCGCCCCCCGGCACCGGAAGATCTGGTGCCCCAATTTCCCCTGATTCGCGACGCCACCCGTGCCTTCAGCCTGGCCTGTATTGAGGAAGACGATCTGGAAGCGGATGATCTGATTGCGACCTATGCTCGCGCGGCGGCAAAACGGGGCTGGGACGTGACCATCGTTTCATCCGACAAGGATCTGATGCAGCTGGTCGGCCCCGGCGATGCCGACGAGGGCCATATCGACATGCTCGATACCATGAAGAATCAGCGAATCGGCGTGCCCGAAGTCATCGAGAAATTCGGCGTTCCGCCCGGCCTTGTCGGCGACGTCCTGGCCCTGATGGGCGATTCGGTCGACAATATCCCAGGAATCTATGGGGTCGGACCGAAAACCGCGACGAAACTGATTCAGGAACATGGCTCACTCAAGGCGGCGCTCGATGCCGCGCCCGCAATGAAGGCTGGAAAGCTGAGGGAACGGTTGATCGAGGAGCGGGACATGGCGGAACTCAGCCGTTTGCTCGTCGAACTCAAGCAGGATTGCGAACTGCCGATCCCGCTGGAAGATTTCGAGCTTACCGCCATTCCGCCCGCGCCGCTGGCGGCATTTCTTGAAAAACACGGCTTCACCAGCCTGCTGCGCCGGCTCGACACGGGGGCCGGAAGCCCCGGACGGACGACGCAGCTGCACCCGGCCAAGGCCGAACGCGAAGGCGCCGCGCATGCGCCCGAAGGTAATCGCCAGCCCTTGCCTGACATGCCGGCGGTCGACCGCACTGCCTATCACTGTGTCCAGACGCCTGACGAACTCGATCGATGGGTGGCGCGCGCCCATGGCGCCCGAATCGTCGCGGTGGACACGGAAACCAGCTCGCTCGATGCGATTCGGGCCGATCTGACCGGGGTCAGCCTGGCGCTGGGTCCGAACGATGCCTGCTATATCCCGCTGGGCCATGGCGGCAGCGACATGTTTGCCGAAAAACCGCGCCAGATCCTGCTCGCGGATGCGCTGACGCTGCTCAAACCGCTGCTGGAAAGCGATGCGGTGCTGAAAGTGGGCCAGAACATCAAATATGATATCAACGTGCTGGCGCGCCATGGCATCACGCTCGACCCGGTGGATGACACGATGGTGGTCAGCTTCGCCCTCGACGCCGGAAGGGGCGAGGACGGGATCGGCGGCGGTCACGGCATGGATGAACTGGCGGAGCGTCATCTTGGCCATACCACGCTGAAATTCAAGGATGTTTGCGGGACCGGCAAGAAACAGATTCCCTTCGGCGAAGTCCCGCTGGACCGTGCGACCGAATATGCGGGCGAGGATGCGGACGTCACCTGGCGGTTGCATCGCCAGCTCAGGCCGCGTCTGGCGCTGGAGGGCGGCACGCGGATTTACGAACGGGTGGACCGGCCCCTGATCCCGGTGGTCGCCGCGATGGAGCGCCACGGCATCCGGGTGGATCGCGAACAGCTTGCCCGGCTCTCCACCGAATTTGCAACGCAAATGGCCGCGCTGGAACAGGAAATTCATGGCCTTGCGGGCACTGAATTCACCATCGGCAGCCCCAAGCAGCTGGGCGACATATTGTTCGACAAGCTTGGCTACAAGGGCGGGCGCAAGGGCAAGAGCGGGCAATATTCGACCGATCAGGCGGTGCTGGAACGGCTGTCAGGCGAAGGCGCCGAAATCGCCGCCCGGGTGCTGGACTGGCGCCATCTGACCAAACTCAAATCCACGTACACTGACGCGCTGCAGGATGCGATCAACCCCGAGACGGGCCGGGTCCATACCAGCTACAGCCTGGTGGGGGCGCAGACCGGGCGACTTTCCTCCACTGATCCCAATCTTCAGAATATTCCGGTCCGCACCGAGATCGGGCGCCGGATCCGCCAGGCTTTCGTGGCCGAGCCGGGCCATGTGCTGCTGGCCGCCGATTACAGCCAGATCGAATTGCGCCTCGCCGCGCATATGGCTGACGTGCCAGCGCTGAAGGACGCCTTCGCCAAGGGCGAGGATATTCATGCGCGCACGGCCGAGGAAATGTTCGGCCATGTCGACCGCGATACGCGCGCGCGCGCCAAGACGATCAATTTCGCCATATTATATGGAATCAGCCGCTGGGGGCTGGCGAGTCGGCTGGGGGTCGAGCCGGACGAGGCGCAGGCAATGATCGACCGCTATTTCGAACGCTTTCCGGGCATCCAGCGCTACATCGTGGCAACGCTGGAGCAGGTGCGCGAGCGGGGCTATTCCGAAACCCTGTTCGGCCGCAAGACATGGTTCCCGCGCATCAATTCGAAGAATCAGGCGGAACGGCAGGGCAGCGAACGCGCCGCGATCAACGCCCCCATCCAGGGGACCAGCGCCGACATCATCAAGCGGGCCATGGCGCGAATGGTGCCCGCACTGGCGCAGGCCGGTCTGAACAATGTGCGCATGCTGCTGCAGGTGCATGACGAACTGGTGTTCGAATTGCCCGAAGGAGATGTGGCGGCGGCCACGCCCGTCATCCGCCAGGTCATGGCCACGGCAGCGGAACCGGGGGTCAGAATCGACGTGCCACTTGGCGTCGACATTGGCACCGGCCTGAACTGGGATGCGGCGCATTGAGGCGCAGCTCTGCCGCGAGGGCGGTCTTGCCCGGTCGCGGCCCGGTCCCTAAGCAATGGCAATGAACGAAACACTCCAGCCCATTCTCGCCAATGGCGCGACCTGGTTCGAAAGCGGCGTGGAAGCTGCCATCGCCGCCAGCATTGCCATAGCCATCGCCCTTGGCCTGCATCTGGTCCTGTTCCGTGTCCTGAAAAAGGTGGCAGCAGCCAGCGAAAGCGCGACGGACGACATGCTGGTGCGCCAGCTCGCCCGCCCGTCCCGCTATGCGCTTATCGCGCTGGCCCTGGTTCTGGCGGCGCGTGAACTGCCGCTGCTGGCGCATGTCTGGCAAAGGGTCGCCGGTTTCGTCATGCCCGCGCTGGTCGGCTGGATGGCGATTGCGATCCTGCGCGCGCTGGTCAGGGCGAGCGAGATGCACGCGACCATCGCGGGCGCGGATGATTCGGAAGCACGGCGGCGGCGAACCCGGATCTCGATTTTCTCGCGCATTGCCAGCTTCATCGTGGTGTTCATCACCATCGGGCTGATGCTGCTCTCGATTCCCGGCGTGCGCGATATCGGCGTCACGCTGATGGCTTCGGCGGGGCTGGCTGCCCTGGCGGTGGGCGCGGCGGCGCAGCCAGCGCTCAAGTCGCTCATCGCAGGGTTCCAGATGGCGCTTATCGAACCGCTGCGGATCGGCGATCTGGTGGTGATTGACGGACATACTGGCCGGGTCGAGGAAATCCGCATGAGTTATGTCATCGTGCGCACCTGGGACAAGCGCGCGATCATCGTGCCGACCAGCCGCTTCCTCGACCAGACGTTCGAAAACTGGTCCGGCATCAACGAGCAGCTGACCGGCCCGGTCTTTCTTCATCTCGATCCGGCGACGGAGATCGCGCCGATCCGTGCTGAATTCGAACGCTTCGTCGCCACTCAGGAAGGCTGGGACGGGCGAACGGCCACGGCCCTGCTGACGGAAGCCCATCCTGAAAGCATCGAACTGCGCCTGGCGATGAGCGCGGCGACGATCAGCCAGCTGTTCGATCTGCGCTGCGCGGTGCGCGAACATATGATCGGCTGGCTGCGCCATGAAATGCCTGATGCGCTGATACGTCACCGGCTGGAGGTGGAGATCGCCAATCAGCGCGCCCCGAATGGCTAGGCGATCGTTTGGCCGTCAGTCGTGCTTGCGGTCCCGGATCGGTTCCACCATGCCTTCGTGAATGAAACCGATCGGATGCACCTGGGCTGCGCGTTTCTTCAGCTCACCCTTCATCTTGGCGTATTCATTCTCCATTTCAGCCGTCACCGTGGCGCGTGAATCCGCAAAGGCTTCATCGAAATCGGCGGCGGTTACATGTTCCACCGATTCGCCGTCACGCCGGATGGCGATCAGGCCCGCGCGGCGCACTACGTCCTCAAGATCCGCGCCCGTGTAGCGTTCGGCCCGCGCGGCGCACTACGTCCTCAAGATCCGCGCCCGTGTAGCGTTCGGCCCGCGCGGCCAGTGCGCCCAGATCGACCTCTGGGGCCAGCGGCATGTTGCGGGTGTGAATCCTGAGAATATGCTCGCGGCCTGCGGCATCGGGCGTGCCGACATAGACCAGCTCGTCAAACCGTCCGGGACGCAGCAGTGCCGGATCGACCAGCGCAGGCCGGTTGGTTGCGCCGATGACGATCACGGATTGCAGTTCTTCCAACCCGTCCATTTCGGCCAGAATCGTGTTGACCACCCGCGCGGTAACCTGCGGTTCGGACTGGCCGCTGCCGCGCGCAGGGACCAGGCTGTCAATCTCGTCAATGAAGATCACGCACGGGGCCACCTGCCGCGCCCGCGCGAACAGCCGTGCGATCTGCTGTTCGCTTTCGCCGTACCATTTGCTCAGCAGGTCAGAGGATTTGATGGCGATGAAATTCGCCTCCGCCTCTTTCGCCACCGCCTTGGCCAGCAAGGTCTTGCCGGCGCCGGGCGGGCCATAGAGCAGGAAACCCTTGGCCGGGCGAATGCCCATGCGGCGGAACGCATCCGGATTGCGCAGGGGCAGTTCCACCCCTTCCTTCAACCTTTCCTGAGCCTCGTCCAGGCCGCCGATGTCCGACCAGTGCACATTGGGCACCTGCACCATCACTTCGCGCATCGCGCTGGGCTGCACCCGCTTGAGCGCGGAGAGGAAATCCTCGCGCGTCACGCACAGTTCCTCCAGCACTTCGGGCGGCACGGTCTGCGCCTCAAGATCAAGCCGGGGCATGATCCGCCGGACGGCCTCGATCGCTGCCTCGCGCGCCAGCGCGGCGATGTCCGCCCCGACAAAGCCATGCGTGGTGCGGGCCAGTTCCCTCAGATCCACCCCTTCGCCCAGCGGCATGCCGCGGGTGTGAATCGCCAGAATCTCGCGCCTGCCCGATTCGTCAGGCACGCCGATCACGATTTCCCGGTCAAACCGGCCCAGTCGGCGCAGCGCCTCGTCAATCGCATCGGGCCGGTTAGTGGCCGCGATCACCACCAGATTGGCGCGCGCGTCCAGCCCGTCCATCAGCGTCAGCAATTGGGCGACCAGCCGCTTTTCCGCCTCGCCATGGACCTGGCTGCGCTTGGGCGCGATCGAATCGATTTCGTCGATGAAAATGATCGATGGTGCAGCGCGAGCCGCCTCCTCGAATACTTCGCGCAGCCGCTTTTCACTTTCGCCATAGGCCGAACCCATGATTTCAGGCCCGTTGATGGTGAAGAATTCGGCGTCGCTTTCATTGGCCACCGCCTGCGCCAGCCGGGTCTTGCCGGTGCCCGGCGGGCCATGCAGCAGCACGCCCTTGGGCGGATCGACCCCCAGCCGCGTGAACAATTCGGGATAGCGCAGCGGCAGTTCGACCATTTCACGCAGCTGGCGGATGGTTTCTTCCATCCCGCCGACATCGTCATAATTCACCGTGCCGCGCCCGTCGCGCGGTTCCTCGAACTCGGCGCGCAGCTCGACCTCGGTATTCTCGTCAATATGGACGATGCCCTTGGGCGCGGTGGAGATGACCTGAAGGCGAATCTGCGTCAGCGCATAGGCGGGGGCATTGAACATGCGCATGACCTGGGGCGGCACATCCGTGACCGGCTGCTGCCCCGTGGTGGCGACAAGATCACCCGCGACCAGCGGCTTGCGGAAGAAATTGCGCTTGAGTGCCTGAGTCGGCCCCTGCAACCGCATTTCGCGCTGGGCTGGCGCAAAGACGACGCGCGTGGCCGGACGCGATTCGGCCTTGCGCACCGTCAAATGTTCCCCCGATCCGGTCTCCGCATTGCCGCGCTGCAACCCGTCGAGCCGGATGACCTCCAGTGACTGGTCTTCGGGATAGGCATGGACGGCGATCGCCGCAGTCACCTGCTTGCCGGTGATCTCGACGACATCCCCTTCGGCAATGCCGAGTGCGGAGAAGGCCGTCTGCGGCAGGCGAGCGTGCCCTGCCCGCTTTCCTCCTGCCGGGCCGCAGCCACCTGCAGGCGGGCAGTCCTGTCCGCGAGCGCCACATCTCCATCTGCCATGCAAAAAGCTCCATTCCTGCGCCCGGAGACGGACGCTTTCAGCAAAGCTAGGAACAGGTGCCGCGGATTGCAAACCTGCAGGCCGGCAAAGCGGGTTGGAAGGGTGTGAAAGCGCGGCAGCGGCGCTGGAAACAAAAAAAGACCCGGTCGTTGCCGACCGGGCCGTGGAAGTTTGGGAGAGGATGCCTGAAAGGCAGGTTCTTTATGATTCAAGCCCAGTCATTTCGCAAGTGCAAAAAGGTTACCGCGTGTTGATTTTTTTGCAACAATTGCATATTCTGTTGATAATGCGCGGTTTAAGGAGATTTTGAACCCGCTCAAAGCCCCGGAAATATTGCGTTGCAAAAACAAACGGACGATTCAATTCCGCAGGGCAGCATGCAGATCCGCGCCAAGATCGGTGCGTTCCCATGGGAAGAAGTCGCCATCCGCCTTGCGCCCGAAATGGCCATAGGCCGCCGTGCGGCGATAAATCGGCTTGTTCAGCCCCAGATGCGTGCGAATCCCGCGCGGGGTCAGCCCGCCCAGCTTGCTGATCGATTTGATCGCCTGTTCCAGCCGCTCGTCCGCAACCGTGCCGGTGCCATGTGTATCGACATAAAGCGAAAGCGGTTCCGACACGCCGATCGCATAGGCCAGCTGGATGGTGCAGCGCTGCGCCAACCCGGCCGCCACGATGTTCTTCGCCAGATAGCGGGTGATATAGGCGGCGGAACGATCCACCTTGGTCGGATCCTTGCCCGAAAAGGCTCCGCCCCCATGCGGTGCGGCGCCGCCATAAGTGTCGACAATGATCTTGCGCCCCGTCAGCCCGGCATCCCCGTCCGGGCCGCCGATCTCGAATGTGCCGGTGGGGTTGATATGATAGATCGTCTCGGAACCGAGCAGTGCGGCGGGCATTATGTCCGCCACGACCTGCTTCACATAGGCCTTGAGCTGCGCTTCCTTTTCGCCCTGATCATAGCCCGGCGCGTGCTGAGTCGAAACGACAATCGCGGTACAGGCGGCTGGCTGGCCGTTTTCAAAGCGCAGCGTAACCTGGCTCTTGGCGTCAGGTTCGAGGAAGGGCGCGGCCCCGGAATGCCGGTCCGCCGCCATGCGTTGCAGGATCTTGTGGCTGTAATAGAGCGTCGCGGGCATCAGGTCCGGCGTTTCATCGCAGGCAAAGCCAAACATGATCCCCTGATCGCCTGCGCCTTCATCCTTGTTGCCCGACGCATCGACGCCCTGCGCAATATGCGCCGACTGACCGTGCAGGTGATTTTCAAAGGTCAGCGTCTGCCAGTGAAAGCCGTCCTGCTCATAGCCGATCTCGCGCACTGTGTTGCGCACCGTCTGCTCGATCTCCGCCAGCGCCCCGTCAGCCCATGCGCCGTTTTCATAGACGCCCTTGCAGCGGATTTCCCCCGCCAGCACGACGCGCTGCGTTGTCGTGAGCGTTTCGCAGGCGACCCGCGCTTCAGGATCCTTGGACAGAAACAGATCAACGATCGCGTCCGAAATCTGGTCCGACACCTTGTCGGGATGCCCTTCTGAAACGCTTTCGGAGGTAAAAAGATAATTGGCACGCATGGAAACCGGTCTTCCTTACCGTGAATGTGGGGAAACCCCGCTTGGCTGGCGGCTCTAACGACGCAGTCGCGCTCTGGCAACAAGGCCGACGCCAATCGCCAGCAGGCCAAGCGCGACGGGCAGCACATTGCCCAGGCGGGCAAACAGGGTCGGCGGCAGCGGCGGCGGCACCAGCGCATCGATGCGCGCCGCGCGATGTTGCGCGATATGCTGGCGCACCACGCCCCGGCCATCGATCACCGCGCTGATCCCGGTCGTCGTTACCCGCAGGACCGGCAGACCTTCTTCCACCGCGCGCAGCCGGGCCTGCGCCAGATGCTGTGGCGGCCCCCAACGGCCGAACCAGCCATCATTGGACGGGTTGAAAATATAGTCAGGGCGCTGTCCGGGATCGGTCACCTCCCCCGAAAAGACAATTTCATAGCAGATCTGCATGCCCGCCTTGCCCCAGGGACCAAGGTCAATCGTCCGGGGCCCCGTGCCCGGCCAGAATTCGAACGAGCCGCCCACCAGCCGCGACGCGCCCAGCTGCTCGAGCAGCCAGCGCAGCGGCAGATATTCACCGTAAGGCACGAGATGCGCCTTGAAATAGCTGCCGCGAATGGCACCTTCGCTGTCAATCGCGGTGATGGCATTGCGTGCGCCCGCAGCGCGCCCGCCCTCAAGTTCCAGGTCAACGGCGCCGGTCAGCAGCAACGCGCCCGGACCGATCACCCGGCCAAGCCGCTTGCGCGCCAGCACCGGATCGGCAAAGGCGGTGCGCTGTTCGTAATAGCGCTGCGGATAGCCATCGTGGAGATAGTCCGGCAGGCCGGATTCGGGCCAGAGCACCAGCCTGCGCTGCCCCGGCCGGTGCGGCAGGCTCAGCCCGGCAATATGGCGAAACTGCCCTTCGAACAGTGCGGGCACATCGAGATCGTCCTGCCTCAGATTGGGCTGGACGAGCGTGACGGGAAGTGTCCCCATGCTGTCCGGGTCCGCCGGTGCCAGCATCCCGGCGGCGAACAACCCCGCCACCAGACCCAGTGGAACGAAGGCGCGCTCCACTACAAGCAGCGCGCATATGCCCGCACTCATCACCGCCAACCCTGACAGCGCATAAGTCCCGAGCCAGGGCGACAGCGCGGCGAGGCCCGGCCGGTCGAAACCGCCAAGCAGGATGATCCCGAACGGGTTCCACGCAAACCCCGAGAAGAGCCAGCCGCGCAGCCATTCGCTGATCGTCCAGCAACCCGAAAAAACCAGGATCATCGCCCAGCCGATCGGCGCTTTGGCACCACCCCCGGCCAGCGCGCGCGCAGCGCCCGCGGCCAGTGCCGGGTAGATTGCGAGATAGAGCGCGAGCAATGGCACCGCCAGCCAGCCCAGCCAGGCGGGCATTTCTGCCTGATAGGTAAAGGCAGTCGCGATCCAGCTGTTGCCGAGCGTAAAATGCGCAAGGCCGAACAGCCAGCCCAGAACCGCCGCATCGCGCCAGCTGCGTGCCGCAGCGATCAGCGCAATCAGCATGGCCATGGCCAGCAGACCAAGCGGCCAGAGCGCCAGCGGCTGGAATGCCAGAGCGGAAACCGCCCCGAAGACCAGCGCAGACAGGCGGGGTCTGTCCCGCCACTGCCTGAGGCCTTCGATCACCGGACCCATCCGAAACCTCTCGCTTCAACAGGTCAGGCCGGTCGGATGATCGGGGGCAGCTGCCCCGCTGTCATCCAGGCTCAGCTTACCTTCGCCAGTTCTTCGCCGCCCTCGTCTTCGGCGGGCTTCTTGGCGCGGGTGCGGCGCCGGGGCTTTTCCGCTAACGCCTCATCGCTCTTCTCCGAAGAGATGGACGGAGGAAGGACTGACGGATCCATACGTTCGGGCGCTTCGGCCGCGCTCTCCGGTTTTTCGCCGCGCGGCCTGCGCGTTGTCCGGCGCGGCGCGCGTTCGCGGTTGCTGCGGGTAAAGGGGTTCTGTTCCGGCTCGAAATCAGTACCGCCACCCGCGCCATCATCATCTTCGGGCGCTTGCCGGCTGCGATAATCACCACCGCCAAACTCATCGTCATCACGATCTTCGTCGCTGGATTCGGGGCGATCCCGCCCTTCGTCACGGCGCGCGCGCTGCTCGTCCTGACGGGTTCTCGTATCGGCGATGACGCGGAAATAATGATCAGCAAACTGCAGGTAATATTCGGCCTGCACGCGATCGCCATTCATCGAGGCATCATGCGCCAGCTTCTTGTATTTTTCGAGAAGCTGGGGCGCATTGCCGCGCGCACGGCTGTCAATCCGATTGAGCTGGTTGCCACCACCTTGCGAACGGTTGTTGCCGCGACCCCTGCGGCGATTATTCCGGTTATTGTTCAAGGGGATTATCTTCCTCACTCGTGAAGGGCTGCCGTTTCAGGGCCGCCGTTCGCACATTGCCGCGCCATGCCCTGCTCAAGGCTGGATCATGGCCTCCGATCTGCATTGCGTCGCAGGGTCAAACCCACGCTAACCTATGCAAATGCTGGAGCGTAACCGCCGGGATGGGAACGTGCGTCCATCGGGAGGTCATCTTGGGCCTAGCCGGGATCAGCGGCTTGGGCAAGCCCCAATTGCATCACCAGCGCGCGCGGCCGTCCCGCCAGATCGCGCCTCAGAACGCTGGAAAAGCCAGCCTGCGCGGCGATCACGCTGACCGGTCGGGCTTGCTCCGCCCCGATTTCGACACAGGCAATGCCGCCCGGCATCAGCAGCGCGGGCAGCTGCGGTACGAGCATGCGATAATCGTCCAGCCCGTCCGGCCCTGCATAGAGTGCGGCGGCAGGCTCCCATTCGGCAACGCCGGGCGCCAGCACCGCCCCGCTTTCGACATAGGGCGGATTGGCAAGGATCAGGTCGAAGCGGCCCAGCCCTTCGCGCCATCCCGCCTCCGTCCAGTCGCGCCGGAGCAGGTGCGCGCGGCCGGCAAGGTCCAGCCGGGCCGCATTGGCTGCCGCCACTGCCAGCGCACCGAGCGAGGCGTCCACCCCCACCCCTTGCGCCTCTGGTCGTTCGGCCAGGAGGGTCAGCAGCAATGCGCCGGAACCGGTCCCGCAATCAAGGATGCGGCGCGGTGTGGCAGAGCATTCCAGCGCCGCCGCGATCAGCGTTTCGCTGTCCGCCCGCGGGATCAGCACATCGGACGTAACCAGAAATTCGCGCCCGTAAAATTCCTGCCGCCCCAGAATATAGGCGACCGGTTCGTGGCGCATGCGGCGTTCCAGCAGAGCCGCGAAGCCAGCTGGCACCGCAGTGCCGCCATGGCGCAGCAGGAGTTCGGAACGGCTTGTGCCCAGCGCTTCGGCCATCAGTAGCTCGGCATCAAGCCGGGCCGTGTCGGAGATATCGCCAAGCGCCAGCGCCGCCTCGCGCAGGGCCTGCGCGACCCTCATCTCACTCACCCAGCGCCGCCAGTCGCTTCGCCTCATCCTCCGCGATCAGCGCATCAATCAACTCGCCAAGTCCCGGCCCCGCCAGAACCTCGGGCAGCTTGTGCAGCGTCAGGTTGATACGGTGATCAGTCACCCGGCCTTGGGGGAAATTATATGTGCGGATGCGTTCGGAACGATCGCCACTGCCGACCATCGCCTTGCGCGCCTCCGCCTCGGCACCCTGCGCCTCGTCGCGCATCTTTTCATACAATCGCGCGCGCAGCACCTGCATCGCCTTGGCCTTGTTCTTGTGCTGGCTGCGCTCGTCCTGGCAGATCACCACCAGGCCCGACGGCAGGTGCGTGATCCGCACCGCGCTGTCCGTGGTGTTGACGTGCTGCCCGCCCGCGCCGCTGGCCCGGTAGATGTCGATCTTGAGATCCTTGTCCTCGATCGCCACGTCGACCTCGTCAGGCTCGGGCAGCACCGCCACGGTTGCCGCGCTGGTGTGAATGCGCCCGCCGCTCTCCGTCACGGGCACACGCTGCACCCGGTGGACCCCGCTTTCGAACTTCAGCCTGGCGAACACGCCCTGCCCGGTGACATTGGCGACCACTTCCTTGAACCCGCCGATGTCCGAAGCGTTGGCCGAAATCATCTCCATCCGCCAGCCCTGCTCGGCCGCATAACGTTCATACATGCGGTAGAGGTCCGCCGCGAACAGCGCGGCTTCATCGCCCCCGGTCCCGGCACGGATTTCCAGCATGGCCGGGCGCGCATCCGCCGAATCGCGGGGCAACATGGCGATGGCGAGGCGGTGTTCAGCCTCGGGCAGTTCGGTGCGCAGGCGGGCGATTTCCTCTTCGGCCAGCGCCTTCATTTCCGGATCGGCATCGTCCAGCGCCTCCAGCCCGGCGAGCTCGCCGCGCATGGCCCGCACCTGCGACGCCGCCTGTGCAACCGGCTCCAGCTCCGAATAATCGCGGCTGGCGGCGACGAAGGCCTCGCCCTCCAGCGTGCCGGACGCCAGCCGCGCTTCGAGTTCGGCGAACCGGGCGGCCAGCTGGGCCAGGCGCTCGTCGGGGATGGTCACCTTATGCCCCCGACCCCGTCATGCTGAACTCGTTTCAGCATCCATCGCGCTCCCGGCACCGACGGCGCGAGAGGAGAAATGGACCCTGAAACGAGTTCAGGGTGACGGATTTGGTGGGCATGACTCGCTGTCACGCTGACAGGTACTTCCAGATGATCGCCTCGATCGCTTGCGTCTGTTCGTCTTCGACATGCACGCTGCTGTTGTAGCCAGGGAGCCCGTTTCGCATTTGTAACGACGCAAGCACTTTTGGATCAAGTTTTGCTGCCTTATCAAACCGCTTTCGTGTCGAACCACTCGAGATCACTTCAGTCGTGAAGTTCGCTTTACGCAGTTCTATTGCAATGCGTTGCGAAGCTAGAACTAGTTCGTCGCTTTCGACGGCTATGGCCACGTCGAGTGCCGCGACTTCAGCTTCCCCCACCAGCATCGCCAGCCGTTCGATCCCCGCCGCCCAGCCGACGGCCGGGGTGTGCGGACCACCCAGTGTCTCGATCAATCCGTCGTAGCGGCCGCCGCCCAGCACGGTGCCCTGCGCGCCCAGCCGGTCGGTGACGAATTCAAACGCGGTGTGGCGGTAATAGTCCAGACCACGCACCAAAGCGGGCGCGCGCGTCCAGGCGACGCCCGCCGCATCCAGCCCTTGCGTGACCTTGCCGAAGAAGTCCTGCGCCTCCCCGCTCAGGAAATCGTCGATTTTCGGCGCGTCAGCAGTGAAGGGCTTGTCGCGCGGATCCTTGCTGTCGAGGATGCGCAGCGGGTTCTTATCCAGCCGTTCCTGTGAATCTTCCGACAGGCTGGCGCGGTGATCCTGAAAATATTCCACCAGTGCGCTGCGCCATGCATCGCGGCTGGGTGCATCGCCCAGCGTGTTGAGCAGCAGCGTGACGCCATCCGCCACGCCCAGTTCCTTCAGCAACTGGTCGGCCATCGCCAGCAATTCCACGTCCGCCTGCGGTTCGGCCGCGCCGATCACTTCCGCGTCGATCTGGTGGAACTGGCGGTAACGTCCCTTCTGCGGGCGTTCGTACCGGAACAGCGGGCCGTGCGTCGCCAGTTTCAGCGGGGCGTGCTGCTGCCACCCGTTGGTGAGATAGGCGCGGGCGATCCCGGCGGTGAATTCGGGCCGCAGGGTGAGCGAATCCCCGCCGCGATCCTCGAAGGAATACATTTCCTTCGAGACAACGTCAGTCGTTTCGCCGAGCGAGCGGGAGAAGACCGCAGTCTTTTCGAACACCGGCATTTCAGCCCGGCGGAAGCGATAGAGTTTGCGGACTCGTTCGAAGGTTTCGACCACATGCGCGAAGGCTTCGGCCTCTGCGCCGAAGATATCCTGCGTGCCCCTGATCGCCTGAGGTGTTTCCTGTGCCATCCTGCGGGCGCGATTAGTGCCAACGCCGGAAATCCGCAACCAGCGATGCCTTTTTTGCAACGCAGCATTTTTGCCTTGGCTGACAGAGACCGCGCGACTAGATGGCAGCACCATGAATATCGACAAGATTCCCGTTGGCGACAATCCGCCCGAAAGCCTCAACGTCATCATCGAAGTGCCGACTGGCGGCGAACCGGTGAAGTATGAATTCGACAAGGCATCGGGCGCGCTGTTCGTCGACCGCATCCTGCATACGCCGATGCGCTATCCCGCCAATTACGGCTTCGTGCCGCACACGCTTTCGCCCGATGGCGATCCGCTGGACGCGCTGGTGATCTCGCGCTCGCCCTTCATTGCCGGTTGCGTGGTGCGCGCCCGCCCGATCGGCGTGCTGAACCTGGAAGACGAGCATGGCGGCGACGAAAAACTGATCTGTGTGCCCGTGGATACGACCTTCCCCTATTATTCGGACGTGGGGGAAACCAAGGACCTGCCCTCGATCATCTTTCAGCAGATCGAGCACTTCTTTACGCATTACAAGGATCTGGAAGCGGAAAAATGGGTCCGCATCGGCCAGTGGGGCGACGCCAGGGAAGCGCGCCGGATCGTAGTCGAGGCGATTGACCGGGCCAAGGCCGCTAAAGCCGCCTGAACCAGGGTTGGGCTGGGTCGGCTGGCGGCCTATTCCCCGGCCACGGTCATCCCGTCAATTCGCAGGGTCGGCGCGTTGATCGCCCGGTGCCTTTCAAGATCATTGGCCGGCTGCATCGCACGGAACATGTCGATCAGATTGCCGGCAATGGTCAATTCGGCCACCGGCCCCGCGATTTCGCCCTGCTCGATCCGGAAACCCGAAGCGCCACGGCTGTAATCGCCGGTCACACCGTTGACCCCATGGCCGATCAGTTCCGTGACCAGGAAACCCTGTTTAATGTCCGCGATCAGTTCATCGCGGCTGACCGCCCCTCCTTCGAGGTCGACATTAGTCGCGGAAACCCCCGGTGCGCCGCTGCCCCCGCGCGAGGCATGGCCGGTGGGCGCGATACCCAGCTGGCGCGCGGAGGCGGATTCGGCCAGCCAGCCAGTAACCCGCCCAGCTTCGACCAGCGTGCGCGCCGTGGTCGGCAACCCTTCCCCGTCGAAGGGGCGCGAACGCAGGCCGCGCCGGCGATGCGGATCCTCGACAATACGGATGGCGGCGCTGAACAGTTCCTCCTCCAGCCGGTCCAGCAGAAAGCTCGATCGGCGGGCGATGGCGGCGCCTGACATCGCGCCCAGCAGATGGCCAATCAGCGACCCGCTGATGCGCGGATCGAAAACCACCGGCAACGCCTTGCTCGACAGGCGTGCAGGGTTGAGGCGGGCCACGGCGCGCTCCCCCGCCATCCGCCCGATTTCGGCAGGCGTCAGGAGATCGGCTGCGTGGCGGGCCTGCCGCCAGGCATAATCACGCTGCATTCCGCTGCCTTGACCGGCGACCACGCTGGCGCTCAGCCCATGCGCGGTTCCGACGTGAACCCCGCAAAATCCATGACTGGTGGCCAGCCCGAACAGCGAGCGCCCAAAGCTGGCGCTGCCCCCTTCACTGTTCGTGACCCCGGCAACCGCGCGGGCGACATCTTCGCATTCCTCGGCGCGGGCGCGGAGCCATTCCGGCGCAGGCTCGGCCCCGTCCGCAAGTTCAAGATCGGGGAAGGGCCCATGAGCCAGCAATTCTTCCGGGGCGAGACCGGCAAAGCGATCCTCCGGCGCGGCGCGGGCCATGGCCACCGCACGCTGAGCGAGTTCGGCCAGCGCAGCATCGCTGCTGTCCGTCGCCTGGACCGAAGCTGACCGGCTACCCACGAATACGCGCAGCCCCACCGTTTCGCTTTCGGACCGTTCGACATCCTCCAGCTTGCCCAGCCTGACGTGGACAGCCTCGCTCGCATCACCGATGGCGACAGCATCAGCGGCATCCGCCCCTGCCCGGCGGGCGAGATCGATCATGGCGGCGCAGCGTTCGGTCGCGCGGGTCGGGTCAAACATGGCAAGGCATTCCGCTGAGAAGGTTCGAATGAGCTGACTGAGTCAGGGGGCCGGGCGGCCGCTGGGTGCGTGATGGCGTCGGCGGCGGGTCGAATGCAAGGAAAACCGTCGGCGCTTGTCCCTTACTCATGCGCTAACCATTTGTTTGCCATGCCCCCCTATCAAGGTCACAGGGCATGTGCATAAAGCCTGCCAGTTTCGCATCTATTTCGGTTTTCTGCCACTCAACTGCTGCTAGAACGCATGATATGACGACTCTCGATCATCTCGATGCCGCGCATGACGCGGCCGAAACCGCCGCCCGCGCCGCGTCGCAGCCCTTGCCCAGGGGCGGCCTCGAAATCGTGTCCATCGCCAAAAGCTATGACAAACGCGCCGTATTGACTGATATCTCGCTGTCCGTCGGCAAGGGCGAGGTCGTCGGCCTGCTTGGCCCCAATGGTGCGGGCAAGACGACCTGCTTCTATTCGATCATGGGGCTGGTACGTCCGGATTCAGGACGCATCCTGATGGACGGCGTGGATGTGACGAAGCTGCCCATGTACCGTCGCGCGATTCTGGGTCTTGGCTACCTGCCGCAGGAAACCTCGATTTTTCGCGGGCTGACAGTCGAACAAAATATCGCCAGTGTGCTGGAAATGGTCGAACCTGATGAGGGTGTGCGCGCCGCCGAACTGGAACGGTTGCTCGACGAATTCGGCCTGGGCCGCTTGCGCGAAAGCCCGGCCATGGCCCTGTCCGGCGGTGAACGGCGACGCTGCGAAATCGCGCGCGCGCTGGCGGCCAAGCCTTCGATCATGCTGCTCGACGAACCCTTCGCCGGAATCGATCCGCTGTCCATTCAGGATATCCGCCATCTGGTGATTGACCTGAAGGAACGCGGCATTGGCGTGCTGATCACCGATCACAATGTGCGCGAAACGCTCGACATCGTGGACCGGGCCTGCATCATCTATGGTGGACAGGTGCTGTTCGCTGGCAGCCCGGAAGACCTCGTCGCAGACGAAAACGTGCGGCGCCTCTACCTTGGCGAAAGCTTCACGCTGTGACGCATTCGTACCGTTCGGACTGACTGAAGCATGAATCTGGGTCCCCGCCTCGACCTCAGGCAATCCCAGCAGCTGGTGATGACCCCCCAGCTGCAACAGGCGATCAAGCTGCTGGCGCTGCCCAATCTGGAACTGGAAGCCTTCATCAATGCGGCGCTGGAAGCCAATCCGCTGCTTGACGTGGATAGTGGCAATTCCCCTGCCAGTGAAACCGGTTCCAGCGACGAAGGGGAAGCGTCACCCCCGCCCTCACCGGGGGATTCCCCGGTTGACCAGCTGATCGGCGCCGCGCAGGGCGAAGCGGACCAGCCGCTCGACATCGATGCTGGCGCAATTGATCGCGATCGCGATACAGGTGACGCTGACTGGCTTGGCGGAACGGCCCAATACCAGGGCTCTGGTGGGCTGGAAGGCCCGGCAATTGACGAACGCGGCGCGCCAGAGGCGACACTTGCCGAACATTTACTGGCGCAGGTCGGTGCGCAGTCGCGTGATCCGCGCGCAACGCAGATCGCCCGCTATCTGATCGGCCTGCTGGACGAAGCCGGCTATCTCGCCACTCCGCTCCAGCATGTCGCGGGCGAACTGCGCACCGCTCTGGCCGATGTGGAGCAGGCGCTGGAGCTTGTCCAGGCGCTGGACCCGGCAGGGGTGGGCGCACGCAGCCTGTCCGAATGCCTGGCGCTGCAGGCGCGCGATGCCGATCGCTACGATCCCTGCATGGCCCGCTTCATCGAGAATATCGACCTGCTGGCGAAAGGGAACCTGCGCCAGCTCAAGCGCATCTGCGACGTCGATGACGAGGATTTTGCAGACATGCTGGCCGAATTGCGCAGCTATGACCCCAAGCCGGGGCTGCGCCTCCAGGGCGCAATGGCAGAGGCGGCAATCGTGCCGGACATTTTTCTGCGCGCGTCAGGCGACGGGGGCTGGGACATCGCCATCAACCAGTCGACCCTGCCCAGGCTGATCATCAACCGGCCCTATTACCTCGAACTGCGCAAGAACTGCACTGACAAGGACAGCCGCAGCTGGCTGGGCGAGAAACTGACGGATGCCAACTGGCTGCTGCGCGCACTGGACCAGCGGCAGAAGACCATTCTCAAGGTGACCGCCGAAATCGTGAAGCAGCAGGACGGATTCTTTCGCCGCGGGGTATCCGAACTCAGGCCATTGACGCTCAAGACCGTGGCCGATGCGATCGAAATGCATGAATCCACGGTCAGCCGGGTTACCGCCAACAAATACCTCCACTGCGATCGCGGTACGTTCGAACTGAAATATTTCTTCACCAGCGGCGTCGCCTCGGCAGACGGGGACGGCGCCGTATCCGCCGAAGCGGTCAAGGCGCAGATCCGCGCGCTGGTCGACGCGGAAGACCCCAAGTCGATCCTGTCCGATGATGCGCTGGTCGATCTGTTGCGCGGCAAGGGCTTCGACCTCGCCCGGCGTACCGTCGCCAAATATCGCGAAGCGATCGGCATCGGCAGTTCGGTGCAGCGGCGAAGGCAAAAGGCGCTGGAAGCGGTGCGTTGAGTGCCGACACAAGCCCGGTGGAAGTCGATGGCGCGCGGGTTCACCTGACCGGCAAGGAATATGCGATGCTGGAACTGCTCTCGCTGCGCAAGGGCACCACGCTGACCAAGGAAATGTTCCTCAACCACCTTTACGGCGGGATGGACGAACCCGAACTCAAGATCATTGACGTCTTCATCTGCAAGCTGCGCAAGAAGCTGGCGCTGGCCTGTGACGGCGAAAACTATATCGAGACGGTATGGGGCCGCGGCTATGTGCTGCGCGATCCTGACGAAAAGGCCGAAGCGGCCTGATTTCAGGCTCCTGCGAATGAAATTGGCAAGACGCCCGGAGGCCAAGGCTTCCGGGCGTTTTTCTTCGTGGCCTGACAGTTTTTCCACTTCGCCAGTAAGGCACCCCCGTTGTATTTGCGCGCTGATATCTCGGCAAAGGGCGCGTGAGTCTTATGGAACTGTTCGGTCTCGACTTTGGGGCGCTCGCCCCCTTTATCGTGATCGGTTTTACTGCCCAACTCGTGGACGGGGCACTGGGGATGGCGTTTGGCGTGATCACCAACACCTTGATGGTCAGTCTGCTTGGCATCCCCCCCGCCCTGGCTTCCCAGCGCGTTCACCTCGTCGAATGCTTCACCACAGCAACTTCCGGAATCAGCCATCTGCTCCATGGCAACATCGACAAGCGCCTCTTCTTTCGTTTGCTGATCCCTGGCATGATGGGCGGTCTGGCCGGAACCTATCTGATCACAACCATCGACGGCGCAACGATCAAGCCGTTTGTCCTGCTCTATCTGGCGGCCGTTGGCCTGTGGTTGCTCGTGCGCGGACTGCTTTATCCCCCCAAGCTGCGAGAAGCGAAGCACGTTGCGCCGCTCGGCCTGATCGGCGGATTCCTCGATGCCGCTGGCGGCGGCGGGTGGGGGCCGGTGGTGACCAGCAACCTGCTGGTGCAAGGCGCGGAACCCCGCAAGGTCATAGGGACCGTGAATTCGGTGGAATTCTTCCTGACCATGACGATCTCCGCCGCGTTTATCTACCAGATTGGCCTTTCTGATATTGTCGGCGCCACATTGGGTCTGATTATCGGCGGTATCGTTGCCGCCCCATTTGGCGCGCTGGCAGCCAGGCATTTCAGCCCCAAGGTGATGCTCATTCTGGTAGGCTTCGCGCTTTCGCTGACCAGCGCTTACGGTATCTGGACGGCCTGGGGGTAAGATCGCGCTACGCCAGGGACGATCCTGCGCCCTCATCGCGAGCGGCATCATAGGCAATATAGCCCAGCATCATGGTTGAGAGCTGATCGAGGAAGGTTTCCTCGCCGAACGGCGGATCATCGTCTGAAAGATACTGCTTGATCGCGGCGGAATAGACCAGATTGATGAGGATGTTCTTGTGACGCTTGTAGCGGTGAAAGATTCGCCGCACGACCTTGGGCAGGCTCTGCTGGATCGAATCCCGCCCGAAATCGATAAAATACTTGCGCGCATCGCCCGCAATCTCGGTCGAGACACTTTCCAGCAGCGCGAGGGCAACGGCAGTCTTGTTCGGGAAGTAATCGTAGAAGGAACCTGTCCCGATCCCCGCCCGGCGCAGGATATCTTCCACCGTAGTCTTCGCAAAACCGTCCTTGAGGAACAATTCCTCAGCCGCCTGCAGGATCGCCTCGACCGTGCTGATCGAACGTTCCTGCTTGGGCACCCGCCGTTGCCGGTTCGGGGAATCGCTCTGCGCTGGCGGCATGAGTTCTCGTGGCCTCGCTTGCATCCTCTGAAGCGATCAAACTAGCGCGAGGGTTCAGTTCGCACCAGTGCCCGTCAATCGACCAGCGGCAATTCGATATCAGTCACCTGCAGCGATGCGGGAATGCGCTCCTTGCCGATCACGCGGTCCACCTCGCGGTGGAAATTGTAGATGAAGCGTTCTCCGGCTCCCAGCGTGACCTTGTCAATCCCGCCCCCCGCCAGCGACTGGTGAATCCCCGTCAGCGCATAGATGTCCTCTGACAGCACCGCCCCGAACCCTTCCACCGTGGCACGATCGGCTTCCGTATCCATTGCCGCCGCCGGATCGACCTTGATGTAGCGCAGGCGGAAAATGGTGTGGTCCACGCTCACCGGAATCGCCTGCAGGATCGTCATCAGATTCTCGCCCACCGGCAGCGTCAGATTCGGGAAGATGTTGTAACTGCGCTGGGCGGCGCGGGTCAGCTCATTAAGCTCGATACCCGAACCCGCCGCTGCGGCAGGCCCCGCATCGAGAACATTCTGCGGCCCGGCGCCAGCTTCCGCCGCGCGGTTCCTTACAATCATGGCATTGTGGCCATGGCGCAGCATCTGACGGGCCGTGAAGGTACGGTTGAGTGCCTGATGCACCGTGTTTTTATGCGCGAACTGGGCATGATAAGGACAGGTGAATGACGTGCCCCGCCCCGTCTTCTCGCGTACCAGACAGGCGTCGCGATGCGTGCAGGCGTTATGAAATGCACGAACTCGGCCGTCGCCATCGCGCAGCAGGATTACCGGATGCCCGTTGATCGTATCCGTCTTGTAGGAACCCTTGTCCGGGATTTCGTTGCCAATCGCCGCCAGCAGCCAGACGCGATCGAACAGATGTTCGCGTTCCAGTTCAAAAAAGGCGGGATCGGTATACCGGCCGGCCGGATGCGCGGGAAGCGGCGGAATTTCGGCGGGATGCGCCTTGCCTTTGATGCGCGCTTCCTCGCTCTGCCAGATCGCACCGATCCTTTGAGTCGTTTCGAGCACTTGCATAGCTGTCTCTCCCTTGGTCCTGCCTTGGGTAAGACCGCATCAGATCGGTTGACAGGCGGCTTGCCCTCGGATTTTTCCCGACGGGTTTCCAGTCGCCCGCGAAAATGGCGCAGCCCCCCGTGACAGCCGCCGCACGGATCGTCTAAGCGCCGCGCCATGACTGCGCACAAACCCGGCGACCCGACCACGCTCAACCGTCTCTATGGCCGCGCCAAGGGCAAGCCACTGCGCCAGGGGCAGCAGGCGCTGGTCGACAAGCTGCTGCCGCAGATTGCTGTGCCGGAAGACGGGCCGATCACAGCTGAACGCCTGTTCGGGCGCGACTGCCCGCTCCATTTCGAGATCGGGTTCGGCGGGGGAGAGCACCTGGTCTATCGCGCCGATCTGCTGCCTGACCACGGTTTCATCGGCTGCGAACCCTTCCTCAACGGCGTGGCCCAGGCACTGACTCACCTCGGCGGCGATGGCGAACGCCACGCCCCGATCCGCAATATCCGCATCCATCACGGTGACGCGCTGGAGGTGCTTCAGCGCGTCCCGGACGGGGCGCTCTCCTTCCTTTACCTGCTTCATCCCGACCCCTGGCCCAAGGCCCGGCACGCCAAACGGCGGATGATGAATGACGGCCCGGTGGACCTGTTCGCCGCCAAGCTGAAACCGGGCGGTGAGTTTCGCTTTGGGACGGATCACCAGGTCTATCTGCGCCACGCGCTGATGGTGATGCGCCGCCACACCCACAGTTTCGAATGGTTGGTCGAAGGCCCGCAGAGCTGGCAAAACCGGCCCGGCGGCTGGTGCGAAACCCGCTACGAAGCCAAGGCGCGGCGGCTGGGGCACGAAGTCTGGTACTTTCGCTATCGCAGGCGATAAGTGCAAGTTCCTCTAAAGCTGCGCTTTTGCCCCCTTCGCTAAAATCTCGCTTCCCTGTACCGCACAGAAGCGGCATCGGGTGCAGATGGACCTTCTCACCCAGATCGATTTCATGCATGCGCTGGCGGGCATGGCCGTTGGTGTGCTGGTCGGTTTTACCGGCGTCGGCGGTGGCGCGCTGATGACGCCGGTTCTGGTGCTGCTTTTCGGAGTCGCCCCGCAAACGGCGGTGGGGACTGACCTGCTCTATGCCGCAACCACCAAGACCGCCGGATCGGCCGTGCATGGCTGGCGCGAAACGGTGGACTGGCGCATTGTCCGCCGCCTTGCTTCTGGCAGTATTCCCGCATCGCTGGTTACGCTGGGCGCGCTGTCTTGGCTGGGCAGCGTCGGCAAATCGGCCCAGCATGAAATCCTGCTGGTGCTGGGCGTCATGCTGGTGCTGGGCGTCATGCTGGTGCTGACCGCCATCGCCGTCGCGTTCCAGAAGCAACTGATCGCCTATGCAGCGGCCCGCAGGCCCGTCACCCGTGGGCACGAAGCGGTGCCGACAGTGGCATTGGGTCCACTCATCGGGGTTGCGGTCTCACTCTCTTCGGTGGGGGCCGGCGCAATCGGTGTGACGGCGCTGCTGATCCTTTACCCCGGGCTGCCCGTTTCACGCATCGTCGGGACGGACATTGCGCATGCCGTGCCGCTGGCGCTGGTGGGCGGGATTGGCCACTGGATTATCGGCGGCGTTGACTGGACGCTGCTGGCCAGCCTGCTGGCAGGCTCCATCCCTGGCGTAATCGTGGGCAGCCTCCTGTCCAGCCGTGCGCCGGATGCCTGGCTGCGCCCCGCGCTTGCCGCCGTACTGCTCGTTTCAGGGCTGAAATTGCTGTTCTGATCCGCTGCGCCGCGTGGCCGCGATCAGCCCACCACCCCCGCCGCCGCCAGCACCGCCAGTTGCAGCACATCAGGCGCGATGGAAGTCATCGGCGCGATCTGCACCGGCTTTTCCATGCCGATCAGCATCGGGCCGATGGTGGCGTTGCCGCCCAGTTCGCGCAACAACTTGGCCGAGATATTGGCCGATTGCAGCCCCGGCATGATCAGGATGTTGGCCGGTTGCGACAGACGGCTGAACGGGTAATTCGCCATCACCTTGGGATTGAGCGCGGCATCGGGCGCCATTTCGCCTTCATATTCGAAATTGGCCTTGCGCTCGTCCAGGATCGCCACCGCGTCACGGATGCTCTCCAGCCAGCGACCGGAAGGATTGCCGAAGGTGGAAAAGCTGAGGAAGGCCACGCGCGGTTCATGGCCCAGCCGCCGGGCGACGGCCGCCGTTTCCGTGGCGATATGCGCTAGGTCTTCTGCCGATGGACGCTCGTTGATCGTGGTGTCCGCCAGAAACACCGTGTAATCCTTGCCGATCATCAGGTGAATGCCGAACGGCACCTGCCCCGGCTTGGCGTCCAGCACCAGCCCCACTTCCTTCATGGTCTGAGCGAAAGTGCGCGTCAGACCTGAAATCATGGCGTCGCCCTGGCCCAGCGCGAGCAAAAGCGAGGAAAAGACATTACGGTCCTGATTGACCATGCGCCGCACGTCGCGTTCCATGAAGCCGCGGCGCTGCAGACGCTTGTAAAGATAATCGACCATCGCGGGAACGTGAATCGAATCCTTGGAGTTCTGGATTTCGTAGCTGTCCGGGTCTTCAACCCCCAGCTCCGCCAACATGGCGCGGGTCGCCTCGGTCCGCCCGACCAGCACCGGCGTGCCATAGCCGAAATCGCGGAACTGGATGGCGGCGCGCAGCACGACTTCATCCTCCGCTTCGGCGAAGATCACCCGCTTCGGGTTCTTCTTCAGATCCTCGAACACCTGATTGAGCACAGTGGTGGTCGGGTTGAGCCGCGCCTTCAGTTTCAGGCCGTAAGCATTGAAATCCTCGATCGGCTTTTGCGCCACGCCCGAATCCATCGCCGCCCGCGCTACCGCGCAGGAAATGCGCTCGATCAGCCGCGGATCGAAGGGCGCTGGAATGATGTATTCCGTGCCGAACTGCTGGTTCTTGCCGTAAGCGGCGGCGACCTCTTCCGGAACCCGTTCGCGCGCCAGCGCGGCAATCGCCTCGGCTGCTGCGATCTTCATCTCTTCATTGATGGCGGTCGCCTGCACATCCAGCGCGCCACGGAAGATGAAGGGAAAGCCCAGCACATTATTGACCTGGTTCGGATAATCCGAACGCCCGGTGGCCACGATCGCATCGGGCCTTACCGCCTTCGCATCAGGCGGCGTGATTTCGGGGTCGGGATTGGCCATGGCGAAAATGATCGGCTTGGACGCCATTTTCTTGACCATTGCCTGAGTCAGCGCGCCCTTGACTGACAGGCCAAGAAACACGTCCGCCCCGGCAATCGCGTCTTCCAGCGTGCGCGCATCGGTCGCAATGGCGTGAGCAGACTTGAACTGATCGATATTCTCGCGCCCGATATAGATCACGCCCTTGCTGTCGCACATGGTCACGTTTTCATGGCGCACGCCCAGCGACTTGATCAGCGACGTGCAGGCGATGGCCGAAGCTCCGGCCCCGTTCACCACCACCTTGACGTCTTCCATCTTGCGCCCGGTCAGATGGCAGGCGTTGATAAGCCCGGCGGCAGCGATGATCGCCGTGCCGTGCTGGTCATCATGCATCACCGGAATCTTCATCCGCTCGCGCAGGGCCTGCTCGATGATGAAACATTCCGGGGCCTTGATGTCTTCAAGGTTGATCCCGCCGAAGGTCGGTTCCATCAGCGCCACGGCGTTGATGAAGGCATCGCAATCCTCTGTGTCCAGCTCGATATCAATCGAATCGACATCGGCGAAGCGCTTGAACAGCACCGCCTTGCCTTCCATCACCGGCTTGGAAGCGAGCGCGCCGAGATTGCCAAGGCCAAGGATCGCCGTGCCGTTGGAGATGACGGCCACGAGGTTGGAGCGGGCGGTGTAAATCGCCGCCTTCGCGGGATCCGCTGCAATCGCTTCTACCGGAGCGGCGACGCCCGGCGAATAGGCCAGGCTCAGATCGCGCTGAGTTGCCATCGGCTTCGAGGCGATGATCTCGATCTTACCCGGGCGGATGGTTTCGTGATAGAACAGCGCCTCGCGTTCGGTGAAGCGCAGCTTGTTGTGGTCAGCCAAGCGAAATCTCCTGAATCACAATGGCCCCTAGGCGTTGCGCGCCCGCGCCGCAATGGTGGGTTTCAGGGTTTGATCGGGGGAAAGCGTCCCGCAGTATGCTTTCCGAATCGGGCCCTGCCGCGCTACTCCCTCGCGATGGCTGGCGGCTCCACCCCCATGATGCAGCAATATTTCGCCCTGAAGGCGCAGGCGGGCGATTGCCTGCTGTTCTACCGCATGGGCGACTTCTTCGAATTGTTCTTCGATGATGCGCGCCAGGCGGCGGGCGTGCTGGACATCGCGCTCACCAGCCGGGGCGAACATGATGGCCAGCCGGTGCCGATGTGCGGCGTTCCGGTTCACGCCGCTGAAAACTATCTGGCACGGCTCATCAAGGCAGGCTGCCGCGTGGCCATCGCCGAACAGGTAGAAACGCCCGAAGAAGCGAAAAAGCGTGGTGGCTCGAAGGCGCTGGTGGCGCGCGACATCGTGCGCTTCGTCACCGCTGGCACCTTGACCGAGGATGCGCTGCTCGAACCGCGCCGCGCCAATGTGCTGGCGGCAATTTGCGAACTGCGCGGCACCCTGGGCCTTGCCAGCTGCGACATATCGACCGGCCGGATGGAGCTGGAAGAATGCGCGCCAGAACGCATGGGGGCTGCCCTCGCCCGCCTTGGGGCAAGCGAAGTGGTGGCGCCTGACGGCTGGGAAGCAGCGCCCGACGGCGCCACGATGCGCCCGCGCGCCAGCTTTGCGAGTGACGAGGGTGACGCGTTGCTCAGGCAGATCCATCACGTCGCTACGCTGGATGGTTTTGGCAGTTTCACTCGCCCCATGCTCGCCGCCGCCGCCGGACTTGTCGCCTATCTCGATCATGCCGGGCGCGGCACCCTTCCATTCCTGCTGCCCCCGGTGTTGCGCGAAACGACGGCGCATCTGGCCATGGACGAAGCGACCCGATCAAGCCTTGAAATCCTCACTTCGCAGCAGGGCGGACGGCAGGGCAGCCTGGTCGCCGCGGTGGACCGCTGCGTGACCGGAGCCGGAGCACGCCAGCTGGCTGACGACCTTTCCGCCCCGCTGACCGGCGCGCACACCATTGAGCAGCGCCTTGCCCTGGTCAGCTATCTCCACACCGACCCTTTGCTGCGCGCGGACCTGCGCAACGTGCTGCGCGCATCGCCCGACATCGGTCGCGCGCTTGGCCGGGTGGTGGCGGGGCGCGGCAGCCCGCGCGACCTCGGCCAGATCCGCGACGGACTGGCCGAGGCGCGGCGCATCCGCGATTATCTGAAAGAACAGGATGGCCGGCCCGCCCTGCTCGACCAACTGCTGCCCGTGCTCGGCGGGCATGGCGCGCTGGTTGACCTGCTAGCACGCGCGCTGGCGCCATCGCCCCCGACGGAGCGAGGACAAGGCGGCTTCATTGCGCAAGGCTATGACGCTGCCCTGGACGAGCTGCGCGCCACATCAGGCAATGCACGCCGGGCGATCGCCGCACTGGAGGCAAAATATCGCGACGAAACCGGCATTTCCGCGCTGAAAATCAGACACAACGGGGTGCTTGGCTATTTCATCGAAGTGCCCGCGCGCCATGCCGATGCGCTGATGGCCGCGGACAGCGGCTTTGCGCATCGCCAGACCATGGCCGGGGCCGTGCGGTTCAATTCGGTTTCGCTGCATGAGGAAGCCAGCCGGATCGCCGAAGCGGGTGGCCATGCGCTGGCCGCCGAGGAATGGCATTTCGAGGAACTGGTGAGCCGCACGGTGGAGGCGCGACAGGCCATTGCCGCAACCGCATCAGCGCTGGCACGGCTGGACGTCGCAGCCGGACTTGCCGAACGCGCAACAGAAGGCAACTGGTGCCGGCCTGAAGTCGCGGATGAGCCCTGCCTCGCCATCACCGGTGGGCGCCACCCGGTGGTCGAAGCGGCCCTCACCGCCAGTGGTGAGCGGTTCATCGCCAATGACTGCATGCTTTCCAGCCAGGACCGATTGTGGCTGATCGGCGGGCCGAACATGGGCGGCAAGTCCACTTTCCTGCGCCAGAACGCACTGATCGTGCTGCTGGCACAGGCAGGCAGCTTCGTGCCCGCCGAGCGCGCGAAAATTGGCCTGGTTGACCGGCTGTTCAGCCGCGTGGGCGCCTCTGACAATCTTGCACGGGGCCGCTCCACCTTCATGGTGGAAATGGTGGAAACCGCCGCCATTCTTTCGCAGGCCAGCGAACGCAGCTTTGTTATCCTTGACGAAGTGGGGCGCGGCACTTCCACTTATGATGGGCTGGCGCTGGCCTGGGCGGTGGTCGAGGCGGTGCATGAACGCAATCGCTGCCGCTGCCTGTTCGCCACTCATTATCACGAACTGGCCCGGCTGGCTGAAAGCTGCGATGCGTTGTCGCTGCATCATGTCCGCGCGCGCGAATGGAAGGGCGATCTTGTCCTGCTCCACGAACTCGCCGCCGGGCCAGCGGACCGTTCCTACGGGCTGGCGGTAGCCCGGCTGGCCGGCTTGCCTGCGCCGGTCATCGCCCGCGCGAAATCGGTGCTGGACCAGCTGGAGAAGACCCGCGCTGAAACCGGCGGGCTGGCATCGGGTCTGGGCGAATTGCCGCTGTTCGCCGCCGCAGCCGAGGCCGAAGCGGATCGCGGCGACACGCTGCGCGACAGGTTGCACGCGCTGGACGTCGATGCACTGAGCCCGCGCGAGGCACTGGAGGTGCTCTACCAGCTCAAGCGCGACGCCGAAGCGACGGAACATTAACCCTTTTACGCCAGAATATCAGCCATGTACCGGATGCTTTTTCGCAGCCGCTGGGCGGCGCTGCTGTTCGTGGCCATAACGATCGCCTCTGCCGCCGCATTTGTTGGCAGCAGTGAAGGCGAATCCGCAGCGACCGAACTCGCCACGAACATGCGCGCGCAAGCGCAGGCGAAGTTGCCCTTTGCCGCGGAAGACGTGAATGAAGCCGCGCGGCAGTCCGAACTAATTCATGGCTTCGCCTCTGAAGAGGAACTGGTCGACGATGCCACCGGCCTCGACCCCACACCGGAAGACGAACTCGCCCGTATCGAGGCCGAGCTTGCCGCGCAGGATGAGCCCACTATAGTGGCGAACAGTGACCAGATCGCAGCCCCCGGATACTGAAAGTCTTGCCGAAGACCGCACGGACCTGGCTGAAGACCGCACGGTCATGGCTGTTGAACGAACGTTTGCCGGCTGGATGCGGACCGCCTTTGGGGCCATTGGCATTGGTATCGCCTTTCACGCCCTGTTCGGTGAATTCGACCCCCCATACCTCGCCAAGCTGATCGCGACCGTCTTCATACTGCTGGGCTCAGTGCTGGCGGTGGGTGCCGAACGGCGTGCATGCAACAGCTTCTCCAGGCTTAACGCTCACCGGATCGATGAACTGCCACAGCCACGCATCCGCTGGATCGCCTTTGCGGTGGCGACAGGCGCGCTCATTCTGGCGTTAGCACTGTGGTTGCTGCACGCCCCGGGATAACGGGTGCTGCGTCCCCGCGTCAGCGCGTAGGAACCGGAACCTCGCCCGAATAGTCATAGAATCCGCGGCCGGATTTTTTGCCGGTCCAGCCCGCTTCGACATATTTGCGCAGCAAGGGCGCGGGGCGGTATTTGTCCTCACCGGTCGATTCCTGCAGGATTTTCATGATTTCCAGCAGCGTATCGAGTCCCACGAAATCAGACAGCTGCAACGGGCCCATCGGATGATTGAGACCGAGCTTGCAGCCATTGTCGATGTCCAGCACGCTGCCCGTGCCCGAGCCGAGCACGAAAATCGCCTCGTTCAACATGGGGCACAGGATGCGATTGACCACAAAAGCCGGTTCGTCGCCCGCGTGCACCACGACCTTGCCGATTTTTTCGGAAAAAGCGGTCATTTTCGCGACGGTCGCCTCGCTCGTGGCAAGGCCGGGAATTACCTCCACCAGCTTCATCACCGGCACCGGGTTGAAGAAATGAAGGCCGATGAAGCGCGTCGGATCGGGGCTCGATGCGGCCATGCGGGTGATCGGGATCGAACTGGTGTTCGTCGCCAGAATCGCATCGGGCGCCAGCACTTCGGCGATGGAACCAAAGATCATCCGCTTGACGTCTTCTCGTTCCGTCGCCGCTTCGATAATCAGATCTGCATCGCGCATCGGCTGGTAATCGGCGGCGGGTTGAATGCGGGCCACGATCGCATCGGCTGCGGTACCGTCCATCTTGCCCTTTTCAACGAGCTTGGTGAGCGTTCGGTCGATGGAATCGCGCGCTTTTTCGGCGATGGCCAGATCGATATCAGCCAGAACCACATCCATCCCGGCCTGTGCCACGGTCTGGGCAATCCCCGTGCCCATCAGACCCGCACCAATGATCCCGACCTTGCGCATTCCCGTAATCTCCTGCTGTGTTGACCCCTGCAACTCGCCGCGCTGTTATCCGCGATCGCGCCATATTGCTAGCGGTTCGCGCCCGGCACCCATTTCACGTCCGCACGGCCATGGTCGTTCAGGACCCGCGCGAGAACGAAGAGATAGTCGGACAGACGATTGATATAGGCAAGCGCAGCGGGATTGACCGGCTCGGTCGCCGCCAGAGCAACCATCGCCCGTTCCGCCCGGCGCGCGCATGCCCGTGCCAGATGAATCCGCGCCGCGCCTTCGCCACCCCCCGGCAGAACAAAGCTGGTCAGCGGTTCCAGCCGTTCATTGGCGGCATCAATGGCCTGCTCCAGCCAGTCGACCTGGGCCATCACGATCCGCAACACCATTTCGGAGGGGACAAAATCGGATCCGGGCGTGGCCAGGTCCGCGCCCAGGTCGAACAGGTCGTTCTGGATCCGCGCGATGGTGCGGGCGGTTTCACCGTCAAGCGCACAGGCGGCAAACCCCAGGGCGCTGTTCGCCTCGTCCACCGCGCCGATCGCTTCCATGCGCGCAACGTGTTTGGAACAGCGCGACCCATCGACCAGCCCGGTCGTGCCGTCATCGCCCGTTCGGGTATATATCCGGTTGAGCTTGACCATGCGCGATCCGGCGCAGCCTAGCGGCTGACCATCATCAGCACCATCACCACCACAATCGCCAGTGCCTGATATTTTATCCGGGCGAACATCATCTGGTTCTGGCGCAATTGCATTTCAGTGGCCTTGCCCTCAGGCGTTCGTTCCAGATCCTCTTTCGTGCTTTGCAGGAAAGCTATGATGCCGCGAACGAGCGAGACGAGGACCATGACCATCAGGATGATCAGCAGGGGAATAAGAATATAGCTCATGATTCCATTCCTACGCTGTCGCCGAGCGAAAGGCCATACGGGAAGTCACCCTCGCGCAGGCGCGTCGCCAGCTCCGCCCCGTCCTCTCCGGCCCGGCGCCGATCGGCCAGCGAGGGCGAGCCGCGCCGCTTGGCAAGCTTGCGCCCATGTTCGTCAAGCACAACCGGGTGATGGTGCCAGACCGGGACCGGGAGGTCGAGCAGCGCCTGAAGCAGCCGGTGCAGATGCGTTGCCGCAAACAGATCCATTCCGCGCGTGACCAGCGAGACTTCGTCCGCCGCATCGTCCAGCGTGACCGCCAGATGATAACTGGCCGGCAGATCCTTGCGCAATAAGACCACGTCACCAAAAATCGCGGGCGTTGCGAGCTGCACGCCGGCCTGTTGGTCTCGCCATTCCAGCGGTCCTGCCAGTTGCTGCGCCCGCTCCATGTCCAGCCGCCAGGCGGCAGCAACGGTATCGATGTCGCGCCCCTTGCAGGTGCCGGGATAAAGCGGCCCGTCCGGCCCGGCCTGATGTGCTGCGGCGACAATTTCGGCGCGGGTGCACTGGCACGGGTAAAGCAGCCCCGCCGCCTTCAACCGCTCCGCCGCCTGAGCATAGAATGGTAGCCGGGTCGACTGGGCGGGCACTTCTTCCCGTGCCAGTCCCAGCCATGCAAGATCATCGCGAAACTCCTGAGCCAGCTCCGGGCGGCTGCGCGGCCCGTCAATATCCTCTATACGCAGCAAGAAACTGCCACCTGCACACCGCGCCAGATCATGCGCGGTGACAGCCGCGAAGGCATGGCCGAGATGAAGTGAGCCATTGGGGCTGGGGGCGAAGCGGGTGCGGATCATCAGCGCTGTGCATGCAACGCGGCTGTGGATGGATCAACTGTCACATACTTGACGTCTTTTTGCGCAAATGCTCCCATCACGACACCAGGGGGCCAATGCATGTTCAAAGCCGAACTGATTGAAAGAGTGGCGCGGTTCCGAAGTGCACAGGATGATCCTGCGCGCGAACTGACGAGTTGTCCGGCGCTGGTGCTCAATGCCGACTTCACGCCCTTGTCCTACTATCCGCTCAGCCTGTGGCCATGGCAGACCGCGATCAAGGCGGTGTTTCTGGAGCGGGTGGACATTCTTGCCACTTACGAGCGGCAGGTCCATTCGCCGTCGCTGGACATGAAAATCCCCTCGGTCATCGCCCTGCGCCAATATGTGCGCCCCAGCGAGTTTCCGGCATTCACGCGTTTCAACGTCTTCCTGCGCGATCGCTTTTCCTGCCAGTATTGCGGCAGCCCCAAGCAGCTGACCTTCGATCACGTCGTGCCTCGCCGACTGGGCGGAAAGACCACCTGGGAAAACGTCGCAACCGCCTGTGCGCCTTGCAACATGCGCAAGGGCGGGCGCACACCCGAACAGGCCCACATGCCACTGATCGTGCGCCCGATCCGGCCGACCAGCTGGCATCTGCAGGAACGGGGGCGCGGATTTCCACCCAACTATCTGCACGAAACCTGGCGTGACTGGCTTTACTGGGATGTCGAACTGGAAGCCTGAACAGGCAGCGCAGCCCCTCAGCCGTCAATGACCTGACTCGCCGGATGATGCCGGTCGAGATGACGCTTCAATATTTTGAGGTTGCGGGTGTTTGACCGAAAAAACACGTCAAACACATCGCCTGCGACTGGAATGGAACCCAGTGCGGTATCAACGGCCAGATTGCCCGCCATGCGCCATAATTTCCATTTCGGCATGCCAAGGTTGCGCGCTTCCCACACCAGATAGGCCCCCATGGCCGCGGCAAGCAGATCGCCCGCGACTGGAACCAGCCCCGCGATCGCATCCAGCCCGATCCGGAAATTGACACCCGGGATCGTTACGCTGCGTTCGAGCAGCATTTCAAGCGCCTCGATCCGCCGCCGCACTGATGCGGGGCCGGAACCGGTGGGCAGATCCAGGCCAAGCGGGCGCGGACGTGCCCCGGCGCGAAAATCACCATAGTCTTCGGCCATTGCCATCTCCTTGCCCCCTACTTGGGGGTGAGGGCCAGCGGTGCCAAGGGGTGAATGCCCCAGCCGTTGGATTCAAACCCGGCCACGCTGCCGCGGACCAGCGACCAGCGCAAGGGCGGGCCAAACGGAATGAAGATATTGGCCGCCGTCAACTCCGCCTCGGCCTCGGCCAGAGTCGCGTTCATCGCCGCCAGGTCGCTTTCTTCAAGCGCTTTGGCGACCAGCGCATCCGCCTCTTTCGAACATAGTCCCTTACGCAGCGAACAGTTGAACTGATTGAGGTACCAGCGAACACTGCGATAACGCGCGAGCCGGTCGAACATGGCAAGATCGGACTTCCGTCCAGGCTTCGCCCGCACCGCATTCACGCCGACCGCGGCAAGATTGTCACGCAGGACGGTAAACAAGGCGTCCGACCCCGGGCCATCGGGCAGCGACACCGCCAGTTCTGGCGCGTTTCCGCCATTTTGTTCACGCCATGCAGCAACACGGCGTGCCGCGATCTGCCGCCGCTGCTCGATGGAAAGCTGGCTCCAGCGCTCGCCGATCGTGCCAATGTCGTCAGGATTTCCGGCAGCCACCAGCCTGGTCGTGTCCTGCCACCCGCTGATGTTGAAGGGCACCACCAGCGCCGGGCGATCGATCGCCATGGCCAGCGCTTCTCGCCGTGCGGGATCGGCCAGGAATCCATCCCCGCGCAGGACCAGCAACCCGAACAGGCCGTTCACGCGGTCAACCCTGACAGTCCCTCGTGATAGGGGTCCCGTATCGGCATAGGGCAGGGCCTCGATGCGGCCACCCAGCACGACATCCACCACGCCATCATCGAACAGGGCGATGGCGCGTTTGGCCGCTGTTGCGCGCAGGCGCACCTGGCGTATGTGATCTTGCCAGTCTTCCCGCGCCGGCTCGCCGCGCTGTTCGGGCGGAACCGGAGTCAGCAGCGCAACATTGCCCTTGCGCTTTAGCACCATATCACCCGAACCCGCGCCCTGTACCAGCAGGCCAAGCTCAGGCTGAGCAAGCAGTTGCAGAAAATCGGGCATGGGTGCGCGCAGGCGCACTTCCACGACCCGCCCCGCCATGGCCCGGACATCGGCAATCATCGCCAGATCGAACCCCATCGAGGTTCCGCGCAAGCCCCGGATCGCCCGCTTCAATGCGTCGCGCGCGCTCGCCCCGTCCACGTCACGGCCATTGGGCCACTTTCCTTCGCGCAGGCGAAAGATGTAGCTGCGCCCGTCATCGGTCACGATCCAGCGTTCCGCAAGGCTTGGCACAACTTCACCCTTGGCATCAAAGCCCACCAGCCCTGCGACCGTGGCCCCGCGCACCAGTTGCGCGCCAGCATCGAGATGAATGCCCCCGGCTGACAGGTCGTCGGACGAGCCGATCACCGCAGCCTCTAACGTCTTGTCACCACCGCCAAAGCCGCAGGCGGCCAGCAGCAACGGCAGTAACAACGACAGGACGGCGGGATTGCGCATGACCCCCCTTGCCTAGCAGCAAGAACGAAGCCGGTCAGCGGGCAATGCGATGCAAATTCAGATTTTGCGGATTTGTCCGCGCTGGACCGGTTCGCTCGAAGTGAGCGGTGGCCGCACGAAACGCGGTGCGTTGGTTTCGGACGGTTCGGGGCGCGCACGGGCAAGCTGCGGATCGACGTCGTGGTGAAACGCGATTCCAAACCGGTTGTCCTGAACCCAAGCAACTGACCCTTCGACCCAGCCGATGTTGCGCAGTTCTATCGTCAGGCCATCACCATGCGCGACGCGCACCGGTCCTTCGGCCATCATCCCGCCAGCCGAAAGATTGCGGACCTTGACGCGATGCATCTGTTCCTGGCCATCCAGCCTTAGATTGGCCAACAGGAACAAACTGTCGCGCTGAATCTGCCGTGTTTCCACGTTACCCATCGATCCTGACTCAAGACTCCTGAACGACAACAATGCTCACGCCATCACCCGTTAGGGGGCGGTAGTAAACAAAGCTTCAACCACGCCGGGATTTTTGCCGTAGTCCCAAAACGGATCAGTCGTCGCGGGAAATCTTTTCACGCCGTTCATGCGCTTCCTGCGCTTCGACCGTCATGGTCGCGATCGGGCGGGCAATCAGGCGGCGAATGCCGATCGGATCGCCAGTGACCTCACAATAGCCGTATTCGCCTTCGTCGATCCGACGCAGTGCGGATTCAATCTTGGCGATGAGCTTGCGCTGCCGGTCTCGAGTGCGCAGCTCTATGCCCCAGTCCGTCTCGCTGGAGGCGCGATCGTTCAGATCTGGTTCGCGAATCGGCCCGTCCTGAAGGGATTGCAACGTCCCGGCTGAAGCGGACAGGATCAGCCGTTTCCATTCGAGCAGCAGCTGCCGGAAATAATCCAGCTGCTTGCGGCACATATATTCTTCATCCTCAGTCGGCGCGTATTCGGCGCCAAGCGCGTGCTTGGCCTTGGCGAGGACATCGATTTCATCACTCAGAACCGTCGTCATCGGGGCAGTCTCCGCATCCGCATCACCAAAATGTCCGGCAATTATTGTGCTTGTCAGCGGAAACCCGCATCCCGCCGGTTCGGTTGGTGGCGCCTATACGGTCGCGCCTGACTGCACACAAGCGCCAATCACCCCGGCGGCATGACGATGAAGGATAAATCTGCGCCGGACACACGGGCGACCGAGCAGTCCGCAGACAAATGCGCAAATCGCGTTAACCATTTGTTGACCATATGCCGCGAAGTTCTGTCCCAGGGCGGCACAGGGGGGCCGTCCACAACAGGGGATCAAGAACATGAAGATGGTCTTTGCTAACAGTTTCGAGGCAGCCGCCACAGCAGACGAAGCCGCAGCGGACATGATGATCGCAAGCTGCCTGGCCGCAGCCGCCGAAGGAAACTCCGCCGCCTATCACGATCTCGGCATCGCTTTTTCGACCGGCGGGCATGGCGATCGATCTGGTCGAAGCGCATAAATGGTTCAACCTGGCCGCCGCGCAAGGTCATGAAGAAGCGGCATGGTGCCGCGCCGATGTGGCGGAAGAAATGACCGCCCGCGAAATCGCGGAAGCCCAGCGCCGTGCGCGGCAGTGGCTCTCAGGGGTCGCGCGCAAGGCCGCCTGAACGGTCGCAGCTCGCGGTACGTCAACCCTTGCGAAAGGGAGCCTGCGCGCCAAGATGAAGCTGATCCAGCATCACACCCTGCCGTTCGCTTTCGAGAAATCTCGCGACCGCATCGCGAAAATGCTGGTCCGCCAGCCAATGCGCTGACCAGGTTCGCGCCGGCTCGTAACCGCGGGCCAGCTTGTGCCCGCCCTGCGCGCCAGCCTCGACCCGTTTGAGGCCCCGTGCGATTGCCGCGTCAATCGCCTGATAATAACACAGCTCGAAATGCAGAAAGGGCTTGTCCTCGACGCAGCCCCAGTAGCGCCCGTAGAGCGCACTTCCCCCGACAAAATTGAGCGCACCGGCAATCGGCACGCCATCGCGATAGGCCATGACAAGCAGGATCTGGTCCTGCATGCGTTCGCCAAACAGCGTGAATGCTGCGCGCGTCAGATAGGGCTGACCCCACTTGCGCGCGCCGGTGTCCTGATAGAATATCCAGAATGCATTCCAGTCGCGCGCCGCAATATCCGCACCGGACAGCTGGCGGATTTCCACCCCCTCCTGCGCGGCGGCGCGCTCCTTGCGGATCGCCCTGCGCTTGCGCGAAGCGAGCGCCGCCAGGAAATCATCGAACGAACCATAGCCCCGGTTTTCCCAGTGGAACTGGATGTCATTGCGCAGCAGCCAGCCGGCCTGCTCGAACAATGCGGTCTGGGCGGTTTCGATGAAAGTCGCATGAGCCGAGGAGAACCCCTGTTCACGGCACAGCGTTTCGGCTGCGCGCAGCAAGGGCCCGGCCAGTGCCGGATCGCGCAGCAACAGACGCGGCCCCGTGGCCGGGGTGAAGGGCACGGCGATCTGCAACTTGGGGTAATAGCGTCCGCCCGCGCGATGCCACGCATCCGCCCAGCCATGGTCGAACACATATTCACCCTGGCTGTGCGATTTCAGATAGGATGGCATTGCCGCCAGCAGCGCCCCATCCGCCGCTTCGATCACGATCGGGGCGGGCGACCAGCCGGTACCGCGGCCAACGCTGCCCGAATCCTCAAGCGCGGTCAGGAAGGCGTGGCTGACAAACGGATTGTCGGTTCCGGCCAGCGCATCCCATTGCGCCGCATCCAGCGCGCTGACTGAGTCGCAGATGCGCGCGGCCAGAGGGTCCACCTCGCTCAAGGCAGGCCTGCACTCTCGGCAATCGGCGCGTCCGCATACTGTGCCGCGCGTTCGCGCAGTTCGGTATTGCGCACCGTCCAGGTCAGCACCGGCAGCCCGCGCCTGCGTTGGGCGCTGGCAAAGCGGCTGGGCAGATCGCGTACATCATAGGCCAGAAAATCGGGCCGGGCATGCCAAAGCGCCGCATGACGCCGCAAATGCCCCCCCAGCGTTCGCGCCCCTTCCTCGCTTACGACCAGCCCGCGCACCGTTTCGGGCGAATGAAGGGCGAACCAGCGCGACACGCGCGGATCGAAGCTCATCACTGCGTGATGTCCGCGATAGCCTTCGAGATCGCGCCGCACCGCCAGGCACAGCGCAGCAATGCGCGTATCCCGCCGGGATTTGACCTCGATCAGCAGCGGCACCTTGCCTGCGACCAGGGCCAGCAGATCGCGCAAGGTAGGGATGCAATCGTCGGCGCCTGACAGGCGTACTTGCTGCAATTGAGCCGTATTACGTGTCGCCACCCGGCCGCTTTCCCCGGTCAGCCGGTCAAGCTCCCAGTCGTGGAAGACAATGGCCTGGCCATCGCCGCTGCGCTGAACGTCGCATTCGATGCCCAGCCCCCGCTCGATGGCGGCGGAAAAGGCCGAAGGCGAATTCTCGATCCGTCCGTTTCCGTGCAAGCCGCGATGCGCATAGGTCGACTGGCGCAGCCACCCGACCCGGTCTGCGGCAGGCGCGGGCGCGCGCCAGCGATCAAGCGCCGCGAACAGCAAGAATTGCGTCCACCTCGACCGCCACGCCCAGCGGCAAGCTGGGCACACCCACGGCGCTGCGGGCGTGTTTGCCAGCCTCGCCGAAGACTTCGACCATCAATTCCGATGCACCGTTAATGACCCGGGGCTGGTCCGTGAAATACGCGGTGCAATTGACGAACCCGCCAAGCTTGACGACCCGCTCCACCCGATCAAGCGAGCCGAGCGCGGCACGCGCCTGGGCCAGGATCATCAGACCGCAGGCGCGCGCGGCGGCAGCGCCTTGCTCCGCGCTCATTCCTTCACCAAGCCGACCGAGCACCAGCGCACCCTCGACAAAGGGAATCTGGCCGGAAATATGCGCCAGCCCGCCATGGATAACGACCGGAACATAAGCAGCGACCGGGGCTGCAGGTGCGGGCAGCGTTATTCCCAGTTCAGCAAGTTTCTGTTCAATGCTCATCGTTGTGCCTCATGCAATCTTTCGTGCAGCCACGGCAAGGCCTCTGCCCAATTGTCAATCCTCGCGTGCGCATGACCCTGCTCCAGCGCGCAGGGAATGAAGTCGGCGATGCTCGGCTCGCCGACCAGATGCAGGCGCGTTATCTCAGGCACTTCCCCGGCTGCGGATTCGTGATGCTGTGCCAGATCGTCGATGAAGATGGCCCGGCTGGGCCGGTATTCGGCAATGATCTGACGAATCGCCGGACCCTTGGGGCCAAGATTGGTAAAGACCCGCGCCTCGATCCCGTGGCTCGCAAGCTGGCGAACCCGGTCATCGCGGCGGTGATCCGAAAGATTGGTCAACACCACCACATCGGCCTGTTCGCCCAGCGTTGCCACAGCTTCCACCGCGCCCGGAATTGGCGTTTGCCGGTGCATCTCATCGTCAAAAAAACCGTCAAGCAGGGTCCAGATTTCAGCCTGTTCCAGCGGCGTTTCGCTTCCGCGCCTGCGCATCGCGTTGGCAAAGGTGCGCCCCGCGAGGTTCAGTTCGATATCATGCGCTTCATCGAGCCAGTCGCGGAAATGCATGAACATGTGCAGCAGCACTTCGTCGCAATCGGTGATGACCAGCGGACGGCTCATGCGCCAAGCCTGCGCGCAGCAGCAGCAAGCACCGCCGGTTCGACATCGAGCGCACCTGCCGCCGCGATCAGATCAGGCTCGTGCGCGCACAGGAAATCAAGCACCGCGCCCAGTACCGCAGGGTCATCCAGCCCGGCTTTCAGCCGATCGGGCGTCAAACCGGTCAGGTCGAGCAGGCGCGCAGCCCGCTGTTCATCGGACAAGGTCCAGCCCAGCGCCGACAAGGCGAGCGTGCGGGCATCTGGGGCCGTGGATGGTTGATTGCCAAGAATTGTATCTGTCCCGCCAAACTCATAAACACATTGTGCAACCGGATCGAGGACCAAGTGGCAAAACGCATACTCGTTGTCGAGGATAACGACCTCAACCGCAAATTGTTCTGCGATGTGCTGGTCGCCAATGGCTTCGCTGTCCAGCCGGTGGCTGACGGGCTGGACGCGCTGGACCAGGCCCGGTCCTTCATCCCCAACCTGATCATCATGGACATCCAGCTGCCCAATATTTCCGGCCTTGACCTGATCGGCCAGATCAAACGGGATTCCAGCCTGCGCGCGATCCCCGTGCTGGCCGTGACCGCCTATGCCGGCAAGGGCGATGAAGAACGCATCCGCGAAGCTGGCGCCGAGGGTTACCTCGCCAAACCTGTCTCCATCGGCCCCTTCATGGCCGCCGTGAAGAGCCTGGTCTGAGCGGCGCGATGGCGCTTTGTCCCCTGCCCGAGCTTGACATTCACGCCGCATCGCCGCTTTTGCGCCGCAATCCCGTGTGAGGAACGCCAAATGACCCGTGACGAAACTGACAGCCGCATCCGTGCCCTGATCGAACCCTTCAACAAGAAAGGCGTGCGTGTGGACGACGCGACGAGCTTTGCCGGAGATCTGGAGTTCGACAGCCTGACGGTGATGGATTTCGTCGCCGCGATCGAGGACGAGTTCGACATCATCATCAGCATGAACCAGCAGGCCGAGATCGAGAATTACGGCCAGCTGGTCGACGCAGTATGCAAGCTGCAGGGCTGACACCGGGCATGAACGATCTCTTCTCGAAATTCGACGCGCTGATTCAGCAGCGCGAAACCTTGCTGGCAGGCGGGGTGGAAGACCCCTTCAACCTCGTGATGGAGCGGGTTCTCTCGCCCACGCAGGCGGTGTGCAACGGGCGCGACACGATTCTGCTGGGAACCTATAATTACATGGGGATGACCTTCGATCCCGACGTGATCGCGGCAGGCAAGAAGGCGCTGGACGATTTCGGATCGGGCACCACCGGCAGCCGTGTTCTCAACGGGACCTATCAGGGCCATCGCGAGGTCGAGGCGGCACTGTGCGAATTCTACGCCATGGATCACGCAATGGTCTTCTCGACCGGCTATCAGGCGAACCTCGGAATCATTTCCACCATCGCCGGCAAGGGCGATTACATCATCCTCGACATCGACAGCCATGCCTCAATCTGGGATGGCTGCAAGATGGGCGATGCCGAAGTTGTGCCCTTCAAGCATAATGATCTCGAGGCGATGGAAAGACGCCTGAAGCGTGTGCCCGAAGGCGCGGGCATACTGGTGGTGCTGGAAGGCGTCTATTCCATGCTCGGCGATGTCGCCCCGCTGGCCGAAATGGTGGCCATCGCGAAGAAGCATGGCGCGATGGTGCTGGTCGATGAAGCGCATTCGATGGGCTTCATCGGCGAACATGGCCGCGGCGTGGCCGAAGACCAGGGTGTCCTTGACCAGGTCGATTTCGTGATCGGCACTTTTTCCAAGAGCGTCGGCACGGTCGGCGGTTTCTGCGTCTCCAATCACCCGAAGTTCGAGATCATGCGGCTGGTGTGCCGGCCCTATGTGTTCACCGCCAGCCTGCCGCCCAGCGTGGTGGCAACCGCCGCCACCTCGATCCGCAAGCTGATGCATGGATCGAACAAGCGCGCGCATCTGTGGGAAAATTCGCGGCGCCTGCACGGCGGTCTGCAGGCGCTGGGCTTCCAGCTCGGCACGCAGGAACCGCAGAGCGCGATTGTCGCCGTCATCATGCCCGATCTGGAACGTGGCGCGGTGATGTGGGAAGCGCTGCTGAAGGAAGGGCTTTACGTCAATCTGGCCCGCCCGCCCGCAACGCCCGCGAACATGACGCTGCTGCGCTGCTCGCTCTGCGCCGAACACAGCGCCGAGCAGGTGGAGGAAATCCTGGGCATGTTTGAACGCGCCGGCAAGGCCGTGGGGATTATCTGACCCCGGCCTGCGCCGCATTGGCGCAGCGTTGCTGCGAGGCAGCATCGCCCCCGCCTAGATAGGACGCGGCGATGAAGCCTGCGACCACCACCACCACGAAACCGGCGGTGGCCAGCCCCAGATATTTGTCAATGAAGGCCTTGATCGGGCGGCCGAACAGGCGGAACAGCACGCCCACGATCAGGAAGCTGATCGAACGGGAAACGAGGCTGGCAAGGACGAAACTGACCAGGTTCATGTGAATGAAGCCTGCGGTGATCGTCAGCAGCTTGAAGGGGATCGGCGTCGCCCCCTTGATCATGATGATTTCGGCCCCGTATTCGCGCAGGTGGCAGGCGGCGACCGGGAAACTCTCGCTCATTCCCAGCCAGCCCAGCAGCTGCACCCCGATCGCGTCATACAGCCCCCAGCCGATCGCATAGCCGAGCAATCCGCCCGCGACCGAGGCCAGCGTCGCCACCAGCGCGAAGCGGACCGCCTTCTTCGGTTCGGCAAGGCACATCAGCCCCAGCAGCGGATGCGGCGGGACGGGGAAGAAACTGGCTTCGACGAAGCTGAACAGTGCCAGCCAGGCGACCGCGTGCGGATGCGCCGCCTTGGCCATGGTCCAGTCGTAAAGGCCGCGCAGCATGGCCGGGTCGCTCCATCATCATCGGGTCCGCGTGGATTAGGCGAGCGCCGGAGGGGCTGCAAGCGACAATTATAACCCATTTGGTTTTTTATGTTGACATCGTCACGCTATTTGGTTAGTTAAGCGGAACATCGCGATAATGCGAGTCGGGCCAGCCCCGCCGCATCGCCCCCTTCACGGATGATCCTGCATGACCAAGGCCAGCTCAGGCCCCGCGGCGCAATCGCGCACATCGGGGGCCAGGCGCAAGAAAGGCGCCGTCCGGCTCCCGTCCAAGCTGCGCGAACAGGGCGACAATCCCGGCAGCCGGCACTGGCGCACCTATTTTCTGGCGCATCTGGTGGAAACATCGAACGTCCGCGCCGCTGCCGACGCCGCCGGGATCGTGCCCAGCCGCGCCTATCGCACCCGCCAGGTCGATCCGGAATTCGCGGCGCAATGGCGCATCGCCCTGGCGCAGGGATATGAAAATCTGGAGATGGAACTGCTGGCTAATCTGCGCGCACCTGGCACAGCGGCCAAGATGGATGTGGCCAACGCCATCCGCCTGCTTTCGCTGCACCGCGAAACGGCGGCGCGGGCGCGGGCGCTGGCTGACAATCGCAGCGAGGCCGAGGTGCTGGAATCGATTGACGCCATGATTGACGAAATGCGCGAAAGAGCGGCCGCCAACGCCGCCTTGCTGGCTGCCACCCCGCAGGAGATCGTGATTGACGGGTAATGCGCGCGCCGCATTCCTCGCCGCGCTGCCAACCGATCGCCGCCGCGCGCTGCTGGCGGGCATGAGTGACCGCCAGCGGCGCGCCTTGCGCACGCATTGGCGGCTGTGGGCGCATGCCGGCCAGTTGCCGCCCGAGGGGGAATGGCTGATCTGGCTGATCATGGCCGGGCGCGGTTTCGGCAAGACGCGCGCGGGCGCCGAATGGGTGCGCTCCGTCGCCGAAGATGACCCCGCCGCGCGCATCGCGCTGGTCGCTGCTTCACTGGGTGAGGCGCGATCCGTCATGGTCGAAGGCGAAAGCGGCCTGCTGGCCGTCGCCCCGCGCGCCCTGCGCCCGCACTTCGAACCGTCGCGGCGCCTGCTGCGCTGGCCGAACGGCGCGCAGGCGATGCTTTATTCGGCGGGCGAGCCTGAATCCTTGTGCGGCCCGCAGCACAGCCATGGCTGGCGGACAGGCGCAAAAGGAATTCTATGTGAACGAAGCGCACGCGCTGACCGATGCCCTGTTGCACAGCGCCGTCGAAGGCGAAGCGACTGATCCGCCCATTGCTCCCGCCGATGGCGATTGCTGGATCGTGGCGACGCCCGCTACGGGTGCATGGGCCGGTCAGGATGGCAGAATGGCCTGTTTTCAGGCTGGCGGCTGGCTGTTCGTCGATCCGCGCGACGGGATGCGCGTCTTCAACCGGGCCAGCGGGCATGAATGGCTGTTCACCAATGGCTGGCAATCATGCGCGGCGATCAGCGATCCGACGGGCGGCGCGAACGTCGATGCAGAGGCACGGGCAACGATCAGCGCCATGCTTGGCGCATTGCGCACCGCGGGCCTGCTGCCGCCTGGCCCCTGATCTCAGGCCGATCCGGCGGCCAGCATGTCCATCATCGCCCGCACCGGCGACAGATCATAACCCGCCTGGGCGGCGGCGGCGGCCAGTTCATCGGGCGAGCGCCCCTTGCTCGCTTCGGCAAGCGCCCACAGCAAGGTGGACCGCGTTCCGCTGCGGCAATAGGCAAGAACCGGGCCTTCCCGCGCCTCAAGCGCGGTGCGCATCGCCGAAACCTGCCATTCCGAAAAACCGGCGTGAGTCACGGGGATCGCACAAAAATCCATGCCCGCTGCACGAGCGGCCTGCTCAATCTCGACGCTCGGCGTCTGATCATCCGATTCGCCATCGGGGCGATTGTTGATGATCAAGCTGATGCCTATCGCCTGCGCGGTTTCAATATCCGACAGGCCGATCTGGGGACTGGCAAAAACCCCGTCTTCGAGCTTCCTGAAATCGCTCACCCTGCATTCTCCTGACTGGTACCAAGGTCGCGGCGTGCACGGCGGTTGCGACCGGCCATGTTCAGCAGTTCGACCCCGACGGAAAAGCCCATAGCCGTATAAATGTAGCCCTTGGGAACATGGAATCCGAACCCGTCCGCAATCAGCACCAGGCCAATCATCACCAGGAAGGCCAGCGCGAGCATGACGAGCGTCGGGTTGTTCTCGATGAAGCGTGACAGAGGGTCCGCCGCCACCAGCATCAGCCCGACCGTGATCACGACCGCCGTGACCATGATCGGGACATGATCGGTCATGCCCACCGCAGTCAGGATCGAATCGATCGAGAACACGAGGTCGAGCGCGATGATCTGGGCGATTGCGGCTGAAAAGGTAATCTGCGTCACACCCTTCTTGTGATCCAGCAGATTGCCGCTTTGCGGCTCGGGATCAATGTTGTGGTGAATTTCCTTGGTCGCCTTCCACAACAGGAACAATCCGCCCGCCAGCAGGATCAGATCCCTCCCGGAAAAGGCCGTTTCAAAGGTCGTCATGCCATGCGCATCCGTGGCGCCGGAAATGCCCAGGTCGAACAACGGCGCCTGCAAGGTGACGATCCAGCCGATCAGCATCAGCAGGCAAATCCGCAGGATCAGCGCCAGTGCCAGGCCGATCCGGCGCGCTTTCTGCTGCTGTGCTGGCGGCAGCTTGTTCGACAGGATGGCGATAAAAACGAGGTTGTCGATCCCCAGTACAATCTCCAGCAGCACGAGCGTGGCCAGTGCCAGCCAGGCGGCCGGATCCGTCAATAATGCAACTATGTCCATCACGCCTGTCTGCCCAAGCAAGCCGTGACTGACAAGCAAATGTAGCCCCTTGACACGCCAGCTAGAAAATCATTCGCGCATGAGGCGAATCTTCGCTATGAAAGCATGACGGAAATGGGGTTTCTTCGCGGGTGAAGCCGTGTGCCCTGCCGCCCGCTGCGATTCGTCCACGCTGCCGGGTGCTTTGATTGGGCGAAGTAAAGGTACGTTCGGCTTTATGGGTTTTGATAGAGGGCGTCGCGGTAGGGGACGCGACAAGCGAGACGGTTTTGGCGAAGAAGGCTTCGATCCTTTCGTTCCGGAAGGTGACCGCTTTGGCGGCGGCGACAGGTTCGGCGGCGGCGGAGATCGCTTCGGCGGCGGTGGCGACCGTTTTGGCGGCGGCGACAGGTTCGGCGGTGGCCCTCGCGGCGGCGGCGGAGCGGGCGGGGGTGCCCGCGGCATGCCTGCGCAGGTCGTCGGCACTGGCCGCGGCACTGTAAAATTTTTCAATTCAGGCAAGGGCTTCGGCTTCATCCAGCGTGAAGATGGCGGCGAAGATGTGTTCGTGCACATCAGCGCCGTGGAACGCGCCGGCCTGGCTGGTCTGGCGGAAGGCCAGCAGCTTGAATTCAACCTCGTCGATCGTGGGGGGAAAGTCTCCGCTGCAGATCTTCAGGTTGTCGGCGACGTGATCGCTGTCGAACAGCGGCCTGCCGCACCGCAGCGCCAGCTTACCGGCGAAAAGGCGACCGGTACGGTGAAGTTCTTCAACAGCATGAAGGGCTTCGGCTTTATCACGCGCGACGATGGTCAACCGGATGCGTTCGTCCACATCAGCGCGGTGGAACGTTCGGGCCTGCGTGAACTGAACGAAGGTGACCGGCTGGAATTCGACCTTGAAGTGGACCGGCGCGGAAAATATTCCGCAGTCAATCTTGTCCCGGTCGAAGGCTGATCCCGACTCGTAACATTTGACCCGCCGCACGGCGGGCCGTAATAGCACCGGATGGCGGCTCTTGGTGGGCCGCCATTCTCTTTTCAGCCTGCGAAGCTGACGAGGGAGCGACGTTCTTCAGGAGGAGCCCCGGTCGATGGCCATTGATCCACTCATGCCCGTGTACCCCCGGTGCGACGTGCGACCGGTGAAGGGTGAGCATTGCCATCTGGTGAGTGAGGACGGTCGGCGATTCCTCGATTTTGCGGCAGGCATTGCCGTCAATATACTGGGCCATTCGTACCCGGGTCTGATCGGCGCGATCCAGGACCAGGCGGCGACGCTGATGCACGTCTCGAACCTCTATGGCAGTCCGCAGGGTGAACGGCTGGCCCAACGCCTCGTCGATCTGACCTTCGCGGACACGGTCTTCTTCACCAATTCGGGGGCCGAAGCGGTGGAAGCCGCGATCAAGACCGCACGGGCCTATCACCAATATTCAGGCAACAGCGACCGGCACGAACTGATCACGTTCAACAATGCCTTCCATGGCCGGACCATGGCGACGATCAGCGCGTCGGATCAGGAAAAAATGCACAAGGGTTTTCTGCCCCTGCTGCCGGGCTTCCGCTATTGCCCCTTCAACGATCTGGCTGCTGCCGAAGCCCTGATCGGTCCGCAAACCGCCGGGTTCCTGGTCGAACCGATTCAGGGCGAAGGCGGCATCCGCGAAGCCTCGCAAACCTTCATGCAGGGTCTGCGCGACCTTGCGGACAGGCACGATCTGCTGCTCGTCCTTGATGAGGTGCAGACCGGCGTTGCGCGCACCGGGACGTTTTATGCCCATGAACAATACGGGATCGCGCCCGATATCCTGGCCACCGCCAAGGGCATCGGTGGCGGTTTTCCGCTGGGGGCCTGCCTCGCCACGGAGAAAGCGGCGCGCGGCATGCAGTTCGGCACTCATGGCTCTACCTATGGCGGCAACCCGCTGGCCATGGCCGCCGGCAACGCTGTGCTTGACGTGGTGGCGAATGAGGCATTTCTGGAAAGCGTACGCGACAAGGGCGAACGGCTCCGCGCCGGGCTGGAACAATTCATCGGCAATTATCCCGAACTGTTCGAAGCCGTGCGTGGCCGCGGGCTGATGCTGGGGCTGAAGATGACCGCGGAAAGCCGCCCCTTTGTCGTGCACCTGCGCGACCATCACGGGCTGCTGACCGTGTCGGCCGGCGACAACACCATGCGGATTCTTCCGCCGCTGGTGATCGGCGATGCGGAGATTGACGAGTTCTTCGACAAACTCTCCGCCGGAGCGGCGAGCTTCAAAGCGTCAGAGGCGGCCTGATGGTCCGCCACTTTCTCGAACTGCGTGACGCAGGCGGTGACGCGATTGCCGCCATGATCAATGACGCCATGGATCGCAAGGAAGCGCGCGCCGATTGGCCCAAGGGCCGGGCTGACGCGGACGCGCCGCTTGCCGGGCGCGTGCTTGCCATGATCTTCGAGAAGAATTCCACCCGCACTCGCGTGTCATTCGACATGGCGATCCGCCAATTGGGCGGCAGCTCGATCGTGATGGAAGCGGGCGGGATGCAGCTGGGTCGGGGCGAATCGATCGCGGATACCGCACGGGTGCTCTCGCGCATGGTTGATGCGATCATGATCCGCACGGATGATCACTCGAAAATTGACGAGATGGCGCAGCACGCCACCGTTCCGGTCATTAACGGCCTGACGGACCGTTCGCATCCCTGCCAGATCGTGGCTGATCTGCTGACCATCGTCGAACAGGGCAAGCCGCTGCCCGGGCTCGAACTGGCGTGGCTGGGCGATGGCAACAATGTGCTGCACTCGATCCTCGAAGCGGCAGGCCTGATGAAGTTCAATGTGCGCATCGCCACCCCGCCCGGATATGAACCTGACCGCTCCTATGTGGACGCAGCCCGCGCCCTGGGAGCCAGGATCACCATCGGCAATGATGCGCAGGCGGCGGCGAACGCGGCCGATGTGGTGGTCACTGACACCTGGGTGTCAATGGGTCAGCCCCATGCAGAGGCGAAGATCGCCGCGATGGAACCTTTCCAGGTCAACAGTGCGCTGATGGCGCGCGCGCGGCCCGATGCCTGCTTCCTGCACTGCCTGCCTGCTCATATCGGCGAGGAAGTCACCGCAGACGTCTTCGAAAGCGAACAGTCAGTCGTCTTTCAGGAAGCCGAGAATCGCATTCACGCGCAAAAATCCGTGCTCCTGTGGTGTTTCGGCCTGATCTGATGCGACGGCGCGCGCCAAGCCTGCCGATGGCACTCGCAAGGTATGTGCTGTGAACGCAGACACCGAGACCTATTGCGACCAGCTGATCGGCTTTTCCCTGCCCGCCCGCCATGCGCGCGGCCGGATCGTCCGGCTGGAACAGTCGCTGGAGACGATCCTTTCCGCGCATGATTATCCACCAGCTATTCGCCTGTTACTGGCCGAAGCCCTGGTCATCACCGCGCTGGTCGGCGGGCTGCTCAAGGACGATGGTAGCCAGCTCACGATGCAGGCGCAGACTCAGGACGGCGTGATCGAACTGCTGGTTTGCGACTTTCGCAACGGTGAGCTGCGCGGCTACGTCAAGCATGACGAACAGCGCCTTGCCGAGCTTGGCGCCAATCCCCCGTTGCAGGCCCTGTTCGGCGGCGGCCATCTGGCGGTAACCTTCGATCTTGCCGCAACTGGCCAGCGGTATCAGGGCATCGTGCCGCTTGAAGGCGATTCGCTAAGCGAAGCCTGCGAACATTATTTCGCGCAATCCGAACAGGTGCCCACGCTGTTTCGCGTCGCCGTGCGCGCCAACACGCAAGGGTGCCATGCCGCCGGACTGATCGTTCAGCACCTTGCCGAGGGCGAGGAAGGGCGCGAGCGGTTGCATGTGCGGATGGATCATCCCGAATGGGAACATATTGCAATCCTGGCGGGCAGCCTGCGACATGACGAGCTGCTGGACGCAAAACTGTCAATGGAAGCACTGATCTGGCGGCTGTTCCACGAAGAGGACACGATCCTCATCCAGACGGGCCATCGCCTGACGCGCGGGTGCCGCTGCTCGATCACGCATTTCGAGGACGTCCTCTCGCGCTTTACGGCGGAGGAGCGCGCCGAGATGCGTAATGAGAACGGAATCATCATGGTCGATTGCGCCTTTTGCTCCCGCCTCTTTCCGATTCAGGATTGAGTTGGTAAACGATCCGTTCATCGCAACTATGGCACGGTTAATCGTGAGCAAAACAGACATTCTCATTGGCACGCGAAAATTGCGTCGGTTCATTCCGGTTGCGGCGCAGTTCCGACTCGTTCTGCTTGGCACGCTTTTCGCGCTGGGTGGCGTCGCCGCGGGCGCGCAGGAAGACGCGCATAGCCTGGCGGCGCTTGACCGTGTGCAGGCCGGCGAATGGGAGTTGCGCTTCCGCGCGGATGTTCCGCGGCGGCGAATCTGCATGCAGGGTGGCCGTGATTTCATCCAGCTTCGTCACCCGCACAAAGGGTGCAGCCAGTATGTGGTAGAAGACCTCGCTGACCGGGTCTCTGTCCAGTATACCTGTCGCGGGGACGGCTACGGCTTGACCAATATCCGTGTCGAAACGCCGGGCCTGCTGCAGGTGGAAAGTCAGGGTATCGCCGCTGGCAGCCCTTACCACATGTCCGCCGAAGCGCGCCGGGTCGGCCCCTGCAAGTAGCGGCTTGAAAGCCCGGCATCGCGCCGCTAGCGCGTCTGCATGAACGCAACTGTCAAGAGCGAAGCCAGGCGGGCGGTCGTCCTCTTGTCAGGCGGGCTGGATTCCATGGTTTCGGCGGCCATCGCCCGCGAGCAGGGCTATGCCATTCATGCCCTGACTATCGATTACAACCAGCGCCATCGCCGCGAGATCGGTGCCGCTCGCCAGATCGTATCCGCGCTGGGTGCGGCAAAACATGTCATTCTGCCAATCGATCTGAGCATCTTTGGCGGATCGGCGCTTACCGATCGCATCGACGTACCCAAGGACGGGGTGCAGCCGGGCATTCCGGTGACGTATGTGCCGGCGCGCAATCTCGTCTTCCTGTCAATGACGCTCGCCTGGGCAGAAGCGCTGGGCGCACGGGACATCTTCATCGGGGTCAATGCGCTCGACTATTCAGGCTATCCCGATTGTCGTCCCGAATTCATCGCCAGCTTTACGCAGACCGCACGGCTGGCGACCAGAGTGGGTGCCGAAGGGGGGGACTTCCGGATTCACGCGCCACTGCAACATTCCAGCAAGGCTGACATTGTCCGCGAGGCGGCGCGCCTGAGGCTTGACGCCGGGATGAGCTGGTCTTGCTATGACCCGACTGACGACAGCAAAGCCTGCGGCGTGTGTGATAGTTGCCGCCTGCGCCTCAAGGGATTCGCGGAGGCCGGAATTGAAGACCCGCTTGCCTATGCACGCAAGCCAGACTGATCAGAGCCGTTTCAGCACGCCGCAGGCAATCCGCGAACCGCTGTTGCCGGAAGGATCGGTGCGGTAATCGTCCGGGCCTGCATGCACTACAACGGCGGTGCCATCGCCATCGAACAGGTCTGCCAGAAGTTCGGCCCGGTCTCCGGCAAGGTCATGTCGCAGCGTACCCGATCCAGACTTGCCAACGACAACATTGGGCAGGTCACCAAGATGGCTACCCGCAGGATTTTCACTACCATGTTGGCGGCTGGCGGGGTTGAGATGTCCCCCTGCCGACTTGAAATCGGGCGCATCGCACTGGCCGGTCGCATGCAGATGCACCCCATGCGGGCCTTCAGGCGCGCCGACCAGGGCAATCACCAGGGTCGCCCCTGCACCGTTTCCCAGAACTTGCACCGTGCCGCCCGGCAGTCCGTTTGCATATTTCAGTTCGGCTGAGGCGAGTCGGCTGTCAGGCAGATCCGAAACGGTGGTGCAACCACCAAGCAGGGCACTGAACATCGTCAAACTCACCACATTGCGCATTGGCCTGTGTCCTTCATTTGTGAATGCCCAAAACGGCAAGCGGGGCCGGAAATTCCAGCCCCGCCGCCATTGTCTCATATTTGTCAGCCGGTTCAACCGTTGATGGCATCAATCAGTGGCTGCAGCCCGTCACCATATTTCTTCCAGCGTTCGACCGACGTCTTGTAGATCGGCTTGCGCACCTGCGCGACGCTGGCGGTTTTGACCGGGCGCTTCGACTTGTGGAATTCCAGGCAGGCATCATCCCATTCCACACCGATGAAGTCGATGATTTCGCGGGCATATTTATCAGTATCGGCAACCACATCTTCGTAATTGACAACTTTCATCACACCCTTGGGCAGCACCTTTTCCCAGTGCTTCATCAGCGCATCGTACTGGCGGTAATAGCGGCCCAGTTCGCCCAGATCATAGCTGTGCGGCATGTCGTCCTTGAACAGCTTGGTGAAGCCCGACAGGCAGGTATCAACCGGATTGCGCCGGGTGTTGATGAATTTGGCCTTGGGGAACAGCAAGTGCAGCAGGCCGACAAAGAAGTAGTTGGTCAGCAGCTTGTCCGTTACCCGCCGGGCATTGCCGGCCGGGGTGGTCAGGGCACTGAGATAATCCTGGCCAAGAACTTCGAACTGGTTGGTGGACAATTCGCCCGCCATCGCGGGGAAGCGTGACAGGGCAGGAAATCGGTCACGCAGCCGGTGCATGGCCTGTGAGAAATATTTGACTTCGCCCGCGCCAAAAATGTCCTTGTGGCTCGAGATGATCTGTTCAACCAGCGTCGAACCCGAACGCGGCATCCCGATGATGAACAGCGGGCGCTCGTCCGCAATGCCTTCAAACGGACGCTTCTTGAACAGGGATGCGGGAAATGCGCTCTTGATCCCGTCGAAGAACTTGAAGGTCTCCTCCTCAACGTAATTCAGCTGAGCGCGCTTCATCTGACCGCCTGTAATATAGTGCTCGAGCGCCTTGGCGTGCTGCCCGTTGTCTTCCAGCGCCTTGGCATAGGCGTAATGCAGCGGCAGAAGGCTCGGCGAACGCTGATCAGGGACCGTCTCCATGATCACCTCGATACGGTCGAACAGTTCCTTGTCCTTCGAGAAATCGACCAGATCGTTGAGATTGGCGAACGCGCCATACATCGACCCATTGATTTCCAGGCCCTTCAGCAGCTGCTCGCGCGCGTCATCAAGGCGTCCGACAGACTTCAGCGCAATTCCGTAATAGTTGCGCGCTTCGGGCGATTCAGGCCGCAACTCTACTGCGCGCTCAAGCAGCCTGATCGCTTCATCGAAATCATCCTGCTCGTGCTTTACAGTTCCAAGCACAGTCAGTGCTTCGGCGTTGTCAGGGTCGCGCTCAAGGATGAATTTGCAGGCCTGCTCTGCAGCTGTGGTATTGCCGCGGCGCGACTGGATACGGGCTGTAAGCAACAGGCTGCGATCATTCTGAGGCTCGACCTTCAGCGCTTCCGACAGCTGGCGCAGCGCCTCCACGTCGCGATTCTCGGCATGGAAATGCGCGGCAAGGTTGTTGTAGGCTTCGACATAGCGCGGGTTCTGCTGGATAGCCTTGTTGAGCGCATGCTCAGCCTGGTCAGGCTTGTGCTGCTCGCGCAGCAGGGTACCAAGATTGTTGTAGGCTTCAGGGTAGATCTCCCTGACGCCGAGCGCAGCCTGATATGCCTTGCCGGCTCCGTCCAGATCACCGGTTCGGCGCAAGGCATTGCCCAGATTGTTCAGCGCCTCAGGGAACTTGGGATTGATTTCCAGCGCCTGGCGATAACATTTGACGGCCTCGTCATACTCCCTGCCTTCAAAACGCACGATGCCAAGATTGTTGAGCGCCTGCGCATTTTTGGGATCGAGTTCGATTGCGCGCTTCAGAGAAGCCGTTGCGTCAGCAAGATTTCCCGCCTGCCGGTAAATCTCGCCAAGGTTGGAATGGTAGGCTGCGATCTTGCCGTTCAGCTTGATTGCCCGTTTCAGCGCAGCAATTCCGTCATCATGACGGCCAAGAGCCGCAAATGAGACACCCTGAATGCTATGCGCATCGGAAAGCGCAGGCTTGTGTTGCAGCAATTGGCGGCAGACGTTGAGCGCTTGTCCGTAACGGCGGCGTCCATACAACTTTCCTGCGATCGCGAGCGCATCGGTCTCGCTCATGCGCATGCTGCCATCCTGGATCTTCTTGATCAGCTCCTCAAAGCGCTGGTCTTCCTTAGTCTGCTGCATCGGTTCCCGTTCCATCGAAAGTTGTGTGGCTCAACCACCACATGAATTCAGGCACAAGGTCAAGGCCTGACGCTCATTGCCGCGCCTAACTCGCTGTCGAGCCGAGGTGCCCGTAATAGAAAGCCGGTTGCTCTGGTCGGATAACGAAAGGGGGCCGGAGTTACCCGGCCCCCTCGATCTTTACCCGTAACGGGCTTGTTACATGCCCGAACCCGGACCGTAGGTGATTTCCACCCGGCGGTTCTGGAGTTCACGGACACCGTCCGCGGTCGGAACGCGCGGGTTGCTTTCACCGAAAGCTTCCGAGCTGATCCGTTCACCCGGAATGCCGCGAGCGGTCAGGTAACCCGTGACCGAAGTGTTGCGGCGAGCCGAGAGGCCGATGTTGTACTGCACCGAACCGGAGCGGTCCGCATAACCGGCCAGCATGATCGGAACGACGTCGCAATTGCCATAGGCGGTAATTGCACTGTCGAGGATCGTGGCGGCCTCCGGCGTGATATCCGACTTATCCCAGTCGAAGAACACGATGTACGGACCCTTGTTGCACACTGGCGGCGGCGGCGGCGGGGGCGGCGGCGGCGGGGGCGGCGGGGGCGGCGGAGGCGGCGGCGGCGGAGCCGGTTCGGCAGCGCCGAACAGGTAGCTCAGCGTGATACCGCCAGCGTGCCGTTCAACATCGCTCGAGAAGCGACCCTGATAGCCGATGTGAGCATCGAGGTTGGGACCAAGCTCTGCAGCCAGGCCAGCCTCGACAACCGCCGAACCGTCAGCGAAGTCTTCCGAGATCACGCTGAAGTCAGTCCCGGCAGGCCCTTCAGCGAAAGCAGCCTGGAAGTCAGCCCTGCTGTTGCTGAAGTTATGCTGGTAACCACCCTTGATGTAGGGCCGGATATTGCCCGCTTCAAAGGCCAGTTCGAGACCGATTTCGCCAGTGAAGTAATCGTCGGAACCATCGATCGTCAGATTGGCACCCGGCAGACCACTTTCAGTGAAACTCTTCAGATCCACGGAAGAGTAATCCAGCGCAACATAAGGCGTCAGCGTAGCGCTTGCGCTGACCGGGAAGCTATAACCGACCTCGCCAGCCACCGTCCAGATGTTGGCATCGGGGCTACCGACAATCGTACCTGCCAGCGTCGAGCCGTTGACATGCCACGGCGTCAGCGGATTGCCGATGCTGATGGTGCGTTCGGAGTCAGCATTCAGGTCCGAATAGCTGACCGAACCCTTAACATAGACCGTGCCGGTGTCGTAGTTACCGTAGAGGCCCAGCTGCCAACCGTCAGAGTCGATCTTCCCGTTGTACAGGTCGAAGTCCAGATTGTTCTCGATATAGGCACCAGCGATACCGAGCACGAAGTTCTCGGATACCGCCATGTCGATGCCCAGAGCGATGAACAGCTGGTCCGCATCGAATGCAGAAGCCTCAGCATCGCCGTCGGCCTTGGCCGTACCGATGTTGAATTCGGCCCAGATACGCGGATCGCCGGGGCTGCGGCACAGTTCGGTGTGAACAATGCCACGTCCGCATTCGCTCATGTCATTCATGAGGCCATTGAAGCGGCTGCCCAGCCAACCGAGTGACCGGAGGTAACCTGCGTACTGGTCAGCCGACAGCTGGTCGAGTGCGAGGACGTATTCGTCCGCGTCATTGATGGTGAACAGCGATGCCAGCATGCTGGCGTATTCGGGGTTCGTCGCATCAAGGCCAGGATCGTACGTCCCTTGGACCGCCGAGGCCACCGAGGTCTGGTTGATGTTAAGCGCAAAGCGCGGATCATCGAACGGTACCCGGGTAACGCCAAGGTCGATGATGTCGTTCCCGTCGTAGATCGCGTCCGCATCGAGGAGCAGGGACGTCGTCCGCACATCCGCCAGAGTGCCAGTGAGACCGCCAGCGCCGGTTTCGACTACGTTGTCGAAGAAGTAATCGTCATCATAGAGCCCATTCGAGCTGGAAGGACGAACTTCGAGGATGCCGCCGGTAATGTCAGCTTCCGTGGCGTAGACTGATGGATAGGTGTCCACCGTCTGCGCGCCACCGGTCGGGTCACTGGGCAGTTCAAGCGCCAGAACCCCGCCAGCTTCCATCGTAAAGCTGTCAACGAAAACATGAGCCGGACCAGCATAATTGACGCTGTCACCGGTTTCGCCGCGGTCATCGCGCAGGAAGAGCAGGCCGTCATCTTCGATCGTGAGCGAACCGGTGGCATAAGTGTCCGGATCGGTCAGCGCATCGCCATCCGACCAGGCGGCATAGGCCGGGGCGTTCACGAGGCCATCGAACCAGGTTTCACCGAATGCCACATTCACGGTGTCATCGGACGAAAGTTCGATGTTACCGTAGATATCGCCATGATCGACCGGACCGGCGGGGTAAGCGCCGAGATAGGTCGAGCCATCACCCAGCAGGGAAATCGCGACTGCGTTCGGCGCATTGACCGTATTGATCGCATCACCCCAGGTGAAGGTTGCGCCACTATCGTTGCTTTCCGACGCCCAGATGTTGCCAGCGGCATTGACGATCGACATCGAGCCCAGTCCGGTCGGCGCGCCATTGTCGCCGATGTAAATGCCCAATGCACCCACGTTCTTCGTTCCGCCATCGACGATCGCGCTAACGTCAATCGTGCCAGAGTTGGTGATGGTGGCAGCATTCGTGTTTGAATGCATGTAGATGCCGGTCGCGTAAGCGGAACCGAGCTGCGGGGTAACCGCAGTGACACCCGCAAGCCCGGAAGCATCTGCGTCAGCCACAACGGTAATGGTCCCACTGTTCGTCAGAGCACCGGTAATCGTTCCGGCGCCTTGGGAACTGCTAACTTCGACACCAAGCGCGTAAGCGGAGGCAAAGTCGAGGCCCGCAGCCGAGGCCATGACGCTGAAGGTGCCGCTGTTCGTGAAGGCAAGACCTGCCGCACCTTCAGCATAGTAACCCTGAGCAACCGCACCGGCCATACCTTCAACCGCACCATTGGCATCAGCGTTAGCCGCAACCGAGAAGGAGCCGGCATTGTTGAAGGTGAAAGTGCCCGGAGCACCGGTGTACTGGTAGACGCCGCCCGCGATAGCGAAGGCATAGGCTTCATCAGCCGTTGCCGTGGCATCAGCGCTGACATCAAAGACGCCCGTGGCACTGTTGACGAAGTTAAGCGACGGAGCCGTCCCTTCAGCCGACTGGTAGACCGCAGTGGAGACACCAACGTAAGCATATGCCGTTTCATCACCCGCAGCGTTAGCAGCAAAGCCGATGGTCATGTCGCCATTGTTAGTGAGAGTGACCGTGGAGCCGACTGCCGACTGATAGACAATCACATCTTCAGCCCAGGCTGAAGCGTTAGCGGCGTCAGTTGCACCCGTACCAACAGCAGCCGCGCTGGCCGACACGAGGATATCGATCGAACCATTGTTAGTCATGGTTACGAAAGAACTGCCTTCAGTCGACGACGCAACCTGGTACAGGACCGACTCATCGGTATAGGCGCCAGCGAAGGCGTCACCATTGTCGGCATCCGCAACGGCAGTGACAGTGAGGGAGATCGCCCCATCATTGGTGAGGGTTGCAGATGCATCCCCTTCATCAGCATTAGCGTCCTGGTAGATGAGGTCATCAATGCTGGCCGTGGCAGTTACACTGCCAGCAGCCGCAGCCGCATTCGCGGAAATCACACCATCGATGGAGGCACCAGCGGCATTGGTGATGGACACAGATGCGTCACCCGCCGGGTCACCGGCGTTTTCAGCATATGCGCGCTGCCAGATGGCGCTGTCACCATAGGCATAGGCATAAGCATAGGTGTCACCGGTAGCTTCGGCATCAGCCGTCAGATCGAACGTGCCCGAGTTGGTGAAAGTGACCGTGGCATTGTGATCATGATCATCATTGGCCCTCGCATACTGATAGCCGCCATACCAGTAGGCCGAGGCCGTAGCCGCACCATCAGCCACAGCGTCTGCGTTAGCAGCGATGGTCAGTGCGCCACTGTTGTCCAGGCTGACCGTGGCATTGCCTTCATCAACTGCGTAAGCATCCTGGTTGAAGGCCGTTCCGACATAAGCCCAGGCATAGGCATCTTCAGCCGAGCCGCCGACATTGGTGGCCGTGGCCGCAGCGGTTGCCAGCACGCTGACAGAACCGCTGTTCGTTATGGACACGCTGGCATCGCCGTTATCGACTGCCGTCGCTTCCTGATAAATCGCGGAATAAGCGCTCGCCGAAGCATCGGCGCTTCCGCCAGACCCGTCAGCGACAGCCTTGGCCGAGGCGGAGAGCACGTAAGTGCCATTAGCCGCCGTGGCGGTGGCAGTGCCGACCGGCCCGACATTGCTGAACGAAATCGACGCATCGGCAAATGCGACCTCGGCGGTTTCGGCGTAAGCATACTGATCCACGCCAGTTGCGGCACCGACCCAGGCCTCCGCACCGGTGCCGGAAGCGTCAGCCGATGCCTTGAAATTCATCGTTCCACTGTTGGTCAATTCGGCAAGAGCGAGATTGTTGTCGCCATTGGCCACTTCCGCCGACTGGTAAATGCCGGTTTCGAGGCTGGCCGACGCTTGAGCGAACGTCCCCGCGACGGCGGTGGCCGCCACGGTGACATTGATCGACCCGCTGTTGTTGATGCTGGCAGTCGCGTCCCCAGTGGAAGCGGTCGCCGACTGATAGATCACGGATTCGGTTGCGTAAGCAGAGGCCTCTGCGCTGGTTCCGGCCACGGCCTTGGCCAGCACGCTGATGTTCAGCGAGTCGCTGGCCGTGTTGTTGATGGTGGCCGTGGCATTGCCGCCACCACCCCAGGAACCGACATACTGATTAATGCCGTCACTTTCGAGCGTCGCATAAGCATAGGCCCATGAAGCCGTGGCGGTTGCATTGGCCGCGATCGTGACGTTGAAGGAGCCATCGTTCTGGAACAGAACACTCGCATCAGCACCAGCGCCGGAGGCGCTCGCCGTCTGGTTGAGAACTGCCGAAAGCGAAGCCTCAGCCGAAGCCGAACTGCCCAGCGCGTTTGCTTCGAAGGTCACATCAAAAGTGCCGGTCGAGCTGTTCGTGAAGGTGACCGAAGCGGAGCCATCGTCAGCCTGTGCCGACTGATTCATGACGGTTTCGCCAGTAACCGATGCCGACGCCCAGGTGTTGGCGGTTGCATTGGCTTCAAACTGGAAAGTCACCGCGCCGCTGTTCGTGAACGAAATGTCAGCCGCCGTTTCACCATAAGCATACTGATTGATGCCGTCTTCAGACATGGTGGCATAAGCAGTGACTTCACCAACCGAGGCATTTGCGTTGGCAAGGCCGACAATCGAGAGCGAGCCGGTGTTTTCCAGCGCCACCGAAGCAGCCCCATCATCACCGTCGGCGTCCTGGTAAATCGCGGTATAAGTGTGGTCAGCGGTCGCCGAAGCACCTTCCGAGCCATTCGCCGTTGCCTGCGCCAGGATCGACAGAACCCCGTTATTGGTGAGCGAGACCGACGCATCACCCGCGGCCTCCGCCGACTGGTAGATCGGCAGATAGCTGAGGTAGGCAGTCGCTTCAGCGAAGCCTTCCGTCGCCGTAGCCTTGGCCAGCGCCTGGATCGAAATCGTGGCAGGCGAAGCGACAGCAGTGTCAACGCCGCTGCCAGCAACCGCGCCATTGGTCAGCGAAACGCTGGCCACGCCAGACGCATCAGACGCATAGGCGTACTGATAAAAGGGATAAGCAGAGATGCTGGCATAGGCCTCCGCACCTTCGCCCACTGCAGTGGCCGTTGCGCCGATCAGAACCGAGCCATTATTCGTGAAATTGACCGAAGCCGACGTCTGCCCAGTACTGACTGACTGATAAATCCCGGACCCCACCGTAGCACTGGCTGCCGCAAATTCGGGAGCAGTCGCGTTTGCAATCGCCTGAATATTGATCGAGCCAGCATTGGTCAGGGTGACAGATGCATCGCCCGTGCTGGCGCTGGCAAACTGGAAAATGCCGGATTCGACGGTGGCCGAAGCCTCCGCACTACCGCCAGACGTGGCCGCTGCAGTCGCCTGCGCGACCATCGAAATTGACGCGCCCGCGTTGTTGGCCATCGTGACGTAGCCGCCCTCGTCACCATACTGGGTCTGATAGATGCCGCCAACGTAAGCCGAAGCCTCTGCAGTGAAACCTTCATTCACAACCGCATTGGCGAGAACCGAAATGGAACCATCATTGGTGAAATCAAGCTGCGCAACGCCGCCCGAGTTAACCGCAGAGCCAAATTGCCAGATCGCCCAATCGATGGTCGCCCCTGCGGTCTGACCGCCAAGATCAGTCGCAATCGCCTGAATCGTTACATCGCCAACATTCGTGATTGAGAGATCGACCAATCCGCTGCCCTCATTCGTCTGACCCGACTGATAAATTTGGCCATCCCCAATGTCATTCACTACGGCGTTGCTCGTCGAGGGAGCCGTCGTGCCATCAATGCCGAAAACCGGCCCGCTGGCGATGTTGGAAAGCTCAAGGTCGAGATTGACGCTCGCAGCCGCGCCAGTCTGCGACGTACCCGCGACAGTTGCAGCGATGACCCGAAGCGGCGCAAGCGCCAGGATAGATACGCCAGCCGTCAGCATGCGACGTGTGTTGCGGTTCATCAGTAAACTCCCTCATTTTGCCCCCTGTTTGGGGCAGATCTGCTAAAAACTCGAGACCGGTCAATGCGGCCAGAAACCTGTTGCTACGACTTACGACCCACGCCCCTGCCCGCAGGGGCAAAATACACTTCTCCACAGTCGCTCTGATATCGCCTGTTTCAAGTGATGTCCATCACCTAATCGATATATTTGCAGGGAAAGTTCGATCCTCCGGCCATTCCGCACGATCAGGCAGGCACTGTATCATTTGCGTAACAAAGTTGCGAAGCGACACAGCACGACACCTTCACCGGCGCGGGGCTGTGAAGGCCAAAAGGTTTCTTTCGAGTAAATTTCCGGACAGAAGCGGGGCAGGCGCAAGACAGCTGCGACAGGCCGTTGCCATGCTACGGGGAAGCGTGAGCGCTGGCGGTCAGACCGCGGTGTCGCCGGTTTCGCCGGTGCGGATGCGCGTGGCCGAGGCGAGTTCGAGCACGAAAATCTTGCCATCGCCGATCGATTGCGTGTTGGCCACCTGCTGAATCGTTTCGACGACGCGCGGCGCCAGTTCATCGGACGTGGCGATCTCGATTCGCACCTTGGGCAGCATGTTGGTGGAATATTCCGCACCGCGATAGATTTCGGTCTGCCCCTTCTGGCGGCCAAACCCCTTCACTTCCGAGACGGACATACCCGCGATGCCGATGGCGCCCAGCGCCTCGCGCACTTCGTCAAGCTTGAACGGCTTGATGATGGCGATGATGAATTTCATGACTTTTCCCTCTCACTGCGTGGCGCCTAGAAAGCAAGACCGCCTGGCGATGTCCATGAGAAAAAAGCCGGAGCGCAAAGGCCCCGGCTTGAGTTCAGTGTGTTCGCAGGAGGAACATGGGGAGGCAGGGCCGGCCGAGGAGAGGAAGGAAGCCGACCCTGCCAAACTGTTATCAGTTGTAAGCGCGTTCTCCGTGCTCACTGATGTCGAGGCCGTCATGCTCGGCTTCCGCGGAGACCCGCAGACCGGTAAGCAGCTTGGCGATAAAGCCAGCAATCAGCGTGCCCACAGCGGCCCAGACAATCGAGACCAGCACGGCCTTGATCTGGATCATGACCTGCGCGCCCATGACGAAATCGTCGCCGCCGGGGCCGCCAAGCGCCGGGGAGTAGACGATGCCGGTGCCGATCGCGCCGACGATGCCGGCGATGCCGTGAATGCCGAAGGCATCCAGCGAGTCATCATAGCCGAGTGCGGGCTTGAGCTTGGCCACCGCGAAGAATGCGATGATCGAAGCAACGATGCCGAGCACCAGCGCGCCCATCGGGCCGGAATTGCCGGCCGCCGGGGTCACCGCGACGAGACCGGCGATCACGCCCGAACAGAAGCCGAGCGCCGAAGGCTTGTGGCCCGCCAGCTTTTCGACGACCATCCAGGCCAGCGCGGCAGCCGCAGTGGCAACGAAGGTGTTGATCATGGCCAGCCCGGCGGTGCCGTCAGCCTCGAGTTCCGAACCGGCGTTGAAGCCGAACCAGCCCACCCACAGCAGGCCGGTGCCGACCATGGTCAGCGTCAGGCTGTGCGGCGGCATCGGTTCGGTCGGGTAGCCCTTGCGCTTGCCCAGCAGGTAAGCGAGGACGAGGCCCGAAACACCGGCGTTGATGTGCACCACGGTGCCGCCGGCGAAGTCCAGCGCGCCCCATTCGAACATGAGGCCGCCGCCCGCCCACACCATGTGCGCGATCGGAAAGTACACGATGGTCAGCCAGATCGGCACGAAGACCATGGTGGCCGAGAATTTCATGCGCTCAGCCGTCGCGCCCAGGATGAGCGCCGCGGTGATCGCCGCGAAGGTCATCTGGAAGCTGAGGAAGACATATTCGCTGATCACTTCGTCGGAGAAGGTTGCAGCGGTGCTGTCAGTCGAAGTGGCCGAGAGGAAAAGATTTCCCCAGCTGAAGAAGGCGTTTCCTTCCGGGCCGAAGGCGGTGGAATAGCCCCACAGCACCCACACCACCATCGCCAGCGCGGCAGTGGCGCCGATCTGGGTCATGGTGGACAGCATGTTCTTGGACCGGGTCAGGCCGCCGTAGAACAGCGCGAGGCCCGGCAGGATCATCAGCAGGACCAGCACGGTCGAAGTCATCATCCAGGCGTTGTTGCCGGGATTGGCGACGGCTGCGGCGGCTTCGGCCACGGGGGCCGGTGCGGCAGCGGCAGCTGCGGTGGCGGTATCGGCCACCGCTTCGGCAGCCTCCTGCGCCCAGGCGGTTGCGGCATAGAGCGAAGCGCCTATCGCGCCCGCGCCGCTAAGGATTTTGCGGATCATAGTCATACCCCTTGAGTGATGAGCGGCGCTCAAAGCGCGGTATCACCGGTTTCACCGGTGCGAATGCGCGTGACGGACTGCAGGTCGAGCACGAAGATCTTGCCGTCTCCGATGGAGTCCGTGCTGGCTACCCGCTGGACCGTTTCCACGACCTGCGGCGCGATCGCGTCAGCCGCGGCGATCTCGATCTTCACCTTGGGCAGCATATTCGTGGAATATTCCGCACCGCGGTAAATTTCGGTTTGTCCTTTCTGACGCCCAAAGCCCTTGACCTCGGACACGGTCATCCCGGCGACGCCGATGGCGCTGAGCGCCTCGCGCACTTCGTCGAGCTTGAATGGCTTGATGATGGCGATGATGAATTTCATCGTTGACCCCTGCTTGCTTGCCGGACAACCCCGGCCAGAAGTCATCAGAGCAAGCAGCGTGCCAAATTGCGAAAACGCCCGAATTTAAGGATTCGGAAAGGTCGGATCAGCGGTGGCGCGAACACTGGCGCCCGAAAAATGGGCAGATGCCTAATTTTCGGGCAGCGCCAGATCGGCCCAGACCGGCAGATGGTCAGAACCGCGCGCGGCCAGGGCGCTGTGATGAACACCGGACGCCCCGCAGGCCCAGTGTGCGCTAGCGATGATCCGGTCCAGCCGGGCCACCGGGCGGCGGCTGGGAAAGCTGAAGCCGGGAGAGATGACCTGCCATGAGCGATCGAACGCGCTCAGGCATCCGCGCTGGGCCGACCATTCGTTGAGATCGCCCATCAGCACAGTGGGCGCGGCTGGATTGCTGCACTGGGCGAGATGCGAGAGCACGGACTGGATCTGGTGGCGACGGCGCAGGCCCGACAGGTCCAGATGCATGCCCACCACCCGGACCAGCCGCCCGCCAAGGCTCAGATCAGCGCGAATGGCGCCGCGCGGCTCGATCCGGGGAAGATCGACCGGCGTCGCATCGACGATTTCAATCCCGTGCCGGACCAGCATGGCATTGCCGTGCCAGCCGATGCTGTCCGGCCTGACCGCGACGGGCACCAGCTGCCAGTGATGCGCTTCGACCATCTGGTGCGGCAGGCTTGTCGGCCTGCGGCCAAGCCGCCGGTCCGCCTCTTGCAGGGCCACGACATCCGCGCCGGTTTCATGAAGGATGGCGAGGATCCGTTCGGGATCGCGGCGGCCATCAGCCCCCACCGCCTTGTGAATATTGTAGCTCGCGAATTTCAGCTGCACTACCTGACCTTAGCAGGCTCGAAACGGTGATTGCGAGCACTTCTTTGGTCGGACCATTTAGTGGTTGCCTGGAACACGCTTTCACGCGAAAAGCCATAGAAACAGGCCCGCGCACAGAATGGCGGCGCAGCGGAGAGAGAAATGCCCACCCGAAAAGCCGCGCCCGTCAGGGCCCGCAATCCCTATCTTGTCCTCGCCATGCTGATGGCCGTCTATATCTTCAGCTATGTCGACCGGCTGTTGCTGTCCGTCTTGGCCGAACCGGTAAAGGCGGACCTGAAGCTCAACGATACGCAAATGGGCCTGCTTGGCGGGCTTGCCTTCGCGCTCCTCTATTCCACCATGGGCGTGCCGCTGGCACTGGTTGCTGACCGGTTCGGACGTTCGCGGATCATCACCATCAGCCTGGCCGCGTGGAGTGCGTTCACCGCGCTGTGCGGCCTGACCACCAGTTTCTGGCAGATGTTCCTGGCCCGGCTTGGCGTCGGCATCGGCGAAGCCGGCGGCGGCGCGCCCAGCTATGCGCTGATCACCGACACTTTCCCGGCGGAAAAGCGCGCGCGGGCTACTGGAATATATATGATGGCGATCCCGATCGGATCAGCGGCGGGCGCGTTCCTAGGCGCCTGGATCGCCTCGCGGGTGGACTGGCGCCTGGCCTTCATCGTCATGGGCCTGGCGGGTTTGATGCTGGTGCTGCCCTTTCGCCTGATCGTGCGCGATCCGCCCGGCGGTGCCGCATCCAGGGGGGAACCCGCCCCGCTGGTAGAAGCCTTCGCCGAACTGGGCCGCAAACCCAGCTTCTGGCTGGTTTGCCTGGCCACCGGCATCGGTTCGATGTGCACCTATGGACTCAATTTCTGGCTCCCGAGCGTGCTGGGCCGCAGTTTCGGGCTGGATATTTTCGACCGCGGCCTGGTCTATGCGCTGCTGGTTCTGATCGGCGGCAGCATCGGGATGCTGCTTGGCGGCTACCTGGGCGACCGTTACGGGCGGACCAACCGGGCGGCTTATGGCGTGATCCCGGCTCTCTCGATGTGGGCCAGCGTGCCGCTTTTCGCCATCGGGCTGCTGTCGTCCGATATCACGACCGCGTTTCTCTGGCTGCTGGTGCCCCAGATCTTGTCCTACCTGTGGAGCGTCCCCGCGCTCACCAGTGCTCAGCACCTTGCGCCGCAACGCTACCGCGCGACGGCAGCGGCCTGCGTCCTCTTTTTCTCGAACGCGATCGGCTTCGGCATCGGTACCCCGGTCATGGGGTGGCTGAGCGACATCATGCGCGAAGCACACGGCGAAAATTCACTGCGCCAGGCGATGCTGGCGATCCTGTCGCTCTATCTTGTCGCGGGCGCGCTGATGATGTGGGCCGCGCGTTTCCTGAACCGGGACTGGGTGGACTAGGCCCCCGTCCCCTCAACGCTCCTTGGTTGCGCTGAAGGCGATCTCCGGGTTCTTTTCCTGCTGGTAGCTCACATCCCAGGCCGATTTGGCCATGAAAACGAGGTCGCCATCGCGATCCCGGGCCAGATTCGCCCGGTTGAACTGTTCGAAATCCGCCAGCGCCTTGTCCGTGCCCTTCAGCCACCTGGCGGTATCGAAGGGCGAGGCTTCGAGCCCGGCTTCGACCTTGTATTCCGCCTCCAGCCGGGAAATCAGCACTTCCAGCTGCAACTGGCCGACCACGCCGACGATCCACTGCGCGCCGATTTCCGGGTAGAAGACCTGAATCACCCCTTCTTCGGAAAGATCGTCAAGCGCCTTCCTCAGCTGCTTGGTCTTGGTCGGATCGCGCAAGGCGATGCGGCGCAGGATCTCCGGCGCGAAATTGGGCAAGCCGGTGAAGCGCAGCTGATTCTTCTCGCTCAGCGTATCGCCCACCCGCAGCGTCCCGTGATTGGGAATGCCGATAATATCGCCGGCTTCGGCCGTATCCGCGAGCTCGCGATCCTGAGCAAAAAACAGGATCGGTGAATGAATGGCGATCGGCTTGCCCAGCCCCGAAGGTGTCAGCTTCATGCCCCGCTTGAAGGTGCCGGACACCATCCGCATGAAGGCGATCCGGTCGCGATGCTGCGGATCCATGTTGGCCTGGACCTTGAAGATGAAACCCGTCACCTCGTCGCGGTCAGGCGAAATCTCGCCGCTTTCGCTTGGCTGCGGGCGCGGCGGCGGGGCGAAACGGGCAATCGCGTCAATCAGTTCGCTGACACCGAAGTTCTTGAGCGCGGAACCGAAAAAGACGGGCGTCAGATCGCCGTTGCGATAGGCTTCCAGATCGAATTCGGGATAGCCAATCCGCGCCAGCTCGATCTCTTCGGCCAGCTCGGCAGGCAGATCGCCCGGCGCTTCGCGCTTGCCCAGGAACTCCTTGCTGTCGCCTTCAGGGACGGACACGGTCCCGCTGGCGAAATCGAGAATACCCCTGAACAGCCCGCCCATGCCGAGCGGCGCGCTTTGCGGTGAAACGTCAAGCGCGAGCGCATCGGCCACCTCATCCAGTATCTCGAAGATCGAGCGGCCTTCGCGATCCACCTTGTTGACGAAAGTGATGATCGGGACCGAGCGCAGGCGGCACACTTCGAACAGCTTGCGCGTCTGCGGCTCGATCCCCTTGGCCGCGTCGATCACCATGATCGCCGAATCCACCGCTGTCAGCGTGCGATAGGTATCTTCGGAAAAATCCTCGTGCCCCGGCGTATCCAGCAAATTGAAGGTAATCCCGGCCCGCTCGAACGTCATCACGCTGGAGGTGACCGAAATCCCGCGCTGCTGTTCGATCTTCATCCAGTCCGAACGCGCCCGCCGCGCCTGCCCGCGCGCCTTCACCTCGCCCGCGAGATGAATCGCGCCGCCTTGCAGCAGCAGCTTTTCCGTCAGCGTGGTCTTGCCCGCGTCGGGGTGCGAGATGATGGCGAAGGTGCGGCGATTGGACATGGCAGGTCGGGCGGCGATCATCCGCGCAGTTCCGACCCCTGCTTTGCGGCGGCTGCCACGACCCTGTCACTGATCGCCTTCAGATCTTCATCGGTAAAACTCTTCTCGCCCGGCTGCAGGGTCACTTCGATGGCCAGCGATTTGCGCCCTTCCGGCACGCCCTGCCCCCGGAAATCGTCGAACACGCGCGCATCGGTGATGTTCGCCTTGTCCGCGCCCTTCACGGCCCGCAGCAGGTCGCCCGCCGGGGTATCCAGCGGAACAAGGAACGCGAAATCGCGGGTCACGGCCTGCAACGCGGGCGGGGTATAGGGCGCACGGGCGAACCCGCCGCCCTTCTTCGCCGGGATCGCATCAAGGAACAGTTCCACCGCCACTACCGGGCCGTCGAGATCGAATGCGGCAAGCGTTCCGGGATGAATCGCACCGAAGCGCGCCAGCACGGTCTTCGGGCCAAGCCGCAAGGTGCCGGACTGGCCGGGGTGGAACTGATCGCCCGCTTCACTCATGACCTGCAAATTATCCACCGGCGCGCCGGCTTCTGCCAGCAGGGCGAGCGCCTCCGCCTTGGCGTCAAATGCATCGAATCCAGCCGCCTTGCCTGTGGCCCAGCCGCGCGCCACGCGATCGCCTGCCAGCAACACGCCCAGTGTCAGCCGTTCATCGCTCGCGCCATCGCTGCCGCGCAGGTAACGGCGGCCGATTTCGAACAGGCGGATCGAGGCCGCGCCCCGGTCGGCATTGCGCCGGGCGGCCATCAGCAGCCCCGGCAGCAGCGAGGGTCGCATCGCCTTCATGTCTTCGCTGATCGGGTTCTCAAGCACCCACAGCGGCGTATCGCCCGCGAAATGGCCTGCCTCCTCCATGGGGAGGAAGGACCAGGTTATCGCTTCGTTCAATCCGCGCGCTGCCGCCGCGCGCCGCAGGCGGCGTTCCAGCTGCTGGTCAGCGGTTGCTGTTGGCCGGGCAACGCCATCTGCCCGCGGCAGGGGGATGCTGGTAATATGGTCCAGACCTTGAATGCGGACCACTTCTTCCACAATATCGGGCGCGCCTTCGATATCGTGGCGGCGCAGCGGCGCGGTCACTTCCCAGCCGCTGGATACCGTGAAATTCAGCGCCTCAAGGATGCGCTTCTGTTCTGCCGGAGCGATGGCAATGCCGCCCAGCCTTTCGGCCAGCGCAGGATCATAGGCGATGCGGCGCGGTTCCTGTGGCGGCATCCCGGCGCGCACCGCTTCGGACGGCTCGCCGCCGCATGTCGCGACAATCAGATCGGTCAGCAGCGCCAGCCCGTCATCGAGGAATGCAGGGTCCACGCCCCGTTCGAACCGGGTGCGCGCATCGGACGTAACGCCCAGCTTGCGCCCGGTGACACCGATCCGTTCGGGATCGAAATAGGCGATTTCCAGCAGCACGTCAGTGGTCGCCCCGGTGCAGCCCGAATCTTCGCCGCCCATGATCCCGGCGATGTCATGCACCTGCACATCATCGGCAATGACGGTCATCGTCTCGTCAAGCGTGTAGGTCTTTTCGTTAAGCGCCGCGACCGATTCGCCATCCTTCGCGCGGCGCGCCACAATCGCCCCGGAAAGCTTCGCCAGATCATAGGCATGCGCCGGGCGGCCATAGGCGAGCGAGAGATAGTTGGTCGCATCGACCAGCGCCGAAATCGGACGCTGGCCCGCCGCGACCAGGCGCCGCTGCATCCAGTCGGGCGAAGGGCCGTTGCTGACGCCGCGAATGACCCGGCCATAGAAAGCAGGGCAGCCGTCAGCGTCGTCCGTGCGGATTTCGACCGGGCAGGCAAACCCGCCCGCGATCTGCGGCACCGCGGCCGGTTTGAAAGTGCCGAGCCCCGCCGCCGCCAGATCGCGCGCGATGCCCATCACCCCCATGCAATCGGGGCGATTGGGCGTGATCGCCACGTCGAACACCGGCGATGCGCCCCGATAGGCAGCAAAATCAGTGCCAACCGGCGCATCGGCGGGCAGTTCGATAATCCCTTCGTGATCATCGCCCAGTTCCAGTTCGCGGGTCGAACACATCATGCCGTTGGATTCAACGCCGCGCACCGCCGCGACTTTCAGCCCCATGCCATTGGCCGGGACCACTGCACCGGGAAGGCCGAGCACACCGACCAGCCCGGCCCGCGCATTGGGCGCGCCGCACACCACCTGCAAGGGTTCGCCGCTGCCCGTATCGACACTCAGCACCTGCAGCTTGTCCGCATCGGGGTGCGGCGCCGCCGCGAGCACCCTCGCCACACGGAAACCGGCCAGTTTCTGCGCCGGATCCTCGATCCCTTCGACCTCGATCCCGATTGCGTTAAGCGCCGCCGCAATTTCGGCAACGCCAGCCTCAGTGTCGAGATATTCGCACAGCCATTCGAGCGAAAACTTCATGCGCGCGCTCCCACCCCGGCGGACAGCGTCGGCTGATCGAAGGCCGAAAAGCCGTAATGCGCCAGCCAGCGCACATCGCCGTCGAAAAACGCGCGCAAGTCATCCATCCCGTATTTCAGCATGGCCAAGCGATCGACGCCCACGCCAAAGGCAAAGCCCTGCCATTCATCGGGGTCCAGACCGGACATTTCAATAACGCGGCGATTGACCATGCCGCTGCCAAGCAGTTCCATCCAGCCGTGGCCCGGATCATCGCCACTGCCGCCCAGAACGCGCCGATCCTTGCCTCCCTTGCCCGTTTCCGCGGCAAAGCCGACATCGACCTCCACTGACGGTTCGGTGAAGGGGAAGTAACTGGGGCGCAGGCGCAGCACGATATCCTCACGCTCGAAAAAGGCCTTGAGGAAGGTTTCCAGCGTCCATTTGAGATGACCGAGGTGAATCCCCTTGTCGATCACCAGCCCTTCGACCTGATGGAACATGGGCGTGTGAGTGGCATCGCTGTCACTGCGATAGACGCGGCCTGGCGCGATGATCCTGATCGGCGCGCCCTGCTGCTGCATGCTGCGCACCTGCACCGGGCTGGTGTGCGTTCTCAGCAGCATTCTGCCACCATTATGTGCCGCGTCGGGGAAGTAAAACGTATCATGCATCGCGCGCGCCGGGTGGCTTTCCGGCATGTTGAGCGCGGTGAAATTGTGCCAGTCATCCTCGATCTCGGGGCCGGTTGCCACCGCAAAGCCCAGGTCAGCGAAAATTTCCGCCAGTTCGTCCATCACCTGACTGACGGGATGCACGGACCCGCGCGGCGATTGCGGCGCAGGCAGGGTGAGGTCGAGCCGCTCGGTCGCGAGCTTTTCCGCCAGCGCTGCCCCGTCCAGCGCCGCCTTGCGCGCCGCGAGTGCATCAGTGACCTGCTGACGCAGAGCGTGAATGCGCGGCCCTTCTACCTGCCGTTCGTCCGGGCTCATCGCGCCCAGCGTCTTGAGCAGCGCCGAGACGGAACCCTGCTTGCCCAGGAATTCGATCCGCAGGCTTTCGAGTGCGGCGGCATCTTCCGCCGCCGCGATGCGCGCCAGCGCCTCGCTGCCCATGCTGTCGATCGTCACGCTGAACTCCCTGCGGAACTGTTGAAGAATTGCGCGCGCTCCCTAGGGCCTGTGCGGCCAAACCGCAACGCCCTCGCTCGCCGGGCGGCGCTCAGCGTTCCGGACGATCAAGCGTTTGCGCGGCAGAACCCCAGATACGCGCACGTTCCTTCATGAAAGCGCCGATGATCGGGTGGTCGAGCGCGGCATATTCGCGCGGGCTCATGGTCATGAAGGCCCGGAAGTCGCGCACGAAATGCGCCTGATCGTGATAATGGGGATCGATCGCCGCGGTCCAGTTATGGCGGGCATGCAGCATGAAATCCGCGAGGCTGCGCATGAACCGCTGGCGGCGCAACAGCCGTTTGGGCGAAAATCCGAAAAAACGATGGCACAACCGCTCCAGCGAACGCTGGCTGAGGTTCGCGCGGCCGGCCAGTTGCGTCACGCTGTCGACCGCCGGATCGACCAGCGCCGCGTGCACGGCCATGATCCGCGATTGATCGGGATGCGGGCGGTCAAGCGCAAGAAAATGATCGATGATGATGCGATATTCCCGCTCGTCATCGGGCTCGTCCCTGAAAATCACATCGGCAAGGCCCGCAAAATTGCCATAGGCGGGATGCGTATCCCCATCGACCAGCCCGTTGGCCAGATCGGCGGCGGGCCCACGCATGAATTTGGCCCAGCCAAGCGGAAACAGGCCGATACCCCACATTCGCGTGGTTCCCAGATGAAATTCGGTCGGCAGCGAACTCGGGCCGGTTGCGGTGAAACGCGCCCGGTCCAGCGTCGGCCCTCCCGGAAGTGTCGCAGTGGGGGCATCACCCGAAAAAAAGCGCAGATTGCCCCATTCGGGCTGCAGGTGATCGCGAACGCGGTCACCGTCAGCAACGGTGAAGATGGCACGATAGAATGTAGTGAAACAGCCTTCCAGCTCCGGCGGGGGCGGAAAAAAGCGTACATCAATGTCGCATGTGCCCTGCATGCGGCGCAACTCATCCTCAATGTGAGCGATTGCGCTCACGACCCGATTTGTGATGATTTGAGCATAGCCTTGAAATTGGGAAATAAAAAGAGGCGAGGAACAAGTTATTGTTCCCCGCCTCCGCAAATTTCTGTCAATGTCTCCAAACTGGAGACATCTTTTCTCAAGCAGCGAGCGCTTTCTTGGCAGCTGCAATGATGGTCGCGAAGGCAGCGCCTTCGTTCATCGCCAGATCGGCCATTACCTTGCGGTCCAGTTCGATCCCGGCCAGCTTGGTGCCGTGCATGAATTGCGAATAGGTCAGCCCTTCGGCGCGCACGGCGGCGTTGATTCGCTGGATCCACAGGGCACGGAAATTCCGCTTCTTCACCTTGCGGTCGCGATAGGCGTATTGCCCGGCCTTCTCGACGGCCTGGCGGGCGATGCGAATCGTGTTCTTGCGACGGCCGCGATAGCCCTTCGCCTGATCCAGGATCCGCTTGTGCTTGGCGCGGGTGGTTACACCGCGTTTGATGCGTGGCATTGGCTAGTACTCCTGTCTCAGTTGAGGCCGTAGGGGGCCCACTTCTTGATGACCTTCGCATCAGCGTCGGAAATCACGTCGGTCCCGCGGTTCTGGCGGATATACTTGCCATTGTGGCTGATCAGGCGGTGGCGCTTGCCGGCCACGCCGTGCTTCACCTTGCCGGTTGCGGTAAGCTTGAAGCGCTTCTTCACACCGCTCTTGGTCTTCAGTTTGGGCATTTTCGTCTCCTTGTTCAGGGACACGTCCGACCAGCCCTGGCAGCCCTTTCAGCCAGGCCGGCCCGTCATTTGCGTGTCTGTGAAGCGCGCGCCTTTAGGGGCAGGCGGCACGGAAAGCAAGCATTTCGGCACGAAACCTTACCCGCCAAAGGGGCGGTTGCCGGTCTGCGCGATCCAGCGGCAGAAATCCCCCTGGGCCAGCGCCTGGGCGCCTTGCGGCAATTCCGCCCGGAACCAGTACAGTTGCGCCGTCACCGCCCCGCCCCCGGCACGCCGGACCAGGGCCGAACGTCGCACATAATCCGACCGGACGGCGCGGCGCGGATCAAACCCCTCATAAGCGTCGAGCTGCGTCAGGAGAGCGGCATCGAAACGTTCCGTGCGCTGGTACAACACACCACGGACGATCGAGCGACCCGGTAGCAACGCCGGGTACCAGCCAGCCGGATCGTCAAGCGCATAGAGCGCGCCGCGCATGCTGCCCGGACCGCACGGGGCCAGCGCGCCGCGCAACGCCTTCGCAACGGGGCACCCCAGCGCCCCGATCAGCGTGCCGTAGAAGAAAAAATAGCGGACCATGAATTCTTCTTGCCAATTCAGGCGGGGGCAGCAAGCATCCGGTCCCAATATCCGGAAAGGCCCTGTCATGACGCTCACGCGCAGCTACTCCCTCCTCGCCGCACCGGGCAAGGAAGCGCAACTGGAAGAAGCCCTGGGGGCGCTTGCAGGCGCACTGGGCAAGGCAGATGGCTGCAAGGGTACGCAGATCCTGCGCAATCTGGATCAGCCGGGCCATTACCGTTTCATGGAAAACTGGGCGGGCGAGGCATCCCGCACGGCTGCGGGGCGCGGCGTGGACAAGGCGATCATGGACCGGTTGATGAGCGCGCTGGCCGAACCACCGGGGACAGAAAATTACGATGTGATGGACTGAAGCCGACGAATCAGTGCGCGCAGGCCAGCGCTTCGACCACTTCTTCAAGCCGCGCCGGATCGCCCAGCGCCAGCACATGCCCATCCGACCGGGCGTTGAGCGGATCGCCATTCCAGTCGCACATCATGCCGCCCGCGCCCTCCACAACCGGGACCAGCGCCGCCCAGTCGTGCAGCTTGAGCCCGGCCTCGCAGACAATGTCCAGCTGCCCCGTCGCCAGCATCGCGTAATTGTAGCAATCGCCGCCCATCACCATGCGGCGGTGATCGGTGCGCGCGGCCAGCGCCATGAAATGCTGGCCCTGGTGATCGTCGAAATAATGGGGCCCGGTCGTCGCCAGCGTGGCCGTCTCCAGTGCAGGACATGGACGGCAACGCACCGGCGTGCCGTTGAGCGTGGTGGGCTGGCCCGTCACCCCCAGCCAGCGTTCGTTGAGGATCGGCTGGTCAATCAACCCCAGCACTGGCCAGCCGTCGGCCAACAGCGCGATGAGCGTGCCGAAAATTGGCCGGCCGGCAAGAAAGCCCGCTGTTCCGTCAATCGGATCAATCACCCACTGGCGACCCGATGCGCCATCGATGGCGCCGAATTCCTCCCCCAGCACCGCATCATCAGGACGTTCCGCTCGCAAAATGGCGCGAATCGCCTCTTCAGCCTCGCAATCGGCGATCGTGACCGGGGTAGCATCGGGCTTGCGTTCACTATCGACGAGTTCGCGGAAATGCGGACGGATCACTGCGCCCGCCGCATCGGCCAGGCGCCGGGCCAGCGCGATGTCAGCTTCAAGCTTCATCGCCAGGCCAATCAATCGAACAGAGAGCTGACCGAGCTTTCATCGGCGATGCGGCGAATCGCCTCGCCGATCAGCGTGGCGATGGAAAGGATGCGAATCCGGTCACTGTCCTGCGTCGCGTCCGTCGCCAGAATGGTGTCGGAAATCACCAGTTCCTTCAGCGCCGATTTGTTGACGCGCGCCACCGCCGCGCCGGACAGCACCCCATGCGTGATATAGGCGGCCACGCTGGTCGCCCCCGCATCAATCAGCGCCTGCGCCGCATTGCACAGCGTCCCGCCCGAATCGACGATATCGTCAATCAGGATGCAGTGGCGGCCCTTCACATTGCCGATGATGTTCATCACTTCGGATTCGCCCGCGCGTTCGCGGCGCTTGTCGACGATCGCCAATGGCGCGTTATCCAGCCGCTTGGCCAGCGCGCGGGCGCGCACGACCCCGCCCACATCGGGCGAGACCACCATCAGCGCCTGATCGCCGTAGCGCGCCTGAATATCGGCCGCCATGGCCGGAGCCGCATATAGATTATCCGTCGGGATATCGAAGAAGCCCTGAATCTGGCCAGCATGCAGATCGACAGACAGCACGCGATCAGCGCCCGCCTGAGTGATCAGATTGGCCACCAGCTTGGCCGAAATCGGGGTGCGCGGACCGGGTTTGCGATCCTGCCGCGCATAGCCGAAATAGGGCACGACCGCCGTGATCCGCTTGGCCGATGCGCGTTTCAGCGCATCGATGCAGATCAGCAGTTCCATCAGGTGGTCATTGGCGGGAAAACTGGTCGACTGAACCAGAAACACATCCTCGCCCCGCACATTTTCGTGAATCTCGACGAAGATTTCTTCATCCGCGAAGCGGCGCACGCTGGCATCCGTCAGCGGCAGTTCGAGATAGCCGGCAATGGCACGGGCGAGCGGCAGGTTGGAATTGCCGGCCATGATCTTCATTGCGAATGGTGTCCCCTGATTCGGAAAATGACGGATTATGCGCTGACGGCTCTAGCCAAGCGCCGCGCGATTGCAACCGGCGTGCCGGGCGCCGCTGTTGAAACAGCCGCCCGCACGGACGCGCTCAATTGCTGCGATGTTCGCCCTTGATCCAGCGCACCGTGCCGGAACTGGCCCGCATGACCACGCTTTGCGTGGTCATCCTGCCGCCTTTCAGCCGCTTCACGCCTTCAAGCAGAGACCCGTCCGTCACGCCGGTTGCGGCAAAAATGCAGTCACCCTTGGCGAGGTCTTCCAGCTTGTAGACGCGGTTGAGATCAGTGATTCCCCATTTGCGGGCCCGCGCCTTTTCGTCATCATTGCGGAACAACAAGCGGCCATTGAACTGGCCACCGACGCAGCGCAGCGCGGCCGCCGCCAGCACGCCTTCGGGGGCGCCACCCGAGCCCATGTACATGTCAATCGTCGTTTCGGGGTTGGTCACCGCGATCACGCCTGCCACATCGCCATCGGGGATCAGCTGGATTCCGCAACCCATCGCGCGCAGCTGCGCGATCAGATCGGCGTGGCGCGGACGGTCCAGCACGCAGACGATGATATCGCTGGCCTTGACGCCCTTGGCCGCAGCCACCGCTTCGACATTTTCCTGCACGCTCTTGTCGAGATCGATGACGCCTTCGGGATAGCCCGGCCCAACCGCCAGCTTGTCCATATAGACATCGGGTGCGTTCAACAGGCAGCCCTCTTCAGCGGCGGCCAGCACCGCCAGCGCGTTCGGCCCGGCCTTGGCCGTAATGGTCGTCCCTTCGAGCGGGTCCAGCGCAATGTCGATCTTCGGACCGTTGCCAGGCGCACCACCGACCTTTTCACCGATGTAAAGCATCGGCGCCTCATCGCGCTCGCCCTCGCCGATGACCACCGTGCCATCCATGTAGAGCGTGTCGAATGCCTTGCGCATCGCTTCCACGGCCGCAGCGTCAGCCGCCTTTTCATCACCGCGGCCCACCAGTTTCGAGGCAGCAATGGCGGCGGCTTCGGTCACGCGCACCATTTCCAGGACGAGAACGCGGTCAAGGACGTGGCTCGCGGCGGTATCAGTCATCAGTCGTATCCCTGTTAAGGCTTCGGGGACGGGCGACTAGGCGTTCGTGCGTCATCGCGCAATGGGTGCGGCAATGCCGCGAACAAGGGCAAATCCTATTCGGCCAGCAATTGCATCACCAGCGGCGGCGCGGTCAGGCTTTCCGAATCGCGCAGCAGCTGCAGGGCTTGCGCTACGCGGCTTTCGGGGCATTCATGCGTCACCAGCGAGATCATGACCTCCCCGCCTTCCGCAGGCTGGCCTTTCTGGATCAGGCTCTCGATGGACACCCCGGCATCGCGCATCGCAGCCGCAATTTCGGCCAGCACGCCAGGCCGGTCGTTGACCGCAAAGCGGATGTAGCGACGACCGAGGCGATAGCCCGATTCGGCGCGGCCCGCCGGCCTGAGCTCTGCCACCGGGACCGAGAAGGGCGGATCCAGTTCGCCTTCGCTGTCCCACAGCCGGGCAATGTCGATCAGGTCGGCGACCACCGCGCTCGCAGTCGGGCCGTCGCCGGCACCGGCGCCCTGGAACAGCAATCGGCCCGAGAAATTGCCTTCGGCGACCACCGCATTGGTCGCGCCATCGACATGAGCCAGCGGATGTCCGTCGGGCAGCAGGCAGGGCTGAACGCGCTGGAACAGGCGGATCGATCCGTCCGCACCGGTTTCGGGTTCGGCCATGCCGATCAGGCGGATGACATAGCCGAGCGATTCGGCCTGAGCGATATCTTCGGCGCGCAGGGCGGCGATCCCGGTGGTCTCGACCTGGTCGAAATCGAGTTCGGTCCCGAAGGCGATGGAAGCCAGGATCGACAGCTTGTGTGCGGCATCGATTCCTTCGACATCGAACGTCGGGTCCGCTTCGGCATAGCCCAGCGCCTGCGCCTCGGCGAGTACCTCGGCGAAACCCTGACCCGTGTCCTCCATGGTGGAAAGGATATAATTGCAGGTGCCGTTGAGGATCCCGTAAACCCGTTCGATCACATTGGCCGCCGCCCCTTCGCGCAACCCCTTGATGACGGGGATTCCGCCAGCCACCGCCGCTTCGAATTTAAGCTGGATGCCCGCCTGTTCGGCGGCGCTCGCCAGCGCCAGGCCGTGATGCGCGATCATCGCCTTGTTCGCGGTGACCAGCGCCTTGCCTTCCGCGATTGCATTACGCGCCAGCGTCAGCGCCGGGCCATCCGATCCGCCGACCAGTTCCACCACCACGTCGACATCGTCGCGCGCGGCCATCGCCGTCATGTCGTCCTCCCAGGCAAAGGGGGAGAGATCGACCCCGCGATCCTTGCTGCGGTCACGCGCGCTGACCGCCGTAATCACGATCTCGCGGCCAGCGCGGCGCGTGATGAGTTCGCGATTGGCGTCAAGCAGGCGGATCACCCCGGCGCCCACAGTGCCCAGTCCGGCCAGGGCAATGCGCAGCGATTCGGCCATGTTCGTTTCCCTTTCTGGCATGTTCCGCGCGGCTCCGTCCGGCGCGGAAAGCGCCGCCCTAGTGGATGTGCCGGGCAAAGGCCAGAGGTGCGCTCAGCGTGCGCCCGGCTCCCTCCGGTGGCACGGCCCCAGACTCTCGATCACGAAGGCGTAATCGAGCGCCGCGCGCCTGCGATCTTCGGGATTGGCCGAGCGATGCGCGGCAGGGGGGATGCCTTGCGGCAGGGTGCAGGCCAGGCGATACCAGGCAATTGATCCCGGCAATGGCGGCTCATTCGCCTGATCGACCAGCTCGGACCAGGAAAATCCCCATGCTGGCGGGAGACCGGGTCGCCTGACGACGGAAACCAGCACCGGCCCCGAATCGCGCGTATCGATAAAGATCTGGGTCTCGGATTCGCCAGCCAGATTGCCTGCTACTGACAGGACATTGCTGATTCGGGTCAGCCGGGGCGGAGCACCAGGGCCATATATTTCTGCCAGCAGCGGCACCAGCCGCGCTGTCAGCTCCTCGCTCGCGGGCAGTTGAGCGTCAGGCGCCACCAGCACCACTTCGCCCGGGCTTCCCGGTACCGCACGCACAAAGATGATGAACTGGCCGCCCTTGACCCGTGGCGGGGCGCCGCGTGCATCCAGCGGCACATCGGCCAGATAGCGTACAACCTGTGTCAGCGATTCCCCGCCGTGCAAGACCTGCTTGACCGTTCCGACCGCATAAATCCGCACAAATCCGGGCGCGAGACCGGGCGAACGGTCCGGCTCCACGGTCGCCTGCTTGATGATTCGCACTTGCAGGACATGATCGGCCGCGTCGGAAAGCGATGCGAGATCCTCGAAGGTCGGAGCTTGCTGAGCATGTGCTGCACTGCCGAACGCTGGGCCGCACAGGGCAAGCGCGACAGCGTATAAAATACCGCAGAAATCGAATGTCTTTCGACTTGCCGTCATGGTCAAACTCTCCGAATTTCGCACATGCACATCGTTACAAGCAACAGGAGACAGGCCAAAGCTTGAATTGGCGGTTAACCGATAAAGGGTTTGCAATTGGCGGTTAACCGATAAAGGGTTTGCGCAAGGTTGGCTTCGCCGTTAAAGGGTCCTCAAACAGGGCGCAAAAGCGCTCGGCAACGCCCCTTTGGAACCATATCCTTGGGGCACCGGTGAGCCATCCGGCGTGGTCGGCTGGTACCAAAGGCTAGAAGTTTGTGCCGTGCGCGGTCTCTGCGCCACGCTTGGCACACCTCGGAATTTCCGCCGAGGTTGGAATGGAGTGATGCGTCTGAATGTCTTACGCTGACCAAAAGATGGGCGGCAATCGCCTTGTCGTAATTATTATCGTCGCAGCGCTTCATGTCGTGCTGGCTTATGGCCTGATCACGGGTTTGGCATTCGAAGCCGTCAAACAAGTTACAAAGCGCGTAACCACTATCGACATCGAGGAAGAGAAAGAGCCGGAAGTCGAACCGCCGCCGCCGCCGCCTGAACAGCGGCAGGTTGCGCCGCCGCCGGTCGCGCCGCCGCCGCCGATTTCGGTCGCCCCGGCCCCGCCGCAGATCGTGACCACCCCGGTCATTCTGCCGCCGAGGCCGGCCCCGCCGCCCCCGCCCCCGCCGCCTAAGCCGCCGGTTCCGCGCGGCAATCCGGGCAACTGGGCAGGTCCTGATGACTATCCTTCCCGCGCCCTGCGTGAAGAACGCGAAGGCGTGACGCGCTTCACCGTTACCGTTGATACGAACGGGAAAGTGGCGAGCTGTCAGGTTACAGGATCAAGCGGCCATGCCGACCTTGATGAAGCGACTTGCAAGAACATTTCGCGCCGCGGTCGCTTCAAGCCCTCGACAGACAGCAATGGCAATAAGGTCACCGGTACGTGGTCAAGCGCCGTTCGCTGGCAAATGCCAAGATAATCTTAACTGAACTTCATCCGGTTTCGGCCTAAAACTCTGACTGGAACCACAATTTTTTGACTTTCACCGTCTAGCTTCTTCTTGAGAGGACAATTCGCATGCTTATCGAAATTCTTGCTGCTGCCGCCGAAGCAGCCCCGCAGAACAAGTTCGGCTTCAAGGAAGCCCTTGAACAGGGTGGCTTCGTCGCCCAGGCAACCGTCGTGATCCTGGGGATCATGTCGTTCGGTTCCTTCTACATCCTGTTCACCAAGCTTATCGAACAGAGCAGGATCCTCAAGCAGGGCGGCGAAGTTCGTTCCAACTTCTGGCGCGCGCCCACGCTCAAGGACGGCGCGGCCAAGCTGGCCAAGAACACCGCCTATCGCCAGGTGATCGATGATGCGCTCGAGGCCGAAGAACAGCATTCGAAGATGACTGACGCGCTCGAAGGCCATGACTGGATGCATGGTTCGCTGGCCCGTTCGGAAGCGTCGATCAACGCCAAGCTCGCTGGTGGCCTGCCGTTCCTCGCCACCGTCGGTGCGACGGCGCCATTCATTGGTCTGTTCGGTACGGTGGTCGGTATCTACCGCGCTTTGATCGCTATTGGCCTTGCCGGTTCGGCTTCGATCGACAAGGTCGCCGGTCCGGTTGGTGAAGCGCTGATCATGACCGCGCTCGGCCTGCTCGTCGCCGTCCCCGCCGTGCTCGCCTACAACTGGCTGCAGGCCCGCAACAAGCGCATTGCAGCAGAACTGAACGGGTTTTCGACCGCCATTCTCGCCAATCTGAGCTCTAACGGCGCGGTGAAGCCTGCCGTGCCTGCCGCTCCGGCCAAGGCTGCGCCGGCAGCCCCGAAGAAGGCCTGACTGCGCAGCAATAGGCTATCGTCAGGGGTGGGGGCTCTCCCACGGACAAACCCACCCCGCGCAACGGAAGTGTTAGGATAGGAAAAGACAATGGCCATTGCGATGCCCGGAGGCGGCGAGGAAACGCCGATGTCGGATATCAACACCACGCCCCTCGTGGATGTGATGCTGGTGCTCCTCATCATCTTTCTCATTGCGGTTCCGGTTGCGATTCAGAATATTGAAAAGCTGCGCGTGCCGATCATGGTTTCAACAGAATCCAAGGACAAGGTGGAAAACCTGCTGCTCTCGGTCACGACGACTGACCCGGCCGGGCTCAGCCCGGGCGAACCTGGTTACGAAGGTGCTTCGCGCTTTGGCCAGTGCCGCGTCTACTTCAATAATATCACCCCAGTGAGTTCTGAAGAGCTTTACGATCAGGCGTTCAAGCGCCTTGACGGGATCGTGAAGCGCGAAGGCGGCATTGAAGCGATCATGCGCAACCCAGAAAAGATCCCGCAGGTTCTGATCCGCGGAGACGTTAATGCGCCGTGGAGTTGCATCGCCGGCGCGATCTACAACGTGCAGGCAGCCGGTTACCCGACGGTTGGTTTCATCTCCAACCCGGTCGACCCGAATGAGTAACAAGCGCTCCGCGCTCAAGAAGTTTTAGGAGTAGATCCCAATGGCAATGTCAGGCGGCAAGGACGATGGCTCGCCGATGATGGAAATCAACACGACGCCGCTGATCGACGTCATGCTCGTTCTCCTCATCATGTTCATCATCACCATCCCCGTGGCGACTCATGCGGTCAATATTGACCTGCCTGCACCGTCGCAGAACCCTCCGCCGGTCACAGTCGATCCGGTCAAGAACAAGATCGTGCTGCAGAGAGAAGGTAACAAGGTTCTGTGGAATGACACGCAGGTGAACAACGCTGAGCTGGTCAATCTGCTGAAGCAATCGATGGAAATGAAGCCGGAACCCGAACTGCAGTTCGAACCCGAAGCGAACGCCAGTTACGAGCTTGCGGCTGCGGTGCTGAACATCATCAAGAAATCGGGGGTGACCCGGTTCGGCTTCGTCGGCAATGAACGCTACGCCGTGTTCGGAAAATCACCCAACACGCAATGAGCTGAAGCGCAAGAGCTGGATGGATTCAGGGGCGGAGCAATCCGCCCTTTTTTCGTAGGGCCACGGGCCGACAACCGCGCCGACAACCGCACGGCTCATGCCCGCATCGCGACACCCGCCAAATGTTCCGCCTCCAGCAAAAGTTCCTCATCCGCCGCGCCAGCCGGCAGGGATTCGCGCCCGATTATCGTCATGATCGGAACGGCAAGCGGGCTGACACGGTCAAGCACGACGTGATCGACCTCGCACCCGGCGCGTTCAAGCAGATCGCCCAGACGCCCGAGGTCAGTCATGCGCGCGCGCGCATCCGCCCACGCAGCTTCCAGCAACACATGGTCGGGTTCATGCCTGCGCAACACATCGTAAATCAGATCGGTCGAGAAGGTGACCTGCCGCCCGGTCTTGCGCTGCCCAGGCTGCTGGCGTTCCACCAACCCTGAAATGACCGCGACCTCGCGAAATGCGCGGCGCAGCAGGTGCGAATCCTCGACCCATGCGACAAATTCGTCAGCCAGTATGTCTGGCGAGAGCAGGACACGCGGGTCATGCACCGGCTCAAGTCCCCACACGGCCAGCGCATAATCATTGGCGACAAAGCCCAATGGCCCCAGGGCGCGATCCTCCATCCGCCGGGTCATCAGCATGCCGAGCGACTGGTTCGCGTTCCATCCTTCGAAGGTGTAAAAGACAGTATAGTGCTTGCCGGAGTGCGGAAAACTCTCCACCAGAAAGCGCCCAGGCCCCGGCAAACGGGAGCGCCAGTCCTGCATTTCCAGCCATTCGCGCACATCGTCCGGGAAACGGCCCCAGCCCAACCGGTCCTGCAGCATCGCGCGCACGCGCTCCGCCAGATGCGTGCTGAGCGGCATGCGCTGGCCACCATAGGAGGGGATCATCGCCGCCTTCCTGGCCGCCCGGACCACCAGATCCATATCCCTGACCCGTTCGACTTCCAGACTGAGGCCGGAAAATGTGAAACTGTCACCGGGCGACAACATCGCGGCGAAGCGTTCCTCCACCTTGCCGAGTGAGCGGCCATTGGCAAAGCGAACCTGGACCATTTCGGAATCGACGATAATCCCTGCATTCAGCCGGAATCGCTGCGCCTGTTCAGGATGAACAAGCCGCCATCTGCCATGCCCGTCGCGGGTAATCCGGCGGAACCGGTCGTAGGCATCAAGTGCGTAGCCGCCGGTTGCCACGAAATGCAGGACACGCCGCCACATGTCCTGGTCGACCCAGCGATAGGCAGCCGCAGAACGCACTTCGGCCAGCAGACCCTCCTCGTCGAAGGGCATAGCGCAAGCGCAGGACATGGCATGTTGGGCCAGCACATCGAGACTGCCGGGCGCGAACACCTCGCCGTCGCGCGCTCCATCAATCACCGCCTCCTGCGCTGCCATCGCCTCAAGGAATTCAAACCGGTTGCCCGGCACCAGAATGGCGCGACTGGGCTGGTCCAGCCGGTGATTGGCGCGGCCGATGCGCTGCAGCAGGCGCGAGGATCCCTTGGGCGCACCCATCTGCACCACGCAGTCCACATCGCCCCAGTCAACCCCTAGGTCGAGGCTGGCAGTGCAGACCAGCGCCCGCAATTCTCCGCGCGCCATGGCGCCTTCAACCTTGCGGCGCGACTCCTGCGCCAGTGACCCGTGATGAATGCCGATCGGCAGATTGGCGTCATTGGCCGCCCACAACAGCTGAAAGACATATTCAGCTAGAAACCGCGTGTTCGTGAACACCAGCGTGGTGCGGTTGCGCGTAATCACCTCCAGCAACTGGGGAATCGCCCAGCTGCCGGCATGCCCGCCCCACGGCACCCGTTCCCCCTTGGGCAACAGTATCTCGATCTCGGGAGCCGCACCTTTTTCGCCTTCCACCAGCTCCACACAGGAATCACCGCCGGGGGCCAGCCATGCCCGAAAGCCATCGGGATCGGCGAGCGTCGCGGAGAGCGCAACTCGCCGCATGGCCGGGGCAATGGTTTGCAACCGCGCCAGCGACAGGGCCAGCAGATCGCCCCGCTTGCCGGTTGCGAAAGCGTGCACTTCATCCACCACCACCCGCTGCAGCCCGGCAAACAGTTCGAAACTGTCCGGGTAGCTCAGCAGCAGCGAGAGCGATTCCGGCGTGGTAAGCAATATATGCGGCGGGCGGCTGCGCTGCCGCTTCTTGCGGTCCGAAGGTGTATCGCCGCTGCGCGTCTCGATCCGCAGCGGCAGGCCCATTTCCTCCACCGGAGCAAGTAGGTTACGCTGCACATCATGCGCCAGCGCCTTCAGAGGCGACACATAAAGCGTGTGAAGGCCATCTTGCGGCGGCTTACCTGCAAGCCGGCTGGGGCAGAAATCGGCCAGCGTAGGAAGAAAACCGGCCAGCGTTTTTCCGGCCCCGGTGTCCGCCGCGAGCAGCCCATGGCGACCGCGGGCATCCAGCGCCAGCATCGCAAGCTGATGATCGCGAATGCGCCAACCCCGCCCGGAAAACCAGCGGACGATTTCGGGCGGGATGGCAGCGTCAGTCACGATCGCGGGATGATCCCGCGCCGCCAGCCTGGCGTCAATGCCCCACGCTTTCCCCGCGTTCGAGGCCCGAGAGCGCGAGTTGTTCGTCAATCTGCGCGAGCAGGCGTTCCAGCCCGGCCGGGTTCTCGCTTTCCGCGCGCGCGACCAGCACGTCCTGCGTGTTGGAGGCGCGCAGCAGCCACCAGCCATCCGCGGTCGTCACCCGCACCCCGTCAGTCGCGTTGACCTCGTCAGGGCTGCCGGCCAGCCGCGCCTTGACCTCGTCAATCACCGCGAACTTGCGGCTTTCATCGACCTGAAAGCGCATTTCCGGCGTATTGACCATCTGCGGCATGGCCGAGCGCAGGGCGGTGACAGAACGTCCCAGCCGCGCGGCGGCGGCAATCAGCCGCACCCCAGCATAGAGCGCATCGTCAAACCCGTAATAGCTGTCAGCAAAAAACACATGGCCGCTCATTTCCCCGGCCAGCGGCGCCCCAGTTTCCTTCATTTTGGATTTAATCAGGCTGTGGCCGGTCTTCCACATCAGTGGCACCCCACCGTGCGCCGCAACCGTATCGAACAGCGCCTTCGACGCCTTTACATCGGCGATAATCGTGGCCCCCGGTAATTTTGCGAGGAGGTCCTGCGCATAGATCATTAACAGCTGATCGCCCCATATCACCCGGCCTTCGCCGTCAATCGCACCGATCCGGTCGCCATCGCCGTCGAAAGCGATACCGAAATCGAGCTTCTTTTCAGCGACGAGGCGGCGCAGGTCCTCCAGATTGGCTTCGACCGTCGGATCGGGATGATGATTGGGGAAAGTGCCATCAACAGCCGTAAACAGCAGATGATGTTCGCCCGGAAGGCGCGCGGAGAGCGCTTCGAGCGCGGGGCCGGCGGCTCCGTTGCCCGCGTCCCAGCCGATACGCCAACCCGCCAGCCGGTCCTGCCCGATCCCGTCCAGCCCGGACAGGAGCCGCGCGATATAGGCGTCCATCACCGCGCGCGTTTCGACCGTGCCGGTGCCATCCGCCCATTCCCCCGCCGCCGCGATACGCCCGAGGGTGAGGATATCCGCGCCGAAGAAGGGTCGGCCCTGAAATACCATCTTGAAGCCATTGTAATTGGCGGGATTGTGGCTGCCTGTTATCTGAATGCCGCCATCCACATCTTCGGCTGAGGCTTCCGCATAATAGAGCATGGGCGTGGCCGCCATGCCGATCCGCACCGCATCGCAGCCGCTGGCGTTCAGCCCTTCGATCAACGCATGTTCAAGCATGGGCGAACTGATCCGCCCGTCATAGCCGACCGCCACGCGGCGCCCGCCCGCTGCGCGCAGCAGCGTCGCAAAACCGCGCCCGATGGCGCGCGCGTCATCCGTCCCCAGCGTTTCACCGATGATCCCGCGAATATCGTATTCGCGCAGGACAGTGGGATGGAATTGATGGGTCATGCTCACTTCCGGTCCTGTTTGCCAAGGCCGCGCAACAACAAGTCACGCGCCGCCGTCGCCGCATTGGCGGCATCGCTGGTTCCACCGCGGTCCGGGTGAACCCGCGAGATCAGCCGGCGATGTGCCTCGATGATGTCCTGGCGCGTCGCCGATCTGCTCACGCCCAGCAATTTGCGCGCGCGCGCTTCCTCTGCCGCAGCACCTGTCCAGTCGGCCAGTTCCCACGGCCAGCGGCGCAGCAGCAGACGACAGGCAAGCGTCGCAACGATCAGGATCGTGACCAGCTTGCCCACGGCAATCAGGCCGTTTCGCGCGCCTGAGGCGCAAGCTGCACGGGCACCGGCAGGTTGAGACTGGCGACCAGGCCGCGCAATTCCTGCCGCGCGACCAGATGGCTGGTCCCCAGTTCTCCCAGATGGCCCTTGTCCAGCAGGGTGAGGCCAGAGGGGAACAATTCGCGATAGCTGACCCGTTCCGACAATCCCTGTGCGACCCGGAAACCCACCCGCTTGGACAGTTCCGTCAACGCCTGTTCGATGCGCGCCATGTTGCGCGCCTCGACATGGCCGGTGCGGTTGCGCACCACCACCCAGTCCATCTGACGCCGCTGTTCCTCCAGCGAGGCACGGCTGCGCTTGATCCGCGCTTCCCAGATCAGTTCGGCATAGAAGCTGAGCTTGCGCACCTTGAACGTTTCGGCATCGACCTGCCCGATCAGGTCGAAATCGACAAAACTGTCATTCAGCGGCGTAACCAGCGTATCCGCGCCCGTGGCGACATGGCGGGCGAAGGGATCGTCGCGCCCGGGCGTGTCGAATACGAGGAAATCGGCGTCACGCCCGATCCGTTCCGCCGCCTCGTCAAGCTGTTCCACACTCTCGCCCGTGAACACGTCAAACGCGGCGCCCGGCAGGGAAATGCCGCGCCTGCGTTCGGTCTCCGTGCGGTTTTCCAGATAGCGGTAGAGCGTGCGCTGGCGCGGATCGAGATCGAGCGCGGCAACCTTCGCGCCCTGATAGGCCAGCGCGATGGCGATATGCACCGCCGTGGTGGACTTGCCCGTGCCCCCTTTTTCATTGGCAAAGACGATACGGTGAGGCGCAGGCTTGGACACGGTGGACTGGTTCTTTCCGGCATTGCAGACAAGTGGCCGCCACGGCAAGGTGGCGCATGTCCATTGCCATTATCGGAGCGTCGCGCCCATGCAAACCGTCAATCGGCTGATTGCCCTTCGAGAAGCTGTGGAGAGTTTGCGCGCCGACGGCGAAATTGCCCTGGTCCCGACCATGGGCGCCCTGCACGAAGGCCATCTGACGCTGGTGCGCGAAGCGCGCAAACGCGCCGCGCGCACCGTGGTTTCAATCTTCGTCAATCCCACGCAATTCGGCCCGAACGAGGATCTGGATGCCTATCCGCGCCGGATGGCCGAAGATTCGCGCCTGCTGGAGGCGGAAGGGGTCGACCTGCTCTGGGCGCCCACGGTCGAGCAGGTCTATCCTGCCGGATTTGCCACCAATATCTCTGTCTCGGGGGTGAGCGAGGGTTTTTGCGGCGCAGCCCGGCCCGGCCATTTTGACGGGGTGGCGACGGTGGTTTGCAAGCTGTTCCACCATGTGCTGCCCGATATCGCCCTGTTTGGCGAGAAAGACTGGCAGCAACTGGCGGTGATCCGCCGCATGGCCCGCGATCTCGATCTGGTGCAGCCGCATGTCGAACGGATCCTGGGGGTCGCGACGGTGCGCGAGGCGGACGGGCTGGCAATGTCCAGCCGCAACCAATATCTGACCCCCGGACAGCGCAGCCAGGCAGCGGCCCTGCCCCGGGCCATGCGCGCGGCGATCGCGCAGATCGAAGGCGGGGAGGATGTGGCCCAGGCGCTGATCGCACTGGAACAGGCACTGCTCGACGGGGGCTTTTCATCCGTGGATTACGTCGCGCTGGCCGATGCGGACAGTCTGGAGCCGCTGTCCCATGCGCCGCAGCGCCCCGCCCGCCTGCTGGTCGCGGCGCGGATCGGCACGACCCGCCTGATTGACAATATGGCGGTTGCCGCCCGCTGAGCCGAACAAGAAATTGAGAAAATGCGCAGAGAAGGTTTGTCTCGGCCCGGGCAGACGCTGCAATGCCGCATGGTCGTTTCGTCCGGGACAGTGGCAGGCCAAGCCGCGCAACGGGCATCTTTGAACAGATTGGGGAGTTTCACGATGAAGAAACTGATCGGCGGCGCGATTGCGCTGGCCATGGCAGCAACCGCAATGCCCGCGCTGGCGAAGAGCGAATCCTCTGGCCGCAAGGACCAGGCGAAGGGGACGGCTGAAATCCCGCGCTGCTACAAGAATCTCGGCACAGTCGCGATTGTCGAACCGGACAATCAGTGGTGGCGCGAGCTGAGCCTGGGCAGCCCCGAAGCGATCATCAAGATCTTCGTGCAGCGTTCGGGCTGCTTTACCCTGGTCAACCGTGGCCGGGCGATGGAAAATCGCGCGATGGAGCGGGCGATGGCCGAACAGGGCGAATTGCAGGCCGGCTCCAACCTCGGCAAGGGGCAGGTCAAGGCTGCGGACTATCTGCTGCAGCCCGATATCGTCTCGACAAACAAGAATTCGGGAGGCGGCGGCTTCGGCGGCTTCCTTGGCAATTTCGTGGGCGGGCCGATCGGCGCGCTGGCAGGCGGAATCAGCGTGAAAAAGGGCGAAGCCAACGTCACCCTCTCGCTCGTCAACACCCGCACCACCGTGGAAGAAGCACTGACCGAAGGCTATGCCCGCAAGTCCGACCTCAGCTGGGGCGCCGGTGGCGGTGGCCTGTTCGGTGGCGGCGTGTTCGGCGGAGCGGCTGGCGGCGGATATCAGGATACGGCCATCGGCCAGATCATCGTGCTGGCCTATCTCGACGCCTATACCCAGCTGGTCGGCCAGCTTGGCGGTCTGCCCGATGACGCAGCAGCGGCGGCTCCGGAAGCTACTGGTCCCTGACCGCTGGCGGCCGCTATCACGGCAAGGGGTCGCAGCATGCGCTGCGGCCCCTTTCTGTTTGAGGCAGGCGCCACCCCCCGACCCGGGGGAGCGCGCCGGCCGCGAACCGGCGCAGACCGCTGTTGCCATTCCGCCCCGCTGCGCGCAGGATCGCGCCAACTGGGAAGCGGGCTGTACGGTTTGCACGGCGCGCGCAAGAGGAGCCGGATATGAGCGAAGCCCTGGGCATGGCTGACGTCGTTTCATCGCACTGCGAGGACGTGGATGTCCTGATCGCAGGGGCGGGCATTTCAGGCATTGGCAGCGCCTATCACCTGCGGACGCAATGCCCCGGCAAGAGCTTCGTCATCCTTGAGGCGCAAGACGGTTTCGGCGGCACCTGGCGCACGCATACCTATCCGGGCGTGCGCTCCGATTCGGACCTTTACACCTTCGGTTACCGGTTCAAGCCCTGGGTCGGTCCACCCATCGCCACCGCACAGGCGATCCGCGATTATCTGGATGAGGTCATCGCCGAAAACGATCTCGACGGTGCGATCCGTTATCGCACCCGGATCACGCGGTGCAGCTGGGACAGCGCGGAGCGCAAATGGACAGTCGAAACCATCGACCCTGACGGCGCGCCGGGGACTACCTATCGCTGCAATTTCCTGTGGATGTGCCAGGGCTATTACGATCACGACAATCCCTATCTGCCTGACTGGCCGGGCAAGGAGGATTTCCGGGGTCAGCTGATTCACGCGCAGAAATGGCACGACGGCGTGGATTACAGGGGCAAGCGCGTGGTGGTGATCGGTTCCGGCGCGACCGCCGCCACCGTGATCCCGGCAATGGCGGATGAGGCCGCGCATGTGACCATGCTGCAGCGTTCCCCCACCTATTTCTTCTGCTATCCCAATGTCAGCGATCTGGCGGACCGGCTGCGCCTGATTGGCGTGGACGAAGCGACGATCCATCGCTGCGTCCGGCTTGATTACCTGCACAATCTCAAGACGCTTGACCGCCGCTCCATGGAAGAACCGGACGCTGTGTTTGACGAATTCAAGCAGATGATCCGCCTTTATGCGGGCGAGGATTTCGAGTTCGCGCCGCATTTCACGCCCAGCTATCGCCCCTGGCAGCAACGCGTCGCCTTCATTCCCGATGGCGACCTGTTCGTGAAGATCAGGGAGGGCAAGGTTTCGGCGGTGACTGACCAGATCGAACGCTTCACCGTCGACGGCATCTTGCTGAAATCCGGGGAAGAGTTGAAAGCTGACCTGGTGGTCGCGGCAACCGGCTTCAACCTGTCAGTGATGGGTGGAATCGAATTCGCGGTAGACGGTGCTGCGGTGGACTGGTCGCGCACCCCCACCTACCGCGGCATGATGTTCGCCGGCGTCCCCAACCTGTTGTGGGTGTTTGGATATTTTCGCGCCGCCTGGACCTTGCGGGTCGATCTGCTGGGTGATTTCGTAAGTCGGCTGCTGCATCATATGGACAAGGTCGGCAAGCGCCAGGTCACCATTGTACCGCCGACCGATGGCGCAAACGACGAATTGCTGCCCTGGATCGAGGACGACAATTTCAATCCCGGCTATCTCATGCGCGATCTGGACAAGCTGCCCAAGCGGCTGGGCGATCGCCCCGAATGGCGCCACACGCAGAATTACTGGCGCGAAGCGGAAGAAATCCCCGCCATCGCACTGGACGGGCCCGAATTCTCCTATCGCTGAACCCTGCCTCCAATGCCAAAAACGGATAGGCGTGACGCGAGTTTTGCTTCAAGAAGCCCATGTGTCCGGCCATGCCGCGGTCCGCCTGGTCGGCGCGGGATGGCAATTTATACCCGGGAGAAGACTTTGAACAATACATCAAAGCTGCTGGCCCTGACCGCGACGCTGGCGGCACTGTTACTGTCGGCCTGCTCGCAATCGGCTGACAAGCCGAACCCGGAATGGGATGCGCTGCTTGCGGCCAGCAATGAGCCGGGCGACTGGGTCACCTATGGCGGAACCTTCGACGAACAGCGCTTCAGCAGACTTGACCAGATCAACGAATCCACCGTTGGCCAGCTCGGCCTTGCCTGGTCGTATGAATTCGACACCAATCGCGCGCAGGAAAGCACCCCGCTGGAACAGGACGGGGTCATCTATGTAACGACCGCCTGGTCCAAGGTCCTTGCCCTAGACGCGGTGAGCGGAAAGCTGATCTGGAGTTACGACCCCGAAGTGCCCGGCGAATTCGGCGCCAAGGGGTGCTGCGACGTCGGCAATCGCGGTGCGGCGCTGTACAATGGAAAGCTTTATGTCGGGACATTCGACGGACGGCTGATCGCGCTGGACATCAAGACCGGCAAGCCGGTGTGGTCCGTGGTAACGGTCGATCAGTCGCGAACCTCCACCATCACCGGCGCACCACGCGTGGTGAAGGGCAAGGTGTTGATCGGCAATGGCGGCGCGGAACTGGGCGCGCGCGGCTATGTCACCGCCTATGACGCCGAAACCGGCGATCAGGTCTGGCGCTTCTACACCGTGCCGGGCAATCCGGCGAACGGCCCGGACGGAGCGGCTTCGGACAAGGCCATTGCCGAACAGGCCCGCCGGACCTGGTTTGGCGAATATTGGAAAACCGGCGGCGGCGGAACCGTATGGGATTCGATCGTTTACGATCAGGAACTGGACCAGCTCTATATCGGGGTCGGCAATGGCAGCCCCTGGAATCACAAGGTCCGCAGCGCCGGGAAGGGCGACAATCTCTTCCTGTCGTCCATCGTGGCGCTGAACCCGGACACGGGTGAATATCTGTGGCATTATCAGGAAACGCCGGGCGAAAGCTGGGATTATACCGCAACCCAGACCATCACCCTGGCCACCCTCACGATCGACGGCAAACCGCGCAAGGTGCTGATGCAGGCACCCAAGAACGGTTTCTTCTTCGTCATCGACCGGGCCACCGGCAAGCTGATTTCGGCAAAGAACTTTGTCGATGTGAACTGGGCGAGCGGATACGATCTCAAGACCGGGCGCCCGATCGAGGACCCCAAGGCGCGTTATGACGATGCGGGATATACGGCTGTGCCGGGCGCGCTTGGTGCGCATAACTGGCAGCCGATGGCCTTCAGCCCCCAGACAGGCCTTGCCTATATTCCGGCCAATCATGCCCTGTTCGGATATGAAAATCTCGATGCACCGTTCAAGTTCCGGCCGCATCGCTGGAATCTGGGGATCAAGACAAGCAACAACGAGCCACCAGACGATCCCGCGGTGTTCAAGAGCATCCGCCAGATGTTGAGTGGGCGGCTGATCGCCTGGGATCCGGTCAAACAGCAGGAAGCCTGGGGTTTCGACCTGCCTGAGCCCTGGAATGGCGGGGTTCTGACCACGGCAGGCAATCTGATCTTCCAGGGCGATACCAAAGGCAATTTCCGCGCCTTTTCCGCTGACAAGGGCAAGGTGCTGTGGACCGTCAAGCTGGGTATGCCGATCATGGCCGCCCCGGTGACCTTCGAAGCAGGCGGCGAACAATATCTGGCAGTGGCCGCTGGCTATGGCGGCGCATACCCGCTGACATCGGCCTTTGCTGATGATCCCGGCCCTCGCCCCAATGGCCGCATCTACGTCTTCAAACTGGGCGCGAAGAACGCAATGCCCGAGATCGTGCGACCCAAGGCCGGACCGGCAGTGGTGCCGGACGACGCCTTCACCCCGGCGCAGATCGCTCATGGCAAGGAACTCTTCGCGACGGATTGCTGGACCTGCCATGGCCCAGGCGCGGTTTCCAGCGGGGTCGCTCCGGACCTGCGCCGCTCAGGCACGCTCACCAGCGTCGAAGCCTGGAAGGCCGTGGTGATTGGCGGGATCCTGAAGGATCGCGGGATGATCAATTTTTCCGAATATTTTGACGCCAGAGACGCCGAGGATTTGCGCGCCTATGTGGCGGAACGCGCCCGCAAGTTGCAGGCGCAGGAAGGCACCGGAAGGAAATGAGTGGAACCCCCTTCGTCCTTCCCGAAACGGCGGCTGTGCTGGAATTCCTGGCTGCGCAGGAAGGACCGCACCTGGCCGACCTTTCGGCGCAGGACATGCGGGCCGTCTATGTGCAGCTGGGCAAGGCCTTCGATGCCGAGCCGGAAGCCGGCGTGCGGACAGCCGATTTTCAGGCCGACGGGCTTGGCCTGCGCGCCTATTTCCCGGGCCAACCCGCAGCTGGCCCGGTCATTGTTTATTTTCACGGTGGCGGCTGGGTCATCGGCAATCTCGAAACACATGATGCGCTGTGCAGCCTGATCGCGGCAGTGTCGGGGCTGAGAGTGGTGGCCGTGGATTATCGGCTTGCCCCCGAAGCGATCTTTCCCGCAGCGCATGAGGATTGCCTTGCAGCGACTCGGTTCGTCCTGTCCAGCCCGGTTGAGCTGGAAGCGCCGGTTACAGGCGTCGCGGTTGCAGGCGACAGCGCGGGTGGCAATCTGGCCTTTCATGTCGGCGCGCAGCTCGGTGCCGGGCAACTGCTCGGCCAGTTCCTGATTTATCCGGCGGGGGATTGCACGGGGCCCGAGGCCGGCTCTTACCGCCAGTTTGCCGAAGGTTATCTGCTTGATCGCAAGCTGATGGACCGCTTCATTGGCGATTATCTGCCCGATGCAGATGGCCGGGCGCATCCGCATGTCTCGCCACTGCTTCACCCCTTGGCGCAGGATCTGCCGGCGACACTGGTGCTAACCGCCGGGCTTGACCCGCTGCGCGATCAGGGGCGGGAAATTGCGGCAAATTGCGCGGCGCAAGGGATCGAAGCCTGTCTCGTCGAAGGCCGGGGCATGATTCACGGCATGGCGACCATGCGCCGGTCGTTCCCTGCCGCAGACCGGCTGATCCGCCGCGCGACCACCATTTTCGCAGAGATGATCCGCAATCGTCAGAACCAGAACGAGGAACCGAAATCGTGAGAGACTATCTAGAATTCTATATCGATGGAGCCTGGGTCGCACCGGCACAATCACGCCAACTGGACGTCATCAACCCCGCCACCGAGGAAGTCGCCGGGCATATCAGCCTCGGTTCGGCGGAAGATGTCGGCCGGGCAGTCGTCGCCGCACGGCGCGCGTTCGGCAGATTCGGGCGCAGTTCCCTGGCGGAACGGCTGGATTTGCTGGATGCGATTATCGCCGCTTTCGACGCGCGTTCATCCGATTTTGCCGATGCCATTCGCGAGGAAATGGGAGCGCCCGTGGCGCTGGCAACGGGCGCGCATGTGCCCTTTGCCCTCGCCCATTTCCAGACCGCGCGCCAGCTTCTGCCCGATTTCGATCCCACTCAGGACATGGGCAGCACGCGGCTGGTGAAGGAACCGATTGGTGTGGTCGGCATGATCACACCCTGGAACTGGCCGCTCAACCAGATCGCCTGCAAGGTCGCCCCGGCGATCGCAGTGGGTTGCACCATGGTGCTCAAGCCATCGGAAGTCGCGCCCTTCAGCGGGCAGATCTTTGCCGAGGTGATGCACGCCGCAGGCGTTCCGGCGGGGGTGTTCAACATGGTGCAGGGCGATGGACCGGGCGTGGGGGCGGCCATATCCTCGCATCCCGACGTTGACATGGTCTCCTTCACCGGATCGACCCGCGCGGGGGTGGACGTCGCGCGCAATGCCGCCGCCACCGTCAAGCGCGTGCATCAGGAACTGGGCGGAAAATCGGCCAATATCGTGCTGGAAGACGCCGATCTGGCCGCCGCCGTGCGCCAGGGCGTGGAGGCGATGATGGTCAACAGCGGGCAAAGCTGCAACGCCCCCTCGCGCATGCTGGTGCCCGCCGCGCGCATGAGCGAGGCAAAAGAGGTGGCGCGCGAAACCATCGCCGCGCAGAAGGTGGGCGCGCCGACGGATGAGGTCAACCTTGGTCCGGTCGTCTCGGACGTCCAGTGGAACCGTATCCAGACGCTGATTGACAAGGGTATCGCTGAAGGGGCGACGCTGGTCGCTGGCGGGCCGGGCAAGCCCGAAGGGCTGAATCAGGGCTTCTACGTCCGCCCGACCGTGTTCGGCGACGTCAACAACCAGATGACGGTCGCGCGCGAGGAAATCTTCGGGCCGGTGCTGGTGATGATCGGCTATGAGGACGAGGAACAGGCGATCGAGATCGCCAATGATACGCCCTATGGCCTTGCTGGCTATGTCCAGTCGGGCAGCATGGAGCACGCCCGCGATGTCGCAACGCGCATCCGGGCCGGGCAGGTAGCGCTCAATTACTCGCCGCTGGATCTTAACGCACCCTTTGGCGGCTTCAAGCAATCCGGCAACGGCCGCGAATGGGGCGAGCACGCCTTTCACGAATTCATGGAGGTAAAGGCGGTCCTTGGCTACGCCAATGGCTGAGCGTCAGGATTGGGGGCGGCACATTGCGCTGCCCCCGATTCGCCGCGAAGAGCACTGCGGCCGGGTGGTGCGCTGTTTTGCGGAGCGCGCGCACAGTCTTTACGCCCTGTTCGAGCAGGGCCTGCAGGCAAACCCCGCTGGCGATGCGGTGGTGTTCAATGGCGCGCGGCAAAGCTACGCCGCCCTCGCCGCCCGGATCAGCGAAATTTCGGCCGTGCTGGCGGCCCAGGGGGTCGGCAAGGCGGACCGGGTGGCCGCGCTGCTGCCCAATCGCGCGGATTATGTCGCGCTGATCTTCGCGATCGCGCGGCTGGGCGCGATCCTGGTCCCGCTGAATGTTCGCGAAGCAGCGCCAGAACTGGCCCATGTGCTCAATGACAGCGGCGCGCGACTGCTGGTGTTCGACGCAACGCTCGCACCCGGCCTGCCGGCGGAGGCGGCAACGCCCCAACTGGAGACTCGCCTCTCGATCGAGGGTCTGGTCACCGCCTGTTGCAGCGGCACCGCAGCCCCGGTGGCCGATATCGCCGAGGATGACGTGGCCCTGCTGCTCTACACCTCAGGCACCACCGGGCGGCCCAAGGGGGCGATGCTGACGCATTGCAATGTCGTGCATTCGGTCATGCATTACCAGCTGGCGATGGCAATCGGGCCTGCCGACCGGTCGATTCTGGCCGTGCCGATCAGCCATGTGACCGGGCTGGTCGCATTGGTCGCCACGATTATCGGCGCGGGCGCAACGCTGATCATCATGCCCGAATTCAAGGCGGACCGTTTCCTGGAACTGGCCGCAAGCGAGCGCATGACGCATTCGCTGATCGTACCGGCCATGTTCAGCCTGTGCATGCTGCAACCAGCCATGGACCGGGTGGATCTCTCGCCCTGGCGGATCGCGGGATATGGCGGCGCGATCATGCCTGCCGTCACGATCGAGGCGATTGCGCGCCGCCTGCCGGGCCTCCAGCTGATGAACTGCTATGGCGCGACGGAAACCTGCTCCCCCGCGGTGCTGATGCCGCCCGCTTACACCGCTGCCCGTTCCACCCAGGTCGGCCTGGCGGTGCCCTGCGGCGAAATCGCCATCATGGATGCGCAAGGGCGCGAATTGCCGCCGGGCGAAGCAGGCGAAATATGGATCGCCGGCCCCATGGTCGCCAAAGCATACTGGAACAATGCCGCAGCGACGGCGCAGGAGTTTACCGGCGGCTTCTGGCGGTCAGGCGATGTCGGCATTTGCGACGATGAGGGTTTCATCAGCGTGATTGACCGGATCAAGGACGTGATCAACCGGGGCGGATACAAGGTCTTCGCCTCCGAGGTCGAAAATGTCCTGCTCGCTTATCCGGGCGTCGTGGAGGCGGCGGTCGTGCCGGTGCCCTGCCCGGTCCTGGGCGAACGGGTGCACGCGCATCTGGTGACGGAGGCGCAGATTGCACCAGAGACGCTGGCGGCGCATTGCCGCGCGCATCTGGCCGATTACAAGCAACCCGAACATTTCCACTTCGCTGCGGCGCTTCCGCGCAATGCCAATGGCAAAGTGCTTAAACGGGAGCTGCGCGATCGGTCGGCGGGCTGAAAGTTCATCTGGCAGGCAGGCAAATTTTCGTGTGATTGACGCAGTCGCCCCCCATGCCTAGTCGCAGATCATGTCACTGACACATCTTGAGCGGCTTGAGGCCGAGAGCATTCACATCATGCGCGAGGTTGTGGCCGAAGCGGAACGCCCGGTCATGCTCTATTCGGTGGGCAAGGATTCGGCGGTGATGCTGCATCTGGCGAAAAAGGCGTTTTACCCCGCCCCGCCGCCCTTCCCGTTGCTGCATGTCGACACGACCTGGAAATTCCAGGCGATGTATGCGCTGCGTGACAAGGCGGCAAAGGATGCGGGGATGGACCTGCTGGTCCACCAGAATCCCGAAGCACTGGACAAGGGGATCAACCCCTTCGATCACGGCCCGCTCCACACCGATATGTGGAAGACCGAGGGGCTGAAGCAGGCGCTGGACAAATATGGCTTTGATGCCGCTTTCGGCGGGGCGCGCCGCGACGAGGAGAAGAGCCGCGCGAAGGAGCGCATCTTTTCCTTCCGCAACGCCAGCCATGGCTGGGACCCCAAGAACCAGCGCCCCGAATTGTGGAAGCTCTACAACGCGCGCAAGGCCAAGGGGGAGAGCATCCGCGTGTTTCCGCTCTCCAACTGGACGGAGCTGGACATCTGGCAATATATCCACCTCGAAGGGATCGAGATCGTGCCGCTCTACTTCTCGCAGCCGCGCCCCACGGTGGAGCGGGACAGGCTGCTGCTGATGGTCGACGATGATCGCTTTCCGCTGGAACCGGGCGAAGAACCGGTGATGCGTTCGATCCGTTTCCGCACGCTGGGCTGCTATCCGCTGACTGGCGCGGTGGAGAGCGAGGCGGCGACGCTGCCCGAGATCATCCAGGAAATGCTGCTGACCACTACCTCCGAACGGCAGGGCCGCGCGATTGACAAGGACGCGGGCGGCGCCGGGATGGAGAAAAAGAAGCAGGAGGGCTATTTCTGATGTCGGAAGGGGATGTGATCTACCGGCCCGAAGCCCTCATCGCCGAGGATATCGACGCCTATCTCGAACAGCACCAGCACAAGACCATGCTGCGCTTCATCACCTGCGGCAGCGTGGACGATGGCAAATCCACCCTGATCGGGCGGCTGCTGTATGACAGCAAGATGATCTTCGAGGATCAGCTGGCGGCGCTGGAAAGCGACAGCAGGCGCGTGGGCACGCAGGGGCAGGAAATCGATTTCGCGCTGCTGGTAGATGGCCTTGCCGCCGAACGCGAGCAGGGCATCACCATCGACGTCGCCTATCGCTTCTTCGCCACTGAAAAGCGCAAGTTCATTGTGGCGGACACGCCCGGGCACGAACAATATACGCGCAACATGGTGACCGGCGCATCCACCGCCGATCTGGCGGTGATCCTGATCGATGCGCGCAAGGGCGTGCTGACACAAACCCGGCGCCATTCCTTCCTCGCGCATCTGGTGGGCATCCGCCACATCGTGCTGGCGGTGAACAAGATGGATCTGGTCGATTACGACCAACCGACCTTCGAACATATCGTGGCGGATTACCGCGCCTTTGCAAACCGGATCGGGATCGGGCAGTTCACAGCCATCCCGCTGTCCGGCCTCAGGGGCGACAATATCGCGGCACGCAGCGATGCGATGAGCTGGTATGACGGCCCCACGCTGATCGAACATCTCGAAGCGGTCGATCTCGGCCTTGATGAACGGGCGGGCAAGAGCCTGCGGATGCCGGTGCAATGGGTCAACCGGCCCAATCTCGATTTCCGGGGCTTTTCCGGACAGATCGCCAGCGGCAGCGTGCGCCCGGGCGATGCGGTGCGGGTAATCCCGTCCGGCAAGACCAGCACGGTCGCGCGCATCGTGACCTATGATGGCGATCTGGAGCAGGCGGTGGCGGGCCAGTCCGTCACGCTCACCCTTGCTGACGAGATCGATTGCTCACGCGGGGATGTGATCTGTGCGGCGGACGACCCGGCCGAAGCCGCTGACCAGTTCGAGGCGACGATCGTGTGGATGGCCGAGGAGGAAATGCTCCCGGGCCGCAATTACATCATGAAGATCGGCACGCAGAGCGTGTCCGCGGCTGTCCAGCCACCCAAATACCGGGTGGATGTCAATACGCTGGACCATCTGGCCGCCAAGTCGCTGGGCCTCAATGATATTGGCATCTGCGAACTGGCGACTGACAAGCGGATCAGCTTTGCCCACTATGCGGAGAACAAGGATCTGGGCGGTTTCATCCTGATTGACCGGATGACCAACGCCACCGTGGCTGCCGGCGCGCTGCATTTTGCGCTGCGCCGCGCGCAGAACGTACACTGGCAGGCGATTGACGTCAGCCGCGAAGCTCATGCGGCGATCAAGAACCAGCGCCCGCGCGTGCTGTGGTTCACCGGCCTGTCCGGTTCCGGCAAATCGACCATCGCCAATCTGGTCGAAAAGCGGCTGCATGCGCTGGGCAAGCATACTTTCCTGCTGGATGGCGACAATGTCCGCCACGGGCTGAACAAGGACCTGGGCTTTACCGAGGCGGACCGGATCGAGAATATCCGCCGCGTGGGCGAAGTGGCCCGGCTGATGACCGATGCCGGACTGATCGTGCTGACCGCTTTCATCAGCCCGTTCCGGGCCGAACGGCAACTGGCGCGCACGATGATGGCCGAAGGCGAATTCATCGAGATTTTCGTCGATACACCGCTCAACGTGGCCGAGGAACGCGACGTCAAGGGGCTCTACAGGAAGGCCCGTTCGGGGGAGCTGAAGAACTTCACCGGGATCGACAGCCCGTATGAACGGCCCGAAAATGCCGACATCATCATCGACACCACCGCGATGACGCCGGAACAGGCGGCAGAGCTGATCGTCGAACAGGTTCTGGCGTGAGCGAGCCGGTCATCGCCTGCGATACAGAGCTGGCCGCGCGGCTGGCCGGGGCGGCGGGGCGGATCCTGCTGGAAGTGCGCGCCAGCGGGCTGGTCACGGGCAAGGCGCTGGGCCGGGCAGGCGATGAAACCGCCAACCAGTTCCTGATTCACGCCCTGCGCCAGCAGCGCCCCGATGACGGGCTGCTGTCAGAGGAAAGCAAGGATACGCAGGAACGGCTGAGCAAGTCGCGCGTCTGGATCATCGATCCGGTGGACGGCACCCGCGAATATAGCGAGGAACGCACTGACTGGGCCGTTCATGTCGCACTGGCGGTTGATGGCGTGGCTACGCTGGGTGCGGTGGCGCTGCCGGGGCTTGGCGCAGTGCTGCGTTCCGACCGGCCTGCGGCACTGCCGCCCGAAGGCGCGCCGCTGCGCATGGTGGTCAGCCGCACCCGCCCCGCGCGCGAAGCCGTCGCCATTGCCGCAGCCATCGGGGCCGAACTGGTGCCGATGGGTTCCGCCGGGGCCAAGGCGATGGCCGTGATCCGGGGCGAGGCCGACATCTATCTTCATTCCGGCGGGCAGTATGAGTGGGATTCGGCTGCCCCCGTCGCCGTCGCCGCCGCGCATGGGCTGCATTGCTCGCGCATTGATGGCTCACCCCTTATTTACAACAACCCCGACACATACATGCCCGATCTGCTGATCTGCCGGAAGGAACATGCCGCCGGGGTGATTGAACGGGTTGCTGGCCTTCCTGTCACTGAAGCGTAAGATGACGGTGAGAGGGTGAGCACCGCACCCTTTCTGAAAGCACCGCCGATGACCGACTCGCTCACGCCCTTCCCCGGTTCCTTCGATCGCCGCACGATCCTGCGCGCCACCGCCATGGCATTCGCCGCCTATGCCGCGGCCGGGTGCAGGCCGGGCCGGGCCTCTGCGACACTGGCCTCCGGCCCTTACGGCAAGCTGGTGCCCGATCGCGATGGCATACTCGATCTGCCGGAAGGCTTCTCCTACCAGGTCATCTCCCGGCTCGGCGATGCAATGGACGATGGCGGCACGGTGCCCGATCTGGCCGATGGCATGGGCTGTTTTGCCCTGGCCGACGGGCGCATCGCTCTCGTCCGCAATCATGAGCTGAAAGCGCATGAAGATGCGGGCGGGCCGATCGCCGCCGGCTATGACCGGCGGAGCGACGGCACAGTGTTGCCGGGCGGCACCACCACGCTGGTGCTGGATCCGGGAACGCTCGCGGTCGAGCGCCAGTTCCGCTCGCTCGCGGGCACGATCCGCAACTGCGCGGGGGGCGTTACGCCCTGGGGCAGCTGGCTGAGCTGCGAGGAAGACGTCACGCGCGCAGGTGCCGGGGTGAAACGCGATCATGGCTGGGTCTTCGAAGTGCCTGCCGCCGCCGCCGGGCTGGTGGATGCCGTGCCGCTGAAGGCCATGGGGCGCTTCAATCACGAAGCCGCCGCTGTCGATCCGGCAACCGGCCATGTCTATTTGACCGAGGATCGCGATGACGGCCTGCTTTATCGCTTCATTCCCGACGTTCCCGGAAAGCTGGCTGCGGGCGGCAGGTTGCAGGCGCTCGGCCTTGGGGAAGTATCCATCCGGGATACGCGCAACTGGCAGGGCAATGCACTGGTGCGCAGGCAATGGCATGCGGTTCGCTGGATCGATCTGGACCAGGTGGAAAGCCCGCAGGATGATCTGCGCATGCGCGGAATTGCCGCAGGGGCCGTACCCTTTGCGCGCGGCGAAGGCATTCACCTGGGCGCGGGCGAGCTTTATTTCTGCTGCACGTCCGGGGGCGCGAGGCGGCTGAGCCAGATCTTTCGGCTCTCGCTCGGCGACGCAGCACAGCGGCTTCAGCTCTTCTTTGAATCCGCCTCGGAAGCGGAATTCAATTATGGCGACAATCTGACCGTCGCCCCCAATGGCCATCTCATCGTCTGCGAGGATCAATATACGCAGGTGGTCGACAATCACCTGCGCGGCATCGCGCCAGACGGCACCGCCTATCCGCTGGCGCGTCTGCGCCTCCAGACCGAACTGGCGGGAGCGTGTCATTCCCCAGACGGTGCGGTGCTGTTCGTCAATATCTACAGCCCGGCGATGACAGTCGCGATCCGGGGGCCATGGGCCGGACAGACCTGATATTCCCGCCCGGCCTTGCCAAACGTTGCAACTCGAATAAGGCCATTCGCGAATGCTGCTGCCCAGCCCCCCGTTTCGGGCGGGGCCGCAAATGGATAAATCAGTTCCGATTGGGAGGATGGCATGAAGATCGACGGTTTGGCTGCAATCGTGACCGGGGGCGCGTCAGGTCTTGGCGGGGCCACCGCAAGGATGCTGGCGGACAGGGGCGCCAGGGTCACCATTTTCGACCTCAACCCCGAACTGGGCGAACAACATGCGGCCGCCATCGGTGGCCGCTTCCTCTCCGTCAATGTGGCAGACGATGAATCGGTCGCCGCGGCGGTTGCCGATGCGGAAAGCGCGCATGGCACCGCTCGCATTCTCGTCAATTGCGCCGGAATCGGCACGCCCTCACGCGTGCTTGACAAGGAGGGCAACCCGCAGCGCCTTGACGCGTTTCGCAAGATCATCGACGTCAACCTGATCGGCACCTTCAATGTCCTTTCCAAATTTGCCGCGCGCGCAGCGAAGGCTGCTCCGCTGGACGGGGGGGAACGCGGGGTTGTCATCAACACCGCATCAGTGGCGGCCTATGACGGTCAGATCGGTCAGGCAGCCTATTCGGCGTCCAAGGGCGGCGTGGTCGGCATGACGCTGCCCATCGCGCGCGATCTGGCCCAGTTCGGGGTGCGCGTGATGACGATTGCGCCGGGCCTGTTCCTTACACCGCTGCTGATGGGCCTGCCTCAGGATGCACTGGATTCGCTGGGCAAGCAGGTGCCCTTCCCGTCCCGCCTTGGCGATCCGTCAGAATATGCAATGCTGGTTGAAAGCATCGTCACCAATCCGATGCTGAATGGCGAGGTTATCCGGCTTGACGGCGCGATCCGCATGGCCCCGCGCTGAACCTTTGCGCTCGCTCGGGCGGCGAGCGCCCTGGCGCTGCGCCCTTGTCGCGCGGGCGGCAAGGGAAAGGGACGCGATTGCCACTGTGGAGGGGGAGGAGGGAGCATGGCAATCGCGCCGAGGTGCGTTTAACCGAAGCCAGCTGTCCATTGGCTGATGGCGCCGTTGTCCACCGTTCACATTCATGGCGCACCCGACAGGATTCGAACCTGTGACCTTTGCCTTCGGAGGGCGGTTGTCTATTATTTTACTACAATAATATCAACTATTTATGGCCTGCAATTTGGCCGCGTGCACGATTTGTGCATTAGGGCGCTTTGAATTTTTCGCGTGAAAGGGCCGTCAAAATATTGGCCCACACTCCGCGAGTTGTGCCGAATGTTCTGACGACGGAGACCCATTCGATTTCAAACTTTGGCAATCTCCACATAGCCGATCAACTCTGCCGATTCGCTATCATCACTTGTTGCCAATCGTTTGTGCTCGAGCTTAGGTCCGCTCCTCTGAGCCCTACGCCGTTCAATCTATGCAACTAGCTCCATCAACTTACCGTAATCGGTAACAACATCATACTTCACCCGATCTTCGGTGAACCGCTGGTTGCTCTCGTCGAAAAATTTCCGGGCGCACTCGATCTTCGTTTTCTCGATCTCCCGCAACTTCATCGAAGACATCGTGCCTTTGGTCTCAGCTACGAAATAGATGTGCCGAACGCTGCCCGCCTTAGAGCGATTTTCGATCATTCCGGGTCATATCCGCAAGAGCTGAAGTAGTTGGCGCATTCATCGGGCTGGAAGATGTCGACGAGCTTGCCGATCAGGTCCCACAGGCCGCTGACGGTTCGTTCGCCGATCTTTCGGAGCATGGCTTTGAGCCGGGAGAAGGCCTTCTCGATCGGGTTGAAGTCGGGGCTGTATGGTGGGAGGAAGCGCAGGGTTGCGCCTGCTGCTTCGATCTTTTCCCGAACCGCTACGCGCTTGTGGCTCGATAGATTATCCATGATGACGACGTCGCCGGGGCGCAGTTCGGGCACGAGCACCTGGGTGACATAGGCTTCGAACCAGTCACCATTGATCGGGCCGTCGAGCACCATCGGCGCGACCATGCCGGTCATGCGCAGACCGGCGACCAGCGTGGTGGTTTTGCGGTGCCCGTGCGGGTAGCCCATCCGCAACCGTTCGCCTTTCCGACAGCGGCCATGGCTGCGGGTCATGTCGGTGGCGGTCCACGTCTCGTCGATGAACACGAGGCGTTCCGGTTCCAGATCGATCTGGCCGTCGAACCAGTCCCGGCGCTGCTTCAGGACGTCGGGACGGTCCTGCTCGATGGCATGGCCAGTCTTTTTTTGCGCGTCATCCCCCGGCGCATGAAGAAGCGATGCAACCCTGCCACGGAGACGCTCAGGCCAACTTCGATCAGCGCCAGGCGAAGTTCCTCAAGCGAGATGTCCTTGCGCTTCTTCCAGATGGCAAGGATGTCCCCCGCACGCTCTTCCACCCGGCGCGAGCGCATGTCGCCGCCCTGTGGCTTCGGGGCAAAGTCACCCGTCTCGCGTCGCTGCGCCTGCCAACGGATCGCCGTCGATGGCGCAACACCAAATCGCGTCGCAGCAGCACGGCAACTCAGCCCGCCATCAACCGCCGCCAGAAGCCGGACACGCAAATCCATCGAGAGAGGTTGAGCCATCCATGCTGGCCTCCTTCACCAGCACGGATTCTGAATCAGAAATCAGAGCCTGTGGGAATCCCCGCGCGATTCAAAGCGGTCGAAAACCGCTCTAAACGATATGGCCCAGTCTGGGTTGTAATCCCCAACCGGGGTCGGGATCAGGAAGCCCCGCGGTAGCTTGGCGTACACAACGACCTCGCTGCTCGTGTCCAGCTCTTTGACGAATTCTCTTTCGACATCCGAGTCTGTGATTGCGTAGTCATAGACATGGTTCTGGAGCTTCGCCGTGGCGCGTGAGAAGTCCTGGCCTGTCTGGTTGGCAGTGAAGATGTCGACGTCATAACGCTCCTCGACTTCGTCGTAGGCCAAGCGCTCGATGACCATGGCAGCCTTCTGCTCGTAGATGATGCGCGAGGCCTCCGAGATGAAGTGTTCAGGGTTCATCTTGAACTGCCCGAAGACTGCTGGCTCAGTCTGGCTAAGGGTGGTTGCGGCGGTATCTCGCGTCAGCTGCGCGCTTTCGGCGACCTTACCGACAAGGTCATATTTCACCAGCGAATGGATCGAGCCTCCATGTTCGGTTGTCGTGGCCGTAATCGTGAAGCCATCGCCAGCACGCAGTTGGTCATCCTGCAAACCATCATTCTGGACCCCTTCCTGAATGGTGTACTGAAGCGGTGTGACGCGCAGCTGGCTGTCCAGCTCGCCAGACTCGACGAACATGTCGTCGCGGAATTCCAACCGCCGAATCTGGCGCTTGATTTCACCAGACTTCAGCTTCACCTCGAGCTCGATCCGGGCAACCGGGGCCTTCTTCGAGATATCGATGCCTTCGAGATAGAGGTAGGCATTTGTGCCTGCGAGCCCGCGGATCTCAGCTGCAAACATCGGACCGAACCGGTTCCATCACAGCCGCACCGTCTCGTGACAAAAGTCATATCCTCGTTCGAATAGCAGGTCGTCGACATTCCGCAGCGACAGCGGATAACGCACATACATCATGACCAACAGGCGGATGACTTCGGGTGATGAATAGAAGTATCGGAACGGGTTTTCAGCCTTACTCATCCGCTTCGGCTAGCAGCGTCGCACATGCCCGGCCATCCCATTGACAACACCATCACAGCCGAACAAATAGAGTATTGGCAGCCAGAGGGCGCCGTCGAAACCTATGACGACACCTTCAGGGCCTATTACGAGGCCTACGGTGACAGCAAGCTGGACCTGGCCGACGGCCATCGGAAACCCGCAGCCCGCCCTTCTTCTAGTTCCAGTTTAGATCGTCGTTTACAATACGCGGTACCGACGGGCCAGGTAAGCGGTCGTCACGCCCACCTAAGCCTCGTTCAGTACGCTACCGATCTGCTCTTCTGAAAACCTCGTTCTCTTCATCTCGTCCGTCCTTCTTTGAGGGCCGGACTCTAATCCACCGTGGAGGAAGATCGGGGGTCAGGTCAGCCTGCGCCAATCGAGTAGCATATACTCTTTTTACTTGAATGCTAAGTGGTGTTAAAGTAGCTGTGGATAACCGGTTTCGGATATCTATCCGACTGCCTGCAAGCTGTCGGTGCGCCGAATAGGCGCGTTCAGTGATCCGGTGGCAGAGGAAATTGACCCTATTTTGGTTCGTCAACTAAGGATTGCAAAGATGACTAAATCTAATCTTAATCGCTCTTCGCAGCGCCGCAGGCAATCTGGCGTAACGCTGATTGAATATGCGTTAATTGCGGCTTTGATAGCCGTTGTTGCGATTGCTTCGCTGACTTCAGTGGGCAACAATCTCAAGGCCAAATTTACTTCGGTTGCGACCAGCTTGGGCTGATTTGAAATGTAACCCAGCCGGCTGAGGCCGGCTGGGTTAGAATTATCCTAAGGCGCAGCTGGAGGCCGCACCGCAATGCGTGGTGGAATTTTGATAACTTTTGCGATCGTTGTGGGTTTGATTGCGGCAGGAATGGTTTACTTGCGCCTGACTAGAAGTGAAGGCTCTGACCCGATGGTTGTGGTGGCGGCGCAAAACATATCGGCAGGATCGACCATTTACCCTGAGCAGCTTGAGGTGATCCGCTGGGGTGCGCCGGGCCTTCCATCGCAAGTCTTCCGCGATGCCGCCAGCGTTACAGGAAGGGTGGCCCGTGTAGATATAGCGCAAGGCTCGGTTATAGTGGCCGGATCGCTCGCTAGACCAAATGCCATGAGCGGTCTTTCCTCGGTCATCGGTGAAGGTTGGCGCGCGATTTCTATTGAGGCCAACGAGATTTCCGGCGTTGCAGGGTTTATCGCGCCCGGTAGCTACGTTGATTTGCTAGTCAGCGGAAAGGACTTAGCCCAGAAACCTTTTTCGCAGATCGTCCTGGATCGGGTGCGAGTTCTTGCCGTTGAGCAGGACACAAAAGCCGATCCGCGGGAGCCTCGTATCGTACGAGCGGTAACTCTGGAATTAACTCCCGATCAAACTGAGCGGCTTGATCTGGCGCGGTCGATAGGGACGCTGTCGCTTGCCCTGCGCAACGAATTTGATCGGGCGCCGGTCCGAGCGCGTGGCGCGCGCCTAGAAGATCTGTTGGTCAATGGAGAGGAGGCCGTACAAGCACCCCCCGCTCCGGCGACGCAGGTACGGCTGCGGGAACCTGCGGCCAGTCCAAGCGACCGTGGAGAAGGCTTGCGGGCGCCCCGCGGTGTGCTTGTTGAAGAAATTCGAGGAACAGGCGCAGGCGCGTGATAAAATTGAAGGGTAAGCGCTGCATACTGTTGCACGCGGCCGCAGCGACGATGTTGTCGGCTGGCAGCGCAAGCGTCAGCGCGCAGATCGCCAAGGCTCCAGAACTGGATGTACTCCCGGTTGGCGACACGGCGCTGCCGGAATTTCAGGCGACGGCGGTTTTAGCGGACCCCGCCGATATCGCCGGGCCGGATGACCGGTCAGTTGATGTTTTTGTAAGCCAAACTCGCACCATCGTATTTCCGGTCGATATCGTACGCGTTGCGGTGGCCGATGATCATATTGCAGACTTTCGCGCCATTTCGGAGAGAGAAATTTATGTTCTGGGCAAGGCTGTCGGGCGCACGAACCTGATCGTGTGGACCCGCGAAGGCCATTACCGTTCGATTGTGCTGGATGTAGGTGTTGACCTTGAGCCTCTGCGAAAGAGCATAGAGCGAGTGCTGCCTGAGGAAACGGGCATCGGGGTTGAAAATACGGGCGCATCGATTGTGCTTACGGGGGAAGCTTCCAGCACTATTGCTGCGCGCACCGCGGCAACCCTGGCGAATGCCGCCGCGTTGCAAATCAACCAGCAACTTGACGCGTCGCGCGGCCTTTCCAGTCAACGCGAAACGGAATCATCTTCGGTGACCGGCGCAACCCCGCAAGTTTTCGTGGTCGGGGGCACTGGTCTTCCCCGCGAGCCGGATAAGGTCGTTCAGGTGATTGATCTGCTCGGCGTCAGTTCTCCCCAGCAAGTTATGCTGGAAGTGCGCATTGCAGAAGTATCGCGCTCGCTGGCCGATAGTCTTGGAATTGGCCTGCTCGCATCGGGTGGTAGCGGAACGCTAAGCTGGGGCATTGGTTCCGGCTTTTTCGGGTTGGGTGCAGGCGGTGCAACGCTAGGCTATAGCAGCGGCAACACTGACCTATCGATTGATCTTGATGCCGAGCAGCGCAACGGGCAGCTTAAGATACTCGCTGAACCAAATATCGTCGCGCTCAGTGGCTCTGAGGCCAGTTTCAACGTAGGCGGCAAGCTGTTGATTCCCGTGGCTCAGGCGGGAAACAGCGGCACCTTAGGCGCGGTTACTCTGGAAGAGCGTAATTACGGTGTTGGGCTAGCATTCACGCCGATGGTATTGCGCGATGGCTTAATCAACCTGGAAGTGAGTTCCGAAGTTTCGGAAGTGTCGAAAGAGCCGATCACGTTTTTAGCCGGCAGTGCGATTCCGAACTTCACCACCAGTCAGGTTTCTACCTCTGTTCAGGTGCCTAACGGACAAAGCCTGATCATCGGAGGCCTTATTAAGAATACGTCGGGGGCCACGATTAAGCGGTTCCCTCTGCTGGGTGATCTGCCGATTTTGGGCGCATTATTCCGCAGCCAAGCGTTCCAGTCGGACCAGACCGAACTGGTCATCGTTATCCGACCAGTTTTAGTTGGGACAACAATCGATACTCCTGCCCTACCGACCGACGACGTGAGCGACCCATCGCGCGAGGATATGTGGCTGGACGGAACGATTCGGAGCCGCAGACAATGACGCGGGCCACGATAAAACGCGCAAGATTGGGCGAAAGTGGTGGTGCTTTCCCGGGTTCAAAGAGCTGAAACTATGCCTCTGCCAGCCTCCCGAAGATCATCGGCTCAACATGGGGCCTTGAGTGTTTTTACCGCGCTATCGATTTTCGTTCTGCTTGGAGCTGTCGGTTTAGCCATTGATGCTGGCCGGATATACACCGTCCATGACGAAATGCAGGCAGCGGTTGATGCCTGCGCCTTGGCTGGCGCGCTTGAATTGAATGGCGCTTCGGATGCGCCGGCACGGGCGGCTGCGGTGGGCGGCTATGTGGGCGGGCGTAACAAAGTCAATTTTCAGGCTGGCAGCGCGGCCATCCCTGTTTCCGGGATCAGTTTTAGCGCCACGCTTGGCGGCACTTTCGTGGGCGTCGACGCCATTCAGGGCTCGACTGCGCGTTACATCCGCTGCCATCTCAATATCTCAGGTGTGGCGGTCTATTTCATGTCGGCACTTGGCGTAGGAAGCCAGAACCTGGAGGCCACGGCAGTGGGGGCCGTTGCCCCGTCGCAGGCGGTCTGCGCCATTCCGATGGCTTTGTGTGAAGGGGCAAATACGGCGCAATCCAGCACTTTCGGTTACCAGGCGGGTGAAAAGGCTACCCTTGCCGATAGCCAGAGCAGCGGCTTCTTTACATGGGCGGATGTTATCAATTCCACGGCAGCGGCGGGCCTGAGCTCCTATGAGCAGGCGTTCATCAGTTCAGGCTCCTGCGGAGCGCAAACCGAACCGGGGCGCTGCATTGGCATCCAGACAGGCGTGGCGTCTTCGCTCGACGATGGATGGAACTCGCGGTTTGGCGTCTACAAGCAAGGCGGATCAGGCCTAGACCCGGCATTGGCCATCCCCGATCTCAGCGGGTATGGCTACCGAGATGCGGCCTCGCCGCTAGGAGGGCGGCTTGAGGACTATGAAACGCTGCGCGCGCCAAACCGCACCCCGTTCCAAGGATCAATTCCCGGTTATACAGTGCCCCCGGGGGTAAACAGTACCTATGGCGCGCCTTATCGGCGGCTTACGGTTATGCCCGTGGTGCAGTGTTCGTCCACCAGTTGTGGTAATGGCAGCAAACCCATTTCAGGCTGGGCATGCGTTTTGCTGCTGGCGCCTAAGAAATCGAGCGAGAACGCTGAAATCGAATTCATCGGCCGCGCTGAGGATACAAACAGCCCGTGCCGGGCGCCCGGAACGCCTGGTGGAGGCAACTCTATTGGCCCGCTTGTGCCGGTGCTTGTGCAATGAGCCCGCATGGTCACTGCAAGGCAAGTTTGCCGCGATGGAACCGCCAAAGCGGTAACGTACTGGTAGAACTGGCGATTATTCTGCCGCTGCTTATCGTCTTGACGCTAGCGGTAGTTGAATTTGCCAGCATCGTTTCGGATTACCGGGTAATTGTTAATCAGACGCGCAGTACGGCACGATACCTGTCGCAACGGGTTCCAGGCCAGGATCTCGATAGGGCGAAATGTCTGGCCCTATACGGCGTGGATGGCACTGAACCCTGCACGGGAACCCCACTATTGCCGAATCTTGCGACGGCCACGGTGACGATTACCGATGCCAATAACGCTTCGGCCAGCCAGTTTGCGCAGAAAGTGCCAATTACCGGAGGCAGTATTTCGGTCAATCTCGTGACAGTAACAGTTTCCGGCTATCGGCATGATCTGGCCACCGGCAGTTTTCTCACTGGCATGTTTGGCGGCGCATCATCAATTACCCTGCCGCCGATAAGCGTAACCATGCGGCAGGCACTATGAGGACCGCGGCACGTCCTCTTCAGACCGGCTCGGTCATCGTCGAGTTTGCCTTGGCGTTCATGCTTTTCTGGACGGCCCTGATCGCCGTAATCGAGATTTCGCTTTTCATGTTTTCGTGGGGCACGGCTCACGAAGCCACCCGCTTAGCGGTCCGCTTGGCCAGCATTTGCGACATGGGCTCTACGCAGGAAACGAAGATCCGTTTACGTGTAAAGGCGCTTGTCGAATCATCGGGCCAGATTGACCTCGATACCCGAACCGATTGGCTCAGCATCAGTTATTTTCCTGATGGATGCAGCGCAACGACCTGCCGCTTTGTGGAAGCTAAGTTGCAGGGCATTCACCCCGATCTGCTCATTCCCGGGCTTTCCGAAACCATAACTTTGCCGGAGTTTCGGATTCGGTCGCCTCGTGAGTCCATGCGCAACACCATCACGAGCGAACCCAATGCGACCTGCTCCTGAACTCACGCCCCTCCGGCTGACAAAGATTGTGAGAGCCTGACCCATGCGCGTTATTTTTGTATCGGACGAGCAGTGGCCATTGGCCGAGGCGCCCCAGGCCCCGCTTGCCTCTTTCGTCACCAGCATGATCGTGACGAGCCGCGATATCGCCGCGATCTCCGCCAAGATACTGAGCATCCAGCCCGACGTTGTCTTTCTGAACTATCCGCCCGATGTACTGCGCGAAATCGTCAAGGACTTGCGGGCCATGGCGGGGCATATCGCCATCGTGGCCAGTTGCGCCGATCCCTCGCCTGAGACGCTTTTAGAATTAATGCGGCTGGGCACAAGTGACATACTGACCGAACAGAGTGTTGCTGCATGCGACACAATCCTTGCGCGCCTGCGCCTCACCCCTAGCTCAAAGTTGTCTCGTCAGCCGGCAAAGCGCATAGGCTTTGTTTCGGCTAAGGGCGGTGATGGAGCATCCTTTATTCTGGCCAATCTGGCTGCTTCACTAGCTGCTCAATCTGATGGCAAGATCCTGTTGCTTGATCTGGCGCTGCCTTTTGGTGATTTGGACATCTACTTATCTGAAACTACGCCGACACACGATCTTTCCGATTTCGCGCACGAAAGTGAAAGACTTGATGCTGCGTTGATGCAAGCAATGGTACATCATGTCGCTGAAAATCTGGATATTATCCCCACCCCGATCAATTTTAGCAGGGTTGCTGGCATTTATCCGGGCGCCGTGGCAAATTTCGTCGATAAGGTGGCGGATCAGTACGCATTTATTCTTTTCGATTTTGGCGCCTCGGTAGATCAGGTGGGGCTACCTCTTATCGACACACTGGATAGCCTGGTGCTGATTTCGCGAATGGAATTGGCCAGCACTCGACGGGCGGGGCAATTGATCAAGTTTTTTGAAGATCTCGAATTTTCCAAAGCACAGATCCGATTGGTGACCAACGAATTCGGCGGGAAGCCCTCAATAGCCGTTAGCGAATTTGAATCCGCCCTTACCCATCCTGTCGCGCGGAGCATTCCTGATGCAGGCGGATCTGTTGTCTCAGCGCTGGCCCGCAGCACACCCGTTGTCGAAATAGCGCCGCGATCGCGCTTTTCCCGCGCGATCGCGGCTTGGTCTGCAGACATTCTAGGCAATGCACCCAGAGGTAGGAAATTATGGGAAGTCTTAAGTCTCAAATGGTAAGTTGGGGTGATCGGACTGCACTGCAGCATTTTGAGGCGGACAAAATGATCATCGGCTCTGAAATGAATGAAGAGAAGGGTGACTCTGCAAAGTTGAACGATTATTTCGTTATTAAAAACCAGCTGCATCAAAAAATGCTGGACAAGATCGACCTGAAACAAGCCGAAGCGTTGCCTCCGGATCAACTGAAGCAACAGCTGCGACTGATCGCACTTAGCCTCATTGCGGAAGCAGCCCTGCCTCTTAACGAGACAGAGCAGGAAAATTTGGCACGCGACCTGCAAAATGAGATCCTCGGTCTTGGGCCTTTAGAGCCGTTGCTGGCGGATACCACTATCACCGAAATCATGGTCAACGGTCCCCGCAAGGTGTTCGTGGAAAGGCGGGGTAAGGTAGAACTGACTGCCATCCGATTTTTTGACAATGCTCACCTCCTCAAAATTATCGATCGGATCGTTTCCCGCGCCGGCCGACGGATTGATGAGGCAAGCCCGATGGCAGATGCCCGGCTTCCCGATGGTTCACGTGTCAACGCGGTGATCGCGCCATTGAGCCTGGATGGCGCAAGCCTGACTATCCGGCGCTTTGCGAAAATACCTCTAAAGATCCCAGACTTGATCGAGAAGAACGCGCTGAATGCCGATATGGCAGATTTCCTCTCCTGCATCGTCAAGGCCAAAGCGAACATCGTGGTTTCTGGGGGTACTGGATCGGGGAAGACGACGTTGCTCAACATCCTGTCCAGCTTCATTCCTCCTAATGAACGGATTATCACGTTGGAAGATACAGCAGAATTGCAGCTTCAACAGATACATGTCGTCCGTCTTGAAAGCCGCCCGGCGAACATAGAAGACAAAGGCGCTATTCCGATGCGCGCACTAGTGCGCAACAGCTTGCGGATGCGTCCCGACCGGATCGTGGTGGGCGAAGTCCGTGGCGGTGAAGTGATAGACATGCTCCAGGCTATGAATACCGGCCACAGCGGATCGATGACGACGGTTCACGCCAACAATGCACGCGATGCATTGGGCAGGCTTGAAAACCTTTTTGGAATGTCTGGCTTGCAGCTGCCGTTGCCCGCGCTTCGCCAACAGATCGTATCTGCCGTAGATTTCATCGTCCAGACCGCGCGTATGGCAGATGGTACGCGCAAAGTGATCGGCATTTCCGAAATTACTGGCATGGAAGGAGACATCATCACCATGCAGGATATTTTCACGTTTGATGTCCAGACGGCCGATGCTGATGGCAACGTAATCGGACAATTCAACCCGACCGGTGTGCGGCCGCGCTTTGCTGAGAAAATAGTCCGGTCCGGTTTGAAGTTGAACCCGGCCATGTTCACGCCCAGCCTTTCTGGCGGGCGGATTGTATGATGCTTGGAAGTGGACCGCTTTTCTTTGCCATCCTAAGTGGCCTTCTGATTTCGGCGGGGATAGCTGTTATCGCTGGGCTCACCCGGATCATCATCGCCCGCCGGCAGAGCGCGATCGTGCGTCGTAAGCTCGAAACTACCTCTAGGCAGCACAGCGGGCCCAAACAAGTAGGCGCGGTCTTGTCGGGTGGCGGGGCAGAGAGCTGGGTTTCCCGGGTGCTAGAACGCGCAGGGATCTTTGGCGATATTGAAAAGCTGGTACTCAGCTCGGGCAGTGGAGGTTCGGCCGAAAGCTTAGCCAAGGCGAGTGCGCTGGCAACCGGTGGCGGGGCAATTGTGGCCGGGATCCTAGCCAATGGCAATGTCCTGATCGCGGTACTGGCGGCACCAATGGTGGGCGCGTTACCTATCCTGCGGCTTTACCTTCGCTCGATCAAGCGTAAGCGGCAATTCGAACAGCAATTACCTGACGCACTTGATTTCATGGCACGCGCATTGCAGGCCGGTCACGGTGTGACGATGTCGTTCCGGATGGTGGCGGAAGAAATGCCATCTCCGATCGCTGAGGAGTTCGGGAAGGTCTTCGACGAAATCAATTTCGGCAGCTCTTTCCAGGAAGCACTAGGCGGATTGTGCTATCGAATTGCTAGCCAGGATTTGAACTTTTGCGTGGTGGGTATGCTGATTCAACGAGAAACGGGCGGAAACCTGGCAGAGATGCTGCACAACCTCTCGACCACGATCCGTGAACGTTTCAAGCTGCAGGGCAAGGTGCGTACTCTGGCGGCGGAAGGAAAATATTCCGGCATCCTTCTGGGCGTCTTGCCCGCGATCATAGGGGGCATTCTATCGATGATTAATCCGACCTACATGTCGGTGTTGTGGGAGACCCATACCGGACAGAAGTGGCTCATGGTCAGCCTGACGCTGATGGCCATTGGCTTTGTCTGGATGTGGAAAATAGCGAAGATCAAGGTGTAATCATGTCCCTAGGCGCGCTGACATCGAGCATGGTGATAGCCGTGCTGGCGTTTGTCGCAGCAACGCTTCTGGTGATCGGTACAGCGCGTCTCTATCTCGAGGCGCAGGACAAGCGGCGCTTGCGCAAGGTCATCGCGCCAATTGTAGACGTCAAAAGTGAACAATCTAGACGCCAGAAGCTACAGGCAAGCAAGCGGCTACAGCATGCCTTGCAAACTCTGTCGCGACTGTCAGTCCCGGAAGATGGCTGGCAAAGCGACAAGGTCAGGCTGCGGTTCTTACGGGCGGGATTCGGTGGCCCGACTGCCCCACGTACCTACTATGCGATCAAGACTGCGCTAACTCTCATTGCGCCGGTGGTGCTCGGGGTAGGCTATGACGTGTTGAACCCCGGCGAGCGCTCGGTAACAGTTCTAGCTGTAATATTAACTTTTGCGGCGTTGGGTTATTATCTCCCCGAAATTTTCATCCACTTGCGCACCCAGGCGCGGGTTGACGAAATGCGAGTGGTTTTGCCTGATGTGAGTGATCTGCTGCTTATTTGCACCGAATCCGGTCTCGGCCTGGATCAGGCATTGGGCCGCGTGTCGCAGGAAATCTCGCGGTCCAGCCCGATGGTGGCTGCGGAATTTCAACTGACTAATCTGGAAATCCGCGCAGGTGCAAGCCGCTCCACCGCATTACGCAACTTGGCCTTGCGGGTAAAACTGGAAGACCTTTCCCGCTTTGCTGCCATGCTAATTCAGGCCGATCGGTTCGGGACGGGCATTGCTACTGCCTTGCGGATCCAGTCCGAAACCATGCGCGGCCAACGAATGCAGCGCGCGGAAGAAGCGGCAGCCAAAGTACCGACAAAAATGCTGCTACCGCTCGTGTTCTGTATATTTCCGGTGTTGATGACCGTGATACTGGGGCCCGCTGTGATCCGGTTGCTATCGATCATGTCAGACACCCCAGTTCAGTGATCCTGATCCCGTTCTTGCTTGGCATTTTGCTTGGCTGCGGCGGCCTTGCTCTTGCCGTTGTCCTGCCGCAGCGGATCTTGGATGCCGATGAGCTCTGGGTGCAGATGGCCCGCGGTGAAACAGCTGCTGAGGCAAGGGCACCTTTATGGCGACGGCTTGTTTTAGCGATCCGCGCCAACCGCACAGTTGCCGCAGGATTCGTTGGTTTAGCTGTTGTGTGGTCCTATGGGTTGCTAGGCTTGGGGGCACCAGATTTGCGGCATGCTGCACTGCTAGTCTTGTCGGTTGGACTTATGGCCTTGGGGCTTGCGGATGCTCAGACACGCTTGTTGCCGGACTCCCTGACTTTCTCGTTACTCTGGCTTGGTATGTTGGTTCAGATCAATCCAGCTACGCAGATAATAGATTTGGAGCAGGCGGTTCTTGGCGCAGCGCTTGCCTATTTGGTACCTTGGTTAATTGGTCAGGCCTTTATAGTTCTGGGGCGAGAACAAGCAATCGGCCAGGGCGATCTCAAGCTACTTGCAACACTAGGCGCTTGGTTCGGAATGCTTACAGCGTTCAAGGTGATATTTTTTTCATCATTGATGATTATTGTTTGGCACATCACACTTATTTGTAGATTTAAAAACGACCAATCTGAATATCCATTTGGGCCTTGGATATGTTCATTTTCATTATTAGTTATTTCACTTAGATATATGGCTCGATACGAAGGCCTCTAAACTGTTGTGAGTTTATCTTTTAGTATGCAGAAATTTTAAGTTTCATTAGAGCCAAAATGATTTTTTCGATGCGGGTCGCGGACGACGGACTCGCCAACCTTTCGCAGCGCGGCCTTGAGGCGGGAGGCCTTGCCTGCTCAGCGGCAACGGACTGAGCTACATCGCCGGTGAACTGGCCGATTATCTAGGCGCCAAGAACAGGGACCATGTGCCTGGTGCACCGTTTCATCCGCAAACCCAAGGCAAGATCGAACGCTGGCACCAAACCGATACCGATTGTAATTGGACTTCCGCCATACCTAGAAGTCTGCAAACTCCTTGGGACCGATTGTCTCGATCTTCATCTGCCCGAAGAACTTGACCGCATAGCTCTCAATCCGATGGATCGTCGCATCCTACGGTCCACCTTGGCGAGTGTGACCCATCGTGGTGACGGCCTTCTTCCATTCCTCGAAGACCTGCTTATACCAACCTGCATTGATCAGAACCCACGGGCCCATTTGCGTCGTCCGATGGTCATGATGCGCCAAGGTTGGTCGATGAGCCTGTTCCAGGCCTCGCAGCAGTGGTCGACGATGTTGTCG
>Ga0181563_10000011_pt1 | contig 155750 bp, 151 predicted proteins | sample 011ome_25_FD_133759 | JGI IMG/M metagenome (GOLD analysis project Ga0181563, IMG submission 133759) | Coastal salt marsh microbial communities from the Groves Creek Marsh, Skidaway Island, Georgia - 011512CT metaG (megahit assembly) | ecosystem: Environmental > Aquatic > Marine > Intertidal...
CGCGCCGCCGCCCCTGCGCCAGCGGGACGCCGCGCAGGGCGCCCATGAAGGCGATGGCTTCCACCGCCTTCATCGAAGGGTAGAGGCCGCGCTCTTCGGGCAGATAGCCGATCTGTCGCGCGATCTCCTGCGGGCGGTCATGGCCCAGTACCCGCCGCGTACCGGTATCGGGATCGATGATGCCAATCAGCATGCGCAAGGTTGTCGTCTTGCCCGCGCCATTGGGACCGAGAATTCCGTAAATCGCACCTTCGGGCACGGCGAGGTCGACCCCGTCGACCGCAAGCGTGCCTTCGAAACGCTTGACGAGCCCGCGCGCATCAATCGCGAGCGGGCGCGCCATATTGTGCGCAGGTTGCAACTGGCCTAGCTCCATCTTCATGCACGCCGGATAGGGGCGTTGTGTGAAAGGGAGCCTCAGAAAACTTGGTAAACGCAGTGGTAACCTCTGCCTTTCAGCATCGCCTGGCCGCAGAGGCGCGCCGTCTGGGTTTCGTGGCGGTTGGCTTTGCCGCGGCGACGGACGATCCGCTGGCCGGACGGCGGCTGGACGAATGGCTGGCCGCCGGGTTTCACGGGCAGATGGACTGGATGGAAACGCGCGCCGATGTGCGGCGCGGACCGCAGGCGATGTGGCCCGAAGCACGCAGCGTGATCGCCCTTGGTATGAGCTATGCGCCCGCGCATGACCCCTTGCGACTGGCAGGGGTCGGCACGCATGGCCGCATTTCCGCCTATGCGCAGGGCGCCGATTACCACGACGTGATGAAGAAGGCGCTCAAGCGACTGGCCCGCTGGATGGTCGCAGAGGCGGACAGGGAAGGCCTGGGCGAAGCGCGGTTGAAGCTGTTTGTCGATACCGCGCCGGTGATGGAAAAAGCGCTGGCCGCGCGCACGGGGATCGGCTGGCAGGGCAAGCACACCAATCTCGTCAGCCGCAAGGAAGGCAGCTGGCTGTTCCTGGGGGCAATCTATACCGAGCTCGCGTTCACGGCCGAGGAGCCCCATGCGGACCGTTGCGGAACGTGCGATGCCTGCCAGCGCGCCTGCCCCACCGCCGCATTCCCGGGACCCTATCAGCTCGATGCGCGGCGCTGCATCAGCTATCTCACGATCGAGCACAAGGGGCCGATCCCGCATGAATTCCGCAAGGCGATCGGCAATCGCATCTATGGTTGCGACGATTGCCTGGCTGTCTGCCCCTGGAACAGCTTTGCCGAGCTGGGCGCGCGCAACAAGGCGTTCCTGCCGCGCGCCGAACTGGCCGCACCGCGGCTGGCGGAGCTGCTCACGCTCGACGATGCGGGGTTTCGCAGGCTTTTCTCCGGCTCGCCGATCAAGCGGGTCGGGCGCAATCGCTTCATTCGCAACTGCCTGATCGCGGCGGGCAACAGCGCCCGGCCCGATGCATTGGCCGGGCCGGTGCGTGCGTTGCTGGGCGATGCCGATGAAACCGTTGCCGAAGCGGCCCGCTGGGCGCTGGGCGAACTGGAAGGGGTTACATCAGTTCCTTGAGCGGAACTTCAGCATTGGCGAGCGCTTCGGGCGTAATGGCCAGTCCGGCTTCGACCAGCTTGCGGCCCTGCACATAATCCTTCATCGCATTGACGCAGTCGAGCGCGATGACCTTGCCACCCCTGAGATAGACCACCGAGAAGCTGCGGCTGGCCGGATCGCCGCGCAGCACCGTGGCGTCATGACCGATCGACAGGCCCGCGGTCTGAAGCTTGAGGTCATACTGGTTGGACCAGAACCAGGGCAGGGCGTGATAGGGCTCGCCCTTGCCGGTGATGTCCTTCGCGGCGGTGGTGGCCATGTCATTCGCGTTCTGCACCGATTCGAGCCGGATCACCGCACCTTCGGCGAAAGCGTTGGCATGCGCGGCGCAATCGCCGATAGCATAGATATCGGGCAGCGAGGTGCGGCAGAATTCGTCCACGTCCACGCCGTTGCCGCCTGCCGCACCCGCAGCGATCAGCGGGCCGACCGCAGGCACGATGCCAATGCCCACCACGACCATGTCAGCGGGCAGCACCTGACCATCGACCAGCTTTACCCCGGTGACCTTGCCATCGTTGCCGACCAGGCAATCCACCTGCACTTCAAGCCGCAGGTCGACGCCCTTGGAGAGATGTTCGTTCTGGTAGAAGCTGGACAGTTCTTCCCCGGCAACGCGCGCCAGCACGCGCGGCAGCGCTTCGAGCAGGACTACGTTACAGCCGAATTTGGTCAGGACCGCCGCTGCTTCGAGGCCGATGTAGCCGCCGCCGATGACGACTACATTTTTCGCGCCGGCATCCAGTTCAGCCATCATCCGGTCCGCGTCGGCCCGGTCACGTACGCCATGTACGCCGGCGAGATCCGCCCCCGCGCAGGACAGGCGGCGCGGATCGCCGCCGGTTGCCCAGATCAGCTTGCCATATTCGACGGTGGAACCGTCCGCCAACGTGAGTTTATGTGCGCCCGGATCGACTTCAGTCACGGTGGAGCCGAGCATCATGCCGACCTGCTTGTCTTCCCAGAACTTGGCCGGACGAATGCAGATTCGTTCGAATTCCTTCTCGCGGGCGAGATATTCCTTCGACAGCGGTGGCCGCTCATACGGAATATCGGCATCGCGCCCGATCATCAGGATCGAACCCTCAAACCCGTTTTGCCTCAGGGCAATGGCGGCCTGTGCGCCACCATGACCCGCTCCCACGATTACGACATCTGCTTTATTCATGAGTCGCGGATTCGGCCCAAATACACGCGCCGTCAAGATCAAGCTGCCAGCACAATCCCGATTTTTCGCCGGTTTCGGGGGTTTGCAGGGACGTTCAGGTGAGTGCCTGCATCGTCAGTTCGAGCGAGCGGCGCCGCGCCGCAGGCTCGAAGGTGACGCCTGCGATGATCAGCTCGTCCGCCCGGGTGCGTTCCACGAACCGGCTTACAGCGGCGCGCACCGTCGCCGGGCTGCCCACGGCGCTGGCCTGGCCGATATGGTCCAGCATGGCCTGCGCCTTGACTGGCAGGCCGCTGCGATAGCCCGCGACGGGCGGCTGGACCTTGGGGGTCAACCCGCTGCGAATCGCCACGAACATTTGTTCCTGTGAAGAGGCGAGCGTTTGCGCCTCTTCATCCGTTTCCGCGGTAAAGACGGTCATCGCGGCCATGGCGTGTGGCTTGTCCAGTGTGCTGCTCGGCCGGAACTCGCGCCGGTAGATGCGCAGCGCTTCGTCCAGTTGGGCGGGCGCGAAATGCGAGGCGAAGGCATAGGGCAAACCCAGCATTGCGGCGAGCTGCGCGCCGAACAGGCTGGAGCCAAGCATCCACATTTCGACTGCCGCACCGGTTCCGGGGACCGGAGCAATCGGCATCCTGGGTTCGCCACTGAAATAGGCGCGCAACTCCGCCACGTCCTGCGGGAAATATTCCGAGGCGCCGGCGATATCCTTGCGCATGGCGTTGGCGATGCGCCCGTCCGCCCCCGGCGCGCGGCCCAGACCCAGATCGATGCGCCCCGGGAACAGCGCGTCCAGCGTGCCGAATTGTTCTGCGATCACGAACGGGTTGTGATTGGGCAGCATGATCCCGCCAGCGCCGATACGGATGGTCGAGGTAGCATGTCCGACATGCGCCAGCACGACCGCCGTCGCCCCGCCGCCGATCCCGTCCATGCCGTGATGTTCGGCGATCCAGAACCGCTTGTAGCCCTGCTGTTCGGCGCATTGCGCCAGCTGGGCGGTGGCTTCCATCGCCTCGCGCGGCCCGGAGCCTTCGCATACGGGGACAAGATCGAGGACGGAAAGCGGGATCATGGGGCGGTGAGTTGCGCCAGATAGCTTCGCGCGGTCAAGGCCTCGCGGCTGGCGGGGTCAGCATCGACCACTGATTGCCAGCTTTTGCGGGCGGCGTCCGCATTGCCGGAAAGCACGGCGATCACGCCCGCTTCCAATCCGATTTCCCGGTCAACCGGGCGCAGGCCCGCCGCCGTTTCGATAAATTTCTGTGCGCTCGCCAGATCGCCCTCGCGCCGCGCGAGCGTGGCCGAGAGCAGCCAGCCATCGGCATTGCCGGGCGCATCCATCCGGGCCTTTTCCAGTGCGGTCCTGGTCTGGCTCATCAGCCCCATGCCTGCCAGCGCACGGGCGCGGTCAACTTCGATATCGCCGGCCAGCTGCCGTTCGCCGCTCAGCGTTGCATCCTCGCGGGCAAGGTCCAGCGCGGCCAGCGCATCAGTGAAGCGGCTGTCTGCCAGCGCCGCATTGCCTGCCATCCCTGCCAGCCGCGCGCGCTGTGCTGATGCATCCGGCGGAGTGGCCTCGCGCGCCCTGAGGAAATTTTCTTCCGCCCCTGCCCAGTCGCCCAGCCGCGCGAAGGCGGCGCCAAGACATTGCAGCGGCGCGGCGCCCGCAGCGCCCTTGCTGTCATTCAGCCAGTCATCAGCCGCCGCGATCGCGGCTTCGCTGTCATTGCGCAATTGCGCAAGGCAGGCGTTAAGGCGATCCGCCTCGGACGGTGGCGGGGGCGATTCGGGCATGGTCGCGGCGGCCAGCAGGGGAAGCAGCAGGGTGGAAAGCATCAGGCGGGGTTCCGGGGCAGGCGGGTAATGATGTCGAGCAACAGGGCGATATCCCCGTCCCGCGACAGGCGATGATCGCCGTCCTTGACCAGCACCACCTGCACATCGTCTGAACGCAGGCGTTCCGCCAGCATCAGTGAATTGTGCCAGGGCACGTCCGGATCCTGCTGACCTTGCAACAGGCGGACGGGGCAGTCGAGCGCGATGTCCGAATCGAGCAGCCGGTTGTTCTGGCCATCCGCCCAGAAGGCGGGATGGGTGGGAGTCGGTTCGGGGCCATAGGGGTTGGCCTCGAAGATCGGGCGCCCGGCGGCCAGTTCGGCCTTCTGGCTGTCATCATAACCCCAGTCCGTGAAATCGGGCGCGGCCGCGATGCCCACCAGCCCTGCCAGCCTGCTGCCCAGTGCCAGCCCCGCCAGCAGCATCAGCCATCCGCCCATGGATGACCCGATCAGTACGACGGGCTGGCCGGACAGTTGCGTGGCAACCAGTTCCAGCACCTCCTCCCGCCAGCGGGACAGCGTGCCGTCCGCAAAATCGCCCGGGCTTTCCCCGCAACCGGAATAATCGAGAAGGAGGCAGGCGCGGCCATGATTACGCGCCCAGTCAAATACGGCGTTCGCCTTGCCCCCGGCCATGTCGGACATGTAGCCGGGCAGAAACACCAGCGCGGGGCCGGCGCCCCTGGCAAGGCGAAAGGCGATCCGGCGCCCGTCGGGCATCTCGTGAAATCGGAGGTGGTTCATCTGCTGCGTCATGCCTTGCGCGCACCCGTGCTGACAAGCCGTGCTGACAAGGAGATTGAGGCGGGCGCGCTCCGCCGCTAAGGGCGCATCATGTCCGAAATGTTCAAGATCGCTCTGCCCGATGGTTCGGTGCGGGAAATGCCCAGGGGTTCCACGCCTGCCGATGTCGCCGCCGCGATCGGTCCTGGCCTTGCCAAGGCCGCGCTGGCCGCGCGCGTCAATGGCGAATTGCGTGACCTGACCCGCCCCTTCGATGGCGATGCGCAGCTGGCGCTGGTCACCGCGCGGGACGAGGCGGATGCGCTGGAACTGGCGCGTCACGATTTCGCTCATGTGCTGGCCGAAGCGGTGCAGGCGCTGTGGCCCGGCACGCAGATCACGTTTGGCCCGGCGACGGATGACGGATTTTATTATGACGTGATGGCCCCGGCCAGCCGCGAGCCGTTCTCGATGGACGATCTGCCCGCGATCGAGGAAAAGATGCGCGAGATCATCCGGGCGGACAAGCCGCTGCGGCGCGAAGCCTGGACCCGCCAGCAGCTGATCGGCAAGTGGGAAGCCGAAGGCGAACATTTCAAGGCCGAATGGGCCCGCGAACTGCCCGAAGGGGAAGAGCTGACGGTGTACTGGTCAGGCGATGACTGGCTGGACATGTGCCGGGGGCCGCATCTGCCTTCCACTGGCAAGCTCGACGCGCAGGCGTTCAAACTGATGCGGGTGGCGGGCGCCTATTGGCGCGGCGACCAGAAGAACGCGCAGCTGACCCGCATTTACGGCACCGGCTGGCTCAACAAGAAGCAGCTGGCGGACCATCTCGTGCGGCTGGAGGAAGCGGCCAAGCGCGATCACCGCAAGCTGGGGCGCGAGATGGACCTGTTCCACCTGCAGGAAGAGGCGCATGGCAGCGTTTTCTGGCATCCCCGGGGCTATGTCATCTGGCGCGAGCTGGAAGCCTATATGCGCCGCGCCATTGACGGGGCGGGCTATCGCGAGGTCAAGACCCCGCAGGTAATGGATTCCCGACAGTGGGAACAATCGGGCCACTGGGGCAAATATCGCGAAAACATGTTCGTCATCCCTGACGAAGTGCCCAATACCGAAGACGAAGGGCCGATCATTTCGGGCGAGGCGGAGTGGATGGCGCTCAAGCCCATGAACTGCCCGGCGCATGTGCTGATCTTCCGCCAGGGCATCAAGTCGTATCGCGACCTGCCGCTGCGCATTTACGAGAACGGCTGCTGCCACCGCAACGAACCGCATGGCGCGTTGCACGGACTGATGCGCGTGCGCCAGTTCACGCAGGACGATGCGCATATCTTCTGCCGCGAAGACCAGATCGTGGCCGAAGTGCGCGCCTTTTGCGAGCTGGCAGACCGGATATACCGCGACTTCGGCTTTACCTATGCGATCAAGCTCGCGCTGCGTCCCGCCCAGCGCTACGGCTCCGACGCCGATTGGGACAAGGCGGAAGAGGAACTGCGCAACGCCGTGATCGAAGCGGGGCTGGCGACCGAGGAATATGGCTGGGAAGAACTGCCCGGCGAAGGCGCGTTCTATGCGCCCAAGCTGGAATGGCACCTGACTGATGCGATTGGCCGCACCTGGCAAGTCGGCACGATCCAGTCTGACCGGGTGCTGCCTGAACGGCTCGATTCGTCCTATGTTGGCGAGGATGGTGAAAAGCACCGTCCGGTCATGCTTCATCGCGCCATTTTCGGTTCGTATGAGCGCTTCATCGGCATCCTGATCGAACATAATGCGGGCAAGCTGCCGGTCTGGCTCGCCCCGGTGCAGGCGGTGGTGGCTACCATCGTTTCCGATGCGGACGATTATGCGCGGGCGGTGTCGGCAAGGCTCAGGGCTGCGGGAATTCGCGTGGAAAGCGATCTGCGCAACGAGAAGATCAATTACAAGGTGCGCGAACATTCCGTGGCCAAGGTTCCGCATCTGCTGGTGGTCGGCAAGCGCGAGGCGGAGGACGGCACGGTGGCCATTCGCACCCTGGGCGAGGAGCGGCAGAAGTTTGTCACGCTTGATGAGGCGATTGCCCTGCTGAAGGCCGAGGCGACCCCGCCCGACCTCCATTGAGGATGCCACGATGATCGCGCGCGAACTGCTGGGCACGGCGCAGGTTCCCGGCGGGGAGGAACTCAAGCTCTATCGCCACGACCGCGATTTCATGATCGTGCTGGGCCATAATGAGCTGATGAGCAGCCGCAAATGGGGCAGCGAGGAAGCGCTGGCGACCATGGCGATCAGCCGCACCGCCGGGCGCAAACGGCCCAGCCTGCTGATCGGGGGCTATGGCATGGGGTTTACCTTGCGTGCTGCGCTGGCCCGGTTACCGGGTGATGCGCAGGTGACAGTGGTGGAACTGGTGCCCCAGATCCTTGAATGGGCGCGCGGGCCCATGGCGGATCTGGCGGCAGGTTGCCTCGATGATCCGCGTGTGACGCTGGTCGAAGCTGATGTTGCGACATTTATCGCGGGTGCGCGGGGCGAATATGATGCGATCCTGCTGGATGTGGACAATGGTCCCGATGGTCTGGTGCGCGAGGAAAACAACGGCCTTTATGCGCTGACCGGCCTGCGTGAGGCAAAGACAGCGCTGGCCGCGGGCGGGGTGCTGGCGATCTGGTCTGCCGGGCCGGATCCGGTCTTTACCCGGCGGTTGCAAAAGGCGGGCTTCGCGGTGGAAGAGGTGAAAGTGCCCGCGCGCAGCAACGGCAAGGGCCCCAAGCGCGTGATCTGGTTTGCTTCGCCAAAGGCGAAATAGGCTCAGAACGGAAAATTGTGCCCGGCGGCGATCAGCGCCAGCGCGCAGCCGCAGACGATCGTGCAGCGCACCGCTTCGAACAGCGCCGTTTCGGGAATCGCGTGTCGCGCAAGGGCAATCGCTTTGGCCATGGCGGCATTGTCGCGCCGCCGGGTTGACGAAAGGTTAAAGGCCCGCGGCGGGCATCTGCTGGCTGGCGCAGTGAAATCCGCCTCCCCCGGCCAGCACCGCGTCCGCCGGCAGGCCGATGACATCGCGGTCCGGGAATAGGGCGGCGATGGCGGCCACGCCGTCCGCATCGTGCGCCACGCCAAAAGTGGGCACTACCACCAGATGAGTGGTCACGGCGAAGTTCATGTAGCTGGCCGGTTCGATGAAATCCCCGCTCGCCATTCGTCCGGGTGATGGGACATCGCGCACGGTAACGCCAAACGAACGGGCGCGTTCCCGTGCGTCGGCATAAGTGGCGGCGTTGGGGTCATCCCCGCCGGTCGCGCACGGCAGGGCGAGCACGCCCGGCGCGACAAAGCGGGCCAGGTTGTCGACATGGCCATCGGTATGATCGTTGAGCAGCCCGTCGCCCAGCCACAGTACGCGGGAATAGCCAAGGTCGCGCGCCAGCCGTTCCTCGATGGCTTCCTGGCTCAGTTCGGGGTTGCGATTGGGGTTGAGCAGGCATTGTTCAGTGGTGACCGCCAGCCCCGTCCCGTCGCCGTCCAGCGCGCCACCTTCCAGAATCCAGTCCGCATTGGTCACCGTCAGCCCGGCGTCATGGGCCAGTTCGGCGCCAATCGTCTGGTCACCTTCCATTATGTATTTTCCGCCCCAGCCGTTGAAGCCGAACCGCCGGGCAAGCCGCCTGCCGCGCCCGTCCAGCACCACCAGCGGGCCGGTATCGCGCAGCCAGATGTCGCCATAGCAGCGCTGCTCCAGGCTGACCTTTCGCGAACAGAGCGCCTGCGCGCGGGCCTCGTTCGCGGCATCGCGCACCAGCAAGCGCACCTCCTGCCTGCTGTCCGCCACTGCGCTGGCAAAGGCGGCGATCTGTTCCTGCGCGCGCGCCAGCACGCCGGGCCATTCGTCCGTATCATGCGGAAAGCCGATCCACAGCCAGTCCTGGGGATGCCATTCGGGGGGCATGGGGAAGGTCATCAGGCAGACACTTTCATTCAGCAACCGCCCGCAGGGGCGCAGGTGGCATCGCGGGCGCGGCGGAATTCATCGCCCTTGCGCCAGTTGGGCCAGTTTTCGGATTCGGCCAGCATCCGCCCCACGCGGTAATAGAGTTGCAGGTCCGCCATGGCCCCGCTCCACTCCCAGGTCGGATCATATTCGTCCTTGGGGCTGTGATAGCGGTGCGCCGTATAGGATTCCGCCCAGGCAGAACCCGCGCTGTGCCCGCCGTGAAGCAGATCTTCGCCGCCATCGAAATAGAGCATCGGCAGGCCGCGCCGGGCGAAACTGAAATGATCGGAGCGATAGTAATAGCCTTTTTCGGGCGTCGTTTCCGGGGTTGCGTGGCGCCCTTCCGCCTGCAGTGCGCGCGCCAGATAGAGATCGAGATAGGATTTGCCTCCGCCCACCAGTGTCACATCGCGCGCGGGCCCGGCCATGGACAGCGCATCGATATTCACCCCGCCGACTGTCTGGGCAAGCGGGAATACCGGGTTGGCGGCGTAGTGAGCGGAACCGAGCAGGCCCGATTCCTCCGCGGTCAGCGCGATGAACGCCAGGCTGCGTGCGGCAGGGCCTGCCTTGACGTGCGCCTCTGCCAGCGCGACCAGCGCGGCGGTGCCGGTGGCATTGTCAATCGCGCCGTTGCAGATGTCGTCCCCGTCCTCGGCGGGCGGGCAGCGGCCCAGATGGTCCCAATGCGCCGTGTGCAGCACGACTTCCTGCGGCCGCGCCGCGCCCGGCAGGATGCCGATCACGTTTTTTGAGGTGAAGCGCCGCACCGCGTTGTCAAAGCCGGTGCTGGCCGCAAGGGCGAGCGGGACAGGCTTGAAGCCGGGTTGCTTGGCGGCGGCGGTCAAACGGTCCAGATCCTGGCCCGCTGCGGCCAGAATCCGGCGCGCCGTATCGTTTTGCAGCCACCCGTTGACCAGCGTGCGTGGCGTCCCGCTGTCCGCCGCCGCATAGGCCTGCGGCCCTGACCATCCGCTTTCCACCACGTTCCAGCCATAGGCGGCAGGCACCGTGTCATGCACGATCAGCGCCGCCGCTGCGCCCTGTCGTGCCGCCTCCTCGAACTTGTAGGTCCAGCGCCCGTAATAGGTCATGGCGCGCCCGTCGAAGCGGCCTTCAAGCTTGCGCGATTCGTAATCGGGATCATTGACCAGGATGATCGCGGTCTTGCCGCGCATGTCGATCCCGGCATAATCGTTCCAGCCCTTTTCCGGGGCGACAATGCCATAGCCGACGAAGACCAGCGCGCTGGCCCTGAGGTCGATCCGCTTGTCCGGGCGATAGCTGACGCCGACCCAGTCCGTCCCGAAATCGAAGCGCAGCGCTTCTGCACCTTCGCCGATCACCAGCGGATCGAAATTGGCTGCGGTAATCTCGACCAGCGGCACGTCCTGAAACCATGTGCCGTTGTTGCCCGGCTGTAACCCGGCGGCGGCGAAGCGCCTGGCCAGATAGGCAAGCGTCTTCGTCTCGCCTGCGGTTCCCGGCGCGCGCCCTTCAAACGCATCGGACGACAGGGTCTGCGTGACCTCGCGCATGGTCGGTTCGGAAAGGACGCCGGGCGCGACGGCCGGCAGGGCCAGCGTGCCGCCCCGGTCGGGCGCGCCGGCGCAGGCGGTCAGCAGGGAGAAGACCATGGCGGTCCGGATCAGGCGCAGGATCAGGCGGGGCATTGCCCGATAATGGCAGCCCGCGGTGCGGCGGGCAAGGCGAAGTACTTGCCCTTGCCCGCGCACTGGGGCACTCGGAAGGTGTGAGTGGTGACTGGGACAATGCGATTGCGCGGGCGCGTGCTTATGCGCCGTTTCTGGCCAATGCGCTGGACCGGCAGCCCGCGTTGGCTGAACTGCTGACGGCGGGCAAGGCCGAAGCCGCGCTGGACTGGGCGCGCAGGGCAGGTGGGGGGGCGAACGATGTCGGTGCGGCGCTGCGGCGCGAGCGGCTGGCCATCGCACTCAGCGTCGCGATCGGTGACCTGGCCGGGGCCTTCCCCCTTGCCAGGGTCATGCGCGAACTCTCAGATTTTGCTGACCGTTCGCTTGACGCGGCCATTCTCGCTGCGATTCGCCAGCGCGTGCCGGATGCCGGATGCGATGGTTTTGTCGCGCTTGCCTTGGGCAAGCATGGGGCGGGCGAACTCAATTACAGTTCCGATATCGATCCCATCCTGATCTACAATCCCGCCGTACTGGCCCGGCGCGAGCGCGACGATCCGGGAGAGGCGGCACAACGTGTCGCCCGCCGCCTGATGGAGCTGATGTCCCACCCCACCGCTGAAGGCTACGTGTTTCGCGTGGATTTGCGGCTGCGACCGGCTTCGGAAGTTTCGCCGCTCGCCATCTCCTTCGATGCGGCGCTGACGCATTATGAATCCTCGGCCCTTGCCTGGGAACGGGCCGCCTATATTCGCGGCCGCGCTGCCGCAGGCGATGTCGCGCTGGGGGAGGAATTCCTTCAGGCGATCCGGCCCTTTGTCTGGCGCAAGAGCCTGGATTTCGGGGCCATCGCGGAAATCGGGCACCTCATTCGCCGCATCCGCGACCATTATGGCGGGCCGACCGTGCCCGGACCGGGCTATGACCTGAAGCGTGGGCGAGGCGGCATTCGTGAGGTGGAATTCTTTGCTCAGACACATCAGTTGATTCATGGCGGGCGGGTGCCATCGCTCAGAGTGCGCGGGACGCGTGCCGCGCTCGATGCGCTGGCGGCGGCGCAGATCATCAGCGCCGGGGATGCCAGCGTGCTGGGCGAAAGCTATGACCGCTTGCGAGTGATCGAACACCGTCTGCAGATGGTGCGCGACCAGCAGACGCATACGCTGCCCGCTGATCCCGCTGCGCTTGACGGGGTGGCGCGGCTTGACGGTCTGGCTGATGGCGTGGCGCTGCTGGCCGAGATGCGGGAAATCGCGGATAATGTCGGTCGCCGTTTCGACAGTCTGCTGGAACAGACTGCCGAACTGCGCGGCGACGTGCATGCGCCGCAAGGACGGGCGCTGGTGGTGCGGCTGCGCGATCTCGGGTTTGCCGATGCCGACGCCATGGCACGGCGGATCGAAAGCTGGTCGGACGGGCGCGTGCGCGCCTTGCGCAGCGATGCGGCGCGCAGTGCCTTCGAAGCGATCGAGGACGAATTGCTGGCGGCCCTCGCCAGGGCGCCGGACCCGGAGCAGGCGTTCACCCGTTGGGAAACCTTTTTGGTTAGTATACCGACTGGAGTTAACCTTTTTCGCCTGCTGGAGGCCCGCCCGGGCCTGCTGCAGCAGCTTGCCGCCATCCTCTCGCTCGCGCCGCCGCTGGCGGACGAGCTGGCGCGGCGCGCCGATCTGCTTGATGCGCTGATTGACGCCAGCGCGCTCGATCTGCCGGGCGATGTCGCGGATCTTGTGGCCCGCATGGAACGGCGCGAGGCGGATGACGATTACCAGCGCATTCTCGATCACATCCGCCGGGTGGTGAGCGAACAACGCTTCGCCCTTGGCGTGCAGCTGATCGAAGCCGCGCAGGACCCGCTGGACGTGGCCGCTGCGCTGTCGCGCGTCGCCGAAGCGGCGGTGGCAGTGGCCGCGCGCGCGGCGGGTGAGGAATTCGCCCGATCCCACGGCCATGTGCCGGACAGCGAGCTGCTGGTCATCGGCCTGGGCCGGCTGGGCGGGGGAGCGCTTACGCATGCCTCCGATCTTGATTTGGTCTATCTCTTTACCGGCGATTACGGCGTGGAATCCGATGGCCCGCGCCCGCTGGGATCGACGCAATATTTCAACCGGCTCGGCCAGCGGGTGAATGCCGCATTGAGCGTGCCGACCGCGGAAGGCGCGCTTTACGAGGTGGACAACCGCCTGCGTCCGCAGGGCGCGCAGGGCCCGCTGGCGGTCAGTGTGGAAAGCTTCGCGCGCTATCAGCGCGAGGATGCCTGGACCTGGGAACATATGGCGCTGACCCGCGCGCGCGTTCTGACAGGCTCGGACAAGGCGAAGGCCGCGTTGCAGCGGGAAATTGCCGCGATTCTGGACATGGCGCGCGATCCGGCGAAGCTGCGCGCCGATGTATTGGCGATGCGCGCGGAAATGGCGGCGCACAAGGCGCCGAAGGGACCGCTGGACGCCAAGCTGCTGCGCGGCGGGCTGGTCGATCTGGAATTCCTGATACATTTCCTCCAGCTGAAGGAGCGCTGCGGATTCGCGCCCGGACTGGGCGAGTCGCTGAATCAGCTGGCGGCGGCGGGCCTGTTGTCGGGTTCGCTGCGGGCGCAGCATGATTTCCTGACCCGGTTGCTGGTCTCCTCCCGCCTGCTCGCCCCCGATATGGCGCTGCCCGCGCCTGCCGCCATGGCGGCGCTGGCTCGGGCCTGTGGCTGCGCGAACGGCGGGGAGCTGTTGCAACGGCTTGATACAGCGCGCATGGCCGTTGCGGCGGTCTGGCACGCCTGTTTTGACGAACCATTGGAGACTGACGATGCATGAGCGGCCCGATTGCGGCGATGCCCTTCCCGATATTGCCCTTGAAACGCCTGAGGGGGCAGCGGTGCGCCCGTCGGATTTCAGGGGGCGCAAGCTGGTGCTGTTCTTCTATCCCAAAGACGATACGCCCGGCTGCACGACTGAGAACCTGGATTTTTCCGCGCTCGCGCCCGAATTCGAAAAATGCGGCACCGCCCTGCTCGGCATCAGCAAGGATCCGCCGGCCCGACATTGCAAGTTCATCGCGAAACATGGGCTGGCCGCGCCGCTCGCGTCCGACGCGCCGACCGATGGTCTGGCTGATGCGCTGGGCATCTGGGTCGAAAAAAGCATGTATGGCCGCAATTATATGGGGATGGAGCGCACCACCTATCTGGTCGATGCGGAAGGGCGGATTGCGCGGGTCTGGCGCAAGGTCAAGGTGAAGGGTCATGCGGCTGAAGTGCTTGAGGCCGCAAGCGCGCTCTGAGTGAGGATGAGCGCCGACTCCAGCCAGCAGACTGTCGCCGCCGCGGTCCGCGCCGCGCTGCTCACCGGCCCGGCGATGGACAAGGTCAGGGCCGCGCGCGCCGTCGCGCGGGACTGGGGCGCCGGGCGGCTCGAGTTCACTTTCGATGTCGCCATGCCCGCTGCGCCCGCCCGCCCCGAACAGCCGCTGCTGCTGGCGCCCAACCGGATGCCCAAGCGCGGCAAGGCGGGGTCTCAGCGCGCCCGTATCGCCCTGTGGCACGCGCTGGCGCATATCGAATTCATGGCGATCGATCTGGCGCTGGACATGGCCGGGCGCTTCGGTGCGGAACGCGGCCCGGAGTTCGTCAGCGATTTCCTTGCCGTTGCGGCGGATGAGGCGATGCATTTCGCGCTGCTTGCGCGCCATCTGCGCGGGCTGGGCAGCTGCTATGGGGCGCTGCCCGCGCATGCGGGGCTTTGGGAAGCGGCCGAATCGACCAGCCATGATGTCGCTGCCCGGCTGGCGGTGGTGCCGATGGTGCTGGAAGCGCGCGGGCTGGATGTCACCCCGGCCACGCTGGCGCGCATCCGGGCAAGCGGGGATGAAAAAGGCGCGCGAATCCTTCAGCGAATCCTTGACGACGAGATTCGCCATGTTGCCATCGGCACAAGCCATTTCGTGGCGATATGTCGCGAACAGCAAAAATCGCCTGAATTGTGCTGGCAAGAGCTGGTCTGCACGCACTTCAAAGGCGTCCTGAAGCCTCCATTCAACGACTCGGCGCGCCTTGCAGCCGGTTTATCGCGGGATTTCTATGCGGCCATTGCTTGTTAGGATTTGGTCCTGAATAAACATGATCACGAGACGGCGGGGGGTACCGGACGTTCTCAAAAACATGACAGGGCCTGCTTCGGCAGACCCGAAACGGGTTAGCGCGGCATCACCAAGGTGCTGATATAAAAGGACGTTCTGGAGCGATGGCTGCTGCGATCACAAGAAAGCGCATCACTGCGCTGCTCGCTTGCTGCGGTGCGTTCATGGTGATGGCGGCGTCCCCGGCTTATGCCAGGACTGATGACGCCGCGCTGTCCGCCTCGCCGCTGGGTGAAGGGGATAGCCAGTTTCGCGCCCTTTTCGCTGACTGGAAGTCGCTTGATGGCAACACCGCGCCGGTCGCCAAGGTTTCCATTCCCTCACAGATGCCGCTGGAAAAGGCCACGCTGACCAGCGATTTCGGCATGCGCATTCACCCCGTGCTGGGCGGTCGCCGGGCACACAAGGGTATTGACCTCGCCGCTCCCAGCGGCACACCGGTCTATGCGACGGCTGACGGCCTTGTCGGCATGGCGCAGTGGTTTTCCAGCTACGGCAATTATATCCAGATCGAACATGGTGCCGGTCTTGAAACCCGGTTCGGTCATCTGTCAGGTTACATCGTGCGGGCGGGCGACCGGGTGACCAAGGGTCAGCTGATCGGCTATGTCGGCTCAACCGGCCGCTCCACCGGACCGCATCTCCATTATGAAGTGCGCATCGCGGGCGATGCGGTCAATCCGCTGCCCTATATGGTTGAAACGACCGCGCAGGAAGCTTTTGCCCTCGCGCGCGGCGAAGGCGGCAAGGGCGGGCCGGAATAATCGGCTCACCCCTGTTTGATGAAGAGGGCGGCCCGTTGGCCGCCTTTTTTGTTCGCCGATGCCGGGCGTGGTCCGGGCCAGCAACCAACGATCAGGCTTTGAGCAGCCTTTCCGCCATCGCGCGCACGTCGGCACTCATGTCCTCGCGTTCAAGCGCCAGCGCCAGCGTCGCTTCAACGAAGCCGACCTTGCTGCCGCAATCGTAACGGCGACCGTCAAAGGTCACGGCGTGGAACGGCTGCGTACCGATCATCCGGGCCATGGCATCGGTCAGCTGGATTTCTCCGCCTGCGCCCTTGCCCTGATTTTCCAGTGTGCGCATCACCTCGGGCTGGAGGATGTAGCGGCCGGAAATGATCTTGTTGGAAGGGGCCTGGTCGACTGGCGGTTTTTCCACCAGTCCTTTTACCTCGGTCAGTGCACCGCGGCTCTCGCCGGGGTCGATCACCCCGTATGAGGAAACTTCCGCCTGTGGCACTTCCAGCACGCTGATGAGATTGCCGCCCACTTCCTGATAGGCATCGACCATCTGCTTCATGCAACCGGGCGATCCAATCATAAGCTCATCCGGCAGGAAGATCGCAAAGGGATCGTCGCCCACAATGGCGCGCGCGCACCAGATTGCTTGGCCCAGCCCCAGCGGCACCTGCTGGCGCACGGTGATGATGTCCCCGGGAACGGCGCGGGTCGGCTCCAGAATGTCCAACGCCTTGCCGCGTTCGCTCATCGTCCTTTCCAGTTCGAAGGCGATGTCGAAATGCTCCACAATCGCGGTCTTGCCGCGTCCGGTGACGAAGATCATCTGCTCGATCCCCGCCTCGCGTGCCTCGTCCACTGCATATTGGATCAGCGGCCGGTCAATGATCGGCAGCATTTCCTTGGGGATCGCCTTGGTCGCAGGAAGAAAGCGCGTGCCCATCCCGGCAACGGGAAAGACGGCCTTGCGGATCGGTTTGTGGATTGTGGAACTGTTCATGCCGGGGCGTTAACCATCCTGATGTTGCAGATCGGTTAAAGCCGTGATGCGCCATCAGCGCAACGGCTTTGCGGCCAGGGGCAGGACTCAGCCCGCTTGCCGCCCGCATTTTTCCCGTTAAATGCCACTCATGGACAAGATCATCATTGAAGGCGGCAAGCGCCTATCCGGCGCCATTCCCATTTCTGGCGCGAAGAATTCCGCGCTCACCCTGCTGCCCTGCGCATTGCTGACGGACGAACCGCTCACTTTGCGCAATCTGCCCCGGCTGGCCGATATTGACGGTTTCCAGCATCTGATGAACCAGTTCGGCATCTCCACCACGATTGCGGGCAGCAGGCCGGAGGATTTCGGCCGGGTGATGACGCTGGAGGCGACCCGCATTACCAGTCCGGTCGCCCCCTACGAACTGGTGCGCAAGATGCGCGCATCTATCCTGGTGCTCGGTCCGATGCTGGCACGGATGGGCGAGGCGACGGTGTCGCTGCCGGGTGGCTGCGCCATTGGCAACCGGCCGATCGATCTGCATCTGAAGGCGCTCGAAGCGCTGGGCGCACAGATCGAGCTGGCGGCGGGCTATGTCCGCGCGGTGGCCCCGGATGGCGGGATGCCGGGCGGGCGCTACAGCTTCCCGGTGGTTTCGGTGGGCGCGACGGAAAACGCGCTGATGGCTGCCGTGCTCGCCAATGGCAAATCGGTGTTGCACAATGCCGCGCGCGAGCCGGAGATTGTCGATCTTTGCCGCCTGCTCGTCGCTATGGGCGCGCAGATCGAAGGGATCGGCAGTTCGGATCTGACCATTCATGGCGTGCCCCGCCTGCACGGCGCCACCTATCGCGTGATGTCGGACCGGATCGAGGCGGGATCCTATGCCTGCGCAGCGGCGATCACCGGGGGCGAGGTGCTGCTCAAACATGCAGTGATCGAGGAAATGGAAGCGACGGTTCAGGCACTGCGAAGCGCCGGCGTCCATGTCGAGCCGCGGGCTGAAGGGCTGTATGTCGCCGCCGACGGTCCGCTGCGGGCGGTCACCCTGTCCACCGCGCCTTATCCCGGCTTTGCTACGGATATGCAGGCCCAGCTCATGGCCATGCTGTGCCTGGCGCAGGGCACGTCAGTCCTGACCGAAACCATTTTCGAAAATCGGTATATGCATGTGCCCGAACTGAACCGCATGGGCGCGCATATCGAAACCTCGGGTCGCACAGCTATCGTACACGGCGTGAACAGGCTGACCGGCGCAGAGGTCATGGCGACGGATTTGCGCGCCTCGATGAGCCTGGTGATCGCCGGGCTGGCGGCGGAAGGGGAAACCCAGGTTCATCGCCTCTATCACCTCGATCGTGGCTATGAACGACTGGAAGAAAAGCTGGCGCTGCTGGGCGCGCAGATTGAGCGGCTTGGCGGCGATTAGATCAGCCCTGCGACCAGCCACAGCCTGATTGCGCTGGCCAGGCCGGGTGGTGTCGCGCTGGCGATCCGTTCCGCATCAATGCGCGCGACCAGCGCATTAAGCGGCACACCTTCACGCGCAGCGGCGTCTTTCAGCATGTCCCAGAACAGGGGTTCGAGGCTGATCGAGGTCTTGTGACCAGCGATCTGCACCGAACGCTTGACCGGCGGATGAAAGATCGCCGCCACTGCGCGGGGCATCAATACATGTGCTGCCCGCCATTGATGCTCATGGTCGATCCGGTCACAAAACCGCCGTCTTCCGATGTCAGGAAGGCGACGCCGCGCGCGATCTCTTCGGCATGGCCGAGGCGCCCGACCGGAATCTTGGCGATGATCTTTTCCAGCACCGGCTGCGGAACTGCCGCCACCATGTCCGTATCGACGTAGCCGGGGGCAATCGCGTTCACGGTCACCCCATATTTGGCGCCTTCCTGCGCCAGCGCCTTGGTGAAACCGTGAATGCCCGATTTGGCAGCGGCATAATTGACCTGGCCATATTGCCCGGCCTGTCCGTTGATCGAACCGATGTTGACGATCCGGCCCCAGTCACGTTCGCGCATGCCGGGGAAGCTGGCCTTGGCCATGTTGAAGCAGCCGCCAAGATTGATGCGCATCACTTCGTTCCAGTCTTCCCAGCTCATCTTTTGAAGCACCCCATCGCGGGTGATCCCCGCATTGTTGACCACGATGTCGATCGGACCGACATCCTGTTCGATCTGCGCGCATCCCGCGATGGTCGCGTCGTAATCGCCCACGTCCCATTTGTAGGCGGGTATTCCGGTCTCGTCGGTGAAGGCGCGCGCCTTGGCATCGTTGCCGCCATAATTGGCGACGACCCGGCAACCCTGCTCCTTGAGCGCAAGGCAAATCGCCTTGCCAATTCCGCGGGTGCCACCGGTGACGATTGCTACGCGTGCCATCAACTATTCTCCCATTCTGGCCCATGGCGGCCGTTTCAGATCGATCCGCAGCTCAGTGCCGCATGCGGTGCGCGGACATAAAAAAGCCCCGCTTGCGACGGGGCCGGTTGAAGGATGCGGGCGGGGCGGCTTCCATCAGAAACGGAATTGCGTACCCACATAAACGGCCTGACTGTCGCGCGTGCCATCGGTCAGCGGTTCCAGCCGGTCACGTTCCTGCGAATAACGAAGCCCGGCGGTGACATCCAGGTTGCGGGTCAGGCGATAGCTGCCGCCGACATCCACGCGCTGCGCGTCGAACGCTTCCAGCGTGCGCGGGGCCCGCCCGGCGTTGCTGTCATCCTCAAGCGCGATTCGCGCGTTGAAGCGCCCTGGCTTGCCCTTGGTTTCCGCCCGTTCAGGCTTGAAGCTGGACAGATCGGGCATATCGATCCGGCGAACTTCCGCAGCCTGCGCCAACGGTTGCGCAAAGCTGCGATAACCGCGCGCAATGCCCAGATCGTAGCGCATCGGCGCAATCATGACGGGCTGCCTGCCGGGCTTGCCACTCATGCCTTCAAGCGCCGAGCGGAACGAAATGGCATGGGCCGTTTCTTCATCCACCCGGACCGCCACGGTAACCGAACGGTCTGGCCGGTTCGCAGCGCCAGCCGGGGTGAACCGCAGCAGGCGGCCATTCGCACTGGGGCGTTCGGCCACAATGCGGGCGAGTGCGGGATCGACCGAAGCCGGCGTGAAAGAGGCAAAACTGCCGCGCGCGGCAAGGCTGACATCGGCCGGGGAAACCCCGCCAACCGCAAAAACCGCACTGGGCAGGGCCAGAGCGCATGCCGCACCGCCGAGCAGGATTGCGGCGGAAATTCCGCTGCGCTTTCCTGATGTGCGGTGTTTGAACATAACGCCTTCCCAAAGCCACGCGATCATGGCGACTCGCCAAAAACCGCTGTCATATAGAATTCCAACAATGCTTTATATTTTCCCACAAGGATTTTCCAGCCCTTGTGCACCGCCAGCGCGTTGTTTTTTCGATCTGTTGCCTGCGGCACACAGTCCGGCGCGAATCCGGGCCTCGAATCAAGGGTGGTTCGCGGGCGGGCGAACCTTGCCGGCTCGCGGCGGGCGCGTCAGTCTGGCGCAGGACCACTTGCCGCGCGCGCGCTGCGGGTTATAGAGGCATACCGCACTGGCGGCCAACCCCTGGCCGCTGCTTCATTCGCAACGGGAATACGGCCTTGAAACCTGCCAGCAGTTCAAAAACCTCGATCGGCCGCCGCGCCGCGCACGCCATCCTCCTCGCCGCCGCACTGTCCACGCTCGGCGCCTGCGGCAAGAAGGAACGGCCCAAGGCCGATCTTGCAGCGGCGCGCATTTCCACCATCGGCGTGAATTCCTACCTCTGGCGCGCCAGCCTTGATGCGCTGTCCTTCATGCCCCTGCTGCAGACTGACAGCGCAGGTGGCGTGATTGTGACTGACTGGTACGCCAACCCCAACAATCCGACGGAACGGATGAAGGTGACGGTGACGATTCTTGACCAGGATCTGCGCGCAGATGCGCTGCGGGTCGCGGCCAGCCGCCAGGTGGCGGTCGCCGCGGGCACCTGGGTCGAAGCGCCGGTGGATGCGGCGACGGTACAGAAACTGGAAGACATCATCCTCACCAAGGCGCGCGACCTCAGGCGGGAAGCCATTTCCGGCTGATCGCGGCGCGGGCGGTAAGCAGTCATGAACGACAAGAGATTTGACCCGTCGCAGGCCGACGGGCGCTGGCAGCGCGCCTGGGACGAGGCTGCGACATTCCGGGCGGACGACGCCTCCGCCAAACCGCGCAGCTATGTGCTGGAGATGTTCCCCTATCCTTCGGGGCGCATTCATATCGGCCATGTGCGCAATTACACGATGGGCGACGTGCTGGCCCGCTACAAGCGGATGCGGGGCTTCGAGGTGCTGCATCCGATGGGGTGGGACGCCTTCGGCATGCCTGCCGAAAATGCGGCGATGGAAAAGGGCGTGCATCCGGGCGGCTGGACACGCGAGAATATCGCCAACATGAAGGCGCAGCTGAAGCGCCTAGGTTTCGCGCTCGACTGGAGCCGCGAATTCGCCACCTGCGATCCTGAGTATTACGGCCACGAACAGGCGCTGTTCCTCGATCTCTATCAGGCAGGCCTCGTCTATCGCAAGGAATCGGCGGTCAACTGGGATCCGGTCGATATGACCGTTCTGGCCAATGAGCAGGTGATTGACGGGCGCGGCTGGCGATCGGGAGCGGTGGTGGAAAAGCGCAAGCTCAGCCAGTGGTTCCTCAAGATCACGCAATTCGCCGACGAATTGCTCGAAGGGCTGGGCGCCCTCGACAAGTGGCCCGAGAAAGTCCGGCTGATGCAGGAAAACTGGATCGGCAAGAGCCAGGGACTGAAATTCGCCTTCGAGCTGTCGAACGGTGAACAGCTGGACGTTTACACGACCCGGCCTGACACCATCTTCGGGGCGAGTTTCGTCGCCGTCGCGGCCGATCACCCGCTGGCGCAGGGCGTGGCGATGAACAATTGTGACGCGGGCAAGTTCATTGACCTGTGCCGCGCGGGCGGAACCACGGCGGCAGAGCTGGAAACCGCTGAAAAACTGGGCTTCGATACCGGGATCTCGGCGAAACATCCCTTTACGGGCCAGCACCTGCCCGTTTTCATCGCCAATTTCGTACTGATGGATTACGGTACCGGCGCGATCATGGCGGTGCCGGGGCACGACCAGCGCGACTTCGATTTCGCAACCAAATACGGCCTGCCGATCATCCGCGTGATCGCCGCCAGCGCCGCAGAAGCGGACCGGCCGTTCGCCAATGGCGAAGCGGAAACGGGCGATGGCGTGTGCGTTCATTCCGATTTTCTTGACGGAATGCCGGTGGCCGAAGCCAAGGCCGCAGTCATCGCCAGGGCCGAACAAGGGGGCTGGGGCCAGGGGCAGACGGTATGGCGCCTGCGCGACTGGGGGGTGTCGCGCCAGCGTTACTGGGGCACGCCGATCCCTTTCATCCACTGTAATGAATGTGGCGTGGTCCCCGTGCCCAAGGACCAGCTGCCGGTCACCCTGCCCGAGGATGTCGATTTCAAGACCCCGGGCAATCCGCTGCTACGTCATCCGACATGGAAGCATTTGGACTGTCCGCAATGCGGCAAACCGGCAGAGCGGGAGACCGACACGCTCGACACTTTCGTCGATTCCAGCTGGTATTTCCTGCGCTTCGCCAGCCAGCCCGCGGACAAGCCGTTCGACCCTGACGTGGTCCGCCAGTGGCTGCCGGTGGAACAATATATCGGCGGGATCGAGCATGCGATCCTGCATCTGCTTTATGCCCGCTTCTGGACGCGCGCGCTCAGCCACATCGGGCTGATCGATTTTGCCGAACCTTTCGCCAGCCTGTTCACGCAAGGGATGGTGACGCATGAAACCTATTCGCGCGAAGGGGACGGTCGCCCGGTCTATTACGGGCCTGGCGAAGTGACGCGCAGCGCGGACGGCGCGGTGCTGATCGCGGATGGCCAGCCGGTCGATATCGGCAAGGTCATCAAGATGTCCAAGTCGAAGAAGAATGTCGTCGATCCCGATGACATCATTGCCCAGTGCGGGGCGGATGCGGTGCGCTGGTTCATGCTGTCGGACAGCCCGCCCGAACGCGACCTGCCCTGGTCCGAGGCGGGAATCGAAGGCTGCGCGCGCTTCGTCCAGCGGCTGTGGCGGCTGTTCGGGCAATATGATGCGAGTGCGCAGGGTGAGGACAAGGCGCTGGAGCGCAAGGTTCACCAGACCGTTGCCGCCGTCGCTGGCGATATCGAAGCGCTGGGCTTCAACAAGGCGGTTGCGCGCATTTACGAACTCGCTTCCGCCGTGGACAAGGCGCCGCCGAGTGCGAGCCGGTCTGCCGCGATCCGCGCGATCCTGCTGCTCGTCTCCCCGATGATGCCGCATCTGGCGGAAGAGGCGTGGGCGTCGATCGGCGCAACCGGGCTGATTGCCGATGTTGCCTGGCCCCAAGTGGATCCGGCCCTGTTGGTGGAGGATGAGGTGACCATCGCCGTGCAGGTCAAGGGCAAGCTGCGCGATACGCTGACCGTGCCCAAGGGGTTGCCCAGCGCAGAGCTGGAGGCACTTGCGCTGGCATCGGAGAAGGTGCAGCGTAACATTGGTGATGCTCCCGTTCGCAAGGTGATTGTCGTGCCGGACCGGCTAGTGAATATCGTTGCATGAGGGGGTTTTGCGCCCTGCTGGCGCTCGTGCTGCTCGCCGCTTGCGGACTCAAGCCCATGTATGCGGGCGGCAGTGACGGGGTGGTGGCGCGCGGCCTGGCCGGGGTGGAGGTTGCCCCGATCGAAGGGCGCGGCGGGTGGCTGCTGCGCAATGCGCTGAAGGACCGGCTGGTGGAAAGTGGCGGCGGCGCAGGTGCGGCAACCCGCTACATTCTCGACGTCAGGCTTGACGAGGATATCGAGGGGTTGGGTTTGCTGGGCGACGATACGATCGGGCGCGAACGCTTCCGCCTGCGCGCCCGCTATCAGCTGGTCGATGCAGCCAGCGGCGAAATCGTGCTGGATGCGACCTCTGGTTCGGATGCTGGGATCGATGTCGTTTCAAGCGAATATGCGACGATCGCGGCTGAGCAGACCGCGCGTGAAAATCTCGCGCGTGATGTGGCGGGCCGGATCGTCACGCGCCTTGCCCTGGAACTGAGCGAACAGCCATGAGCGCGTGGCGCGCGGCCTTGCCCGCGTCGCGGCGGGCAGTGGCGGCGTGAAGGCCACACAGCGCGACTTCGCCTCCACGACCGCCCGGGCGGCGCGCCAGTGCAAGCTGTTCCTGTTCTGCGGCCAGGACGAGGCAGGTGCCTCTGCAGCTGCGGCGACGATCGTTTCCCTGCTGGACAATCCGGGCGAACGGGTGGAACTTTCCGGGGCCGACCTGAAGCGCGATCCGGTCCGTCTGGGAGACGAGGCGCGGTCCAGCTCGCTGTTCGGCGATCAGCGTCATATACTCGTAAGCGCTAGTGGCGAGGAAGCGCATGATGCGCTCAAGGTGCTGCTGGAACTGGCTGACGCAGGTGAAGGGCCGGCCTGGCCGGTGCTGGTGATCGCCAGCGGGGCAACGGACAAGTCGCGTACCGCCAGGCTGCTGGAAAAGCGTGACGATGCCCTGGTGGCGATGTTCTATCCGCCCGATCTTTCCGCTGTCACTGCTTCGGTCCGGCAGATGGCCGATGGTGCCGGGGTGAAGCTTGGCGGCGATCTCGCCGAACGGATCGCGCGCGCCTGCGGCCTGGATGTGCGGTTGTGCCAGTCGGAGGTGACCAAGCTCGCCACCTATCTCGATGCCAGCCCGCAGGCACCGCGCAATGCCGATGCGGCTGCGCTGGATGCGGTGGGCGCGCGGACCGAGGAAGATGGCTTCATGCCGCTGGTCAATGCGGTGCTTTCGGGTGAAACCGCGCGTCTGTCCGGTGAATTGAAGCGGATGAGCGATCTCGCGCTCAACCCGGTGGGGCTGCTGCTCGCGTTCGAACGCCGCGCCGCGCAACTGGCGCAGATTTCCGCGCGGATCGGCCCGCGCGACGATATCGCCGCCGCACTGGAAGAGGAAACCCGGGCCCGGCGGGTGTTCTTTCGGGACAAGCGCGATCTTGCGGTCCAGCTGCGACGCTGGCGGGGACAAAGGCTGGAACGGCTGGTTGCGCGCCTGATGCAGCTGCATCGCACGCTCTTTGCCAACAATCAGGGCGGGGAGGTGCTGCTGGCACAGGAACTGGCCGAAATCGCGCGCGCTGCCGCGCCGCGACGCCGCTGACGCCCTAATCGACCGCAGTTTTCAGTGCATGACATCGTACAAGGCCTGTTCATCGCGGGGTGCTAGGGGCATTTACGGATAGTTCGGCGCGAGCGACGCGGCTCTGGCGGGAAGGACATCGGCGGTGAATCTCAGGCTGGTTCGGCAAGTGGACGATGCGCAGGTCACGTCCGGCGCGCCGTTCCTGCGCCTGCCGCTGGCCCCGTCACAGGAACGCCGCCGCCTGCGGCTCTATCTCGCCATGCTGGTAAGCGATATTGTCGCCCTGCTGGCGGGGTTTCTGCTGGCCGGATATGCCTATACCGGGCTGTTCGCGGAACGGATGACCATGCTGGAAGTTCAGCTGGTCCTGCCGCTGTTCCTCACGATCGCGCTGTATAATGGCAGCTATTCCTTCGCCTCGCTCACCGATGTCCGCGCCGCCTGGCTGAAGGCGGTGATCGCGCTGCTGCTGGCGGCCGCGCTGCTCAATTTCGTGGCGTTCTACCTCAAGGCGAATGCGCATTTTTCGCGCGCCACGCTGGGCCTGGGCCTGGGCTTTGGCTGCGCGCTGCTGCTGGTCGTGCGCCTGGCCATCAAGGCTTGGATCGTGGCGTGCTGTCGCGGGGGGCTGCACAACATACTGGTGATCGACGATGGCGGCGCGCCGCTCGCCCTGCCGGGCGCATTCCGGGTCGAAACCGCAGCGCATGGCCTGTCTGCCGATGCCGACGACCCGGCGATGCTTGACCTGCTTGGCCGAATTACTGCCAACATGGACCGGGTGATCGTAAGCTGCCCGTCCGGGCGCAGGGGCCGCTGGGCCTGTGCGCCGCCAATCCCCTGCCCGGCGAGACGCGCGCGCAGCGCGGCGCAGGTCGGCCAGCGCCTGTGCCGCGGTCGAACGACCGCGTTCCTGCAGCAGCAGATCGGGCGCGGCCTCAAGCACGCGGGGTGTCACCGGCAGGGGGCAATCGCATTGCGCCAGCAGGCCGGGACGGATCCAGCGATCGGCCAGTGCGAACAGCAGGGCGGTGCCTTTCGCCCATCCTTCGTCGCGCCCCATGGTCCAGAAGCGATCCCATTCAGGCGGAAAGCGATCAGTCATGGCCACGCAGTCAAGCAGGGCGCGCGGGCCGCAGTTCAGTCGAAAATCATATGCGCCGTGAACGACAAGATGCACCAGCATGTCATCGCTTTCGGGATAGAGCAGCGGATCGTCATCGCGCCAGCAGCGCATGTGGAGTTCAACAAGCGTCCCCTGCGGGCTGGCAAGCGGCGGCAGATGCTTCAGCAGAAGGACGGTATCGGCCGGTGACAGTTCAAACGGCTTTTGCTGGACATATCCCGCGGCCTTGAGCGCCTCGAATGCCGCAAGCGCCTGTTCCGGGCAAAGCAGCAGGTCAAGGTCGCCCATTACGCGCAGGGCAGGCTCGTCATAGGCATACCAGGCGAGGAAGGCGCCCTTGAGCGCGACCGGCTGCCCAAGCCCCGCCTGCGTCAGGATCGCCTGGATTTCGAGCAGGTCGCGCCGCTGGACAAGCGCGCGGATGGCCGCGTTGCGCCGGCCATCCTGCCATCCCTGCCAGATTGGCGCGGGGATCGCGCCTGCCTGCGCCAGTGTCGCATTGCGCAGATGCAGCAGCGGGCGCAACCCGTGCATCCCCGCCATCCGGTCAACTTCGCGCCAGGCGCGCATGGGCAGTGCGCGATACGGTGCCGGATCGGGCGGTGTTTCAGCCAGCAGTGCCAGCAGCAGGCGTCGCAGACGGGGCCGATCCACCCCGCGCTCCTCAGCCCGGGACGGAAAATGTGCCGCTGACGCGACCGCCGCCTTGTCCGCCGCGCTTGCCATCGACACTGGAAACGCCGGTGTCGAGATCGATCACCAGCCGTTCGCCGTTCAGCGTGTCACCGCCCCGGCGCAGCGAAACGCCGCCAGCCATGGTGATGATCCGGCGATTGAAATCGTAGATGGCCACCGCGCCGCGCGCCGTTTCATCGCCGCGTGTCACATTGACCCCGCCGGTGGCGGTGATCCGCTGAATCCTGAGCGATCCCGCATCGTCATATTCGACCGTGGTCCGGGCCGATTGCAGGCGCATCCCGGCCTGGGTGATGTCGACATTGCCGGACAGGATGACCCGGTTCTGCCGATCCTGCAGTTCGATGCGATCGGCGGCGTAATTCACCGGAGCCTTGGAATCATGGTGGCTGAAAGCCTGGGCGTAAAGCTGCATGCCCCCGAAGGCGGCGATGGTCAGGGCGAACCCGGCCAGCGCGTGGCGCAGCGGGGCGAGGATGCGGGAAATCAGCTTCATCGAGGTATCCTCAGCTTGCCAGGGCGCATGCGCAGATTGGCATGGCCCGCCAGGGTAACGGTGCGTGCGGACAAGTCGGCATATATGCTGTCCGCACTGAAAGTGCCGGCCGGAACCGCGCCATCCACCGCGCCATGGCCCGCCATCGTGCGGTTTTCCAGATCGATTTCGACGTTGCGCGCAACCATGCGGTATCCGTCAGCAGCGGTCAGTTGAACCGCACCGTCAATCGCGACCTTTTCGTGATCGATGTCATAGCGGCCCTGCTGGGCAATCAGCACGGCCGGGCCATCGCTCAGCAGGATTCGCGCGCTCAAATCCTTCATCCGCACCACCGCTTCGCTGGCGCTGTGCTGGACGGCGCGCGCTGCGGTGAGCGAGAATGGCCGCCCCTGCTCGTCCGTGCCGCGATACATCGCATTGTCCACACGCAGGCGATCCGGCACGATCGCCACCTGATCGCGATCAAGCAGGAAGCTGACGTCGCCGCGCGGCGAAAAGGGCGTGATCATCATCAGCGCCAGCAAAACGCCGATCAGCGCGGGCAGCGCCTTGCCCAGAAAGCTTACAAGGCGATCATGCGATCCGCCTGGCGTCGCGAACAGGCGGCGACGGTCGCGAATGATGTCGGCTTCGGCGCTCATCTTGGAACCGGCTGCTCCCTGCCTCTATTCGTGACTGAAGATATCGTGATCGGGCCAGCCGGCGATATCCAGCATGGCGCGGGTGGGCAGAAAATCGAAACAGGCCTGCGCCATTGCGCTGCGCCCTTCGCGTTCCAGCCGCCCGGCGAACACACTATGCAGTTCATGCAGGTATCGCACGTCGGACGCGGCATATTCCCGCTGCGGCTCGCTCAGTTCCGAGGCGCCCCAGTCGCTCGATTGCTGCTGCTTGGAGATTTCCTTGCCCAGCAGCTCGCTGACCAGATTTTTCAGCCCATGCCGGTCAGTGTATGTGCGGGTCAGCTTGCTGGCGATCTTGGTGCAGAACACCGGGGCCGCCATCACCCCCAGATAATACTGGATCGCGGCCAGGTCGAAGCGCGCGAAATGATAGAGCTTCAGCCGTGCGGGATCGGCCAGCACCTCTTTCAGATTGGGTGCGGTGAAATTGCTTTCGGGCGAAAAGCGCACCAGATGCTCGTCCCCGTGCCCGTCACTGATCTGGACCAGACACAGCCGGTCACGCCGGGTGATCAGCCCCATCGTTTCCGTGTCAACCGCAACCGGCCCCGGCGCGAGCACGCCAGCGGGCAAATCTTCTTCGTGAAAATGAACTGCCATGGCTGCTCACTAGGACGATTGGGGAAAGAGGGAAAGGGGGCGCTGGCCTGCGCGATGCGTTCGCATTAGGCGAAGTGCATGAACGAGTCCGTTCCCCCCTCCTGGCGACCGGCCATGGAACCGGCGCTGACTACCCGCGAAGCGCGCGCGCTGGGCGGTTGGCTGCGGGCCGAAGAGGCTGCGGGCAAGCAGGTTTTCCCCCCGCGCGGGCAACGGCTGCGGGCGCTGGAACTGACCCCGCTTGACCAGGTCAAGGTCGTCATTCTCGGGCAGGACCCCTATCACGGCCCGGGTCAGGCGCATGGCCTGTGCTTTTCCGTGCCGGGCGGTGTGCGCCAGCCCCCCTCGCTGGTCAATATCTTCAAGGAATTGCGCAGCGATCTGGGGATCGCGCCGCCACCTCATGGCGATCTGGAACATTGGGCGCGGCAAGGGGTGCTGCTGCTCAACAATTCGCTGACGGTCGAGGCGGGGCAGGCCGGTTCGCATGCCGGGCGCGGCTGGGATGCGATCACTGATGCGGCCGTGGCGGCGGTGGCCGCGCGCACCGAACCTTGTGTCTTCATCCTGTGGGGCAGCCATGCCCAGGCCAAGGCCGCCCGCGTGGCCGGGCTTGGGGCGGGAACGCATCATCTCGTCCTGCGTTCTCCTCACCCCAGCCCGCTTTCCGCTCATCGCGGCTTCTTTGGCTCGAAGCCGTTCAGCCAGGCCAACCGTTTTCTGGAACGCAACGGGCGCGGGGCGATCGACTGGGCCTTGCCGGAGGCATAGGCTTCAGCCGAATCGGGTGACGTAACCTTTTGCGAATTCGTAATAATTCTTGTTCCAGCTGAATTCGCACACGCCCACGCCCGGCTTGCCGTCGAAGACAATGGTGGCGCAGCCGGTGTTGATGCAGGTCATCTCGTCATGCGAGGATTCGAGAATGCCGAACATGGTGTAATCGATGATCGACACCCGGCCATCCTCATCCGTGACCTTCACATGGAAGGTTTGCTGAAGCATGTTTTCATCATAGGTGAAGTCGTAATCGACCCGGTCGATGTGGCGCATCTGCCCGTCCTTGAACAGGAAACCGCGCAGCTCGGTCCGCCCGAAACTCTGCATCTCGAAGAAATGCATGGAGCTGTCACCAGTGGTGGCGTGAATCCACTTGTAATGCTGATTGAGTCCCCAGACGCGCGGGCCCCAGCTGTGATCGCGCACCAGGAACCCTTCGTGATGGATATCCAGCCCGTCGATTGAAACGTCACAGACCATGCGGCCATGCTGTTCGGTGCGGTTGTCGCCAAAATAAGGCGGGTTGCCCTTGGGGTGCGTGCTGAACGGATAGGGCGGATGAGTGGCGTCGAACCGGCCCTTGAACTTGATCCGTTCGCCGTTCCATTCCAGATCGACGCGTTTGAACGGTTCCACCACTTGCATGCGCACCGGACCGAGCTGGAAATCGTCGAAATTCAGGGTGTCGGGCAGCTGCCCCTCCACAGATTCAACCACCTGTTCGGGAAAATCGGGACCGAAGAAGCAGGCGACTGCGCGACCTTCCCCGGTGCCGAGCATGCTCGGATAAATGAAACCGGCGATCCGGTGTTCGGGGAACAGCAGAATATGCGCCAGCGATTCCCGCCCGTTTTCGGCCAGCTTGTGGCGATAGGCGTTTTCGGTCGGAAATTGAGTAAACGGATCGTTTGAACCGGCCATTGGCGCTCTCCACAGGGTTGCTCCGAATCACTTTCGGGACTTTTCGGATGCCTTGTAATGAAAAAGCCGCCCCGGTGGAGCAGCTTTTCCCTTGTTGTCCGGGCCTGCGGATCAGCGAGGCAGGTCGGAAACGCCCATCAGCGCTTGATCAACCGCACGGGCGCACTGGCGTCCTTCGCGAATCGCCCAGACCACCAGCGATTGTCCGCGCCGCATGTCGCCGCAGGAATAGACCATATCTTCGCTGGTCCTGTAATCGACGACATTGGCATCGACATTGCCGCGATCGGTCAGCGCCACGCCGGACTGGTCCAGCAGGCCTTTCTGGCGGGGGCCGAGGAAGCCCATGGCCAGCAGGATGAGATCGGCTTTCAGCGTGAATTCGCTGCCCGGAATTTCTTCCATCTTGCCGTCTTTCCATTCGACCCGGACGCATTCGAGGCCGGTCACCTCGTTTTCGCCTATGGCCCGCTTGGTCAAGACCGCCCAGTCGCGATCCACACCTTCGTCATGGCTGGTGGAGGTGCGCAGCTTGAGCGGCCAGTCGGGCCAGGTCAGTGCCTTGTTTTCCTTTTCAGGTGGCTTGGGCATGATTTCCAGCTGAGTGACGCTGGCCGCGCCCTGCCGGTTGGACGTGCCCACGCAGTCAGAACCGGTATCGCCGCCGCCGATCACCACCACATGCTTGCCAGCGGCGCTGAGCGTGCCATTGGGGGCCGCGGTTTTCTCGTCATCGCCTGCATTGCGCTTGTTCTGCTGCATCAGGAAATTCATGGCGTAATGCACGCCGGGAAGATGTGCGCCCGGAATCTGCAGCGGGCGCGGGTTTTCCGCCCCGCCCGACAGCACGACCGCATCGTAATTTTCCTTGAGCGACTTGAACGAGATGTCGACGCCGACTTCGGTTGAGGTGCGGAAGGTCACGCCTTCGGCCTCCATCTGCTTCACGCGCCGGTCAATCAGCTGCTTTTCCATCTTGAAGTCAGGAATGCCATAGCGCAGCAGGCCGCCGATCCGGTCGTTCTTCTCGAACAGCGTCACCGAATGGCCGGCCCGTGCCAGCTGCTGCGCACAGGCCATGCCGGCGGGGCCGGAACCGACCACCGCCACGCTCTTGCCGCTGCGCCGGGTCGGCACCTGCGGTTCGATCCAGCCTTCCTTCCAGCCGCGATCGACTATCGCGCATTCGATCGACTTGATCGTTACCGGCTGGTCGACGATGTTGAGCGTGCAGCTCGCCTCGCAGGGGGCGGGGCAGATGCGGCCCGTGAATTCGGGGAAATTGTTGGTCGAATGCAGGACCTCCAGCGCGTCGCGCCATTCCCCCTCATAGACCAGATGATTCCAGTCAGGGATGATGTTGTTCACCGGGCAGCCGTTATGGCAGTACGGAATACCGCAATTCATGCAGCGCGCGGCCTGCGTGGTCAGTTCCCCTTCGGGCAGGGGAATCACGAATTCCCTGTAATTCTTCAGACGTTCCTTGGGATCGGCATAGGTCCGATCGTGGCGTTCATATTCGAGGAAGCCGGTTTCCTTGCCCATGTTCTGTACCTGATCCTTATTCCGCAGCCACGCTGGCGGCTTCGTTGCGCTCCGCTTCGAGCTGCTTGAGCGCACGCCGGTAATCGCGCGGCATCACTTTCACGAATTTGCCCAGTGCGTTGTCCCAGTCGTCCAGCAGTTCGGCGGCCCGGGCAGAGCCGGTGTGCAGCTTGTGGCGTTCAACCAGAATCTTCAGCCGTTCGGCATCGTGATAAAGCGGGTCGCCCATGCCGTAATCATTGACGCTGCTCGGCCGCTGATGCGGGCGACCGGTGCCTTCTTCGTCGTGCGGGGCGGGGGCGATCCGTTCCAGATCGACCTGGGCCAGATTGCACAGCTGTTCGAAGCTGCCGTCCTCGTCATAGACATAGGCGATGCCGCCCGACATGCCCGCGGCAAAATTGCGTCCGGTCTTGCCCAGCACACAGACGACGCCGCCGGTCATATATTCGCAGCCATGATCGCCCGTGCCTTCGACCACCGCGATGGCGCCCGAATTGCGCACGGCAAACCGTTCGCCGGCGACGCCGTTGAAATAGGCTTCGCCCGCGATGGCGCCGTAAAGCACCGTATTGCCCACGATGATATTCTCGGTCGGGTCGCGCTGCACGCCCTCCGGCTGGCGAACGATCACTCGCCCGCCCGAAAGCCCCTTGCCGACATAGTCATTGGCGTCGCCCACCAGATCGAGCGTTACCCCATGCGCCAGCCAGGCAGCGAAGCTCTGCCCCGCCACGCCGGTGAAATTGACGCGCAGCTGTTCGGGCTTCAACCCCGCGTGGCCATGCTTTTCGGCGATCCGCCCTGACAGCATCGCGCCCACCGTACGATTGACGTTGCGAATAGTGCGATCAAGCACCATCGCTTCGCCGTTTTCGATAGCCGGGCGGGAGGCTTCGATCAGTTCATTGTCCAGCGCACCGGCCAGCCCGTGATCCTGCACCCCTGTGTTCAGGAGCGGCTTGCCTTCGGCCAGGTCGACCTTGTGCAGCAGGCGGGAGAGGTCCACGCCTTGCGCCTTCCAGTGGCTGATTGCCTGTTTCATCTCCAGCCGGTCCACCCGGCCGACCATTTCGCTGACCGTGCGGAAGCCCATTTCGGCCATGATCGCGCGCAGTTCTTCGGCAACGAAGAAGAAATAGTTGATGACGTGTTCCGGCGCGCCCGTGAACCGCTTGCGCAGCACGGGATCCTGAGTGGCCACGCCCACCGGGCAGGTGTTGAGATGGCACTTGCGCATCATGATGCAGCCTGCCGCGATCAGCGGTGCGGTGGCGAAGCCGAATTCGTCCGCGCCCAGCAGCGCGCCGATGGCGACGTCCCGGCCCGTGCGCAATCCGCCGTCGACCTGCACGACGATCCGGCTGCGCAGATCATTCAGCAGCAGGGTCTGCTGCGTTTCGGCCAGGCCGATTTCCCAAGGCGAACCGGCATGCGTGAGGCTGGTCAGCGGGGATGCGCCGGTCCCGCCTTCATAGCCCGAGATGGTGACATGATCGGCCCGCGCCTTGGAGACGCCGGCGGCGACCGTGCCCACGCCCACTTCGGAGACGAGCTTCACCGAAATACGGGCTTCGGGCTGCACATTCTTCAGATCGTGAATCAGCTGGGCCAGATCCTCGATCGAATAGATGTCGTGGTGCGGCGGGGGCGAAATCAGGCCCACCCCCGGCGTTGAATGGCGGGTCTTGCCGATGATCTTGTCGACCTTGTGGCCGGGCAGCTGTCCGCCTTCGCCGGGTTTCGCACCCTGCGCCATCTTGATCTGGATATCGTCGGAATTTACCAGATATTCCGTGGTCACGCCAAAGCGGCCGCTGGCCACCTGCTTGATCCGCGAACGCATGGAATCGCCATTGTCCAGTGGCGTGAAGCGAGCCGGGTCTTCCCCGCCTTCGCCGGTGTTGGAGCGGCCGCCGATCCGGTTCATGGCCAGCGCCAGCGTGGTATGCGCTTCCCAGCTGATCGAGCCGTAACTCATCGCGCCGGTGGCGAAACGCTTCACGATTTCGCTCGAAGGTTCGACCTCCGCAATGTCCAGTGGCTTGTCCGCCTTCTTCAGTTCCATCAGCCCGCGGATCGTGAGCAGCCGTTCGGACTGTTCGTTGATGGATTGGGCGAATTCTTCGTAATTGCGGTGATTGTTGCCGCGCACCGCATGCTGGAGCTGCGCGATATTCGCGGCCGTCCAGGCGTGATCTTCGCCGCGGATGCGGTACTGGTACATCCCGCCGACATCCAGCATCCCGCGATAGATGGGATTGTCGCCATAAGCGGCGGCGTGGCGACGCACCGTTTCTTCGGCCACTTCGGCCAGCCCGACGCCCTCGATCGTGGTCGCAGTGCCGGTGAAATAGCTTTCCAGGAATTCGCTGTTGAGGCCGACGGCGTCGAAAATCTGGGCGCCGCAATAGGACTGGTAGGTGGAAATGCCCATCTTGGACATGACCTTGAGAATGCCCTTGCCCACCGCCTTGATGTAGTTCTTCTGAACCTCTTCACGGGTCAGCGGGAGTTCCTTCTCGACGCGGATCTGTTCCAGCGTTTCGAAGGCGACATAGGGGTTGATCGCTTCCGCGCCATAGCCGGCCAGCGCACAGAAATGCTGCACTTCGCGCGCTTCGCCGGTTTCGACGACCAGCCCGGTCTGCATGCGCAGCCCCTGGCGCACCAGGTGATGATGCACCGCTGCCGTCGCCAGCAGCGCGGGCATGGGGATCCGGTCCGGCCCCTGGGCGCGGTCGGAAAGGATCAGGATATTCTTGTCGGCCAGCACGGCTTCGGTCGCCGCGTGGCACAGTTCCTTGATCGCACCGGCCAGCCCGGCAGCGCCGCTGGCTGCGTCCCAGGTCATGTCCAGCGTGCCGGTACGGAATGCCTTGTCCAGCGCCTTTTCGACGCGGCGGATCTTGGCCACATTTTCGTCCGTCAGGATCGGCTGCGCGACTTCCAGCCGCTTGTGCGAACCGGCATCGTGTCCGAACAGGTTGGGGCGCGGGCCGATCATTGACAGCAGGCTCATCACCAGTTCTTCGCGGATCGGGTCGATCGGCGGATTGGTGACCTGCGCGAAATTCTGCTTGAAATAGTCGTAAAGCAGCCGGGGGCGGGCGGAAAGGACCGCAATCGGCGTATCCGTGCCCATCGATCCGATCGGGTCGTCACCGCTTTGCGCCATCGGTTCGAGGAACTTGGAAACGTCTTCCTGCGTATAACCGAAGGCCTGCTGGCGATCGAGCAGGGTGGTGGTTTCCTCCGGAATGTCGCCTTCCTGCAGTTCGACCGTGTCGAGATCTTCCAGCTTGTATTGCGATTGATCGAGCCAGTCCGCGTAAGGCTCCGCCTTGCTCAGTTCCGACTTCAGTTCCTCATCCTCGATGATGCGGCCCTGCTGGAGGTCGATCAGCAGCATCTTGCCCGGCTGCAGGCGCCATTTGCGGATGATGTCTTCTTCCGCAAACGGCAGGACGCCGCTTTCGGAGGCGAGGCAGACCAGATCGTCCTTAGTCACGCAGTAGCGCGCGGGGCGCAGCCCGTTGCGGTCCAGCGTGGCGCCGATCTGGCGGCCATCGGTAAAAGCCACGGCGGCGGGGCCATCCCAGGGTTCCATCAGCGCGGCGTGATGTTCGTAGAAAGCGCGCCGGTCCGGATCCATCAGCGGATTCTTGGCCCAGGCTTCCGGGATCAGCATCATCATCGCGTGAGTGAGGCTGTATCCGCCCGCCAGCAGCAGTTCGAAGGCGTTATCGAGGCAGGCCGTGTCAGACTGCCCATGCGGGATCAGCGGCCACATCTTGTCCAGATCCGGCCCGAGCAGGTCGGATTCCAGTGTCCGCCGCCGGGCATTCATCCAGTTCACATTGCCGCGAACCGTGTTGATTTCGCCGTTATGCGCCATGAAGCGGTAAGGGTGCGCGAGCCGCCAGCTGGGGAAGGTGTTGGTGGAAAAGCGCTGATGCACGAGGCCCAGCGCGGTCTGGCAATCGGGATTGCGCAGATCGTCGTAGAAACTGTCCACCTGATTGGCGAGCAGCAGCCCCTTGTACACGATCGTGCGGCTGGAGAAGCTGGGCATGTAGAGTTCCGCCAGGCCCGGCATGTTCAGTTCCACCGCCTGTTCATCGAGCGGATTTTGCGTCTGCTTGCGGATGGCCAGCAGCTTGCGCTCGAACGCGTCCTGATCTGCGCAATTTTCCCCGCGCGCGACGAAGCACTGACGGATTACCGGCATGGATTCGATCACCGCCTTGCCAAGGCCGTCAAGCGATACCGCCACGTCGCGCCAGCCGATCAGCTTCTGGCCTTCCTTGCGGATGACCTTTTCAAACAGGTTGACGGCAATCTCGCGGGCGTCCGCGTCGCGCGGGAGGAAGCACATCGCCACGGCATAATCACCCGGCCGGGGCAGGGAATGCCCCGCGCCACCGGCCCAGTTGCGAAACAGCAGATCGGGAAGCTGGAGCAGGATGCCGGCGCCGTCACCCATCAGCGGGTCCGCGCCCACCGCGCCGCGATGGTCGATATTGGCGAGAATCTGCAGCGCCTGTTTCACGATCGAATGGCTTTTTTCGCCTTTGATATGAGCGACAAAGCCCACACCGCATGCGTCATGCTCATTGCGCGGATCGTAAAAGCCCTGGGGCGCTGGGTAACCCATCAATATTCCTATCCTGTCAAAGGTCCGGCATTCTGCACCCCATGCAGGCAGCCGAACGGTTTGCGCGAATCGTCAACCACCAGGTACGGCGAAAGAGCGCGAAACTTCCCCATGGCGACAGGAGGCGCATTTTGCAACCGCGAAGGGAACGGAAACTGCCGGATGGAGGCTGGGATTCAGCTCCCTGGCGGTGGTTGCGGCCTGGCGGGCGGCGTCAGGCCGCGCCGCTCATTTTCTGAAGCGTGGCCAGTGCAGCGCGCAGCGCGCGTTCGGTTTCGGCAGGATCGGTATGGCGCGCGGCCATGCGCTGCGCCGGCGCGGCGCTGGCAGTTCCGGTAACGACCGGATCAGTGCCGGTTTGCGCGGTGTGGGACCGGCGCGGCACGCCGGTGCTGATCGGGTCGCTGGCGTTGATACTGGCCGCGCTGCATGCGGTGTTCGTAGTCAGCGGGGAGAGCAGTCTGGGCGGCCAGATCGCGCGGCTGGGCCTGATCCGCTGCATCTTCGAATTTACGGCGGGCACGGTGCTGTGCGCCCTGTGGCAACGCTGGCGCGATCTGCCAGCGGCGCCTTCGCGCTGCCGGCTTGCGGTGCTGGCCGTGCTGGCTGCGGGGATGCTGGCCCGGCCCGGTGAAAGCGCCTTCGTCCCCGCGCTGTTCTCGGCGCTGCTGCTGGCTCTGGCGCTGGATCGCGGGCCGGTCGATCGCGCGCTGTCCCGCCCGCTGCCGCACTGGCTGGGCGAAGTCAGCTATTCAACCTATCTGGTGCATTTCTTCCTGCTCGTGCTGTTCAAGATCGCCTTCGTCGATGCCAGCCTGCGGATGGGCTGGGCGCAGCTGGCCGGCTATCTCCTGCTGGTGCTGGCTGCGTCAGCCGCGCTTTATCACGGCGTCGAAAAGCCTGCTCAGCGCTGGATCAACCGGCACATGCCCGAGAGGCTGCACCGTCCCGGTCAGGCGACTGCCCGCAGCTGACGGCGGGCGTGGCGGCGCATCCAGTCCTCAAGCACCGGCGCGATTGACGTGCGCCACTTGCTGCCGTTGAAAATGCCGTAATGGCCGACCGTTTTGGCGAGATGATATTGCTTCATCTCGTCCGGCAGGCCGGTTGCCAGGGTCAGCGCCGCCCTGGTCTGGCCGATGCCGGAAATATCGTCCCGTTCGCCTTCAACCGCGAGAATGGCGGTGTCAGTGATCGCGCCCAGATCCACCTTCTTGCCGCGATGCATGAAGGTGCCTTTGGGCAGCGAATGCTTCTGGAACACCAGTTCGACCGTCTGGAGATAGAATTCCGCCGTCATGTCGCAGACCGAGAGATATTCGTCGTAGAATTCCTTGGTCGCATCAGCGCTTTCATCATCGCCCACCACCAGATGCTTGAACATCTCGTAATGGCTCATGATGTGATTGCCGAGATTCATCGACATGAAGCTGGCGAGCTGCATGAAGCCGGGGTAAACCTTCCGTCCGGCGCCCGGATAATGCATCGGCACGGTGGCGATGACGTTGCCCTTGAACCAGCTGAGCGGGCGCTGCATGGCCAGTTCATTGACCGTGGTCGGCGCCTTGCGCGTGTCAATCGGCCCACCCATCATGGTCAGCGTGGCAGGGCGGCAAGGGTGTTTTTCCGCAGCCATCACCGCCGTGGCGGCAAGGGCGGGAACCGAAGGCTGGCACACCGCAGTCATATGCGCGCCCGGCCCGATAAAGGCGAGGAACTCGATCAAATAATCGATATAGTCGTCAAGATCGAACTGGCCTTCTTTCAGGGGCACCATCTTGGCGTCGGCCCAGTCCGTCACATAGACTTCGGCATGTTCCAGCATGCGTTCAACCGTGCCGCGCAGCAGGGTCGCGTAATGGCCGCTCATCGGGGCCACGACCAGCAGCCGGGGGGCATTGGCGGGCAGGCCTTCATGCGTGAAATGCCGCAGCGAACCGAACGGTTTGGTCAGCGCGACCGTTTCGTGCACCCGATGTTCGACGCCGTCGACCGTAACATGATCGATTCCGAACTCCGGCTTGCGGCGCGGGGCGGTGGCATGCGCGAAAACGTCGAGCGCGGAGGCCAGAACCGGGCCAAGGCCGAGATAGCCGATCGCCAGACGCGGGTTCGAAAGTATCTCTGCGCCTACCGTGGCCCAGGCGCTGGCACCGCGAAGAACGGCGCGCTGCATTTCGAAGACATTGTAAAGCAAGATAAATCCCCAAATCAAACAGGATAGGGCAAGCCACCCGGACTGCACACGTTGCACCGAACCGGGCGTTGTTGCAATGCAACAGCAACTGGAGCTGTGAAGATTTCGGGACAATCGGTTCATTTCAAATTCGGTCTGGCGTTGCGTCACGGCGCGTCACGGCCTAAGTGGCCCGCGCCAGATGGACACCCCTGCACCCCAGAACGGCAGCCGCCGCCGCGTGTTTGCGCGATCCCGCCGCGAACCCGTGGCGGGCGAAGCGCCCGCCTCGCGCGACATGCGCCCGCTGGCGATGATCGCGCGCGCCGCACTGGCCTATCCCGGGACGGTGGCGATGGCGCTGCTCGCGCTCACGGTTACGGCCACAGCCACGCTGGCCATCCCGTCAGGGTTCAAGCTGATCATTGACCGGGGTTTTGCCGCAGGTGGCGATCCGCACGATATCGGGCGCTGGTTCCAGTATCTGCTGCTGATCGTGGGCGTACTGGCGATCGGCACGGCCTTCCGCTTCTATTTCGTATCCTGGCTGGGCGAACGCGTCGTGGCTGATATCCGCAGGCAGGTGCAACAGAACCTGCTGCGGCTCTCACCCGGCTTTTTCGAAGAAAACAGCCCCGGCGAGATCGCCTCGCGCATGACGGCAGACACCACCATCATCGAACAGGTGGTGGGCAGCACGATTTCCATTGCCCTGCGCAACCTCATCCTCGCCATCGGCGGCACGGCTTATCTCTTCGCGCTGGCGCCGCGGCTGGCACTGGGCCTGATCATCGGCATTCCGCTGGTGGTCCTGCCGCTGTCACTGTTCGGTCGCCGCCTGCGCCGGGCCTCGCGCAGCAGCCAGGACCGCATTGCTGATGTCGGCGCGATGATTGCCGAAGTGCTCGGCGCGATGAAGATCGTGCAGGGCTTCAATCAGGAACGGCGCGAGGAAGAACGCTTTGCCGCTGCTGTGGAGCGCAGCTTCAACACTGCCCGGCGGCGCATCCTGATCCGCGCGCTGATGACCGCGATTGTCATCGCCGTGGTGTTCGGCACCATCACCCTTCTCATCTGGCGCGGCGCGCTGGGCGTGGCCAGTGGCGAGATCAGCGGCGGCACCATTGCCGCATTCATCATCACCTCGGCGCTGGTCGCGGGCGCATTCGGCGCGCTTACCGAAACCTATGGCGATTTGCTGCGCGGGGCGGGCGCGGCCAGCCGTCTCAGCGAATTGCTGACCGCCCGTCCCGATATTGCGGCACCCGCCCGCCCGCAGACCCTTCCCGAACCGCCGCGCGGCGCGCTGTCGTTCCAGAATGTCACTTTCCGTTATCCGACCCGGCTTGAAACGGCCGCGCTGGACGATTTCACGCTGGTGGTCGAGCCGGGCGAGACGGTGGCCATTGTCGGCCCTTCGGGTGCGGGCAAATCCACCATTTTCCAGCTCGCGGAACGATTCTACGATCCGCAGGCGGGGGCGATCCGCCTTGATGGCGTCCCGCTCACCAGCGCGGACCCGGCCGCGATTCGCCAGCGCATCGCCTTCGTTCCGCAGGAAGGCACCCTGTTTGCCGCCAGCGCCCGCGACAATCTGCGTTATGGCAAGTGGGACGCGGCGGATGACGAGATCTGGCAGGCTGCCGAAGCGGCCAATGCCGCCTCGTTCCTGCGCGCCCTGCCTGAAGGGCTGGACACCTTCCTTGGCGAAAGCGGCGCCCGCCTGTCCGGCGGGCAGCGCCAGCGGGTGGCGATCGCCCGCGCCCTGTTGCGCGACGCGCCGATCCTGCTGCTGGACGAAGCGACCAGCGCGCTGGACGCGGAGAGCGAACAACTTGTGCAGCAGGCGCTTGACCGGCTGATGGAACATCTCACCACGCTCGTCATCGCGCATCGCCTGGCCACCGTGCGCGCCGCCGACCGGATTGTGGTGATGGAGGCAGGGCGGATCGTCGAACAGGGCACGCATGCCTCGCTCAGCGCGGCAGACGGGCTTTATGCGCGTCTCGCCCGGCTGCAGTTCGATCAGGCCGATTGAAGCCGCGGTGTCGGTCTTTGCACCAGGCCCGCGCTCACCGTCCGTTCAGATTGTCTCGCCAAGGAGTGCAACCATGACCAGACCCATGCTGACTCTCTTCGCCGCGCTGGTGTCGCTTGCCCCGGCGATTTCCGTGCACGCGCAGGAGGCGGCGCCCGAAACGACAGAAGCGGCCCCGCCCCCGCAGATGCATTTCGGCGACTGGGGGATCGATACCGCAGGGCTCGACCCGGCAATCCGGCCCGGCGATGATTTCTTCGCTTATGTCAATCGCCGCTGGATCGCGGAAAATCCGATTCCCGCCGAACATGGGCGCTATGGTGCCTTCACCATGCTCAATGAAAAGTCGCAGGCCGACGTGCGCGCACTGGTCGATGAACTGTTGGCTCAACGCCATGCGCCGGGATCGCTGGAACAGCGGATTGTCGATTCCTACCGAGCCTATCTCGATCAGCGCGCGATTGATGCTGCGGGCCTTGCCCCGGCGTGGCCCTATCTGAGTGCGATCTATCAGGCGAAGTCGCTGGAAGAACTGGCCGTGCTGTTTGGAAAGCCAGGCTATCCATCGCCCATCGGGGCCTGGGTGATGGTCGACCAGAAGCAACCCGATCGCTACACCGTCGGGCTTGGCGCGGGCGCGATGGGCCTGCCTGATCGTGACTATTATCTGAAGACCGATGACAAATCGCGCGAGATCCAGTCGAAATACCGGGCCTATATGGCCTTTCTGCTGGGCAAGGCCGGTTATGCCGACCCGGATGGGGTGGCGCGCACGGTCTATGTATTTGAAGACAGTTTCGCGCGGCTGGCGTGGGACCGGGCGGTCGCGCGCAATCGCGACCTGACCTATAACGAGCTGACTCACGCTGAAGTGTCGCAGCTGGCCGGGGTCGTGCCGCTCGACACCATGCTGGCGGTTTCGGGGCTGGGCGAGGTTAACCGGTTCGTCGTGCCCCAGATCCCGCCAAGCGCGGAAAAGGCGAAAGAGCTGGGCCTTTCGGCCGAGGATCTGGCCAAGATCGGCGGTGGCTTCCCGGCGATGATGAAGCTGCTCGAAGAAACGCCGCTGGCAACCATCCAGGCATGGATGGCGGTGCGGTTCCTGTCCGGCAATTCCGACGTGTTGCCACGCGAGATTGACGATGCCGCCTTCGATTTCTTCGGACGCACGCTGCGCGGCACGCAGGAACAGCGACCACGCTGGAAACGGGCGATAGACAATGTCGAAGGGCAATTGGGCGAAGCGCTGGGCCAGTCTTATGTCACACGCTATTTTCCGCCGGAAAACAAGGCCGCCATGGATGCGCTGGTCAGCAATCTGCGCAAGGCGATGGCGCAAAGCCTCGCTGAAAATGCTTGGATGAGCGACGCGACCAAGGCGGAAGCCGAAGGCAAGCTGGCGCTGTTCACCACCAAGATCGGCTATCCTGACAAGTTCAAGACCTATGACGGGCTTCAGATCGCGCCGGACAAGCCGCTGGAAAATGGCGTGGCCGCAGGGGCATGGGGCTGGCGGGACGATCTGGCGAAGCTGGGCGGGCCGGTCGACCGCAGCGAATGGTTCATGCTGCCCCAGACGGTCAACGCCTATTACAACCCGACCACGAACGAGATCGTCTTCCCGGCGGGTATCCTGCAGCCGCCCTTCTTCAACGCGCAGGCGGATATGGCGGTCAATTACGGGGCGATCGGCGCGGTGATCGGGCACGAGATCGGCCACGGGTTTGACGATCAGGGGGCCAAGTCGGACGGCACCGGCATACTGCGCGACTGGTGGAGCGAGGCTGACGGCAAGGCCTTTGCCGCGCTGGGTGCCAAACTTGCCGCGCAATATGACCGGATGTGTCCGCTCGACGATGGCAAGACCTGCGTCAACGGGCGGCTGACGCTGGGCGAAAATATCGGCGATCTGGCCGGGCTCAGCCTTGCCCTGCGAGCTTATCGCATGGCGCTGGGCGGGAAAGAGGCACCGGTGATTGACGGTTTCACGGGCGAACAGCGCTTTTTCCTGGCCTGGGCGCAGGTCTGGCGGGCGGCCAATCGCGAGGACAATCTGCGCCAGCGGCTGGTGACCGATCCCCATTCGCCCGAGCAGTTTCGCGTCAACGGCGTGGTCCGCAACATGGACGCCTGGTATGATGCCTTTGGCGTCAAGCCGGGCGACGCGCTGTATCTTCCGCCCGAAGAACGGGTGCGCATCTGGTGATAAGCGGGCGGGGGGCCTGGCGGATTCTTGACATCCGCGCGGCGCCCGCCTTCACCCTGCGCCAGTTGTTATGGACCAGACCCTCACCGCCATTCTGCTCGGCATTGTCGAAGGACTGACCGAGTTTATCCCGGTCTCTTCGACCGGGCATCTCATCCTCGCGACGGAACTGTTCGGCTATGACGCCCATCAATGGGCGCTTTTCAATGTCGTGATTCAGCTTGGCGCGATTCTGGCGGTGGTGGTGCAGTACTGGCCAACATTCTGGGAGGCGGGCCTGGGCATATTGCGGGCGGAAAAACGCTCGCTCGCCTTTCTGCGCAATATCCTGGTCGCCTTCCTTCCCTCGGCGGTGCTCGGCCTTGCCCTCAAGGACCAGATCGACATCATGCTGGGCAGCCCCTCGATTGTCGGCTGGGCGCTGATCGCGGGCGGGATCGCGATTCTGGCGATCGAGAAAGTCGCCCGCCCGGGCGCGGATGTTGGGGTGGGCGAACTCCCGCTGAAGCAGGCCGTCGGGGTCGGCTTTGCCCAGTGTCTGGCGATGGTGCCCGGCGTCAGCCGTTCCGGCGCGACGATCATGGGCGCGCTGGCGATGGGGGTGGGGCGCAAGACGGCCGCGGAATTTTCATTCTTTCTCGCCGTGCCGACGATGATCGGGGCATCGACGCTGGAACTGGCGGATAACTGGGATGCCATGGCCAGCGGGTCGGGCGGGGTTGGTTGGGGCGAGATCGCGGTGGGCTTCATCGTCTCCTTCATCGTCGCGCTGGTCGTGATCCGCGCCTTCGTCGCCTATGTCAGCCGCCACGGCTTCGCACCCTTCGCCTGGTATCGCATCGCGATCGGGGCGCTGGCGATCGGCTGGCTGGCCGCGCGCTGACGCTGGCCTATCGGGATCCTGACGTCTTGGGCGCCGCTGCCGGCTGGTCCGGCGCAGCCTTGTCAAGCAGGCCTGCGGGGGGGCGATGCTGCTCGATCATTTCGGCGGCTTCGTCCAGGGCGCGCGCTTCGCCAAGGGTGACGCCGCCCGGCCCGGGATCGCTGTCGCTCTGCTGACAGGCGGTCAGCGCAAGCATTGCGATCAGCCAAAGGCCGGACGGGGTCTTCATGGCTGGATTACTCTGTCGTGGGTGCGGAAGCGGCAGCGGCTGCATCAGCCGCCGCGGCTTCGGCTGCCTTGGCAGCGGCGGCCACCGGGTCTTCCCCGTCAGCACTCGCTTCTTCGCCTTCGCTCGCATCGTCAGCCGATTCGGAGGTGCCTTCGTCATCTGCAACCGGCGCCTGGACATCCGCGCTCATGGCTTCATCCGCCGGAATTTCGACCGTATCGGCCTCAGCCTTTTCCGAAGCGCTGTCCGAGCTGCCGCAGGCGGAAAGCGCCAGCAGCGCGGACGACAGCATGGCGGCGGCGATGATCTTTTTCATGAGGGTTCCTTTCGTGATCGCGAAACGGGTGCCGGAGCCAGAGCCCGGCAGGCCGCGACTTGTAGCAGAGCTGCGTCATGAGGCAAACGCGCCGTCTTGCCGCTGGCGAATGGCGCAAGCGAATTGACGCTGGCGGCTGAGACGGGCAGAGGCGCACACAAATTGCATTGCAGACTGACGAACGGACCGGCCCAAGCCATGACCCAAACTGACAGGGAGCGCGAAACCCGCGCCGCACAGAGCGCACCGCTCTTTGCGGGGGTGCCCGATCATGTCGGTGTGTCCTTCGAATTCTTCCCGCCCAAGAGCGAGAAGATGGAAGCGCAGCTGTGGGAGGCGATCACCGAACTGGCGCCGCTCGGCCCGCGCTTCGTTTCCGTCACATACGGCGCCGGGGGCACCACGCGCGAACGCACACATGCCACGGTCGCCCGGATCGCGCGTGAAACGGCCATTCCCGCCGCCGCTCATCTGACCTGCGTTGAAGCCTCGCGCGCGCAAGTGGACGAAGTCGCCCGCGCATATTGGGAGGCGGGCGTGCGCCACATCGTCGCCCTGCGCGGCGACGCGCCTGCCGGCCCCGGCACACCGTTTATCCCGCATCCCCATGGCTACGCCAATGCGGCCGAACTGGTGGCCGGGCTGAAAGCCATCGCCCCGTTCGAGATTTCGGTGGCTGCCTATCCCGAATGCCACCCGGATTCGCCGGGCCGGGCCGAGGATCTCGACAATCTGAAGCGCAAGCTTGATGCGGGTGCGACCCGTGCGATCACTCAGTTCTTTTTTGAACCGGACACGTTTTTCCGGTTCCGCGACGATGCCGCCGCTGCCGGGATCGGCGCGGAAATCGTGCCGGGCATCATGCCGATCACCAGCTTTGCCGCCGTTCAGCGGATGAGCGGGCTGTGCGGCACGGCAATCCCCGGCTGGCTGGCGGACCAGTTCACCGGGCTGGACGATCACCCGCAGGCGCGCCAGCTCGTGTCCGCCACGCTGGCGGCAGAACTTGCCCGCCGCCTCTGCGCCGGTGGGGTCGACAATCTTCATTTCTACACGCTCAACCGGGCGGAGCTGACCTATGCCATCTGCCATCTGCTGGGCGTTCGCCCGAAGGAGGCATGATGAGCGCAGAAGGTGATTTTCGCGCCGCTGCGGCGGAACGTATCCTGGTCTTTGACGGGGGCTATGGCACCTCGATCCAGAACTATGCGCTGCAAGAGGGCGATTACCGGGGCGATCTGGACCTGCCGCGCGACCAGAAGGGCAATAATGACCTGCTGTGCCTGACCAGGCCAGACGTGATCAGCGCGATTCACGCCGCCTATCTCGATGCCGGGGCGGACATGATCGAAACCAACACTTTCAGTTCCACCCGCATTGCGCTGGCCGATTATGGCTGTGAACATCTGGTGCGCGACATCAATCTTGCCGCCGCGAAACTGGCGCGCGACGCATGCGCTGCGGCGCAGGCGCGCGATGGTCGCCGCCGCTTCGTGGCGGGCTCCATCGGGCCGACCAACAAAACGCTTTCGCTGTCGCCCGATGTCAACGATCCGGGCTTCCGCGAAGTGGATTTCGACACGCTGAAAGCCACCTATCGCGAACAATGCGATGCGCTGATCGAAGGCGGGGTGGATTTCCTGCTGGTCGAAACCTGTTTCGACACGCTCAACGCCAAGGCAGCGGGCATGGCCGCGCGCGAAGCGGAAGCTGCCGCCGGGCGCGCAGTGCCGCTGATGCTGAGCTTCACGATCACGGACATGAGCGGGCGCAACCTGTCCGGCCATACGATCCTGGCCTTCTGGTATACGCTGCGCCATCTCAAGCCGCTGACCATCGGTGCCAATTGCGCCTTCGGGGCAGACAAGCTGCGACCCTATCTGGCGGAACTGGCCAAGGATACGGACGCGCTGATCCTTGCCTATCCCAATGCCGGCCTGCCCAACGAACTGGGCCAGTATGACGAACTGCCGGAAAGGACCGCCGCGTTGATCCGCGAGTGGGTGGATGACGGGCTGGTCAACATGGTCGGCGGCTGCTGCGGCACGACGCCCGCGCATATCGCGGCCGTTGCCAGGGCGGTTGCGGACCTGCCGCCGCGCCGCATTCCGCAGCTTGGCGTGAAAACGCGGCTGGCGGGGCTTGAACCCTATACGATTGCAGCCTGATGAGCGTTGCCGGAACCGCCCTGTTCGTCAATATTGGCGAGCGCACCAACGTCACTGGATCGGCGGCGTTCAAGAAGCTGATCCTGGCGGGCGATTATGCCGCCGCCGTGGAAGTCGCGCGCCAGCAGGTGGAAAACGGCGCGCAGATCATCGACGTCAACATGGACGAAGGCCTGCTTGACGCGCATCTGGCGATGACGACGTTCCTCAAACTGATCATGGCCGAACCGGATATTGCGCGCGTTCCGGTGATGATTGACAGTTCCAAATGGGACGTGATCGAAGCGGGCCTGAAATGTGTTTCGGGCAAGCCCATCGTCAATTCGATCAGCATGAAGGAGGGCGAAGAGCCCTTTCTTGAACAGGCCCGCAAATGCATGGCCTATGGCGCGGCCGTGGTGGTCATGGCCTTTGATGAAACGGGGCAGGCAGACACGAAGCAGCGCAAGGTCGAAATCTGCGAACGCGCTTACAAGTTGCTGACCGGCATCGGTTTTCCGCCCGAAGACATTATTTTCGATCCCAATATCTTCGCCGTGGCGACAGGGATCGAGGAACATGATCGTTATGCCCTCGATTTCATCGAGGCGGTGCGCGAGATCAAGGCGCGATGCCCGCATGTTCATTGTTCGGGCGGGCTTTCCAATCTCTCCTTCAGCTTCCGCGGTAACGAGATCGTGCGCCGCGCGATGCATTCCGTGTTCCTCTATCACGCGATACCTGCCGGGCTCGACATGGCGATCGTCAATGCCGGACAGCTTGACGTTTACGACCAGATCGAACCGGCACTGCGCGAAGCCTGCGAAGATGTGATCCTGATGCGCCGCCCCGGCGTGGGCGCGGATGGCAAATCCTCCACCGAACGGCTGATTGACCTGGCGGAAAGCTACAAGGGGCAGGACAAGGCCGCTGAAAAGGCGGCAGAGGAATGGCGCGGCTGGGAACCGGTCCGGCGGCTGGAACATGCGCTGGTCAAGGGGATCGATGCGCATATCGTCGCGGATACGGAAGAAATGCGGCTGGCCGTGGCGGCTGCGGGCGGGCGCCCGATCGAGGTGATCGAAGGTCCGCTGATGCAGGGCATGAACACGGTGGGCGACCTGTTCGGGTCCGGCAAGATGTTCCTGCCGCAGGTGGTGAAGAGCGCGCGTGTGATGAAGAAGGCGGTAGCGCATCTCATCCCCTTCATCGAAGCCGAAAAGGAAGCGGGGCAAAGCGCCAAGGGCAAGATCGTGATGGCGACCGTGAAGGGCGACGTGCACGATATTGGCAAGAATATCGTGGGCGTTGTCCTGCAGTGCAACGGGTATGAGGTGATTGACCTTGGCGTGATGGTGGCCTGGTCGACCATCCTTGAAACCGCGCAAGCCCAAGGCGCGGACATCATCGGCCTGTCGGGCCTCATCACCCCCTCGCTGGACGAGATGGTGACGGTGGCACAGGAAATGCAGCGCGCCGGGATGGACCTGCCGTTGCTGATCGGCGGGGCGACGACCAGCAAGGTGCATACCGCGCTCAGGATCGATCCCGCCTATGACGGGCCGGTGATTCACGTACTCGACGCCAGCCGTGCGGTGGGGGTCGCCAGCCAGCTGCTGTCCGACACGCAGGCAACCGGCTTTGTCGCATCGACCGCGCAGGAATATGCGACAATCCGCGAGACGCGCGAAGGCAAGGGACAGTCCGCCCTGCTTTCGCTGGAAGCAGCGCGGGCCAATGCATTCCCCGCGGACATGGCGCTGAAAGCGCCGCCGCCCGCTCATCCGGGGGTGCACAGCTTCGCCGAATGGGATCTGGCCGATCTTGCGCAATGTTTCGACTGGACGCCCTTCTTCCGCGCGTGGGAGCTGGCGGGGACTTTCCCGGCCGTTCTGGACGATGCAGTGGTGGGGGAAAGCGCGCGATCGCTCTATGCCGATGCGCAGGCGATGCTGGAACGGATCATCGCGGAAAAATGGCTGACTGCGCGCGGCGTCTGCGCCTTCTGGCCGTGCCACCGCGATGGTGACGATGTGCGGCTGGACGATGGCACGCTGCTGCCTTTCCTGCGCCAGCAGGTGAAGAAGTCCCGCGATCGCGCCAATTTCTGCCTGGCCGATTTCATTGACCCGGCAGGAGACTGGATCGGTGGTTTCGCCGTGGGCATTCACGGGATCGAACCGCATCTCGCCCGGTTCAAGGAAAACCACGACGATTATAACGACATCCTGCTCAAAGCGCTGGCAGACCGCTTCGCCGAAGCCTTCGCAGAACGCCTGCACAGCCATGTGCGCACCACGCTGTGGGGCTATGCGCCGGATGAGCAATTCACCAATGAGGCCCTGATCCGCGAGGAATATCGCGGCATCCGGCCCGCGCCCGGCTATCCCGCCTGCCCCGATCACAGTCTGAAACCGATCCTGTTCGACCTGCTCGATGCGGGCAGGAATGCTGGTATTACGCTCACCGAAAGCCAGGCTATGTTGCCGACTTCGGCGGTTTCGGGCTTTTATTTCGCACACCCCGACAGCCAGTATTTCGGGGTTGCCCGGATCGGCCGCGATCAGCTGGAAGATTATGCCGCACGCCGGGGCATGGCGCTGGCCGAGGCGGAACGCTGGCTGCGGCCCAATCTCGACTGAACCTCATTTCCGCGCTAGATTGCGGGAATTGAGGATGTGAGGAGACAGGCCGTGCTGGGCATGGGCGAAGCGGGTGAAAATTGCCCGTTCAATTTCAATTTTGACCCTGCGACCTTCAAGGTCGGCGACTTTGTCAGCTATCGCGTGACTGGCAGCCTGTCCGACTGGCCGTTCGCGGGCGAGCTGTTGGAAGTGCATGAAGATCACGTGATCATCGCGGGCGACGGCAATGATCCCAGCGTGCGCTATCGCGGAACCCGCGAATCCCGCCCGCTGGTGGACGAATCACAGATCTGAGCAGCCTTTGAGTGCCCCTCGAGACCATGTGTGTCGCGCTTAGCGGCCCTTTAACCTTGTTCCGCTAGGCAGGAGCGCATGAAAAACCATGCGCTCATCATTCTTGCTCGCTCGCCACGCCGTTCGGCGCTGACTCTTGCAGCACTGGCGCTGGCCGCCCTCCCGGTCGGCAGTCTGCTGGCGCAGGGGGGCGAGGCACCCTATCGCCATGTCGAAAGCGGCAAGAGCTATGGCCGCCTGCAGGAGGCGGTGAACGCGATAGCGGCGCGGGCAAGGGCACGATTGCCATTGCGCCGGGGCGCTATCGCGATTGCGCGGTCCAGACGGCGGGCGATGTCGCCTACATGGCATCGCAACCGGGACAGACAATCTTCGATGGCGGCGCGTGCGAAGGCAAGGCGACGCTGGTGCTGCGCGGTTACAATGCCAGCGTGTCCGGCCTCGTGTTCCAGAATATCGCGGTCCCCGACGGGAACGGGGCAGGCATCCGCCTGGAAAAGGGCAATCTGACGATTGCGCAGAGCTGGTTTCGCGACAGCCAGCAGGGCATCCTTGCCGGTGCTGACGGTGCCGGGCGAATCGTCATCGACAAATCCACCTTCACCCGTCTGGGCACCTGCGCCTATTCGGGCGGCTGTGCGCATTCGATCTATATCGGCAATTACGGCCTGTTGCGCGTCACGCGCAGCCGTTTCGAGGAAGGGCGCGGCGGCCATTATCTGAAAAGCCGGTCAGTGCAGGTCCAGATCGCCTCGAACAGTTTCGATGACACCCGCGGCCATGGCACCAATTACATGATCGATCTGCCGGCCGGTTCGACCGGCCAGATCACGAACAACTGGTTCGTTCAGGGCGCGGACAAGGAAAACCATTCTGCGCTGATTGCGGTGGCGGCCGAGACGCAGGAAAATACGGCGGACGGATTGAAAATCGCCGGTAATGACGCACGCATGGCCCCGTCCGTGCCATGGAACAGCACATTCGTCGCGGACTGGTCGGGTGATCGGCTGGCAATTGGCGAGAACCGGTTGGGCAAGGGGATCAAACCCTTCGACCGGCGGTGATGCCTATTTGAGAATATGGCCGGCGCGGTCGCGCTTGGTTGCCAGATAGCGTGCATTATGCGGATTGGCAGGCAACTGGTGCGGCACACGTTGCTGTACCGTAACTCCGGCCTCTGCCAGTGCAGTGACCTTGGCCGGATTGTTAGTCATCAACCGGATCGGCCCGACCCCGAGCAGCTGCAGCATGCGCGCGGCGATCGGGAAGTCGCGGGCCTCGTCAGGCAGGCCAAGCCGCTGATTCGCCTCGACCGTGTCAAATCCCTGATCCTGCAGGCGATAAGCCCTGAGCTTGTTGATAAGGCCGATACCGCGTCCTTCCTGACGCATGTATAGCAGGATACCCCATCCGCCGCGTCCGGCCTCTTCGGCCATCGCCGCCAGTGCCGCGTCCAGTTGCGGTCCGCAGTCGCATTTCAGGCTGCCCAGAATATCGCCCGTGAGACATTCAGAATGCAACCGGACCAGTGGAGGCCGGTCCCCGCTCGCCTGTCCGATCACCAGCGCGACATGTTCGCGCAGATCGTCGGAGCTGCGAAAGGCGATAATTTCTGCGTCGTCCGCCGCTGATACGGGCAGGCGCGCGCGGGTGGCAATGTCCAGGCGCTGCGGCTGCTTCCATGCCGCAAGATCCGACGCGGCAAGCGGCACCGCCTCACCCGCCGCATCAGGATCAACCATGAAGGCGGGTAATATTCCGGCCAGCCGCGCCAGCTCCATCGCCATCACCGCATCCCCCCGCCAGGTCAGATTCTCGGCCTTGAATGGCCCCTTCAGCGGTGAGGCAAGGTCGAGCGCGGGATCGGCAATCGGTTTCGCGCCGGCAAGGACGAAGCCTTCTGCACCCCGAATCAGGACCGGGGCGTGCGGCTCTGCCGCCTCGCGCTGATTGGCGAGTTTGAGCGTTGCCGCGCGCGCTGCCGAAATCAGCATCGTCTGGCTGTGCGCGGCCCCCGCCAGTGCCGTTTCCACCGGCAGCAGCACCGCCCCCCCATCCAGTGCGATTGGCCAGCCGTGGCGCAATGCATCAATCGCTTGCGCCGCGCGGCGCGATGGACTGGGGCTGGCTCCGGTCAAAGGTTGAATTCCGTTATCAGTGGAACATGATCCGATGGTTGCGGCCAGTCGCGGCAATGTTCGGCGACCCGGTGAGCGACGGCTTGCCGCGCCAGTTCGGGCGACGCCCACATGTGGTCCAGCCTGCGCCCCCTATCGCCCGCTTTCCAGTCCTTCGCGCGATAGGACCACCAGCTGTAATAACGCTCTGGCGCAAGGATATGTTCGCGCCCGATGTCGCTCCAGCCATGCGCATCCCGGAAGCGTTGCAGCGTTTCCACCTCGATCGGGGTGTGGCTGACGACCTTGAGCAACTGCTTGTGATTCCACACATCGCATTCCAGCGGGGCAATGTTGAAATCGCCCACGATGAGGGTCGGACGATCGATTCGCTCTGCCCAGCGCGTCATCCGTTCGAGGAAATCCAGCTTCTGGCCGAACTTGGGATTCTCATTGCGGTCGGGAATATCGCCGCCCGCCGGAATATAGACATTTTCCAGCACCACGCCTTGCCCCGGGCCTGTCAGTTCGACGCCAACATGGCGCGCTTCGCCATTGTCCTGCCAGTCATGGCGCGAAAATTCGCGCAACGGAATGCGGCTGACCGTGGCGACACCATGATAGCCCTTCTGACCGTGCACCGCGTGATGCACATAACCCAGCGCCTTGAATGCTGCGTAGGGAAACAGCGATTCGACGGTCTTGATTTCCTGCAGACACAGCACGTCAGGTGCTTCTGCTTCGAGGAAGCGCGCGACGATCGGCATGCGCAGCCGAACCGAATTGATATTCCAGGAAGCGATCTTGACCATGGCACAGGCCTTAGGGCCAAGCCCTGCGTCCCGCAACAAAACGAAAAACCCTCGTCCCGGGGGCATTGGGACGAGGGTTCGTTCGAGCGTTCGTCACGCTGTCCAAGGCGACCTTGGGGAGAGGCCGGGGTAACAGGGGGGGGGAAACCCGCCTCTCGCCGCCTTGTGAGTATCTTTTAGTCCGCCTCTGCTTTCTGCCGAATGAACGGAACGGTTCATTTTGACGCTTGCGGCGAACAATTGAGGGCCGGGGCGTTTGTTCTCAGCGACGACCCGTGCGCCGGGGATCTTTGAAGCTGAATGTCGAGTTGGGAACGTCGATTCCATAGCGGTGATTCGACAGGCGCACGGTGGTGCGCTTGTTCTGTGAATCGAGAGCCACCCAGCTCACCAGTTCGAGCCCGCCGGGAGCCCCGGCGTCTTTCACGAATATCATCGTGATGGTTCCGAATTCCGGGCGTTTGGGATCGCGCACCTCGATGCTGGTGACATCGGCGTTGCCGGTGGGAACAAGCCGACCGTAGCGGCTGACATCGCGGTAAGGGTCCAGCAGTGCGCCAAGCGGGCTTTTCTTGATCGGCCAGCGCTGGACCTGGTTCACCTCGTAATCGATCAGGGTCAGAGCAGAACCATCCCCGACGATCAGCATCTTCGCGTCGTCCTGATACTGGAAGCGGATCTTGCCCGGGCGCTTGAGCGTGAGCACACCGGACAGGCGTTGCCCGCTGCGGTCAGTCTGCACGAAATCGGCGCGCAATGTCGAAATGCCGCGCAGGGCCGCAACCGCGCGATCCATTGCGGCGGGTTGCGCGACCTGCGATGGTGCGCTCTGCGACGGGGTGACCGCGAAGGCAGTTGTGGCGGGACCAGCGAGGGCCAGCGCGCCGACAAGGCCCACGCGAATCGGCGCGGAAATGAATGCAAGTGTCTTGTTCATGCCCTCTCCCTTGCAGTTGCGGGCTTGAACTCGCGGTGAACCCGGAGAGGATCCTTACTTGATCTTGGCTTCCTTGAACTCGACGTGCTTGCGCGCGACGGGATCATATTTGCGGAAGCTCATCTTTTCCGTGATGTTGCGCGGGTTCTTCTTTGTCACATAGAAAAAGCCGGTGTCAGCGGTGGAGACCAGCCGGATCTTGACGGTTGCAGGCTTCGCCATGGCGTGTTCCTAAATTCCATAAAAGCGGCCGTGGCGGCCGAAACAATAAAGCGGCGCGCCAGCGCCGCCCTTCCGGGCGCGGCCATTGCGACACGAAGGCGAAAAAGTCAAGCGCGCGGGCGCGCGACCTGCGCCTACCAATCCACCTTGCCGCGACCGGCCTTGACCGCGCCGCGCCGTTTCTTGCCCTCCAGCCGTTTCTGCTTGCCCAGCCGGTTAAGCTGCGACTTCTTGCGTTGTACCGGCTCCAGCTGCGCCTGTTCGAGCAGTGCGCCAAGGCGCGCCCGTGCGTCGGTGCGGTTTGCTTCCTGTGTACGATGGCTGCGTGCGGTCAAAACGATCTCGCCCCGGGCATTCATGCGGCTTCCCGCCAGCGCCTTTAGCCGGTGAAAGACCGGCGGCGGCAGACGCAGGGCGAAAACATCGAGCCGCAATTGCACCGCAGTGGCGACCTTGTTCACATTCTGGCCGCCCGGCCCCGATGCGGCAATGAAGCTTTCATCCACCAGCGCCAGCGCCCGTTCGGTCAGATCGTCAGCTTGCGTCAATCTGCGTCACTCGTGAAAGCCAAGTGCGGCAAAATCCGCTGGGAGCGGCGCATGAGCGCGGATTGGCAGCTTCGCGCCCCGTTGCACCACCAGTTCGGCGGCATGAAGCATGGTGCGTGCGATGCGCGGATCGGGTCTGCCATACACCGGGTCGCCCAGCAGCGCATACCCAAGGCCTGCCTGCGCATGGACACGAATCTGGTGCGTACGACCCGTGACCGGCATGAATTTGACCAGCGAGAGCCCGCCCGCCACGGTCAGCCGCCGCCAATGCGTGATGGAAGGCTTGCCCTGCCGTGCGACGATCATCCGCCAGCCATCGGCAGGGGAACTGATCTTGGACAATGCCAGTTCGATCGTGCCGCTTTCCTGCGCGATCTCGCCCGCGACCAGCCCGAGATAGGTCTTTTCGACTTCGCGCGCCTCGAAGGCTGCGGCGAATCGCTTGAGCGCCTTGGGGTTTCGGGCCAGCAGCAGGCAGCCGGAGGTATCGGCGTCGAGCCGGTGGACCGGCGCGGGCTGGCGTTGGAAACCCATCCGCAGCATGTCGAGCTGATCGCTGAGCGCCGCCCCGCCGCGCCGCGGGCGCTCGATCGGCAGGCCGCCCGGCTTGTCGATCACCAGCGCTTCGCCATCTTCGAACAGGATCGGTATCGCGTTCATGAAAGAGCGGCGGCGATGCGCGCCAACGCCTCGCGCAGGGTGGCTTCAGCGGCAGCGAAGCTGATTCGAAATCCGTTCCTGCCGCCAAATGCCGATGCCGCAACCACGGCGACGCCGTGATCGAGCAGATGCAGCGCCAGCACCTCGTCATCCTTGAAGCGGTCCATCAGCGGGGTCGCATCGACGAAGACGTAGAAAGCGCCGTCGGGAACCGGGCAGGACAGGCCGGGCACAGCATTCACCCCGGCCACCACCAGGTCGCGCCGCGCCTTAAAGGTCGCGCGCCAGTCGGCAAGGAAATCCTGCGGGCCGGTAAAGGCCGCGACGGCTGCGGCCTGGCTGATCGAACAGGGGTTGCCCGAGGAATGGGATTGCAACCGTTCCATCGCCTGGATCAGCCATTCCGGGCCCGTCGCCACACCGATCCGGAACCCGGTCATTGCATGGCTTTTCGAGACGCCGGAAACGGTCAGAATCCGGTCGGCCAGGTCGGGCGCAATGGCGGCTAGTGTGGCATGCGGTTCATCCGTATAGATCAGCGGCGCGTAAATATCGTCAGACAGCACCAGGACACGAGGATGGCGGCGCAGCACATCGGCCAGCGCGCGCAGCATCCCTGCGGGATAGACCGCGCCGGTCGGGTTGCCCGGGCTGTTCAGCATCAACCATTGCGTGCGCGGCGTGATCGCCGATTCGAGCTCTCCCGCGGTAAAACGAAAACCGTGCGCGGCATTGGTGAGGATCGGCACGACATTGCCCCCGGCAAAGCGCACGATTTCGGGATAGCTGACCCACCAGGGGCTGGGAACCAGCACATCATCCCCATGACTGACGGTGGCCATCAGCGCATGGAAGATCGCCTGTTTGCCGCCCGCGCTTACCGTCACCTGCGAGGTGGGAACGTCCAGCCCCAGATCCCGGCGGAAATGCATCGCCGCAGCCTGCTTCATCGCTGCGGTCCCGCCAACCGGGGTATATCTGGTCTGGCCCGCATCGAGCGCGGCCTTGGCGGCGTCCAGCACATGGGCAGGCGTGTCAAAATCCGGTTCACCGACGGAGAGCGAGATGATGTCGCGCCCCTCGGCCCTTAGCTGGGTCGCCCGGTCAGTCATGGCGGTGGTGCGCGAGGGGGCGATACGTTTCAGCGCTTCGGAAATCATCATGCCAGCAACCTTGCTTCCATCAGCCCGCGCAGGGCATTGCCAATCAGGAACCCCTGGGCGAGGTCTTCCAGCCGCACTTCGCCTTCCACCGCCCGGCCGCTGTCCAGCAGGGAACGCCGCAATACGCCGGGCAGCAGGCCCAACCCGGTCGATGGTGTCACCAGCTGCCCTTCGCGTTCGATAAAAATATTGGTGAAGGCCCCCTCGGTGACCAGCCCGTCATCGCGCAGCAACAGCGCCTCTGCCGCGCCTGCCGCGTGGGCGACGCCCAGCGCATCTTCGTAAAATCCCCGGTCGCTGGTCTTGTGGCGCAGCCGCCAGTCACCCGGATCGACCGGCACAGGCAGCAGGACGCAGGCGAGCGGCGCTGGCAGCGGCTGCGGCAATGGCGCGGCTTCGAGCGCAGTGGCGCCGCTGCGCGCCAGCACGAGCCGCAGCCGTGCCGCCGATTCGAGTTCGAAGCACAGCGCCTGAATCTGGTTGCGGGCAGCGTGCCGGTCAAAGGAAAAGCCCAGTTCGGCGGCGCTGGTCTTCAGCCGTTCGAGATGGAGTTCGAGCAGGGGAACCCCCTCCTCGGGATCGAAGCGCATCGTTTCTATCAGATCGAAAGCGGCAACGCTGTCTTGCGCATGGGAATGGCGCACAAATCCCCCCTTGATCAGGCACTCTCGCCATTCCTGCAGGCTATGCGAATCCGCCACGATCGCCGAACCCACGCCCAGTACCGCGCGGCCCCCACCGCCTTCGTCCGGGGTCAGCCGCAAGGTGCGGATTGCCACATTGAACGTGGCATCGCCAGTTCCGTCAGGGGCAAAGGGGCCAATTCGCCCGATTGCGCCGCAATAGGGTCCACGCGCGTCGCGTTCCACCTCGCCGATCAGTTCCATCGCCCGGATCTTGGGCGCGCCAGTGATCGAACCGCAGGGAAACAGCGCGCGGATCATGTCCGCCGCGCTGGTTTCCGGCTTCAGGCGCGCCCGCACGGTGGAAACCATCTGATGCACCGTGGGATAGGTTTCGACGGTGAAGGGCGCGTCCACCGCCACGCTGCCTGCGATGCTGACCCGGGCAAGATCGTTGCGCATCAGGTCAACGATCATCAGATTTTCGGCCCGGTCCTTGTCCGAAGCGGCCAGTTCGCTGGCCAGTGCCTCGTCCTCTGCGGCGGTGCGCCCGCGCGGGCGCGTGCCTTTCATCGGCTTGACCTTGGCTGCATCGCCGTGGATAGCAAAGGACAGTTCCGGCGAAAAGCTGAGCAGCCAGTGCGAACCGTCGAACACCAGCCCGCCATAGCCCGCGCCCGCATCCGGGCGGATCGCGGCGTAAAGCGCCAGCGGGTCACCGCGCCAGCTGCCCGCGAGCGGGAACGTGAGGTTCGCCTGATAAATGTCGCCGGACCGGATCGCTTCGCGCAATGTTTCGAAGGCCTGCACATATCCGCCGGGCGATATTTGCGGTTCCAGCGGACCAATGTGGGGTGGTGAAACTTCCCCTGCATGCGCGGCCAGCCATTCGGGCATCCGCGCGGCCGGGATGATTGTCGCTTCGTCAAACAGGCCAAGCCACACCAGCGGCCCGTTCGCACCGCAGCGCGCTGCCGCCAACGGGGCCAGCCGCGGTTCCAGCGCCAGCCCCGCCTCATAAGCGATATATCCGGCCAGCGTGCCCCCGCCTTCGTGCCGCGCACGATCAGCGCTTTCGAGAACTTCGGCTACTTCTTCGGGTCGGCGCGCGACGAACAGGGCGCGCGGCCGTTCGAACAGCCGGGCATCACTGGCGCCCGAGCTGCGCGCGTCATCCAGCAGGACAAAGGGTTCGCGCCTGGCCATTTTTCCGCCTTAGCCGCTTTGCGCCGCAAGTCGAGCGCTTGACCATGTGCGACGCGCTGTCCAGAACCAGCGCCTGACGCGATTTGAAGGAACGGACCGGCATGAGTGACATTTTCATCGGGTTGGGCGCCAATAGCGAACGGCAGATGCTCAATCTGGGGCGGGCCAACCGCCATGGCCTGATCGCGGGCGCCACCGGCACTGGCAAGACGGTGACGTTGCAGGGACTGGCCGAAAGCTTCTCTGCCGAAGGCGTGCCGGTGTTCGTGGCAGATGTGAAAGGCGATTTGTCCGGCATCGCCATGCCCGGATCGCCTGCCTTCAAGCACGCGGACAAGCTGGAAGCGCGGGCGAAGGAACTGGGCATGGATGATTACGCCTATTCCGACAATCCGGCGATCTTCTGGGATCTTTATGGTGAGCAGGGGCACCCCATCCGCACCACCATTTCGGAGATGGGGCCGCTGCTGCTGGCCCGGCTGCTGGACCTTAACGAAACCCAGGAAGGGGTGCTGCAGATCGTCTTTCGCTATGCCGATGAGCAGGGACTACTGCTGCTCGACATGGGTGATTTGCAGGCGATGCTGGCGCATACGGCGGAAAACGCGGCGGACCTGACCACGAAATACGGCAATGTCACCAAAGCCAGCATTGGTGCGATCCAGCGCCAGCTGCTGTCCTTCGAAAGCCAGGGGGCGGACCGGTTCTTCGGCGAACCCGCGCTGGAAATCACCGATTTCCTCAAACTGGACGAACAGGGGCGCGGCTATGTCAATGTGCTGGCCGCAGACAAGCTGATGCGCAGCCCCAAGCTGTACGCCACTTTCCTGCTGTGGCTGCTGGCCGAATTGTTCGAAGTGCTGCCCGAAGTGGGCGATCCGGAAAAACCCCGGCTGGTGTTCTTCTTTGACGAGGCCCATCTGCTGTTCGACGATGCGCCCAAGGCCTTGCAGGACAAGATCGAACAGGTGGTGCGGCTGATCCGTTCCAAGGGGGTCGGCGTCTATTTCGTGACGCAGAACCCGATTGACGTGCCGGAGGAAGTGGCAGGGCAGCTTGGCAATCGCGTGCAGCACGCGCTGCGTGCCTTTACCCCGCGCGACCAGAAGGCAATCAAGGCTGCCGCCGAGACGTTCCGTGTCAATCCCGATCTCGACGTGGAAGCCGCGATCACCGAACTCAAGGTTGGCGAAGCGCTGGTGTCAACGCTCATGGAAGATGGTGCCCCCAGCGTGGTTCAGCGCACGCTGGTCAAGCCGCCGCGTTCCCGGCTGGGACCGCTGACGCCCAAGGAACGGGCGATCATCCAGTCAGTCAGCCCGCTGGACGGGAAATACGACACGGCTGTGGATCGCGAGAGCGCCGAAGAGGTGATCGCGCAGAAAATCGCTGACGCGGCCGCCACCGCAGAAGAAGTGGCCGAAAAGGGCGAGGCCGAAGTGGGCAAGCGCGAACGCAAATCGGCGAGCCTGTGGGAGGGGATCGGCGGGAAAGTGGCCAAGGCGGCGGCTGGCGCCGCGGCGGCCAGCGCCGGATCGATTCTGGCCGGCAAGCTTTCCGGCAAGACCAGCCGTGCCAATCCCAAGGCAAGCGCAGCAAGTGCCGCTGGCGGAACCATTGCGAACGAGATCGGCAAGGCCATCGGCATGCCGGGGCTGGGTCGCTTCGCCCGCAATCTTATCGGCGGGCTGATGCGCTGACATAGTGGCAGATAGAGTAAAGCGCGCCGGACCTCTCAGCGAAGTCCGGCGCGATTGATTTACCAGGCCCGGCTTACCAGGCTCGGCTTACTGGACGTTGTCGTTACCGGTGGGGTCACCACCCCTGGCGCGCATCTCCTTGAAGGCGGCGCGGCGCTCTTTATCAGTCACCATGCCATCACCATTCGCATCAGCCTTGTCGAACATGGCCATATGCGCGGCGTCAAACTCGGCCTTGCTCACCGAACCGTCGCCATTGGCATCAGCGCGCTCCATCATCTTTCCGCCATGGCCACGCATTTGGTCATGCTTGCCGCGACCCATGTCATCCTTGCCCTTATCGTGCCCGCGCATGCCCTGACCGGCGGCGAATTCCTCGCGGCTCAGCACGCCATTGCCATCACTGTCCAGCGCGTCAAAACGCGCACCCTTGCGGGCTTCGCGGTCAGCGTCATTGATCACCCCATCGCCATTGGCATCCATTTGCGCGAACATTTCGGCGCCGTGTTCCTGCGCCTGTGCGCGGGTCGTATCGCCATGATCCTTCATGCCCGGTCCCGCGTAGGCGATGCCGCCAGCACACAGGGCTGCGGCGGAAAGGGCAATTGTCAATTTACGCATATCCATACTCCTTGGAACGACGGGGTGAGTTGCTGAAGGGGGGGCATGGCCTCCACCGGCTACTCTGAAACATAGTATGGCCGCACGATTTTGCGCGAACCTTGCTGAACACTCCATAGAGCGATGAATATTGTCGCAGGCGGAACGAGGCATTCATCGCCGCGCAAGCTTGCCGTCAAAGCGGCAGGCAGGCATCGCGCAGCCATGCCAACGCCTCGCCCTCCAGCTGCGGGGCCAGCGCCTTGGCCACGCGCGCGTGATAGGCGTTCCACCAGTCTTTTTCGGCGGATGAAAGCAGCGCCGGGGCCACCAGCGTGCGGTCAATCGGCACCAGGGTGAGCGTTTCAAAGCCCAGCCAGTCGCCTTCCGCCCCGGCGATTTCGCGCGGCTCCACCAGCACCAGATTTTCGATGCGGATGCCGTACGCGCCTGACTTGTAGTAACCAGGTTCATTCGAAATGATCATGCCCGGCAGCAATTCCTGCTCGGTCCCGGCCTGCCCGCCGGCGGCCTTGCTGATGCGTTGCGGGCCTTCGTGGACGGACAGGAAACTGCCGACCCCGTGGCCGGTGCCATGCGCGTAATCGAGGCCTGCCTGCCACAGGAACTGGCGCGCCAGCGTGTCCAGCTGATATCCGGCAGTGCCACGGGGAAAGCTGGCGGTGGCCAGCGCGATATGGCCCTTCAGGACGCGGGTGAAGCGTTCGCGCACTTCGGCGGGCGGGTCGCCGCCGCCGATCCACACCGTGCGGGTGATGTCCGTGGTTCCGTCCGCATACTGGCCGCCTGAATCCACTAGATAGACGCTGCCGGGTTCGAGCCGGCGATTGGTTTCCTCGCTCACCCGGTAATGGACGATCGCGCCGTTGGGCCCGCTGCCCGATATTGTGTCGAACGAAAGATCGCGCAATTCGCCCGTTTCACGGCGCAGGGCGTGCAGGCGTTCGGCGGCGTCCAGTTCGCTTACCCCGCCCTTGGGAGCCTCTGCTGACAGCCAGTGAAGGAACCGCGCCACTGCCGCCCCGTCCCGCAATTGCGCCGTGCGGTGCCCGGCCTGTTCAACCCGATTTTTGACCGCGCGTGGCAGCACGGTGGGGTCGCGATGGATGGCAAGTTCGGCCCAGCCTTGTTCGAGCCGGTCGAATATCGCGGCGACGCAGCGCTCCTTGTCCACTGCCACCCGTTTTCCGGCGAGTGCCTCGAGCGCGGCGGTAAAATCGTCGCGCGGGCGAACCTGCACGGCCTGGCCCAGATGCGTGGCCACTTCTGGCGGAATCTTGCCGGGCGTGACGAACAGATCCGCATCGCCCTTGCTGTCCACGATTGCAAAGGCGAGCACAACGGGCGTGCGCGCCACGTCGCTGCCGCGGATATTGAACAGCCAGGCGATGGAATCGAGCGCGGCGATCACCACCGCATCCAGGCCCTCCGCGCGCAGCCAGCCCGACACATCGGCCAGCTTTTCGGCGCTGGAACGCCCGGCAAAACACTCAGGATGAAGGATCGCGGGCGCTGCGGAAGGGGCGGGCCGGTCCGTCCAGATGGCATCCAGCGGATTGCTGTCCACTGCCACAAGCGCTGCCCCCGCCTTTCCCAGCGCCTTGGCGGTCGCCTCTGTCCAGCTCCTTGAATGAAGCCAGGGATCATAGCCGATTCGTGCTCCCGCGCCGGCCTGCGCGCGCAGCCATTTGGCGGGGCTGGTCTGGGGCACGGATTCGTGATCCCACAGATTGGCGTCCACCTGATCGCGCGCCTGCAGAGTATAGCGGCCATCGACGAAGATCGCCGCGCGCTCCGCTAGCACCACTGCCGTCCCCGCCGAACCGTCAAAGCCGGTCAGCCAGCGCAGGCGTTGGGCATATTCCCCCACATATTCGGACATATGTTCGTCCGACAGCGGGATGACGAAGCCATCCAGCCCGCGCGTGGCAAGCTCTTTCCTTAAAGCGTCCAGTCTGGCCTCGTAAGGCGACAACAGCATTGCGACCGGCTCCTTCGGGTAATAGTGGCAAGACTAACATAAGGCCGCGCGCGCGTTTCGCCAGCCAGCCGCAAGGAAACCGGATGAGAAAGCTGTTCTGCCTTGCCCTGCTGGCCTTGCTGAACGCCGTTCTGCCCGCATCAGCCAGGGATTTCATGACCGATCAGCCCGCTTCCCCGCCCGTCGCCCAAAAGCGCGACTATATTACCGAACATCACGGTATCTCCATCAACGATCCCTATGCCTGGCTGCGCGATCCCGATTACCCGACGGTCAATGACAAGGATGTTCTGGATCATCTGCAGGCCGAGAATGCCTGGTTCAAGGCACGCATGGCCGCACAGGAACCAAGCGTGGATAAGCTGTTTCGGGAAATGCGTGCGCGCATCAAGGAAGCAGACAAATCGGTGCCGCAAAAGGACGGCGATTACTTCTACTGGATCGAGTTTGAGGAAGGCGCGGAATACAAGAAATGGTGGCGCCGCCCGGTCAACGCCCCGGCTGATGGCAGCGCTGATCAGCTGATCCTCGATGAAGTGGCGCTGGCCAGGGGCAAGGAATATTTCAGTCTGGGCGCGCTTTCGGTCAGCGAAGACGGGCAGTTGTTGGCCTATGCGGTCGATGACAACGGGTCCGAACGCTATACTGCGCGGATCAAGGATTTGCGAACCGACGAACTGCTGGCTGACGAAATACCGGGAACGCTCTCCGCGCTGGTCTGGGTCGCGGGCGACAGGGGCATCGTCTATTCACTGGCCAATGAACAGTGGCGTACCGACAATGCGCGGCTGCACTGGCTGGGCCAGCCGGTGTCCGGGGATGTCGAGCTCTACCACGAAGATGACGAGGGTTTCCGGGTCAGCGCTTCGCTTTCGGCCAACGAGCAATGGCTGCTCATCTCCAGCGGCGATCATGAGACCAGCGAGGTGCGGATGATTCCCGCCACCGATCCTCTGGCGCAGCCTGTGCTGGTGCGCGCGCGAGAGAAGGGCGTGGAATATGACGTGGATGAACGCGATGGCACCTTGTTCGTTCACACCAATGACACGCACGAGAATTTCCGCCTGGCGACCGCGCCGCTGTCCGATCCCGGCAACTGGACCACGCTGATTGCGGGTTCGGACGATTTCTATCTGACCGGGGTTTCGCTGTTCCGCGATTTCTACGTCACCGAGGGGCGGCTGCGCGGCCTCGACCGGATCGAACTGCGCTATTACGACGATCCCGGCCGGATTGAGCCAATCGCCTTTCCCGAAGAAAGCTACACTGCGGGGCTGGACGACAATCCCGAATGGGCAATGGACCGCCTCCGCCTGTCCTATGCCAGCATGATCAGCCCCAATACGGTCTATGATTACGATGTGGCACAGCGCCGCCTCGAAACGCTGAAGGTGCAGCAGATCCCCTCCGGCTATGATGCATCGCTCTACACGACTGCGCGGCTCGAAATTCCGGGGCGCGATGGCGCGCTGATCCCGGTAAGCATCATGTATCGCAAGGATCGGGCGGCGAACGGCCCGCTCCACCTCTATGGTTATGGTGCCTATGGCATTGCCATCGATCCAGGCTTTTCGACCACGCGACTCAGCCTCGTTGATCGCGGATTTGCTTATGCCATCGCGCATATCCGGGGCGGCGACGATCTGGGGCGGGCCTGGTACAAGGCGGGCAAGCTGGAACGGCGGACCAACACGTTCAACGATTTCGTGGATGTGGCAAAGGGGCTGGCCGAACGCGGCTATACGGTTCCTGGCCGGATCAGCATTTCAGGCGGCTCGGCGGGCGGTGAACTGATGGGCGCGGTGGTCAATTCCGATCCCGGCCTGTGGGGCGCAGTGGTGGCGCATGTGCCCTTCGTCGATGTGCTCAACACCATGCTGGATGCATCTCTGCCGCTTACACCGGGCGAATGGCCGGAATGGGGCAATCCGATCGCTGACAAGGCGGCGTTTGAACTGATCCGGTCCTACAGCCCCTATGACAATGTGCGCGCGCAGGATTACCCGCCTATGCTCGTTGCGGCGGGGCTAAACGATCCGCGCGTGACCTATTGGGAGCCAGCCAAATGGGTGGCCCGGCTGCGAGAGTTGAAGACCAACAATAATGAACTTCTGCTCAAGACCAATATGGGCGCGGGGCATGGCGGCAAGTCTGGCCGCTTCGAAAGCCTGCGCGAAACGGCGGAGGAATTCGCCTTCATTCTGTGGCAGATGGAGCTATGAGAGGAGACGGCTCTCTTTCCGGCAAGTTTCCGATTATTTCAGTCGTTTGACACATTATGGTTGAATATTGTTAACCATATGCGCCTAGGCAGGGTGAACTGACCGCCGGGTTGCTGGCGGCGTCATGCAGGCCAGGGGGCAGTTCAATCATGATCCGCAGCAAGACCGTGTTCGTCGTCGTCGGCGGTGCCAGCAGCGAACTGCAATTTCCCAGCGATGCCGAATTACTCGCCCGGATCAGCTAGAGTTTCGATTTCAGTCGCATCGGCACCGAAATGCAGACGCGCGACGGCGTGTTCCTCCTGCAGCATCTCATCAAGCTGGCGCAGCGGTTGAGCAAGGGCGAAGAAGCCTTGCGTCAGGCATCCGAACGCATCCGCATTGCCAGCAAGCTGGCCACCTCGATCGAGGCGATCATTGATCAGCATGACAATGACCCACTGGTGGCCGCCTGCGGCAAGCTGGGCATTGCGCATTTCATTTGTCAGGCAGAGGCCAAGTCGATCCTGCGCGATGCGCCGCGCGCGCCGGGCGAATTGCCGATTCAGGGCGAAGATACCTGGCTATATCAGCTCGGATTGCTGGTTACGGCGGGTGTCCCGCGTTCGCGGGTCGAACAATGTCTGGAAAATCTGGCGATCATTAATTTCAACTACGATCGTTCGGTCGAACATTTCCTGCCGCATGTTCTGGTGGTCGCTTTCGGGATGAGCCTGCAGGAGGCGCAGCGTCTTGTCGCGCAGCGTCTCAGCATCATTCACCCGTTCGGTACGGTCGGGCGCCTTCCGTGGCAGGGCGGCGAAAACGCCGATGTCGATTGGGGCACGGAGCAGCCATGGAACATCCGGAACCTGGCCATGCAGATCCGCACTCCGGGCGAAGTGATGCGCGACCAGCGCGCGCTGACAAACATTCGCGCATTGGTAACCGGTGCCAAGCGGCTGGTGCTGCTGGGTTTCGGTTATCAGCCGCAGAATGTCGACATGCTGATCGACTATTCGCTGTCGCATGACCCCGAAGTGCTGGGAACGCTGATGGGTGTGCCCAGTTCAAGCCATGACTCGGTTTACAAGATGCTGCGCCGCAAGACCGGCATCGAGAAGGACGATCTGATCACCCTGACCAATGCCAAATGCAATCATCTCATGCGCGATTTCAGCCTCCTGCTGGAAAGCTGACGGCCCCGCCGGTTAGAGCGGATTGCCATCCCGGTCGCGATAGATTTCGCGGCGGCCAACATGATTGGCCGGGCCAACCAGGCCATCGGCTTCCATCCGTTCGACCCATTTGGCGGCCGTATTATAGCCGACACCCAGCTGACGTTGCAGCCAGCTGGCCGAGGCTTTCTGGCTCTCGAACACGATCTGGCAGGCCTGGCGATATTTGCGCTCGTTCGGATCGTCGCTGGCGGTCAGTTCGTCATCGAAGCTGAAACCGCCGTCCTCAGGCTCTTCTGTGACCGAATCGACATATTCCGGGCTGCCCTGCGCGCGCCAGTGATCGGCTACCCGTTCCACCTCTTCATCGGCCACGAAGGGGCCATGCACGCGGGTCAGCGCGCCGGTATTGGGCTTGTAGAGCATGTCGCCCTTGCCCAGCAGCTGTTCCGCCCCCTGTTCGCCCAGGATCGTGCGGCTGTCGATCCGGCTGGTCACCTTGAAGCTGATCCGGGTCGGCAGATTGGCCTTGATCACACCGGTGATGACATCGACTGAGGGGCGCTGCGTGGCCATGATGAGATGAATGCCTGCCGCCCGGCTCTTTTGCGAAAGTCGCTGGATCAGAACTTCCACTTCCTTGCCAACGGTCACCATCAGGTCGGCCAGTTCGTCGACGATCAGCACGATCTGCGGCAGCACTTCGTAATCGAGCTGCTCTTCCTCGAACAATTCCTCGCCCGTGTCAGGATCGAATCCGATCTGCACCCGGCGGCCCAGCGGCTTGCCCTTGGCGGCGGCCGACCGGACCCGTTCGTTGAAGCCGGACAGGTTACGTGCGCCCACGCTCGACATCATGCGATAGCGCCGTTCCATCTCCTCGACCGCCCATTTGAGCGCCCGGACCGCCTTGGCCGGTTCGGTGACCACGGGGGAGAGCAGGTGCGGGATATCGTCATAGCTCTTGAGTTCGAGAATCTTGGGGTCAATCAGGATCAGGCGGCAATCGCGCGGGGACAGCCGATAGAGCAGTGACAGCAGAATGCAGTTCAGCCCCACCGACTTGCCCGAGCCGGTGGTGCCCGCGACCAGCAGGTGAGGCATGGCGGCCAGATCGGCGACGATCGGTTCGCCCGCGATATCCTTGCCCAGGATGATCGGCAACATGCCCTTGTGATGAGCGAAGGCCTCGCAGGCGACGAGTTCCTTGAGCGAAACCGTCTGCCGGTCGGCGTTGGGCAGCTCGATCCCCATCACTGTTTTGCCGGGGATCGAGGCGACGCGCGCGGAGATCGCGCTCATGTTGCGGGCGATGTCTTCGGCCAGGCCAATCACCCTGCTGGCCTTGATGCCCGGCGCCGGTTCGAGTTCGTACATGGTGACCACCGGCCCGGTGCGCACTGCCGTGATTTCGCCCTTCACGTTGAAATCGTCGAGCACGTTTTCCAGCAGCCGCGCATTGCGTTCAAGCCCGAGTTTGTCGAGCTTGGGCGCATGGGCTGGCGGGGGATCGTCCAGCAGGTCGATCTCCGGCAATTTGTAATTGTCGAACAGGTCTGTCTGGCGGGCCTTGCTGGTGAGCTTGGCCGGCATTGGCGGCTGGCTGGGGTCCGTGATTTCGGGCGGTCGGCGCGATTCCGCCCCGGCCAGAGGCGCGACGCGTGCCTCTCGCTGCGGCTTGGGCTTCTTTGGCACGAACGGAATACCGCCGTCGTCAACTCCGACTGGCCGTCGTTTCAGCATGACGGGCAAAGTCAGCAATTGCGCCCAGTCGAAGGCGAACACTTTCCCCGCCAGGCCAAGTCCGGCGACCAGCGCGACCAGGGCAAGGGCGAGTATGGTCCAGCCCTGCGCGGCAGGCGGCAACAGACCGGCGATGGCGTGAATCGCCTTTGCGCCCAGCAGGCCGGTGATGCCGCCCATCGATGCGGGCAATGATCCGCCGGGGCCGGTAAAACCCAGCGCGAGCACCGTTGCCATCAAGGCCATCGCGAACAGCAGTACCCCCACGGCGCGCCACCAGCGCAAGCCATGCGGGGTTTCTTCTTCGTCCGCGTCACGCCAGAGCTTGCGCGAAAAAGCGTAAAGCAGCGGCAGCAGCAGCACAGCGACCGGACCGAACAGAAAAAGTGAACGTTCGGCCACCCACGCGCCGCCCAGGCCCATCCAGTTCGCCACTTGCGTGCCAGCGGCGGTGGAAGGTGACGGATCGGTCTGGTGATAGCTGGCCAGCGCCAGGCCAAGGAACAGCATGGCGGCAAACAGGAGCGCAGCGCCGCCCAGTTGCAGGGTACGGCGCAGCGAGCGGCGGAATGCCGCGCGCCAGTCCGCCTTTGGCGCCTTGCCCATCGCGCGTGTGGCCATCATCATTCCCCTGTGGCGATCCGGGATAGAATCGCAGAGGCGGGAGTCCGCGTCAAGGAAGGGTGCGACCGGCGTGAAAACTCAGCTCAGGCCGTCGATGGCGGCCCAGCGGTTCCACTTAAGGCGCCTTGCAGTGTGCGGGTTCATGCCACCAAGCGCGATGACCGGCGCAGCGGCGCGGCATGCCATCAGGCGGAAGCGCAAGGGGCCCAGCGTGCGCCCTCCGGGGTGGGAGCGGGTCGGGAACACCGCAGAAAGCATGATCGCATCCGCCCCCATGCGGTTGGCCTGTGCGATTTCGCGCAGCGAGTGCGCAGTGGCGATCGTCACCATCCGGTTTCTCCGAAGGCCGAGCGCAAGCGGCGCGCCATAGACGCCGTCCGCGCCCATCCTTCGGGCGGTCGCCCTGTCGGCGGAAACGATCGCGACATGGCCTTTCTGGCGGCAAATCCGCTGCAATCCGGCAAAGCGTTTTGCCCTTTCGTGCGGGGAAAGATGGTAATCACGGAAGACGAATCCCGCCGGCACCCTCAAAGAGCGCAGCGCCGGTTCAATCACATGCTGATTGCGCTGGTCGGAGATCAGCCACAATTGCGGGAGGGTCTGGCGCTGGCGCATGGCATCGCTATAGCGGCGCGCGATGGAAAGTGCAGTCACTCCGCTCGAACAGATCCGCCAGCGCATCGCACAGGCCGCAAAGATCGCGGGCCGTCGTTCCGCCGATATCAACCTGATCGCCGTCAGCAAGACGCATCCGGCAGAGCGCATTCAGCCGCTGATTGATGCCGGACAGCGTGTCTTCGGCGAAAACCGTGTGCAGGAAGCGGCGGCCAAGTGGCCCGCCCTGCGCGATGCCTGTCCCGATATTGCACTGCATCTGGTCGGCCAGCTTCAGTCCAACAAGGCCGATGATGCGGTGCGGCTGTTCGACAGCATCCAGTCGCTTGACCGGGCCTCGCTCGTCACTGCGCTCGCCAGGGCGATGGACCGGGCGGGGCGGCAGGTGGAATGCTTCGTCCAGGTCAATATCGGGGCGGAACCGCAGAAGGGCGGCTGCGCGATTGCGGAACTGCCGCAGTTGTTGGCAGAAGCGCGCGGCGCAGGCATTCCCCTTGCCGGGCTGATGTGCGTACCGCCGCTTGATATCGAACCGGCCCCCTTCTTTGCCTTTCTTGACAAACTGACTGCAGATCACGGCCTGGCTGATCGTTCGATGGGGATGAGCAATGATTTCGAGACCGCGATCATGCTGGGGGCAACCCATGTGCGCATCGGCAGCGCGCTGTTCGGGCAACGCGCCGGCTGATATTCAGATCGTGAATTCGCGCACTTCGCCGGGCTGCTGGCTGGCAACGTCTTCGGCCGCATTGGCTGCCGCGAGCAGCCGCCGTTCGATGCTCTTCCTCCGTTCAGGCTGGGAAATCTTGTGACCCAGCAGGTCCGTCACATAAAATGTGTCGGCCGCACGTTCGCCATAAGTGGCGATGTGGGCTGACTGGATCATCAGATTTTCCTCGAACAGGGCGCGGCTCAACCGGTTCAGCAGGGCCGGGCGATCGCGCGCGTTGACCTCGATCACTGTGTAATGGCCGGACGCCTTGTTATCGAATTCGACGCGCGGGCGCACATGGAACGCATCCGCCCGCATGCGCGGCAGCGGGCGCTTGGCCAGTTGCGGCACAAGTTCGACACGATTTGCCAGCGCATCGATGATCGACTGCTTGAGTCGCGTCAGCTGGGCATCTTCCATGAAGGGGCGGCCAAGCGGATCCTGCACCAGGAAATTGTCCACCGCCTTGCCGTTGCGGGCGGTATGAATGCGCGCATCAATGATATTGCCACCGGCCAGATGAATGCCCCCGGCGATGCGGAAAAAGAGGCCGGGATGGTCGTTGGCGATGATCGTGACCAGCGTGGCCCCGCGCGCAGCGTAATATTCGCAATGGATCGAGAGGGGATCGGAAAGCTCCTGCGCCGCCTGAAACTGGACAAGGTTGAGCGCGATGACATCCTCAGCCTCGGCAATCCAGTATGCGTCGTTGAGCATCGATCCGATGCTGCCCGTAAGCGCGGATTTCTCGCCCAACAGCGCGGCGACCGCCGCCTTCTTGCCGGCGATGCGCTGTTCGCGGCCTTGCCCCTTGTGGCCCAGGCGCAGCCGTTCCTCGGCCCGGTCATAGAGATCGCCGATCAGCTGACCCTTCCAGCTGTTCCAGATGCCGGGGCCGACCGCGCGGATATCGACCACGGTCAGGATCGTGAGCTGACGCAGGCGTTCCAGCCCCTGCACGGTGCCCACGAAATCCTCGATCGTCTTGGGATCGGAGAGGTCGCGCTTGAAGGCCGTCGCGCTCATCAGCAAGTGATGGCGCACCAGCCAGCTGACCAGTTCGCTCTCGCTCTCGCTCAGCCCCAGTCTGGGGCAGACCCGCAGCGCCAGTTCCGCGCCCAGCACGGAATGATCGCCGCCGCGCCCCTTGGCGATGTCGTGCATCAGCACCGCGACATAGGACACCCGGCGCGAGGCGACTTCGTGAATGAGGCGGCTCGATCGTGGATGCGCTTCTTTCTCGTCGCCCTTTTCAATGCGCGAGAGCAGCCCGATGGCGCGTATCGTGTGTTCGTCCACCGTATAGTGATGGTACATATCGAACTGCATCTGTGCGTTAACGCGGCCGAAGTCGGGCACAAAGCGGCCGAACACCCCCGCTTCGTTCATCCAGCGCAGTACTTTTTCGGGATCGTTCTGGCCGGTCAGCACCTTGAGGAACAATTCGTTCGCGCGCTTGTCACGCCGGATCGTTCCGTTGATCTTGCCCGCGTCGCGCGTGGCCATGCGCATGGTGGAGGCGTGAATGTCGAGCCCTTCCTCCTCGGCCAGTGCGAAGAGTTCGAGCAGACGTACCGGATCCCTGGCGAAGTAGTCGTCCGACGGGGCCTTGATCTTGCCGCCGAACACGGTGAAACCGCGCACCATCCGTTGCTTTGCCCGGAAACCGGCCAGCAGCCCGCGAGGTTTCTTGCTGGCGAACTGCTCATTGAGCTGATCGAGGAAAACGGCGGTGAGATTGCCGACGCGCTTGGCCTGCAGGAAGAAGAACTGCATGAACCGTTCGACCGCGCTCTTGCCCGGACGGTCAGTGAAATTCATGCGCGCGGCCACTTCGCGCTGCAGGTCGAAGGTCAGCCGGTCTTCCTCGCGCCCGGTGATCGTATGCAGATGGCAGCGTACCGCCCAGAAGTAGTTTTCAGCCTGACGAAAGGCGCGATATTCATTGGCGCTGAGCAGGCCGACATCGACCAGTTCGGCAGGGGTGCGCACCTTGTAGATATATTTGCCGATCCAGTAGAGCGTGTGCAGATCGCGCAGTCCGCCCTTGCCTTCCTTGACATTGGGTTCGACGACATAGCGGCTGTCGCCCAGCCGTTTGTGGCGCGCGTCACGCTCTTCCAGCTTTTCGGTCAGGAACTGCTGTTCGGTGCCCGCGACGACTTCAGCGAAGAAGCGGCGGTCCGCCTCTTCGAACAGATCCTGATCCCCCCAGACATAACGCCCTTCAAGCATGGCGGTGCGAATGGTGAGGTCGGCCTTGGCCATCTTGACCATCTCATTGAGCGAGCGGCTCGAATGGCCGACGGTAAGTTGCAGATCCCACAGGAAATAGAGGATCGCCTCGATCACCTGTTCGCACCAGGCGGTCTGCTTGCCGGGCGTAAGAAAGGCGATGTCGACGTCCGAATGCGGCGCCATTTCGCCCCGGCCATAGCCGCCGACCGCCATGATCGCGATCCGCTCGCCCGTGGAGCGGTTGCCCGACGGATAGAGATCGCTCGTAACATGATCGTGAATGGTGCGGATGAGCTGATCGGTAAGAAAGGCCTGCGCCTTGGCACAGGCGTGCCCCGCTGCGGGATGTTCGGCAAGTCGGCGGGCGATTTCTGCGCGGCCCCCGGCCAGCGCCTGTTTCAATGCGGCCAGCACGCGCGGGCGCGCCTTGCTGCCATCTTCGCTGACGGCAGCGGCGATTTCTTCCGCCAGCTTGCGCCGGTCAATCACGGCGCGTTGGTCCGGTATGCGTAGCGCGCTCATGCCGGGAACCTCTCTTCGGGCGCCGAACTTCGCAATGGGCTGTTGCCGGGGATAGGCATTCTCCGATCCTGCGGCTATGGCTCGTGCCGCTTGGTCATAATGCTCTAGGGGGTTCTCAACTTGCTGTCACTATTGGCTGGCGCCTCTGCCCCCCTGATGTGGGAAGACCTGGGCCTGAGGCCGGGGATTGATCTGGGTTTCTTCACCCTGCGGTTCTATTCGCTGGCCTATATGGGCGGCATCCTGCTGGCCTACTGGCATCTGAGCAGGATGGTAAAGGCGCCCGGCGCCCCGCTGGCCCAGCGCCATGTCGATGATCTTTTCTTCTATTGCACGCTGGGTATCATCATTGGCGGGCGGCTGGGCTATGCCACTTTCTACCAGCCGTCGCTGTGGGCCGATCCGGCTGCGCTGGCCAGCCTGTGGCACGGCGGGATGAGTTTTCACGGCGGCCTGCTGGGGGTTGCGCTGGCCATGGGCTGGGTGGCCTGGCGCGGTCAGCTCAACCTTGTCAGGGTGAGCGATTATGTCGCCGTCAATGTCGGTTTCGGCATGATGTTCGGGCGGATTGCCAATTTCATCAATGGCGAGCTGTGGGGCCGGGTCAGCGATGTACCCTGGGCGATGGTCTTTCCCGGCGCCGGCCCCCTGCCGCGCCATCCTTCACAATTATACGAAGCCTCACTGGAAGGCGCGCTGATGATCGCCATCATGCTGCCGCTGTTCTGGAAAACCCGCGCGCGCTGGCGTCCGGGCCTTCTGGTCGGTATTTTCCTGACCGGCATCGCGCTTGCGCGCTTCACGGTCGAATTCTTCCGCGAACCCGATGCCCAGCTGGCGGGGTTTGCCATGCGGACCGGGCTTTCGATGGGCCAGTGGCTGACGCTGCCGCTGCTCATGCTGGGGATGGGGCTGGCCATCCGCGCGTTTATGCGCCCTGCGCTCGGCTCTGCGGAGCGTGACGAGGCGGCATGAGCGAGGACGACAGCGGCAGGCTCAGTGCAGTATTCAGGCGCCTGATCGCCAACACCGGGCCGATCAGCCTGATGCACTACATGGGCGAGGCAAACGCACGCTATTACGACAGCCGCGATCCCTTCGGCCATGCCGGGGATTTTGTGACCGCCCCCGAAATCAGCCAGATGTTCGGCGAACTGATCGGGCTGTGGCTGGCTGACATCTGGATTCGCGCGGGGCGCGAGGAACCCGTGCACTATGTCGAACTGGGGCCGGGGCGCGGTACGCTGGCACGCGATGCATTGCGTGCGGCGCGGCGTTACGGGCTGGAACCGCGTGCGCATCTGGTCGAAAGCTCGACCGCGCTCAAGGATATCCAGCAGGTCACGATCCCGGGGGCTTTCTGGCATCACGATCTCTCCACCGTACCGATGGAAGGGCCGGTGCTGCTGGTCGCCAATGAATTCCTCGACGCGCTGCCCGTGCGTCAGCTGGTGATGACCGCGCAGGGCTGGCGCGAACGGATGGTCGGGCTGTCAGGCGACCGGTTCGTGCCCGTGGCCGGTGCGCAACCCATGGATGCGGCGCTTCCCGAAGCGCGCCGGGCGGCTGCAGAAGGGACCATCATTGAAACCTGCCCCGGCGCCGCTGCGGTCATGTACGAAGTGGCCGGGCGGCTGGTGGCGCAGGGCGGCGCGGCTCTGTTCATCGATTACGGTTCGGACGAAGTCTATACCGGATCGACCCTGCAGGCAGTGCGCGAACATCGCAAGGTCGACCCCTTCCTTGCGCCTGGCGAGGCAGACCTGACCGCGCATGTCGATTTCGCGACGCTGGCGACCATCGGCCAGTCGCGCGGTGCGAAATGGCTGGGTACGGTGGAACAGGGGCGCTGGCTGCGCGAATTGGGGATCGAGGCGCGGGCCGATGCACTGTCCGAATTTGCGCCCCAGCATGCCGATGCGATCCGTTCGGCCAGGGACCGGCTGATCGGCGAAGGCCAGATGGGCACCCTGTTCAAGGTGATGGGCTTTGCTGCTCCCTCCTGGCCCGATGGTGTGGGGTTCTGAGCCTGGTCGGCGAAGCCCCTCAGACGTCCAGATTGGCGACGTTGAGCGCGTTTTCCTGAATGAAGTCGCGGCGCGGTTCCACCACATCGCCCATCAGCCGGGTGAAGATTTCGTCCGTCACATCGGCGTCTTCCACCTTCACCTGCAGCAATACGCGATTGTCGGGATCCAGTGTGGTTTCCCACAGCTGCTCCGCGTTCATTTCGCCCAGTCCCTTGTAGCGGGCGATGGACAGGCCCTTGCGGCCAAAGGCCAGGACCGCGTCCAGCAGTTCGCTCGGCCGGGTGATGAGGTCGCCGCCCGCCGGTGCGCGCTGTGGTGTGTCTTCGCCCGCTTCGCTTTCGTCAACCGGTTCGGCATCTTCCGCGCCGCTTCGGACCAGGCGGCATGGGCGGGCATAGACTTCGGCGTTCTCACTGGCGAGACGGTGGAGCTTACGCGCTTCGGCGCTAGTCAGGAAACTGGCCTCGATCGGGTGCACATCGGTTACCCCGCGCCACAGCCGTTCGAACCGGACTGCGCCATCCGGGCCGAGATGCGCGCTCCAGCTTGCATCATCATCGCCCATTTCGAGGCGGGTAGCCGCAAGTTCCAGCGCCTGCTGGCGGTTGGTGCCGTCCAGCGCCGGATCCAGCACGCCTGACAGGGCCATCTGTTCGACCATGGCGGGGTTGTATTTGCGCGGCACGAAGCCCAGCAGGCTGCGAATGCGCAAGGCATGATCGACCAGTGCGCGCAGCTCTTCTCCGCCGCGCGCGCCGCCCGCGCTTTCCAGCACGCGGCCCTGCAGGCCTGCATCGACCAGATAGCGGTCAAGCGCAGCCGCATCCTTGAGGTAAACCTCGCTGCGGCCCTTGTTGACCTTGTAGAGCGGCGGCTGGGCGATGTAGAGATGGCCGCTGCGGATAATCTCCGGCATCTGCCGGTGGAAGAAGGTGAGCAACAGCGTGCGGATATGCGCGCCATCCACGTCCGCGTCAGTCATGATGACGATCTTGTGGTAGCGCAGCTTCTCGATGTTGAATTCATCGCGGATGCCGGTGCCCATCGCCTGAATCAGCGTGCCGACTTCCTTGGATGAGATGATCCGGTCAAACCGGGCGCGCTCCACGTTCAGGATCTTGCCCTTCAGTGGCAGGATTGCCTGATAATGCCGGTTACGCCCCTGTTTGGCCGATCCGCCCGCGCTGTCACCCTCGACCAGGAACAGTTCGCATTTTGCAGGATCACGTTCCTGGCAATCAGCGAGCTTTCCGGGGAGCGAGGCGATATCCATCGCCCCCTTGCGCCGCGTCAGTTCGCGCGCCCTGCGCGCTGCTTCGCGGGCGGCGGCGGCATCGATGACTTTCTGGATGATCGCCTTGGCATGAGCGGGGTTTTCCTCCAGCCATTCACCCAGCTTGTCGCTCATCAGGCTTTCCAGCGGCTGACGCACTTCGGAAGAGACCAGCTTGTCCTTGGTTTGCGAACTGAACTTGGGATCGGGCAGCTTGACCGAGACGATCGCGGTCAGCCCTTCGCGCATATCCTCGCCCGAAAGCGAAACCTTTTCCTTTTTCAGCAGGCCCGAGCGATCAGCGTAATTATTCAGTGACCGGGTCAGCGCGGCGCGGAAGGCGGCCAGATGCGTGCCACCGTCGCGCTGCGGGATGTTGTTGGTGAAGCACAAGACGTTCTCGTAATAGGAATCGTTCCATTCCAGCGCGACGTCGATCCCGATACCGTCCTTTTCCGCTGATACGGAAATCGGATCGGGAACCAGTGCCTGCTTGTTGCGGTCCAGCCATTGCACGAAGGCCGCAATGCCGCCTTCGTAAAACAGGTCATGTTCGGCCACATCCTCGTGCCGCTTGTCGCGCAGCAGGATGCGCACGCCGGAATTGAGGAAGGCAAGTTCGCGATAGCGGTGTTCGAGCTTTTCGAAGTCATATTCGATGACGTTCTTGAACGTGTCAGTGCTGGCCAGGAAAGTCACCCGCGTGCCCTTCTTGCCGGCCGGTGCGTCACCCTTCTCGATCAGCGGTGCCACGGTATTGCCGTGTTCGAAGCGCATCCAGTGTTCCCGGCCATCGCGCCAGATCGTCAGTTCCAACCATTCGCTGAGCGCGTTGACCACGGATACGCCGACGCCGTGAAGACCGCCTGACACCTTGTAGGCGTTATCGTCACTGGTGTTTTCGAATTTCCCGCCCGCGTGCAGCTGCGTCATGATGACTTCGGCGGCGGAAACCCCTTCTTCGGAGTGAATGCCGGTGGGGATGCCGCGGCCATTGTCTTCGACCGAAACCGAACCGTCGGGATTGAGTTCGATCAGGACCAGGTCGCAATGCCCGGCCAGCGCCTCGTCAATTGCATTGTCCGAAACCTCGAACACCATGTGATGCAGGCCCGAACCATCGTCCGTGTCACCAATATACATGCCAGGCCGTTTGCGGACCGCATCCAGACCCTTCAGAACCTTGATGCTGTCAGCGCCGTAACCGTTCTTTTGCGGTTGATTTTCGGGAGTTTCCGTCATGGCCACGATATAGGGATCAGCCACGCGATAGGAAAGCGGGGATTGCGCCCTTCCACAGGAAATCGCAGGGGCAAGGGTGCAGGCGGCAGAGGTGGAAACGGTCGCTTCCCCGGACTGGGGGAAGCGACCGTCAGTGTTTCGCCTCGATCATGATGCGCTCAAAGCAGGGTGACGGCAAACATCAGCCCGCTGGTCGAAGCAGCAATAATGATCGGAAAGGCCTGATTGGCAATTGCACGCATGGTATTCTCCTCTGGTTGAATACCCTTCACGGCTCCATCGCCCGTCCATTTCCACGCCTGATCAATGCTGCAAAGCGGAACATTTCGCAAACGCAAAAACCTCCACACGCCTTGCGATTTTTGCAACTGAACGCGTAAGCATACCTGAGGCTGCGATTTTCTATGGCATTGGCGCAGGCGTTTCATGTGCTAAACACAGGCCATGAAGCGCGAACGCTACGAAGAACTGCTGGAGGAACTGCAGCTGGAGCTGGCCGGGATGGCGCGCTGGGCCAGGGCGAAGGGCGAACGCATCTGCGTGATCTTCGAAGGGCGTGACACGGCGGGCAAGGGCGGCGCGATCAAGGCGATCAGCGAACGGCTCGACACGCGCCAGTTCCGCATCATGGCGCTGTCCAGGCCCACCGAGACGGAACGGTCGCAATGGTACTTCCAGCGCTATGTCCCGCATCTGCCTGCGGCCGGGGAGATCGTGCTGATGGACCGCAGCTGGTACAACCGCGCGGGGGTGGAGAAGGTCATGGGCTTTGCCAGCGAAGCCCAGGTCGAGACCTTCCTGCGCGAAGCGCCGGTATTTGAGAAGATGCTGGTCGATGACGGTATCCGCCTGTTCAAATACTGGCTGACCTGCGACCAGGCTGAGCAGGAGGAACGCTTCGCCGAACGGCGCGAAGATCCGCTCAAACGCTGGAAGCTCTCGCCGATCGATGTCGAGGCGCGCCGCCGCTATGCCGATTACACCGCCGCGCGCGAAGCGATGCTGGCCGCCACGCACAGCGGCTGGGCGCCCTGGACACTGGTTGATTTCAACGACCAGCGCCAGGGACGCATCACCCTCATCCGCAATCTGCTGGATCGCCTGCCCGACACAGCGGTGGCGCCTGATGGACTGGAGTGGCCCGCGCTTGGCCATCCGCCGTTGCAAGAGGCGTTCACCCTGTTGCAGCCTATCGCGCATTACCCCGGCGGGGAGGACTGACGCGGTGCCGCCCCTTGCGCATACCGCCGCTACCTTTGCAGGCTGGCTTGCCCGCCTGCGTCAGGAGGCGGTCGAGCGCGAGCTTGAATGGATGGTCTGCTCCACCGGTACGGCGGAACAGGCGGCCTATGCCGAAGGCCTCAGCCCCGGCGACTATCTCGACCGGCTGGAGGCGATGAGCGAGTGGCGCGGCTGCGGCTGCGGAGGAGGGAGTTGAACGGGCGCTGACCCGGCCCGGTCAGGCCGCCGTCTGGGCATAAGCGGGATAATCGCTATAGCCCTTTTCTTCGCCGACATAGGCATAGTCGAAATTGACCTCGGCCAGCGGCAGCCCTTCGCGAAAGCGGGTGACGAGGTCCGGATTGGCCATGAAGGGCCGCCCGAAGGAGATCGCTTCGGCCGCGCCACGGGCGATGAAGTCCGCGCCTTCTTCCGCGCTGAACCCGCCGTTCTGGATGACCGCGCCCCTGTAGGTGGCGCGCAGCTGTTCCATCACCGGATCGTCGGGCAGGTCCATGAAGCCGGCATGAATCGGCTCTATCAGGTGGACATAGGCCAGCCCGGCGGCTTCGGCGATGGTCCCGATGGCATGCGCGAGGGCGCCGGGATTTTCATCTTCCATCCCCTTGCGCTTGCTGGTCGGGCTGATGCGCAGGCCCACCCGGCCAGCTTCCACCTTTGCCGTCACCGCAGCGATCACCTCGCGCAGGAAGCGCGTGCGGTTTTCCAGACTACCGCCATAGCCATCGGTGCGCCGGTTCGTGGAGGAGGTCAGAAACTGGTCAATCAGATAGCCATTGGCGCCGTGGATTTCCGCGCCGTCGAACCCGGCCTCCAGCGCGTTGGCGGCGCCTTGCGCATAGGCCGCCACCATTTCGTCAATATCGGCCTGAGTCATCTCGCGCGGGGTGACAAACGGCTTCATCGGCAGGAACAGGCTGTCATCGCCCGGCGCGCGCGGGGCAAAGGTTTCGCCTTCCGCCGCGATGGGTGACGGGGCGATCGGCTGCGCGCCGCCATTATAGTCAGGCAGCACCAGTCGCCCCATGTGCCAGACCTGGCAGAAGATGCGCCCGCCCGCATCATGGACGGCCCCGGTCACGCCCTTCCAGCCCGCAAGCTGTTCGGCCGACCAGATGCCCGGTACCCGGTACCAGCCCATGCCGCCGGGATGCACCGCCGTCGCCTCGCTGATCAGCAGGCCCGCATCGGCGCGCTGCGCATAATAGGTGCCCATTACCGGCTGGGGGACATTGGCTTCACTGGCGCGCCCGCGGGTGAGCGGGGCCATGATGATGCGATTGGGCAGATCGAGCGAGCCGAGCGTCAGCGGCTGGAACAGGGAGTCAACGGACATGGGGAGCCTTCAAATTGATAAACGGATTTACCTGTCTCTAGCCTGCGGATGACGCAGAGGGAAGAGGCTGGCGGTGCGACTGGTGCTGAGGTAATCTGCCGACAACGACAAGGAGGCAGGACATGGCGCAGTTTGACGATCAGGGGCGGCCGGTTGGTGATACGCCGCGGCCCGTATCCCCCGCGCGGGCCCCGGGTACTGCCAACAGCTTCGATTTCAATCGGCCCACGGTCATCAGCCTGCTCTATCTCTCCTCGTGCGTTCTCGGGGTGACGGCGCTGATTGGCCTCGTCCTCGCCTATGTCTGGCGCGGGGAGACGCAGGCCGGGGCCGCTTGGGAAACGTCCCATTTCACTTATCTCATCCGCACCTTCTGGATTGGCCTTGCCGGTGCGATGGTCAGCGTATTGCTGATGATTGTGCTGATCGGCTTCGTGCTGATCATCGTCGTGGCCGTGTGGGTGATCGTGCGTTGCGTGCTCAGCCTGGTCAGCGCGCAAAAGCAGGAGCCGATGGCTGACGCCCTAACCTGGTGGGTCTGAGGATTCGTTCATTCCGCCCGCCCGAATCGGACACATCAAAAGGCTAAAATTCGGTCACTTCCCGCTCTGTCTGGAACAGCGGTTCCGGAAGAGCGCTTGCACGGCCATCCGTCCCAGATGGCAGCTTCATTGCCTGTCGGAAAGTGCCCCGAACCTAGTCGCCATTCTCGCAGGCAATGCCGTTACGGTCCCGGTCCAGATGCGGGGAATAGCCGGGTTCGCCCTCGCGCATCGGAGCATAGCCGGCCGCGCGCGCCTCGCTGCAATAGGCGAAGAAAATGCCCTTCACCCGGGTGTCCTTGCGGTAGCGGGCAGACCACGGATTGTCAGCTGACATATGCGGCATGGCACTGTCCGGGCTGATGGTGACGTCAGGCAGGACCGGGCGCGCCAGCCACACCACGAGCGTCGCCAGCGCCGCTACGGTCCACCCCAATGTGCTCCCGATACTGCGCGTCATGGCGCGGGTTTGCCTGAAAAGGGGTTAGGATGAGGTTAAGAGCCTATCGGCCGCGATAGGGCTCGCAGGCTATTCCGTCACCATTGCCGTCCATGTGGCTGCCATAACCGGGTTGCCCGCGATAGAGCGGGGCAAGGCCAAGCCTGCGCACCTCGTCGCAGCCGGAATAGTGAACGCTTGCCTCAATTTCCTTGAGACGGGCAATCTCGTCCTTGGACATGGTGAGTTCGGGAGGCAGTTTGGCCCAGATCAGACCCGCCGCACCGCCAAGGAGAGCTGCATTGGCCAGAATCTCTTTCGTCCGCATTGCGATAGAGAGAGTGCGGCAAATGGATTAGGATGAGGTTAAGGGGCTGCGCAATACACATTGTTCTGCGTTATTCCGCGCGCGCCAATCAGCACCCCTGCCCCCTTCGTCATTCCCGCGAATTATTCTTCTTTGTCCATTGCAGGCAAGTTCAGCCGAAACCGGATCAATCACTCTGCCGCTTGTGCGCCGCCCGTGCCGCTGTCACCGAACATGTCCGGTTCGCCTTCGTCCACCGGACTCTGTTCATTGGCGGCGCTGGCCTTGCGGCGCGAATCGAAACTGGCCCAGACATCGTTCCAGTTGCCGCGCGTTGCGCCCTTGGAATATTCGGTGGCCCGCGTTTCGAAGAAATTGGCGTGTTCCACCCCGTTCAGCAACGGTGCCAGCCAAGGCAGCGGGTGATCGTCCACCATGTAGATCGACGGCAGGCCGAGCTGACCCAGCCGCCAGTCCGCAATATAGCGGATGTATTTCTTGATCTCGCGCGCGGTCATCCCCGGCACCGGCCCGGCTTCGAACGCCAGATCGATGAAGGCGTCTTCCAGCCGCACCGTTTTCTGGCAGCAATCGATGATGTCTTCCTTGACCGCCTTGGTCAGGCAGCCGCGTTCCTTGACGAAGGCGTGGAACAGGCGGGTGATCCCTTCGCAGTGCAGGCTTTCGTCGCGCACTGACCAGGTCACGATCTGGCCCATCCCCTTCATCTTGTTGAAGCGGGGGAAGTTCATCAGCATGGCGAAGCTGGCGAACAGCTGCAGCCCTTCGGTGAAGCCGCCAAACATGGCCAGTGTGCGGGCGATATCCTCGTCGCTGTCCACGCCGAACTGCTGCAGGTAATCGTGCTTGTCGCGCATTTCCTGATATTCCAGGAACATGCCATATTCGCTTTCGGGCATGCCGATGGTGTCCAGAAGATGCGAATAGGCAGCGATGTGAATCGTCTCCATGTTGGAGAAGGCGGCCAGCATCATCTTCACTTCGGTCGGCTTGAACACCCGGCCGTACTTGTCGTGATAGCAATCCTGCACTTCCACATCGGCCTGCGTGAAGAAGCGGAAGATCTGCGTCAGCAGGTTGCGTTCGTGATCGGACAGCTTCTGCGCCCAGTCGCGACAATCCTCGCCCAGCGGGACTTCCTCAGGCATCCAGTGGACCTGCTGCTGACGCTTCCAGAATTCATAGGCCCAGGGATATTCGAAGGGCTTGTAAGTCTTGCGGGCTTCGAGAAGGGACATCGTCTGGGACTCCGAAAATCTGATCGTCCGGGCCTTGCGGCCTCATAGCACAAAAGGTGCGGTTACTGGCAGGCCGTCACTGACCGGCCCTCACTGGCACGCGAGGCATTCCTCGTAATCGGTCTGTTCGCCGGCGGAGAGTTCGAACTTGGGCGCGTCAGCCGTGTTGTCCGCTTCCACCCCGCCAGCAAACCCGGCGCGCTGCACCGATTTGCTGCGCAAGTAATAGAGTGACTTGATGCCCTTCTCCCACGCCTGGAAGTGCAGCATCATCAGGTCCCACTTGTCGACATCGGCCGGGATGAAGAGGTTGAGGCTCTGCGCCTGGTCAATGAAGGGCGCCCGGTCCGCCGCGAATTCCAGCAGCCAGCGCTGGTCGATTTCGAAGCTGGTCTTGTAGACGGCCTTTTCTTCGGGGCTGAGGAAATCGAGATGCTGGACTGATCCGCCCTTTTCAAGGATCGAGTTCCACACATTGGTGGAGTCCTTCGATTTTTCGGCCAGCAGCTTTTCCAGATAGGGGTTCTTGACCACGAAGCTGCCGGACAGCGTCTTGTGCGTGTAGATATTGGCCGGGATCGGTTCGATGCAGGCGCTGGTGCCGCCGCAGATGATGCTGATCGACGCGGTCGGCGCGATCGCCATCTTGCATGAAAACCGTTCCATCACGCCCTGTTCCGCCGCATCGGGGCAGGCTCCGCGTTCAGTGGCGAGCAGGGCCGACGCCTCATTCGCCTTGGCGCTGATGTGCTTGAACATCTTGAGGTTCCAGGCCTTGGCCATCGCGCTTTCGATCGCGATCCCCTTGGACTGGAGGAAGGAGTGATAGCCCATGACCCCAAGGCCCACCGAACGTTCGCGGCTGGCCGAATATTTGGCTCGCGCCATTTCATCGGGCGCGCGGTCGATATAATCCTGCAGCACATTGTCAAGGAAGCGCATCACATCCTCGATGAACTGCTTGTCGCCGTTCCATTCGTCCCAGTTTTCGAGGTTGAGCGAGGACAGGCAGCACACCGCCGTGCGATCATTGCCCAGGTGATCGCGGCCCGTGGGCAGGGTGATTTCCGAACACAGGTTGGAGGTGGAAACCTTCAGCCCCAGTTCGCGGTGATGCGCGGGCATCATCCGGTTCACCGTGTCGGAAAAGACGATATAGGGTTCGCCCGTGGCGAGGCGGGTTTCGACCAGCTTCTGGAACAGCGAACGCGCATCCACTGTCGCGCGCACGCTGCCGTCCTTGGGCGAACGAAGCGCGAATTCGGCCCCTTCGCGCACCGCCTGCATGAACTCGTCAGTCAGCAGTACGCCGTGATGGAGGTTCAGTGCCTTGCGGTTGAAATCCCCCGAAGGCTTGCGAATTTCGAGGAACTCCTCGATCTCGGGATGGGAGATGTCGAGATAGCAGGCGGCCGAACCGCGCCGCAGCGAGCCTTGCGAAATCGCCAGCGTCAGGCTGTCCATTACCCGTACGAAGGGGATGATGCCGCTGGTCTTGCCGTTGAGGCCGACCGGTTCACCGATCCCGCGCACCTGGCCCCAGTACGTGCCGATGCCGCCGCCGCGCGATGCCAACCAGACATTTTCGTTCCATGTGTTGACGATGCCTTCGAGGCTGTCATCGACCGAATTGAGATAGCAGGAAATGGGCAGGCCGCGCCCGGTGCCGCCATTCGACAGGACCGGGGTTGCGGGCATGAACCACAGCTTCGAGATATAGTCGTAAAGCCGCTGGGCGTGGTCCTGATCGTCAGCATAGGCATCGGCCACGCGCGCGAACAGGTCCTGGAAATTTTCGCCCGGCAGCAGATAGCGGTCAATCAGCGTTTCCTTGCCGAATTCGGTCAGCAGCGCATCGCGGCTGACGTCAGTCTGGATGGTGAAGCGGCGGTCACGCACGCCCTTGCTGTCAATCGGTTCGGCCGCAGCCTTCGCCACTTGCGCCATGGCCTGCGCGGCTTTTTCCGCAACCAGCCCTTCAGATCCCTGATCCATCTTGCTCATGCTCACCGCCGGGGTTTGCGCCTTTCCATCTGCATCAGGCGCTGCGGCAGGCTTTGCGGGCGCAACGGCCGCGGCTTCGACAGCCTCCGTTTCAAGCGCCATGTCCGATCCGTCTCCAGTCCTGAAATCCATTATATCCCCCGGTTCCACCCTTGTCCGCGCAACGGCGTTGCCGCCATCGCTGTTCCGCATTCGTTCGAATCGACCGGGTAGCCCCCAGCCTATCATTTCGCCGGGTCGAGAAGGGAAAAACTTATCCCCTGACTGTCCCCAGCTTCCGGTCTGCCGGGGCTTCCCGCCGACCCGAATCCGCTTTGCTGGCCATTCTCGGCCCCGCAGCGTTGAATCTAGGTCTAGTGGGTGCCCCCCGGTACCGAACCACTAGCCATAGTGGCTTTTTTGGAATCGGGCGCAAGAGGGTAAATGGCAATTAACCTTGCCGGGGCAAGGGTGCGCTGCAGCAAGAAACGGGCGACGCGTGGAGAAAGCTTGACTCGCGCGTTGCGCAAGAGTCGAAATTTATTTTTTCACACAGGCGCGCTGGTGATAATTTTTTGCTCAAGATCCGCCCGTGGTCGGCCTGACGGAAAATTGCGCACCCGAAACGAGGAACCCGAATGCAACGCCGCAATGCCTTTCGCGCGATCATGCGCCCGCCGATCCTGCGCCGTTCCATCATCGTTGCGCTGATCGTTGGCGCAGCGTTGAATCTCATCAACCAGGGCGACGCGCTGCTGGCGGGGGTGCAACCTGTCTGGTGGAAGCTGGCGCTGACTTTCTGCGTGCCGTTCTGCGTTGCCAGTTACGGCAGCTATTCAGCGCTTGTTTCGGCCGCGCCGGATGGCAATAATGCGCCACCCTGCTGACTCGTCCGGGCCGAATTCCGCCCGGATTGCAGAGCGTGCGGGCGGAGGCGATTTGGCATGGTGAAGATACTCAGCGCCATCATATCCGGGCTGATGGTCGGCGCCCTGGCGCGATGGTTCTATCCCGGCAGGATCGACATCAGCCTGCTGATGACCATATTGCTGGGCATCGGCGGTGCGGTGGTCGCCAGCCTGGTGACCACGCGCGGGGAACAGGGGCTGAGCCAGGTTGGCTGCGTATCTTCCGTGCTGGGCGCGATGGCGCTGATCTTCCTCGGCCAGCAATTCCTCTGAACGCTGCGGCTCAACGGGGCGGGGGGATTGCGTCCCCGCCCCGCGCCGGTTGCTCAGCGGCCCTTGGCCTTGTTGAAATCCGCGCCCGACTGCACCATCACTTCGGCAAAGGGGCCGGTCACGATCGCGGTTGCCCCGCCATCCACGGGCAGGGCCACGCCATTGACATAAGCGGACCCGTCGCTCGCCAGGAACAGCGCGGCTTCGGCGATGTCGCGGGGGAAGCCTGCCCGTCCCGCCGGCACCAGCTTGCCGATCCGTTCGCTCAGGAAGGCTTCGAATTCGCTGGCATCTTCAGGCGGCACGCCAAAGGCATTGGCCATGATCGGCGTCATGATCACGCCGGGGCAGATGGCGTTGGAACGGATGTTGTGTGGGCCCAGTTCCCCCGCCGCCTGGCGCACGATGCCGATCACCGCATGCTTGGTGGTGGTATAGGCCGCGAATGACCAGCCGCCTTCCAACGCTGCGGCGCTGGCGGTGGAAATGATCGCGCCGCCGCTGCCCTGTTTGATGAACTGTTTGGCCGCATGCTTGTGGCCGAACATGACCGAGTTGAGCAGCAGGGCGTTGGTGCGGTTCAACCCGGCTTCGCCCAGTTCCAGAATGGACGACTGGTCTCCCGGCGCGCCAGCATTGTTGAACATCACGTCGAGCCGCCCGAATGCATCCACCGCAGCACCAACCAGCGCGCCGATCGCCTCGTCACTCGTTACATCAGTGTGAACATATTTGACCTTGCCGGGGAAGCGGGCTTCCAGTGCCTTGCCCGCATCGTCCTGAATGTCGCCCACGGCAACTCTGGCGCCTTCTTCGACAAACAGTTCGACCGTGCCCAGCCCGATCCCGCTGACGCCGCCAGTGATGGCCGCGATCTTGGATTCCAACCTTCCCATTATTCCAGTCTCCGGATCTGCGCGCGAAATCCCCCACGCCTGTCGCACGGTCTTCTATCAGAGCCAGTGGCGCTGCCAAGTCGGCAAATTTTCGGATTCTGGCGGGGCCGGACCCTTACGGAAACAGGCCGGACCCTTACGGAAACAGGATCGTGTCTTTCGCCTGCTTGCTGGTGGCCGGATAATCCAGCGTGTAATGCAGCCCCCGGCTTTCATGGCGACGCAGCGCCGAGCGCACGATCAGATCCGCGCATTGCAGCAGGTTGCGCAATTCGATGAGGTCCGTGGTCACCCGGAAATGGCCGTAATAATCCTCAACCTCGTCATACAGCAGCTTGATCCGGTGCGCGGCGCGTTCCAGCCGCTTGGTAGTGCGCACGATGCCCACATAATTCCACATGAAGCGGCGGATTTCGGTCCAGTTCTGCTTGATGACCACTTCCTCGTCCGAATCCGCCACCCGGCTTTCGTCCCACGGGCGGATCGCGGGCGGCGCATCGAAGCTGGCCCAGCGTTCGAGAATGTCGTGCGCGGCCGCTTCGCCGAAGACGAAACATTCCAGCAGCGAATTGGATGCAAGGCGATTGGCCCCGTGCAGCCCGCTTTCGGTGCATTCGCCCGCGGCATATAGGCCAGGCAGATCAGTGCGCCCGGCCAGGTCGATCAGCACCCCGCCGCAGGTATAATGCTGGGCCGGGACCACGGGAATGGGACCAGCCGTCATGTCGATCCCCAGGCCCAGCAGCTTGGCATGGATCATCGGGAAATGTTCGCGCACGAAGCCGGCCGGCTTGTGACTGATGTCGAGATGGACGTAATCCAGCCCGAAACGCTTGATCTCGGAATCGATCGCGCGGGCGACCACATCGCGCGGGGCCAGTTCCATCCGCTCTGCATCGTAGAATTCCATGAACCGCTTGCCGGTACGCGGGTTGATCAGCCAGCCGCCTTCGCCGCGCACCGCCTCGGTCACCAGGAAGTTCTTGACCTCCAGATTGTAAAGGCAGGTGGGGTGGAACTGCATCATCTCCATGTTGGACACCCGCGCGCCCGCGCGCCAGGCCATGGCGATCCCGTCACCCGTCGCGCCGCGCGGCGAGGTGGAAAAGAGATAGCAGCGCCCCGCGCCGCCCGCCGCCAGCACCGTGGCCCGGGCGGTATGCGCCTCCACCTTGCCGGTCGCCTCGTTCAGCGCATAGACGCCCCAGACCCGGCCCGACCCTGAATAGCGCGCCTCGTGCCGTCCGGTGATCAGGTCAATGCAGCTGCGCCCCGGCAGCAGGGTGATGTTGGGGTGCGCCTGCGCCGCGCTGACCAGCGCATCCTGCACCGCGCGGCCCGTTGCATCATCGACATGCACGATGCGGCGGTGCGAATGGCCGCCTTCGCGCGTGAGATGCAGCGCGCCTGCCTGCTGGTTGAAGGGCACGCCCAGGGCGATCAGCCGTTCGATCGCGTGCGGCGCGCGCTCGATCACATATTCGACCGTTTCAAGGCGATTGAGCCCTGCGCCCGCCACCATCGTGTCGCGAATGTGATTTTCGAATGTGTCGCCGGCGTCCAGCACCGCGGCGATGCCACCCTGCGCCCATGCGGTGGAACCGTCGCTCAACGTCCCCTTGGCCAGCACCAGCACCTTCAGCCTGGTGGCAAGCGTAAGCGCGGCGGTCAGCCCGGCCGCGCCGGAGCCGATGATGATGACGTCAGGTCGGGGCTGCTTCGATGCCATGCCAGCCCTTCATGCCGGGGCAAAGGGCAAGGGGCAAGTGCGACCGCTCACGTTCGTCCGCCCGGATCCGTGGTCAGCTGCACGAAGACATCCTCCAGGTCGGCTTCGCGGGTGGTGACATCCTCGATCACCAGCCCCTGTTCCTGGACCAGCGCCATCACCTGCCCGGCGGTGATCCGGTCCTTGTCGTAAGTAATCTCGAGTACCCGGTCATCCCGCTTGGCGGAACGGGTGAAAGCGGGGTGATGCGGCATCTGGTCCATAGCGCGGTCCAGCGTGAGCACCACGATCTTCTCGCGCATCATGCCCACCAGTTCGCGCGTGGGCTTATTGGCGATCAGCCGACCGTGATTGATGATCGCGATCCGTTCGCACAGCTCTTCCGCTTCTTCGAGGTAATGAGTGGTCAGCACCACGGTCACCCCTTCGCGGTTCAATTCGCTGACCAGTTCCCACAGCTGGCGGCGCAGTTCCACGTCCACCCCGGCGGTGGGTTCGTCCAGCACCAGCACCGGCGGCGAATGGACCATCGCCTTGGCGATCAGCATGCGTCGCTTCATCCCGCCCGAGAGCGAGCGGGCATAGGCGTTGCGCTTGTCCGCAAGGTGCACGGCGCGCAGCAATTCATCCGACCGGCGCAGCGCCTTTGCCACGCCATACAGCCCGGCCTGGTTTTCAAGCACTTCATAGGGGGTGAAGAAGGGGTCGAAGACGATTTCCTGCGGCACGATGCCGATGCAGGCCTTGGCATTGCGCCGGTCACGGTCAATATCGTGGCCCCAGATTTCGACCGTGCCTGACGTCTTGCCGACCAGCCCGGCCAGAATGTTGATCAGCGTGGATTTGCCCGCGCCATTGGGGCCGAGCAGGCCGAACACTTCGCCCTGCGGCACATCGAAACTGACCCCGTCCAGCGCCAGCTTGCCAGCCTCGCCACCCGCCCCGGCATAGCGCTTTACAAGGTTGCGGATCGAAATGGCGGGAAGGGCGTCGCTCATGATGCGCGAACCCATGCGCCAGCGCCGCCGCCGCGTAAAGGGGGCGCATGGCCGCGCGGTGGTTTCAGTGACTGGTTAGGCCCAATTTAACCATGCGCGGATATGAGCCTTTCATGTGACCGGAGCTATGCCACAATCAATGGGACTCAGGGGTTGTCTCTTCAACCGCGTCTTCGGGCGCGTTTCGCGCGCATGGCGTGCTGGCCTGCTGGCGCTTGGCGCGGGCGGCATGCTTGTGTCCGGGCCCGCCATGGCGGGCGAAACGACCGTGCGGACTGAGGCCAGCATTCTCGAAGCGCTGAGCATCGTCAAAGGGCAGGACATGGATTTCGGCGTGATCGCCCCGTCCACCGCCGGCGGCACGGTGGTGATGACCGGCGGGACCAGCGACAGCTGCGTCGCCAATAGTGGGTTGGTGCACACCGGCGTCTGCCAGCCCGGCGAATTCAGCGGCTATGGTCTGCCCAACCGGATTGTCCGGATCAAGCTTCCGCCCGCCTCCAAGATATCGCTGAACGGCCCCGGCACGGCGATGGTGCTGGACAAGATGACGCTCTATCCCACCAGCGGGTTGCTCAAGGTCGGCAATGGGCTGGGCTTCGTGCAATATCGCGTCACCTCTTCAACCGGCATCTATGAATTCGACCTTGGCGGCACGCTGCACGTCAACCCCAACCAGCTCAGCGGCCACTACAGCGCCACCTTCCAGGTGCAGGTGATCTATAACTGACCGCGTCGCGGCTTCGCCTGTTGCCCTGATGCGCTCGGCGCGATAAGGCGCGGGCCATGATTCAGCCGCCCGAAACCACCCTGGTCGAAACCGCTCGCGTCTCATGCGATGGCGCTGGCGCCATTCGCGGCGGGGCCGCCTATCGCCCGGCCGCGCTTGGCCATCCGCGCGTCTGGCTGGAAATTGACGAACACGGCTATGTCGATTGCGGCTATTGCGACCGGCGCTTCGTGCTGAAGGGTGGCCCGGCTGACGGGGCTGATCAGGCCAGCCTGCCCGATATTGCCTCTGGCGCCTCCCTGTAACACCCCTATATCGGTCAGTATGACCGAACGCACCGATCCGCGCGGCCTGCTCTATATGGATGGCAGGCTGACTCCCGAAGACGCACAGGCACTGGCCCGCGAAACGCTGGCCCAATGCGACGATGGCGAACTTTACCTCCAGTTCATCGCCAGCGAGGCATTCGGGTTCGATGACGGCCGGTTGAAGACCTGCGATTATTCGCGCGATGCGGGCTTTGGGCTGCGCGGCGTTTCGGGCGAGATGACGGGTTTTGCCCATGCCAACGAGATCAGCGCCGCTGCCATTCGCCGGGCGGGTGAAACGCTGCAACTGCTCGATCCGGCCAGCGGCCAGCCCGCCGCTGCCCCGCGCCGTAACAACCGCCATCTCTATACTGACGCCAGCCCGCTGGACCTTGTCCCCTTTGCTGACAAGGTCAGCCTGCTGGAACGGATCGACGCCGCCGCCCGCGCGCGCGACCCGCGCGTGGCGCAGGTCAGCGCATCGATAACCGGCAGCTGGAGCGTGGTGGAAATTGTGCGTGCCGACGGCTTCGTGGCGCAGGATATCCGCCCGCTGGTGCGGCTTAACGTCAGCATCGTGGCAGAAAGCAATGGCAGGCGCGAGACCGGCAGTTTCGGCATGGGCGGGCGCTATCTCTATGACCGGCTGTTCGAGGAGGCCGAATGGAATCGCTCGATTGATACCGCGCTGGATCAGGCGCTGGTCAATCTGGACAGCGTGGCCGCGCCGGCGGGCGAAATGACCGTGCTGCTCGGGCCCGGCTGGCCCGGCGTGCTGCTGCACGAGGCGGTCGGCCATGGGCTGGAAGGTGATTTCAACCGCAAGGGCACCAGCGCCTTTTCCGGCCGCATCGGCGAGCGGGTGGGCGCGCCTGGGGTTGCGGTGGTGGACGATGGCAGCATCGCGGACCGGCGCGGTTCGCTCTCCATTGACGATGAAGGCACGCCCACGCAAGAAACCGTGCTGATCGAGGATGGCATTCTCAAGGGCTATATGCAGGATCGGCTCAACGCCCGGCTGATGGGGGTGGAACCCACCGGCAATGGGAGGCGCGAAAATTATGCGCATGCCCCGATGCCGCGCATGACCAACACTTTCATGAAAGCGGGCGATGACGATCCGGCGGAACTGCTGGCACGCATGAAGAACGGCATTTTCGCCAAAAGCTTCGGCGGCGGTCAGGTCGATATCGTGTCGGGCAAGTTCGTCTTTTCCTGCACCGAGGCTTACAAGGTGGAAAATGGCAAACTGGGCGCGCCGATCAAGGGTGCCACGCTGATTGGCGACGGGCCGAGCGTGCTGACCCGCGTCAAGGGCATCGGCAATGATCTGGCGCTGGACGAAGGCGTCGGCGTGTGCGGCAAGGGCGGGCAGAGCGTGCCCGCCGGGGTTGGTCAGCCGACCCTGCTGATCGAAGGGCTGACCGTAGGCGGGACGGGCTGATTCCGCTCATCCTGCGTTAAGCTGTCCGGGCGCATCCTTCGGCCTTTGACGGGAGACGATCATGCGCAAGACATTGACTGCCCTCGCCTGCGCCGCTGCTGGCGCGATGGCGCTGTCCGGACCGGCGGCTGTCGCCAAGCCGAAGTTGAGCGGGGAAGACCAGCTCGCCAAGCTGCTCGAAGGGCGCGAGGCGGGCGAACCCAAATCCTGCATCAACCTGTTCGATTCACATAACCTGAAGGTCATTCACCGCACCGCGCTGGTCTATCAGCGCGGGGACACCGTGTGGGTGAACCGCCCTGCCAACCCCCAGTCGCTGGATTATTACGATGTGCTGGTGATGAAGCGGACCAGCAGTGAATTGTGCAAGCAGGATATCGTGACCACCATGGACCAGAGCACGCATATGTTCACCGGCTCTGTCTTCCTGGGCGATTTTGTACCCTACAAGAAGGTGAAGTGAGCGCGCGGCAAGCCGGTCATTCCCATTCGATCGTGCCGGGTGGTTTTGACGTATAGTCATAGACCACCCGGTTGATCCCCTTCACCTCGTTGATGATCCGCGTCGCCACGCGGCTGAGGAAGGCGGCATCGAACGGATAGATATCCGCGGTCATGCCATCAGTGGAAGTAACGGCGCGCAGCGCACAGACGCAGTCATAAGTGCGCCCGTCACCCATCACGCCCACCGTGCGCACCGGCAGCAGCACGGCAAAGGCTTGCCAGATCGCATCATAAAGCCCGGCATTGCGGATTTCGTCCAGATAGACCGCGTCCGCCTTGCGCAGGATGTCGCAGCGTTCCTTGGTCACTTCGCCCGGAATGCGGATGGCAAGGCCGGGGCCGGGGAAGGGGTGACGGCCCACGAAAATTTCGGGCAGGCCCAGTTCGCGGCCGAGTTCACGCACTTCGTCCTTGAACAATTCGCGCAGCGGTTCGACCAGCTGCATGTTCATCCGTTCAGGCAGGCCGCCGACATTGTGGTGGCTCTTGATCGTCACGCTCGGCCCGCCGGTGAAGCTGACGCTCTCGATGACGTCAGGGTAAAGCGTGCCCTGCGCCAGGAAATCGGCCCCGCCGATCTTCTTCGCCTCGTCCTCGAACACGTCGATGAAGGTCTTGCCGATGAACTTGCGCTTGGCTTCGGGATCGCTCACCCCGGCCAATCCGTTCATGAACAGTGTTTCGGCGTCCACATGGACCAGCGGGATGTTGTAATGCCCCTTGAACAGGCTGACGACCTGTTCCGCCTCGCCCAGTCGCATCAGCCCGTGATCCACGAAGACACAGGTCAGCTGATCGCCGATCGCTTCGTGAATCAATACCGCCGCCACTGCCGAATCGACCCCGCCCGACAACCCGCAGATTACCTTGCCGTCGCCCACCTGGGCGCGGATTTCCTCGATCTTCGTCTTGCGGAATTCGGCCATGGTCCAGTCACCGGCCAGGCCGCAGACATGGCGCACGAAATTGGCCAGCAGGCGCGCGCCATCGGGCGTGTGAACCACTTCAGGATGGAACTGCATGGCATAGATGCGGCGTTCATCATTCGCGATGACCGCATAGGGCGCACCGGGGCTGGCGGCGACGGGGCGGAAGCCGGGCGCCAGCCGCGTCACCTTGTCGCCATGGCTCATCCACACCTGATGGCTTTCGCCCGGATGCCACAGCCCGTCAAACAGCGCACAGCCTTCGGAAATATCAATGAAGGCGCGCCCGAATTCGCCGCTGTCCCCGGCCAGAACCTCGCCGCCCAGCTGGTGCATCAGCGCCTGCTGGCCATAACAGATGCCGAATATCGGCAGCCCGCTGTCCAGGATTGCCTGCGGGATGCGCGGGCCGTTTTCATCCGTGACCGATGCGGGGCCGCCTGACAGGATGATGCCCCTGGGGCGCATCCGGGCGAAGGCTTCCTCGGCCTTAGTGAAGGGCGCGATTTCGGAATAAACGCCCGCTTCGCGCACGCGCCGGGCGATCAGTTGAGTCACCTGGCTGCCGAAATCGACGATCAGGATGGAATCGGGAAGATGTGCTGGGTCCATGGCGCAGTGCGTTATGCCGGGGAAGGCCGGGTGTCCAGCGGCTGCGGGCGGACTTCCCCCGCTGCCCTGACCCGGCTAGGGCCTTGCGGCATGACCGCATCGCGCCCCGTCCCGCCTTCGCTGCTGCTGCTGTTGCCGCTGTATGGCGGGCTGAACGTGCTGGCCGGGTTCATGGGCAACAAGCAGGGCGGGTTCGGGCCGGTCGCGGTGGAGCTGGGCCTGCTGGCCTATATCGGGGTGATCGCCATTTCCTCCACCGTGGCCGAACTGCACGGCCGCGCGCTGGCGCACCGGCTGGTCCTGTTCGGCTTTGCCCCGGTGGGCGCGGCGCTGGCGCTGATTGCGCTGGCGCTGGCCATTCCGCCCGCGCCGCAGATGGATGGCGGGCGCCTTGCCGCCTTCAATCTGGTGTTCGCGCAGAGCCCGCGCATCATGCTGGGCGGGATCGCGGCCTATTTCGTTTCGGTCTTCATCAATGTGCGGGTTTTTTCCGCGCTGGGGATGCGCGGCGGAGCCACCGGCGGCGGCGTGATGCTGCGCGGAGCGCTCGCTTCGGCGGTGGCGCAGGCGATCGATGGATTGATCTTCATCACCATTGCCTTCTACGGCGTATTCCCGATTCTCCCGCTGCTGGCGGGACAGATTGCGGCCAAGCTGGTTTTGAGCTTTACGGCGGTGCCGTTGCTGATCCGGTTCGGCATGTTTATCGGGCGCAGGCTTGACGCAGGGGCGGGGAGCGATCGGGAGTGAAAGTGATGAGTGCCAGTCCGGACAATGCGGCCGATACCGCTGCCATGCTTGCCAAGGCCGAAACGCTGATCGAGGCGCTGCCGTATATGCAACGCTATGCGGGCAAGACCTTCGTGGTGAAATATGGCGGCCATGCCATGGGCGACCCTGAGGCCGCGCGCGATTTCGCCGAGGATATCGTGCTGCTGCAGGCGGTGGGCATCAACCCGGTGGTGGTCCATGGCGGCGGGCCGCAGATCGGCGCCATGCTGAAGAAGCTGGGCGTTGAATCCACTTTCGTGGACGGGCTGCGGGTCACGGACAAGGCCACCGCCGAAGTGGCCGAGATGGTCTTGTCCGGCGCGATCAACAAGGAACTGGTGGGCTGGATTGCGCGCGCGGGCGGCAAGGCGCTGGGCATTTCGGGCAAGGACGCCGGGATGGTCACCGCCATCAAGGTGCAGCGCACAACCAAGGATCCGGACAGCAATATCGAACAGGCGGTGGACCTGGGCTTTGTTGGTGAACCGTCGCGGGTTGACACCACCATCCTCGAAACCGCCTGCGGGGCGGGGATGATCCCGGTGGTCGCCCCCATCGGTGCGGGCGAGGACGGGCACACTTACAACATCAATGCCGATACGATGGCGGGCGCGGTGGCTGCGGCGCTGGGCGCGGCGCGGCTGTTCCTGCTGACGGACGTGCCGGGTGTGCTGGACAAGGACCGGAACCTGCTGACCGATCTGACCCCGGCCGACATCGCCCTGCTGCAGGCTGACGGGACGATTTCGGGTGGCATGATCCCCAAGCTCGAAACCTGCGTCCATGCGGTGGAGGCCGGATGCGAAGCCGCCGTCGTGCTGGACGGGCGCGTGCCGCATGCCATGCTGTTGGAAATTTTCACCTCGCGCGGGGCTGGCACGCTGATCCGCGCCGGTTGATAGGGTGCGCGCGCTTCGCTAACAGGCCGGTGCGGCCGCTTCGTTCCGCCCGGCAGAAAGGTTTACCGCGTGATCCTCGTCACCATCGCCCAGATCCTCCATCTGCTGATCAATGTGATCGTCACCATCGTGATCGTGCAGTTCGTGCTCGGCCTGCTGATCGCCTTCAACGTGGTGAACATGAGCAATCAGTTCGTGGCCGCGATCTGGACCGCGCTCAATGCCCTGCTCAACCCCATGCTGCAGCCGATCCGGCGCATCCTGCCCAATACCGGCGCGGTCGATTTTTCGCCGCTGGTGCTGATCATCGGCCTGCAGATCCTGCTGATCATCGTCAATAATCTGGCCGTCGCGGCGATATGACCGCACAGCTGATTGACGGGAAGGCCTTTGCCGAAGGGTTGCGCGCGAAAGTCGCCGCGCTGGCCGCCACCTTCGAACGACAGGCCGCGCGCAAGGCGGGGCTGGCCGTGGTGCTGGTGGGCGAAGACCCGGCGAGCGAGGTTTATGTGCGCAACAAGGGCCGCCAGACGGTGGCCTGCGGCATGGCCAGCTTCGAACACCGCCTGCCCGCCACCACCACCCGCGCCGAACTGCTGGTGCTGGTCGAAAAGCTGAACCGCGATCGCTTCGTGGACGGGATCCTGGTCCAGCTGCCACTGCCCGCGCATCTTGACGAACAGGAAGTGATCGCCGCAATCGCGCCGGACAAGGATGTGGACGGGTTTCACGTTATCAATGCCGGCCGGCTGGCGGTGGGCCAGCCCGGTTTCGTTCCCTGTACGCCGCTTGGCTGCCTGATGCTGCTGAAAGACCGGCTGGGCGATCTGTCGGGCCTTGATGCGGTGGTGATCGGGCGTTCGAACATCGTCGGCAAGCCGATGGCGCAACTGCTGCTGGCCGAAAGCTGCACTGTCACCGTGGCGCACAGCCGCACTCGCGACCTGCCCGCTGTCTTGCGCCGGGCCGATATTGTGGTGGCCGCGGTGGGTCGCCCGGAAATGGTGCGCGGGGAATGGATCAGGCCGGGCGCGACAGTGATCGATGTGGGGATCAACCGGGTGCCTGCCGTCGAAGCTGGCAAGACGAAGCTGGTGGGCGATGTTCATTTCGCCTCGGCCAGCGAGGTGGCAGGCGCGATTACCCCGGTTCCGGGCGGGGTCGGCCCGATGACCATCGCCGTGCTGCTGCGCAATGCACTGGTCGCGGCTTATCGCAACGAAGGGCTGGAGCTGGATTCCGCCGCTATCTGAGCGGCCGGGCGTTTGACCGCTATTGCAGCGTCACCCGCCCGTCGTCATCACCGTCGCGGCGGGCGAAAAACTGCATCAGCTGGATCAGCAATTCGCAGCGTGTGGCCAGATCGGGCGCTTCCAGCAAGGCCTGCTTGGCGGCGGCATCGAAGGGCGCGATCTGCGAGACCCCGTTGATGAGCGAGAGATCGTCCAGCCGCGAAACCGAGGTCCAGTCCACGCTGTACCCCTGCGCATCTGCGAAATGCATCGCCTCCCGCTCGAACCCGGCGCGCTCCACCGCGCTCAGCGCTTCATGTTCGGGATCGTCGATCAGTTCCGCCTCGACCTGGCGGAAGGGCGTGGCCACATCCAGTTCGCGCCCGATGCGAAAGCGGCTCTCCCCTTCCAGCAAGATATTGTAGCGGCCATCGTCGAGCGCCTCGACCTCATCAATCCTGCCGACACAGCCGATGCTGAACAGTGGCGCGCCTTCGCCCGGCGTCTGCGGCTGGATCATCGCAATCCGGCGGTCGCGCGCCAGCGCATCGCTGACCATCGCGCGATAGCGGGGTTCGAAAATATGCAGTGGCAGATGCAAACCGGGAAACAGGATCGCGCCGGTCAGGGGAAAGATGGAAAGGCGGGTGAGGGCCACCGGCCGACGCTCAACCGAACAGGATCGTCGACAGGCGGCGGCGCGTGGCGGAAACCCAGGGATCCTCCAGCCCGATCGCCTCGAAGATCTGCAGCAGCTTGGCCCGCGCCGCGCCCTCATTCCAGGCGGGGTCAGCCGCCACCATCGCCAGCAGCGTGTCTGCCGCCTCGTCGCGCTGTCCGGCGGCAAAGGCGGCGGCGGCAAAGGCCAGCTGCGCATCCATGTCGGCGGGATTGGCCCGTGCCGCATCGCGCAGACCGGCCAGCTCGGCATCGTCAGGCGCATCCTGCGCCAGCGCCAGGGCGGACTGGGCCTGGCAGACCAGCGGATCGGCGGCGATTTCCGCAGGCAGTGCGTCAATCACCGCGCGCGCCTCGGCCAGTTCCCCGGCCATGGTCAGCGCGCGAATCAAGCCGGCATGAGCTGCTGCGCTGTCAGGCGCGATCTCCACGATCTGGCTGAAAATGGTTGCGGCGCGCGGCCCGTCGCCCGACGCCAGCACATCTTCGCCCATTGTCAGCAAGGGGGCGATATCCTGCTGCGCGCCGGCGCCCTGTTCCACCGGCAATTGCGCTAGCAGCTGGTCCAGCACCTGGCGCAGTTGCGATTCGCTGCGGGCATTGGTGAGATTGGCCACCGGCTTGCCCTGGAACAGCGCGTAGACGGTGGGGATCGACTGGACCTGGAACTGGGCGGCGATGAAGCGTTCCTCGTCCACATTGATCTTGGCCAGGATCACGCCCTTGTCGGCATATTCGGCGGCGATCTTTTCCAGTACCGGGGTAAGCTGCTTGCACGGGCCGCACCATTCGGCCCAGAAATCGAGAATGACCAGGCTGGTCATTGACGGTTCGACCACATCCGTGCGGAAGCGCTCGACCGCTCTCTCTTCCTCGACGCTCAATCCCATGCTGGCCAAAGTGCTGCTCCCGTCGCTGCCGTGTGAAATCACAATGTGGGGTGTTGCCGCCGATTGTGAAGGGCCAATGAAAGCGAACGATTTTCCTCTTGCGGGGCGGCAGGGGCGATGCTAACCGCGCGCCTCCTCACCGGGTATTCGCGCCCGGACACGCCAGTGAGCGGGCGTAGCTCAGGGGTAGAGCACAACCTTGCCAAGGTTGGGGTCGAGGGTTCGAATCCCTTCGCCCGCTCCAGTTTTCTTCTGCCTGGTGCTGAAGCCCATTGATGCGGTTTTTTCCGCGCCATGCCCGTGCGCAGTCAGATGTTGGTTTCCGGCCGAAACAATGCCATCAACCGCGTATGTTCCAGCGCGATTCAGGTGCCCTCAGGATCGAGAATGCGGGTTTTCTCGCAATCGTCCTTCTCATCACTTTCGCCTTTGCCTGGCTGGTTGCGCCGTTTTTCGGTGCGATCCTGTGGGGGCTGGTGGCGGGCATCCTGTTCATGCCGCTCAATCACCGGCTGACTGCCCGGCTCGGCGGACGGCCCAACCTGGCCGCCGGGCTGACCCTGGCCCTGATCATGCTGCTGATCATCCTGCCCGGCATTCTGGTGGGGATCAGCCTGATCCAGGAGGCGGCAACGCTTTATGAAAAGCTGGAAACCGGCCAGATCGACATCGCCCGGGCGATCAGCGATTTCCGCGCGATCCTGCCCGACCGGGTGGACCGCTGGATCGGCGCATCGCAATGGGGCGAACTGGCCACGGCGCGCAGCCTGCCGGACTCGGTCGTCGCTACCGGCTTGCAGAATATCGCCTCGCGGGCGCTGATCTTCGGGCAGGGAGCGCTGCGCTTCATCGCCGCGCTCGGCCTCATGCTCTATCTCACTTTCTTCCTGCTGCGCGACGGGGATGTGATTGGCCAGAAGGTGAAGGAAGCGGTGCCGCTGGCCCCGGAACTGCGCGATGCGCTGGCGGAACGCTTCATCATCGTGGTGCGCGCCACGATCAAGGGGTCCGTGGTTGTCGCCGTGCTGCAGGGGCTTGTCGGCGGAGTGACCTTCTGGCTGCTGGGCATCGAAGGCGCGCTGCTGTGGGGCCTGCTGATGGGCCTGTTTTCACTGGTTCCGGCGGTCGGGACGGGGATCGTGTGGCTTCCGGTTGCGCTTTACCTGCTGGCGACCGGCGCGATCTGGGAAGGCGTGGCGCTGATCCTGACGGGGTTCTTCGTGATCGGCCTGATCGACAATCTGCTGCGCCCGGTACTGGTCGGGCATGAAACCCGCATGCCCGATTTCGTGGTGCTGATCGCGACGATTGCCGGGCTGGAGACCATGGGGCTCAACGGCTTCATCGTCGGCCCGATGATCGCGGCCCTGTTCATCACCGTGTGGCAGATCGTGACCGAATTCAGGAACGGCGCGGAACGCTGACAGTGTGGCGCGGATTGCCGCCAAACCGGTTGCGGCCCGCGCGCGCTTGCGGCATGGGCAGCCGACCGAAACTCTCTCGCGCGGAATACAGGATTATGGCCAAGACAAAGGATCTGGACGGCAGGCTGGTGGTGCTGGTGGGCGGCAGCGGCTTTCTTGGTACGCGGGTCGCGCAGGAACTGCTGAGCCGCGGTGCCCGGCTGCGGGTGGCCGCGCGGCGCCCCGAACGCGCCTATCGCCTGAAGCCGCTGGGCAATCTGGGCCAGATCCAGTTCGCCTATTGCGACGTCGGCAAGCCCGAAACGCTGGCAGCGGCAATGGCCGGGGCGGACGCTGCGGTCTATCTGGCCGGGACATTCGGGCCCGATGCGGATGCCGTGCAGGCGCGCGGACCTGGCGTGGCGGCGCAGGCCGCGAAGGCCGCCGGGGCCGGTGCTTTCGTGCATGTGTCCGCGATCGGCGCGGATGCTGAATCCGAAGTGCGCTATGCGCGCACCAAGGGCGAAGGTGAAGCGGCGGTGCGCGCGGCGTTCCCCCGGGCGACGATCCTGCGGCCGTCAGTGATCTTCGGCGAGGATGACCAGTTCATCAACATGTTCGCGGGGCTGATTGCGATGCTGCCCGTCCTGCCGGTGTTCGGGCCGGATGCGCAGATGCAGCCAGTGCATGTCGACGATGTAGCCAATGCGATCGTTGCGGCCCTGTCCGATCCGGCGAGCCATGGCGGTAAGACTTACGAAATTGCCGGGCCTGAAGTGCTGACCATGGGCCAGATCAACCGCGCCATCGCCAAGGCCCAGCAGCGCAAGACGCTGTTCGCGGACCTGCCTGATTTCGCCTCTGCCGGCTTCGCGGCGCTGACTGGCTGGCTGCCCGGCGCGCCGATCAGCCTTGACCAGTGGAAGCTGCTGAAAGCGGGCAATGTTCCCTCGGGCGATTATCCCGGCCTCGCCCAGCTTGGCATCAAGCCGAGGCCGCTTGGCCTGTTTCTCGATCGCTGGATGGTCCGCTATCGCAAGCACGGCCGTTTCGGCGCCTCCGCCAGCGCCTGACCGTCAGGCAATCATCTCCACGATCAGCACGGCGCCGTCGCTGCCGGCAATCCGCATGCGGGTGCCGGGCACGGCGTCCGGCCCGCGCGCCAGCCACTCGCTGTCGCCATGGTGGACGCGGCCCGTCCCGCCTTCAATGGCCTGAGTGACCACCACGGTTTCGCCCACCAGCCGCGCCCCGCGCCGGTTCATGTTGGGGTCTGCCGCTGCCACCGGATTGCGGCGCAGATAATTGCGCCCGGCAAATACGGCCACGATCGCCAGCACTGCGAATATCACGATCTGCAACGGCAGGCCGATCGGCAGCACCCAGGTCAGCAGTCCGGTGATGATCGCCGCGCCCGCCAGCCAGATCAGGAACACGCCGGGCACGGCCATTTCGGCGGCGCCCAGCACCAGCCCGATTGCCAGCCAGGCCCAGTGCGGATCGAGATTGTTGAGCTCGTTCATCATTCGCGCCCTGCCGCGGGTGGCATGCCGGTGCGGCCCGCAAAGGGCCCGCGCGATGCGGGCGCAGTCGGGCTGGCCCCGCCATCGCCGCCGGTGCCGCCGCTCAACGCTTCGCGGGCCAGTTCACCGATCCCACCCAGCGTGCCCATCAGCTGAGTCGCCTCGACCGGGAACAGGATCGTCTTCGCATTGGGCGATGTGGCGAATTTGCCGACGGCTTCGGTGTATTTCTGTGCGACAAAGTAATTGATCGCCTGCGCGCCGGATTCGGCGATGGCCTGGCTGACCATCTGCGTGGCGCGCGCTTCCGCCTCGGCTTCGCGTTCACGCGCCTCGGCATCGCGGAAGGCGGATTCGCGGCGCCCTTCGGCGGCCAGGATCTGCGATTGCTTTTCACCTTCGGCGCGCAGGATCTTCGAGGCGCGTTCGCCCTCCGCCTCAAGGATTTCCGCGCGTTTGAGCCGTTCGGCCTTCATCTGGCGCGCCATCGCTTCGGAAATGTCCAGCGGCGGGCGGATATCCTTGATTTCCACGCGGGTGATCTTCACCCCCCAGGGCGAGGTGGCATGATCGACCACGGACAGCAGGCGGGCGTTGATCTCGTCACGCTTGGACAGGGTTTCGTCCAGATCCATCGATCCCATCACCGTGCGCAGGTTGGTGGTGGTCAGCGCCATGATCGAGGCATAGAGATTATGCACCTCGTAAGCCGCCTTGCCCGCATCCAGCACCTGGAAGAAAACCACCGCGTCCACGCCGACCATGGCGTTGTCCTTGGTGATGATTTCCTGCCCCGGAATATCCAGCACCTGTTCCATCACGTTGACCTTCTGGCCCACGCGGTCAATGAACGGGATGATCAGATGCAGGCCGGGTTCGGCCGCCAGGGTGAACTTGCCCAGCCGTTCGATCGTGTAGACGAAGCCTTGCCGCACCACCCGCACGCCCATCATCAGGAATATGATGACCAGGCCCAGCAGCGCTATCAGGAAACCACCCATGATTACTTCCCCTTTCATCCGGAGCCGATCCGCCGCACTATCCGGCGCGGAACCCCCTCTTAGCAGAAAGATGCGCATAGGATGAAAGATTTACCAGCTGATGACCGCCGCATGATCGGCACGCGCGCGGTGCGCCCCGTCGGCCTTGGCTGCATGAACATCGCCTGGGCCTATGGCCGGCCGCCCGGCGCGGCAGAGGCGGCGCGGCTGCTCGATCAGGCGATCGACCTTGGCTATGAGCATCTCGACACGGCGCGGGTCTACGGGCTGGGCAAGAGCGAGAGCCTGATCGGCGAGACGCTGCACGGGCGGCGGGACCGGTTCTTGCTGGCGTCCAAAACCGGCATTCTGGTCGACGGGGACCAACGCCGGATTGATTGCCGGCCGGAATTCATCCGCGCTGCGCTTGAAGAAAGCCTGCGCCTGCTGCGCACGGATCATATCGATCTCTATTACCTGCACCGTTTCGACGTGAATGTGCCGATCGAGGAATCGGTCGGCGCGCTTGGCGATCTGGTCAAGGAGGGGAAGATTGGCGGGATCGGCCTGTCGGAAATGAGCGCGCCGACGCTGCGCCGCGCGCATGCGGTGCATCCCGTCACCGCCATGCAGACCGAATATTCGCTGTGGACGCGCGATGTGGAAATCGCCGTGCTGGACGCCTGCCGCGAACTGGGTGTCGCGCTGGTCGCCTTTTCGCCGCTTTGCCGCGGGCCGCTGGTGGGCACGCCCGCCGATCCGGCCCAGTTCGATGACAGGGATATTCGCAACGGAATGCCCCGATTCACGCCGGAAAACTGGGCGCATAATCGCCTGCTGGCAGACCGGCTGGCCGCGCTGGCGGGCGAGGCGGGCGTCACCCCTGCGCAGCTGGCGCTGGCCTGGGTGCTGTCGCGCGGGGACCATGTGCACGCGATCCCGGGCACGGGCCGGATCGCGCATATGGAAGAAAATTTCGCCACGCTCGACCGGGCGATCCCGCCGGACATCATCGCCCGCGCAGGCGAGGCGATCAGCCCGCAGACCACCGCCGGGCCGCGCTATCCTGCGCTGATGCGCGTGGGCATCGATACGGAGCAACTGGCTGAGGCGGGGTAAGCGGTTTCAGACACCGGCGCTGGCGGCAGCTTTCGGGCATTTCGCTCCGGAAGTTGCCTGTCCGGATACGGCGACATTGCGGACTTTAGGCATGCCGATCCGTTTGGTCTGCTTCGCGCCACATTTCGGTCATTAGGCCAATCGCCGGCGTCTCCTGAAAGCAGTCATAGAGGCAGCGCTGCAGCAATATCGGCTTTGGCTGACACTAACTGGCAGGTGCCCATTCTTAGCCTTGGCCAATCACGGCCAAGGAGAATGATGATGACTTACTCACACCTCGACCCCGCTATGCAAAACCGCGTGGCCTGGAATGCCGGAAAAACGGTCGGCACGAAGCGACCACTGACACAAAAGCAGATCTGGGCGATCCGCTTCTTCCTCGATCGCGAAGAGCGGCTGCGCGACCGTGCGCTGTTCGACATGGCCATCGACAGCAAGCTACGCGGCTGTGATCTGGTGAAGCTGACGATCGATGATCTTTTGGCCGGCCCCGAGATCCGCACTCGCGCGATGGTCATCCAGCAGAAGACTGGCCGACCAGTGCAGTTCGAGATTACGGCTGACGCTCGCGGCACACTTGCTACATGGCTCCAGCGCCGTGGTGGGACAGCCGGTGATTTTGTCTTTCCCAGTCGCCTTGATCGCGGCCGCCCCATGAGCACGCGCCAATACGCACGCCTGGTGGACGAGTGGGTTACAGCGATCGGTTTGCGGAAAGCAGAGTACGGCACGCATTCGCTTCGACGAACAAAGGCTGCAATTATCTATCGCGCCACGGGAAACATCCGCGTGATCCAGATCCTCCTTGGGCACACAAAGATCGAGAATACGGTTCGTTATCTCGGTGTCGATGTGGAAGATGCCCTGCTGCTGGCGGAACGAACTGAAATCTGACGTGGGGCGGTCGGCCGTCGATCCTAGGTCGACCGCTTTCGGGTCGCAATCTTCGATGCGCGAGAGTCCGAAATGAGGGTGGGAAGCTGACGGGGTGGTTTTGGGTAGTGGAAGCGACCGAACTGCACTACGATCCAACCCATGCAGTCACCAAGTCATACTTCAAATACAAGCACCATGTTACCAATCTTGGTGCTCACATTGGCAATTTCTCAGATACTCACCCCTGCGCTTCCGGCCTTGGGTTTCGGGCAGCCAATCGGGTCTCAATCGAACGCGGTGCGGACCTTGATCACTCCTGCTGGTTGGGCATTTTCGATCTGGGGTCCCTTGTATACGGGCACCATCGCCTTTGCGATCTACCAAATTCTGCCCAAGCAGCGCGATAGCACACTGCTCAAACAACTTCGCTGGCCAGCTGCTGGTGCCTTTCTGGGGAATGCTGTTTGGGCAGCCTACACACAAGTGTTCGGGCTGACCGCTATTTCGGCACTCATCATTATCTTCACACTCGGCTGCCTGCTGTTCACCTACCGGATCTTTGCCAATTGGGAGCCGGGTTTCAGCAAGAAGGAGCTATGGCTTGCAGTCCTACCGCTGAGCGCACTCACCGCCTGGCTGACAGCCGCGACGATCGTGAATATCTCAGCATCCCTCCGTTTTCATGGAATGGATGCCGGGGTTGCGAATGCTCAAGTATCAGGCTTTATAGTCGTTATCGGTGGTATCATTGCCTCTATGTGTATTGCTCGAGGGCGCGGCAATCCATTCTACACCTTGGTCTTTATTTGGGCGCTGACTGCAATCTTTGCGGCCGGCGGCCAAGAATCGGCCGTGGTCTCCTGGGCGACAGGCATTGCTGCTTTGCTGGTGATTTCCGGCATGGTGTTTGGCCTGCGCCATGGCGGGGTCCAGAAGTGGTTTGCGGCAGGCTGACCGACCCACGTTTCCGTCTGCCAAGTGTCCGCAAACGTCGGTAGCCGAATGTCCGCTTCAGCGGCGTGATCGGTCCACAGCAGACAGTCCGCAACCGGAAACGTAGGCCGGTCAGCTTGCCGCTCGATGCAGTGCAGGCGGCCAATACGATTGGCCTGACCGCCGCGGCCTCCGCGCCGGAAAGCGCGGTCGCAAAGGTTTGCGGGGCACTCGCGGCGCTAGGCTTCGAACTGGGCGAGGTCGTCGCCGCTGCCTTGCTTGCACCGGCCTTCGAGATCCTCTCCGACGAGGCAACGCACCCCCGACGGCACGGTCCGCGCCGGCCTGGTCTTGGCGCTGGCCCGCGCGATCGGTTAGGACGGTCTGGTTGGCGGGCAGATGATGGAACTTCCCCTCCCCCCGGGGCCCGGCCGTAAAGATGTGTTTGATGCTAAGGCGATGTCGCTACGCGGCCTAACGCGGTTCGCTGTCAGTCAAATGCTCTGAACCACGCCTACATCCCCGCTTCAATAGCAATCCGAATTGCTTCGGCCACGGTCCGCACTCCCAGCCCGCGCTGCATCGCCGCGCGGTGCATCTTAATGGTGCGCTCGCTCAGGTCCAGCTCGTAAGCGATCTGCTTGTTGAGCCGACCCTTGGCGAGCGATTCGAGGACCTGCCGCTGGCGGCGGCTGAGCCTTTCGACCAGGCTGAGGGCGAGCTCGTGGCGGCTAACGCCGCTGTCGGCGATCTCCATCTGCGAGCCGAGATAATGCTCAAGCTCCCCATCGTCATCGAACAGTGGGGCGATCATTACCGCGTTGCGGAAGGGCGTGCCATCCTTCTTGTAGTTGGTCAGCTCGACCATCACCGGGAGGCGTGCCGCAATCGCGTCGCGCAACATCGCGGTCTGCGCAGGCTCGGTTCGTTCCCCACGCAAGAAGCGGCAATTGCGGCCCACAATTTCATCGCGATCATAGCCAGTTAGCTGCATGAATGCGGCGTTGCAGGCAACGATCGGGTTGTCCTTATGACGAGGGTCGCTGACCACGGCAGCAACCTTGCTTTGCGCGATCAGGGACTCCGCCTTGACCGATTCGTCACCCTGTCCACTTACGCTGCCCATAGGGTCATATCGCAGAACGCGCGACGAAAGCCTAGACCGGTCAAACCGGCTGCTGGTGTCCCCCTCCCACTCCATCAGCGGCCGGCACACCGCCAGAACAAGGACATCCCATGAACGTCATGCACGGCCATTTCTCGTCGGAACAAGCCGAAGGCAAAGTTTCGGTTCCTGCCAAGGTGCAGCAAGCAATCCGCACTCTGCTGCGTTGGGCTGGCGACGACCCCGAGCGCGAGGGTCTGGTCGATACCCCCGCGCGTGTCGGCCGCGCCTGGAAGGAATATTGCTCAGGCTACGGTGAGAACCCCGCGGCACATCTGCAGCGCACGTTCGAGGAAGTTGCCGGCTATGACGAGGTCGTACTGCTGCGCGACATCCCTTTCCATTCGCATTGCGAACACCACCTCGCCCCGATCGTTGGCACCGCATCGATCGCCTATCTTCCCACCGAACGCGTCGTCGGCATATCCAAGCTCGCCCGCGTGCTCCACGGTTATGCCCACCGCTTGCAGATTCAGGAGCGGCTGACCGCCGAGATCGCCCAGTGCATCTGGGACAATCTCCAACCACAGGGCGTTGCCGTGGTAATCAAGGCGCAGCACGGCTGTATGACCGGGCGCGGCGTGCGCACCCATGGTGTCGATATGGTCACCAGTAAGGTGCTGGGCTGCTTCCGTGACAATCCGAGAAGCCGCAAGGAAGTACTGGCGCTCATGGGACATGGCTGACCCGGGACGCTGACGGCGATGAAAGTTGGAATTGTCGGTGCCGGAATAGCCGGACTAGCTTGCGCGGCGCGTTTGGCTCAAAATGGCATGCAAAGTGAACTGTTCGACAAAGGTAAACGTCCCGGTGGGCGCCTCTCCACGTTCGAACTCGACGGCATGGCCTGGGATTTCGGCGCGCAACTGATCGAACCCGGACATGGTGCTTTCGCCGCCCAAGCCGCCGACTGGGAGCAAGCTGGGTTGCTCGCGTCTTGGAGCGACGGACCTACTGGCGCGCTGGTCGGGGTGCCGGCGATGAGCAGTCTGGTCGAGGCACAGTGCGCGGACCACACGGTCCATTTTGGTGCTGCGGTGCATCGGATCGAAAACGACGGCCTCGCCTGGCATCTCTCCGGGCCCGGACTGTGCGAAGGCCCATTCGCGGCATTGGCGATTGCGGTCCCGGCCGAGCAGGCCGCGGCGCTGCTCTCGCTCCACGATCTCGCCATGGCGCGCGAGGCCGCCGCCGCCCGCTCGCTCCCATGCTGGACCGTGCTCGCCGCATTTGCCGGGCCGCTTTCGAGCCCAGCCGCGTTCCTGCGCGATCGAGGCGCGATCGCCTGGGCGGCACGCAACAATTCCAAGCCCGGACGCGGACCAGCCGAATGCTGGGTGATCCAGGCCGGGCCCGAATGGTCGCAGCAGCACCTCGAGCGCGAGTCGAACACAGTAGCAAAGGAACTGCTTGCGCTGTTCGCCGCCGAAACCGGTCAACCGCTGCCCGCCACGACCTTTCTCAAAGCCCACCGCTGGCGTTTTGCCCGCCCTTATGGACAGCCCGGCGAGCCGCTGTGGAATCCACGGCTGCGGCTTGGCGCCTGCGGGGATTGGTGCATTGCTTCGGAGATAGAAGGCGCCTGGCTCGCCGGAACAGAGCTTGCAGGCCAGATTGCAACCGACCTGGTTGCGCAGGAAGCCAAGGCGCCGCGTACCATCGCCTCTGCCTGACGCGCTGATTGTCTCGCGCTTGGTCTGCGTTTTCGATTCCGCGGACTCCGTGGTCCGATCTTACTTCAAAGCGTGCCCAAAAGGGCAGGTTGTCGAACCGCCAGTAAGAGTTTTTATCTCGGTTCGACAGGAGAGAACTCATGATTAAGCGGACCATAACATCGCCAATAAATGCATTCCGCTGGGTCATGGACCCTCGGGTTAGTCCACTACGTCATCTGGCGCCTGCGCAGCGCTTTCAGGTTACAGCCGTGCTGGGAGTGATGTGGACGACGATATTCTGTCTCGGGACCAGTGCGTGGCTTTATTACGGCGAGCTTATAGTGTTCCACCTGTTGCTTGCTTTTGGGACCTTGGTGACCGGCCTGACGTTTCGTTCAGCCGCGAAGCAGGTGAAGACCCATCGCGACTACCCTCTAGAGGACGGCACCGCGCGCTACGATGACGTCCGGGGGGCCTAGTCCACCCCGGACGAGCGGAATGAGCCGTTGCATAAGACCGTCATCGTCATTCTTGGCGATCAACTGACCCAGGATCTCTCGTCCTTGCGGGATGCTGATCAATCGAACTCAGTCATCCTCATGGCCGAGGTGGCCGCAGAAGCGACCTATGTGAAGCATCACAAGAAGAAGATAGCCTTCCTGTTCAGTGCGATGCGGCATTTTGCCGATGCGCTCCAGCAGTCTGGCTGGACGGTGGAATATAGCCGGTTTAACGACCCGGAGAACAGCGGATCGCTAGCCGGAGAAGTCGTGAGGACGGCAGCGCGCCATGAGGCATCTGCGGTGAGGCTGACCGAGCCCGGCGAGTGGCGCCTGCGCGAGGAGCTGCGCGCGCTCGATGCGGCGTTCGATCTTGAAATGCTGCCCGATGACCGCTTCATCGCCAGCCACGCCGAGTTCGAAAGCTGGGCGGCGGGTCGTAAATCGCTGCGGATGGAGTACTTCTACCGCGAGATGCGGCGCAAGACCGGGCTGCTGATGAGCGGCGACCACCCCGAAGGCGGTCAGTGGAACTTCGACCATGACAACCGCAAGGCGACGGCGCGCGATCGGGCAGTTCCCCAACCGCTGCGCTTTGCGCCGGATGCGATCACGCAGGACGTGCTCGCGCTGGTCGATGCGCGCTTTGCAGATCACTTCGGCGATCTGACGCCGTTCTGGTTCGGGACCACGCAGGCCGATGCTGAGCAGGCCTTCGCCCATTTCCTCCAAACCGCGCTGCCCCACTTCGGCGATTACCAGGACGCCATGCTGAGAGGCGAGAAATTCCTCTATCATGCAGTCATTTCGCTCTATCTCAATTGCGGGCTGCTCGATCCGCTTGCTGTGTGCCGAGCGGTGGAAGCCGAATATTGTGTCGGCCGTGCGCCGCTGAACGCTGCCGAGGGATTCATCCGCCAAGTGATTGGCTGGCGCGAATATGTGCGGGGCATCTATTGGCTCAAGATGCCGGACTATGCCCGGGCGAACGCGCTCAAGGCCAACCGGCCGCTGCCCGGTTTCTATTGGACCGCCGAAACCGACATGGCCTGCATTCGCGCCTGCGTGACGCAGACCCGCGAGGAAGCATATGCCCATCACATCCAGCGACTGATGGTGACTGGGACCTTTGCACTGCTCGCCGGGATCGATCCGCATGAGCTCCACGAATGGTATCTGGCTGTCTATGTGGATGCCTATGAATGGGTCGAACTACCCAACACCATCGGCATGAGCCAGTTCGCCGATGGGGGCCTGCTGGCCTCCAAGCCCTATGCAGCCAGCGGTGCCTATATCGATCGCATGTCGGATTACTGCGGCGACTGCGCTTACAGCGTAAAAACCAAGGCGGGACCAACGGCCTGCCCGTTCAACTACCTCTACTGGGATTTCATTGCCCGCCACCAGCAGCGGATCAAGGCCAACCCGCGCATAGCGCAAGCCGTGCGCACCTGGGACAAGTTCAACGCCGATCGCCAGGCCGAGATCAAGGACGATGCAGCCCGGTTCCTGGAAGCTTTGTCATGACGGGCCGCCAGGTCACCGTATGGTATGACGAAGGTTGTCCGCTTTGCCGACGCGAGATCGCAGCGATGCGTTGGTTTGACCGGGCAAAGCGCATCGAATTTGTCGATGTCACCGCTGCCGATCGCGCCTGCCCATTGGACCGCGCCGAACTGCTCGCCCGCTTCCACGCGATGGAAAATGGCAAGATGCTGTCTGGGGCCGCGGCCTTTGCGGCAATGTGGCGTGCCATACCCCTGCTTTGGCCGCTGGGCATGGCCGCCCGTGTGCCGGTTGTTGAGCGTCTGCTCGAATGGGGATATGGCCACTTTCTGAAGGCTAGGCCGCGCCTGCAAAGGCTCTTCGATGCCTGAAGATCGGTATCGCAAAGTTCCGACCGGCCGGTTGTCGCGCCTTTCCGCTTTCGGAAAACTGGCTGGTGGAATCGCAGGCGGCGTGCTTGCCGAAGGGGCACGACGATGGGCCAATGGCGAGCGCCCGCGCATCTCAGACCTGTTGTTGACACCCGCCAACGCGATGCGCGTGACCGATCAGTTGTCCAAGCTACGCGGCGCAGCAATGAAGCTGGGACAGATGATCTCGATGGATGCGGGCGACGTTCTGCCGGTCGAACTCACCGAAATCCTCGCCCGGCTGCGCGACTCCGCCCACTACATGCCACCAGCGCAACTCAACAAGGTGCTGATCGCCGAATGGGGCGCTGATTGGCGGCGCAGGTTCCGGCATTTTGAAGCTACCCCGATCGCCGCTGCTTCGATCGGTCAGGTCCACCGCGCGACCCTGCCGGACGGCACGGTTCTCGCCATCAAAGTCCAGTATCCGGGGGTTGCCGACAGCATCGACGCCGATGTCGACAATGTTGCCAGCTTGCTCCGCCTGTCCAACCTGCTGCCAAGCACGCTCGACATTGCTCCGTTGCTGGCTGAAGCCAAGAAACAACTGCGCGAAGAAGCCGACTATGTCCGCGAGGCCGGGCAGATACGGCGTTACGGTGCGCTATTGGCTGATGATCCAGCTTTCCTGGTTCCGGCTCCCTATGCCCCGCTGTCGGGTAAGCGCGTCCTGGCGATGGACTTCATTCCGGGCGTTTCGATCGAAAAACTGGAAGGCCAATCGCGCGAGGTAAGTAACGCTGCGATGCATGCCCTGCTGGACCTTGTCCTCAGAGAACTGTTCGAATTCGGATTTATGCAGACCGATCCCAATTTCGCCAACTATCGCTGGCAGGCGGCAAGCGGCAAAATTGTCCTGCTTGATTTCGGTGCTGCGCGCCCGGTCCCGGCGCCCACCGTGGAGGCCTATCACCGGCTGATGCAAGCTGGCCTCGATGAAGACAGGGATGCCCTGCGCGATACTCTGATCGAGATCGGCTTTGTCTCCGCTGTCACCTTGCAGCGCCATCGACCCGCTCTTGACGGCATGATCGACGTGTTGGTGGCGCACCTGGGCAAACCAGGTCTGTTCAACTTTGCGGACCGCAGCTTCATCGACGAAGTTCGCCGCCATGCCGAGACCATCGTCGGCGATCGAGCCGCCTGGCACATCCCGCCCGCGGAGACCCTGTTCGTTCAACGCAAGGTTAGCGGCACCGCCATGTTGGCGATCAAGCTACAGGCCATGCTGCCGCTGAGGGAGTTGGTGCAGGAACGGGTCGCGAGCCGGGTTTGAGCCCGGCGATTTCGCCAGTCCTCAAAAGGGGATGCGAGTTCCATTCCATGCGAACAGTCCGCCGCTATCGCCCGGAGTCAGGCGCTCGATCACATCGAGCAGCGCCGTCGCGCTGCGCACGGGCGTGAACAATTTTTCGGCGTCAACGCCGCGTTGAAAAGGCTCGGATAGCTGTGAGGCAACTGTTCCTGGATGCAATGATGCGACAATCGCCAGCGGATTGCGCCGAGACTGTTCCAGCGCAAAATTCTTCATCAGCATGTTGAGCGCAGCCTTTGACGCACGATAGCTATGCCAACCGCCCAGTCCATTGTCCGCGATCGAACCGACCCGGGCAGAAAGTGCGGCAAACACCACACGGCGATCGCGATGAAGTAGCGGCATGAAATGCTTGGCAATAAGCGCCGGGCCAATGGTGTTGATCGCGAAAACGTCAGCCATCGTTGCCGCGCGCAGCTCGCGCCAGCTTTTCTCCGGATTGAGGCCGACGCTGCGATGGAGAACGCCTGTAGCGACGAAGGCCAGATCGACTGGGCCGTCCTGGCCAACAAGCATTGCGGCATTCGCGATGCTCGCTTCATCCGTCAGGTCAAAATGAAAATCGGAGTTGCCGGAGCGTGACCCAGTCAGGACTCCAAAATCTCCTGATTGCTGGAGAGCGGCAGCAACCGCGCCGCCAATCCCGCCCGAGGCACCAAAGACAACTGCTCGCTTCATGGCCGTCTCACCCGCTGCGGCACAAGGTCAAGGCGCCGATCAGTATTGTGACCAGGCCCAGGCCGGTCGACGCAAGGAAGCGCACCCTGATCCAGCCTGGTTCAGGCAAGGAGGCTTGAAGTATGCGCCAATCGACGACGAAGCTGACCATGATCGCGATCCCCAGGGCAACGAGCTGCGATCCTGGCCAGTTCCAGCCCCATACCCAGGGCATGAACAGCGCGAAAGCCAACAGCATCGGCAGGATGGCGACAGCGAAAAAGATCGGCTTCTGAGATCGCGACACAAGCGCGACACCCCACCAGTACCCGCCCAGAAAGCTGAGAATGAAAGCCGCATAGGCAAAGGCGGCCACCGGTGCTGTCCACGACGCTGTACAATCCGTGAGCATAGCGACAAGGAAGAACACCTGCGGAAGAATCGCAATCAGGGTGAGGAACCGGGCAGTCTTGAGCTGCGGACCGTCGAGGGTTTCAGCCATTTCTGCTCAACTGCCCTTCAAAATCATGAGACACGCGCTGCCTCACAAGCTGCCATTGCACGCGCGCGGGCCGCTTGATGACCAGTCAGCCGACTGCCAAGTCTTGCATCGCCAGCACCCAGTCCGGTGAGTCTGTGGCGCAACCACGAACGTTGGGCGGCACCTATCCAGTTTTGGCCTGGTCCCTCATCGAAGACATAGACGGGAATCAAAGCGCCATCGCCGAAAGTCGCGGCCAGAGCCGGATGATCGCGCAACTGCAGCTCTTGTCGAAGCCAGAGGAGACTAGGCTTTTCCAAAATACTGCCTCAAATCGGTTGCTTGATAATGCCTGAGCTGGAGGTCGGAGGACCGATACCCATGCCGCTTTGACTGCCGGCTGGCACGGGGAGAGGATACCGCGAACATCCGCTGCGTGATAATTGTAAGCGAGCAAAAAACAAAGATGCCTAATAGGGCAGGTTGTACCACTGCGAAGGAATGCCCAATATCCTCACCATGACATGGTTTCTTATACTCGTTGTCGGCGGCTTCTCTGTTGCGGTGGCTAACGCCTTAGTTCGTGGTCTATTTGCCTTCTACAAAGACGGTGAAATTCTGAAACAGGGCGACGCCGATTTTGATCTGCGTCGGGGGATGCAGCAAAACCAGATGATGTCTCAGCGTGTGCTGTTTCAAGGCCTGGCGATCGTCGGGATCGCGCTATTAGGCGCATTCGCCGCTCAAGCTTGACGTCCGGAAGGCCGCTTGAGCGGTCAGGACTCGAACTTTAGGTCCCGTGCGTTGACAGCAGCCATTAAGTTGGAAACTGAACGGCAGCCTTTCGGGTTGTCACGACTAAATTCGGACGTTCCGCTATCGGCCCAAAAGCGGACGCGACATTCAGCGAAGGCCGAGGTCCGCTTTCCACCCATAGCCGACCAAGAGCGGGCTTGGATTGCATGGTAGCTCTCGGGAAGATTCTGATCAGCCCTCAATGACCGTAAGGAAGGCGCGTGGCTGACCGGCCGCTTTCGCCAGAACCTGCCCAGCAGCTTCAGGGTCGGGAACGAACTGTCCGGTTCTGGGGTAAGCAGGCACTGGACACGAGACTGAAGCCAGATAGTCTGGATGGCATGAAATGGTATTTGATTTTGCCGCTGGCAGGGACAACAATCTTGTTTCTAGCTGCTATTGTATGGAGCCTTGTGACCAGCAACGTTGAAACTCCCGATTACGAGGTGCTCGCCAAGGACGGTGAAATCGAAATACGTCAGTATGGCGCAATGATTGTTGCGGAAGCCAATGTCGAAGGGGAACGCCAACAGGCTATAGGGCGCGGGTTTCGCATCATCGCAGACTACATCTTTGGCAACAACCTGGCCTCTGAGGAGGTGGCGATGACTGCTCCGGTCACGCAGCAACCCAGCGAGAAGATTGCGATGACTACGCCCGTCACTCAACAGCCCGATGGCAGTTCGTGGAAGGTGCGCTTTATAATGCCGTCGAAATACACCATGGAGACGCTTCCAAAGCCGATAAATCCTGCAGTGGAATTGATCGAAATTCCACCTAAGCGGTTTGCAGCGATTCGATTTTCAGGTTTTGCCAATCAGCAGTCGCTCGACCGCCACACGGCGCAATTGCAAGAATATTTAGGGCAGCAAAACCTTATTCCGATCAGCACGCCCACATACGCCTTCTACAACGCTCCCTGGACACTTCCTTTCATGCGCCGCAACGAGGTTATATTCGAAGTCGCACAATAGGAACTTCTGCTTCCCCCAATATTCCGGTCCCAAGCCCGATCATGGCCAACCCCCGAAACAGCCGTTTGCCGCGACACCGCTTCATGCGCCGACCTGTTCGCTTGCGCAGCCATGGCCGTGCAGCTAGGAAATCCGAAATAGAGTCAGTTCCGCGCGCGGCGCGTGATCATCAATCGGGAGAATGATATGCGTGCATGGGTGCTGCCGGGCGGCAAGACCGGCGTTGACAGTCTTGAGCTGCGCGAGCTGCCGGATCCCCGGCCCGGCCCGGGCGAAGTGCTGATCCGCCCGCGTGCCTGGTCGCTCAACTATCGTGATCAAATGGTGCTGGGCGGGGCGTATATCTCCGGCGCGCTCAGCGAGGATGCGATCCCGCTGTCCGACGGCGTAGGCGAAGTGGTGGCGGTGGGTGCGGGCGTGACCGCGTTCAAGCCGGGGGACCGGGTGGCCGGAACCTTTCACCAGAACTGGGAAGACGGCCCCGTTCCCGCCGATCCCGGCCCGTCGCTGGGCGATGGCATCGCCAGCGGCATGCTGGCCGAACTCGTCACCCTGCCCGAACGCGGCGTCATCCACATGGCTGCGAATCTCGATTATGCGCAAGCGGCGACGCTCCCCTGCGCGGGCGTGACCGCGTGGAACGCGCTGTTCGAAGGCCCGCAGCCGGTCAAGCCGGGGCAGAAGGTGTTGCTGCTCGGCACCGGCGGCGTCTCGATCCTGGCCCTACAACTGGCCGCAGCGGCGGGGGCGGTGACGATCATCACCTCGTCCTCTGACGAAAAGCTGGCACGGGCGAAGGCGCTGGGCGCCACGCATACGATCAACTATCGTGACACGCCCGATTGGGGGAACGAGGTGTTTGCCCGCTTCGGCGGGGCGGACAAGGTGGTGGAAGTGGGCGGGGCAGGCACGCTCGAAACCTCGCTGATGGCCGCCGCGCCCAATGGCGAAGTGGCGATGATCGGCGTGCTCCAGCCCGAAGGCGGGCCCAACCCGGTCTGGCTGATCCTGCGCCAGTCAAGCCTGCGCGGTATCTTCGTGGGGTCCGCGGGCATGGCCCGTCGGCTCAATGCCGGGATCGAGGCCAATGGCATCCAGCCATTGGTGGGCGCGCGCTTCGCGTTTGAAGATGCCAGGGCCGCCTATGCGCATGCAGTGTCGAAGGATGCCTTCGCCAAGACCGTGATAGAACTGGGCTGAACCGGGCGCTGCACGGGCCAGGCGACCGGCAGTTTGTCGCGCCCGCGCTCAGCGGCGGTTCAGCGCCGCCTCGCACTGCGTCATCAGCGCGGCGATGATCTCAGCCACCGGTTCTTCCTGCCTGACCATGCCGACCGACTGGCCGGCCATCAGCGATCCGTTTTCAACGTCGCCATCAATCACCGCGCGGCGCAGCGCGCCCGCCCAGTAATGTTCGATCCGGAGCTGGGCTTCGCCCATTTCCACCGCACCATCGTCCAGCAGCTGCGCGACTTCGCGCTGCTTGGCGGTGAATTCTTCCGTGCCCTTGTTCTTGAGCGCGCGCACCGGAATCACCGGCAGGCGCGCATCGACCTGCACGCTGGCCACCGCATCGCGGGCATTGGCGCGGAAGAAGGCCTGCTTGAAGGCGGGGTGCGCGATGGATTCGCTGGCGCAGGCAAAACGGGTGCCCAACTGCACGCCCGCCGCGCCCATCTCCAGATAGCCGGCCATGCTTTCGCCCCGGCCGATCCCGCCGGCCACGAAGACCAGATATTCATCGGCCAGTTCGGGCAGGAATTCCTGCGCCAGCACGCTGGTCGCCACCGGACCGATATGGCCGCCTGCCTCCATCCCTTCGATCACCAGCGCGTCCGCGCCGGAGCGCAGCAGCTTCTTGGCCAACGCCAGGGTAGGCGCGAAAACGATCACTTTTGCACCGAACGCCTTGATCGCTTCCACGCTGCCCTTGGGCGGAATGCCGCCGGCCAGCACCACGTGGCTGACCTCGTGCTTTTCGCATATGGCGATAAGGTCGAACAGCTGCGGATGCATGGTGATGAGGTTCACGCCGAACGGCTTGCCGGTCCGCGCCCGCGTCCCGGCGATTTCCCCATCCAGCAGTTCGGGCGTCATCGCCCCGCAGGCGATCACGCCAAAGCCGCCCGCATTGGAAATGGCCGAAACGAGGTGCCGTTCGGAAACCCAGCTCATCGCCCCGCACAGGATCGCATACTCGCTGCCCAGGAATGCAGCGCCGCGCGCCATCAGCTGTGAAGTCTTGGGATATGCGCTCATCAATGCTCCGCCGGTTTGATCGTCTGTCAAGCGCGAGAGCCTTAGATGGCCCGCTCCCCCCCGACAAGCTGCGACGTAAAAGACCGGGCGATCAACCACATGGCGCGACCATGTTGGCATGGCTGCGTTATGATCGTTTATGTCGATCACTGTTTAACATATAATCGAGTTCGATGGTCAAACCTGCTGGTGTAGCTTGACTTTCATTGGCCCGGCCAAACAGGCCTCACCATAAATGGAAGGAAACCACGCTATGAACACCCCCGGAAAATGCCCCGTGATGCACGGCGGCGCCACCGAAAGCGGCAAGTCCAACCTGGCCTGGTGGCCCGAAGCGCTCAACCTCGACATCCTCCATCAGCATGATGCGAAGACCAACCCGCTGGAGCCGGACTTCGACTATCGCGCGGAGCTGAAGAAGCTCGACGTCGCGGCACTCAAGCAGGATCTGGCCGCACTGACGACAGACAGCCAGGACTGGTGGCCGGCCGACTGGGGCCATTATGGCGGGCTGATGGTGCGCATGGCCTGGCACGCGGCGGGTTCCTATCGCCTCGCTGACGGGCGCGGCGGTGGCGGCACAGGCAACCAGCGCTTTGCCCCGCTCAACTCCTGGCCCGACAATGTCAGCCTTGACAAGGCCCGGCGCCTGCTGTGGCCGATCAAGAAGAAATACGGCAACCGCATCAGCTGGGCCGATCTGATGATCCTGGCGGGCAATGTCGCCTATGAAACCATGGGCCTGAAGACTTTTGGCTTCGCCTTCGGGCGCGAGGATATCTGGCATCCCGAAAAGGACGTCTACTGGGGCGCCGAGAAGGATTGGCTGGCCAAGGACCGTTATGCCGAGGCGGGTGACGAGACCTCGCTCGAAAACCCGCTGGCGGCGGTCCAGATGGGGCTGATCTATGTCAATCCCGAAGGGGTCGATGGCAAGCCTGATCCGTTGAAAACGGCGGCGGCCGTGCGCGAAACCTTCGCCCGCATGGCGATGGATGACGAGGAAACCGCCGCGCTCACCGCCGGTGGGCACACGGTGGGCAAGGCGCATGGCAATGGCGATGCGTCGCAACTCGGCGCTGATCCCGAAGGCGCCGATGTCGAGGCGCAGGGCTTCGGCTGGGCCAACCCCGGTGGCAAGGGCGTGGGCCGCGATACGATCACCAGCGGCATCGAAGGTGCCTGGACCACGAACCCCACCGTATTCGACATGGGCTATTTCGACATGCTGCTGGACCATGACTGGGAACTGGCGAAAAGCCCCGCCGGTGCCTGGCAGTGGCAGCCGGTGAACATCGCCGAGGCGGATATGCCGGCCGATGTGGAGGATCCCTCGATCCGCACCATGCCGATCATGACTGATGCTGACATGGCGATGAAGCTGGATCCGGCCTATCGCGCGATCATGGACCGGTTCCGGGCCGACCCGAAATACTTCAAAGACACCTTCGTGCGCGCCTGGTTCAAGCTTACTCACCGCGACATGGGGCCCAAGGCGCGCTATTTCGGGCCGGAAGTCCCTGCAGAAGATCTGATCTGGCAGGATCCGGTACCTGCTGGCCCGACCGGCTACGATGTTGCGGCGCTGAAAGCGAAGATCGCGGCGAGCGGCCTGTCAGTGAGCGACATGGTCACCACCGCCTGGGATGCGGCGCGCACGTTCCGTGGATCGGACATGCGCGGCGGCGCCAATGGCGCGCGCATCCGGCTGGCCCCGCAGAAGGACTGGGCGGGCAATGAACCCGAACGCCTCGCCCGCGTGCTTGCGGTACTGGAACCGATTGCTGCCGAAGCGGGCGCGAGCCTTGCCGATACGATCGTGCTGGCCGGCAATCTGGGCGTCGAACAGGCCGCGCAGGCGGCGGGTGTCGCCATTGTCGTGCCATTTGCGTCGGGCCGGGGCGATGCGAGCGCCGAACAGACCGATGCGGCCTCGTTCGATGTGCTCGAACCGCTGGCCGACGGCTTCCGCAACTGGCTGAAGCAGGACTATGCGGTCAAGCCCGAGGAGCTGCTGCTTGACCGTGCGCAGCTGATGGAGCTGACCGCCCCCGAGATGGTTGTGCTGATCGGCGGGATGCGGGTGATCGGCACCAATCACGGCGGCACGCGCCATGGCGTGTTCACTGCCCGCGAAGGATCGCTGACCAACGACTTCTTCGTCAATCTGACGGACATGGCCAATCGCTGGGTGCCGACGGCGGGCGGGCTTTATGAAATCCGCGATCGCAGGAGCGGCGCGGTAAAGTGGACTGCTACGCGCGTGGACCTGGTGTTCGGATCGAATTCGATCCTGCGCGCCTATGCCGAAGTCTATGCACAGGATGATGCGCAGGAAAAGCTCGTGCACGATTTCGTGGCCGCCTGGACCAAGGTGATGAACGCAGACCGCTTCGATCTTGGGTAAGCTTTCCGGGCGGATCCCCAGTCCGCCCGATGACCCGGGCCTTCCCGCCTTCCCCTCCGGCGGGGAGGCCCGCTTCTTTTGCACATTGCGCGCCCTCATGAGGCGGTCTGTACATCGCAAATTTCCGCGCCGCCTTTAGGACGATGTAAAGCATGTCTCGCTACGCCTTGGTTTCCAGCCGTTTCCGGGCTGGCAGCGCGTGCAGTGAAGAGTGAAAATGAGCGCAAAAGGATTCTTCAAGGGATTGGCCGGTCGCAAGGCGGACGGTGATGACGGCCATGACGGCGGTGTCGCCATCATCCGGCAATCTGACCAGAGTGGCCGGATCGGGATCCTTGACGATTTCGAGGCGGGAGGATTCGCCTGGTTGTGGGCGAGCGACGCCCAGGGCCATCTTATCTATATTTCGCCAGGCGCTGCCGATGGGCTGGAATGCGATCATGCCGATCTGCTGGGCAAGCAGTTGACCGAGCTGTTCGAGCTTGATCCCGACAATCCCGATGAACGTTCCGACCGGCCCTTGAAGTTTCAGCTCAGCGCGCGGAGCAAGATCAGCAATCTGACCCTGCGGTTTGCCCTGGGCAAGTCACCGCATGATGTTCGCCAGACCTGGTGGTCGATTTCCGCTCATCCCAAATTCGACAAATCCGGGGCTTTCCTCGGCTATCGCGGCAGCGCGCAGGATGCCACCGTCGAATATGAGCGCAAGCTGCAGGATTCGCGGCTGGCGGAATTTGATCTGCTGACCGGCCTTGCCAATCGCTATCGCATGAATCGCAAGCTGGAAGGGACGCTGGCGTCCTACAAGGCGGCAAAGCGCAGTTGCGCGCTGATGATGCTCGACCTCGACCGGTTCAAGCATGTCAATGACACCATGGGCCATCAGGCGGGCGACGAACTGCTGAAACAGGTGGCCGAACGCCTGACCCGCATCGTCGGTGACCGGGGCGAAGTGGGGCGCCTGGGCGGTGACGAATTCCAGGTCATTCTGCCCGATATCGACGATCGCGGCGCGCTGGGCGAAATTGCTGACAAGCTGATCCAGATCGTTTCGCAACCCTATCCGATTGACGACAAGCGCGCCATCATCGGCACTTCGATCGGGATCGCGATCGCGCCTTATGACGGGCTGGAAAAGGACGAGCTGACTCGCAGCTCGGACCTTGCGCTTTACGCCGCGAAGAATTCCGGGCGCGGCCAGTTCCGCTTCTATTCCGCCGATCTGAAGGACGAGGCGGAAGAACGCCGCCTGCTGATGGAGGATTTGCGCGAGGCGCTGGCCAATGATGCGCTGGAACTGCACTATCAGCCGGTGGTGCGCACGGACGACAATCTGGTGGTCAGCTTCGAAGGGCTGATGCGCTGGGAACATCCCGAACGCGGCTATGTCAGCCCCGGCATGTTCATCCCGATTGCGGAGGAATCGAACCTCATCATCCAGCTGGGCGACTGGGCGCTGCGCCGCGCCTGCCGCGATGCCGTGCAATGGCCGCAGTCGGTGCGCGTGGCAGTCAACGTCTCCGCGCTGCAATTCGCCAACCCCGGTTTCCCTGACGCGGTGACCGAAGCGCTTGCCAGTGCCGGGCTGGAACCGGACCGGCTGGAGCTGGAGCTGACCGAAAGCGTCTTCATGGGCGACAGCGAAACGGTGGACCAGACCTTCAAGACGCTGAAGGAATTCGGCGTACGCCTGGCGCTCGACGATTTCGGGACCGGCTATTCCTCGCTCAGCTATCTGCGCTCCGCCCCGTTCGACAAGATCAAGGTGGACAAGAGCTTTGTCGATTCCTGTACCGCGAAAGACCAGAACAGCGCCAAGATCATTGCCGCGATCATCGGCCTGTCCAACGCGCTGGGCATCGAAACCACGGTGGAAGGGGTCGAGGCCTTCGATCAGCTCGATCTCGTGCGCGCCAAGGGCGCGCGCTATATTCAGGGCTGGATCTATTCCAAGGCGCTGCCGCAGCCGGTCATCATGGAACGCATGGCCGAAGGCACCTTCCGCATCGAACCGGACGGGCCGGAGCGCTATCGCTCGGAACGGCGCACCGTGTTCCGCCGGATTGGCGTGATTCACGAAGATCACCGCTACAATGCGGTGCTGCGCAATCTGTCCAAGACCGGCGCAAATGTGGAAGGCCTGCTGGGTGTCCCGGTGGGCACCGATCTCGTGCTCGATCTGGGCAATGGCCAGCTTGCGGTGTGCAAGGTCTCACGCACGCGCGATGCCAAAATCGGGGTGGAATTCGAAACTCCGCTGGTCAGTGACGGGGCTGGCGGATTGTGTACCCGCCATCGCGTGTCTCCCTATGCGCTGGCGGCGGCAGGCATGCCGCTGGAATCCCTGCCGCAGGGCAATTATACCATGCAGCTGATCGGCGGTGGGCCGGCCAGCAAACCCAAATTCATGGAAGCCACGGTCGCCATGCCGGAGGGCAGGCGCTCGCAAGCGGCCTGACCGCGGCCTCAGCCCTTTGCGTCCAGCCCATAGGCGGTGTGCAGCACGCGCACGGCCAGTTCCGTCTCGTCCGCATCGATCAGCACCGAAACCTTGATTTCGCTGGTCGAGATGGCCTGAATATTGATGCCGCGTTCGGCCAGCGTGCGGAACATGGTGGCGGCAATGCCTGCATGGCTGCGCATGCCCACGCCCACCACACTGATCTTCGACACCTTGCTGTCCGAAATCAACCGGTAGAAGCCGATTGCATCCTTGCGATCTTCGAGCAGCGCCATGGTCCGGTCCAGATCGGCGGCGGGCACGGTGAAGGTCACATCAGTCTCGCCCTTGTCCTTGGCGATATTCTGGATGATCATGTCGACATTGATGTTGGCCTGCGCCAGCGGCCCGAAAATCGCCGCCACCGCGCCGGGTCGGTCCGCAATGCGCGTAAGCGTCACCTTGGCCTCGTTCTTGTCAGCGGCGATGCCGGTGATCAGCTGGCTTTCCATTTCCAGATTCTCCATTTCCTTGGCCAGTTCTTCGTCGGACACGATCATGGTGCCGGGAATTTCATCGGCAAGCGGCGCATCGTCATCGATGAAGGATGACAGCACCTGTACGCGCACACCTTCTTTCATGGCGAGGCTGACCGAACGGGTCTGCAACACCTTGGATCCGACCGAAGCCAGCTCCAGCATTTCCTCATAAGTCACATGCTTGAGCTTGCGGGCCTTGGCCACGATGCGCGGATCAGTGGTGTAGACCCCGTCGACATCGGTATAGATGTCGCAGCGGTCAGCCTTGACCGCCGCGGCCACCGCGACCGCCGAGGTGTCCGATCCGCCCCGTCCCAGCGTGGTCACGCGGCCATTGTGGCCCATGCCCTGAAAACCGGGGATCACGGCGATCTCGCCTGAGGCCATGGAGGCCAGTACGGCGTCCGAATCGATGGTTTCGATGCGCGCCTTGGCATGCGCATTGTCCGTGCGGATGGGCAGCTGCCAGCCCAGCCAGCTGCGCGCCTTGCAGCCCATCGCCTGCAGCGTCATCGCCAGCAGGCCCGAGGTCACCTGTTCGCCGCTGGCCACCACCACGTCATATTCCGCCGGGTCGTAAAGCGGATTGGCCTCGCGCGCGAAGCCCACCAGCCGGTCAGTCTCGCCGGCCATGGCCGAAACCACCACCGCCACTTCATGCCCTGCTTCCTGCTGGCGGCGCACGATATTGGCCACCCGCCGGATGCGTTCCGTACCGGCCATCGAGGTGCCGCCGAATTTCATCACAATCCGAGCCAAGCTGTCTGCGCTCCCCTGCTGGAATCACGTTTCGCGCGCTGCTAGTGGACCATCATGGCCAATGCAACCATTCGCCCTGACGAGGCAGATCATTTCGGCAGGCTGGCGCAGGACTGGTGGGACCCCAGGGGGGCCTCCGCCATGCTGCACCGGCTCAACCCCGTCCGGCTTGCCTTCCTGCGCGACGCGCTGGACGCACATTGGCACCTTGACCCGCAAGGGGGGCGGCCGCTGGCCGGGAAATCCGCGCTCGACGTGGGGTGCGGCGCCGGGTTGCTGGCCGAACCGCTGGCCCGGCTGGGCGCGGCGGTGACCGGGGTGGATGCAGCGCCTGAAAACATCGCGGTGGCCACGGCGCATGCCCGGGGCGGCGGGCTGGACATCAGCTACCGCCATGGCGAGCTGGCCGCGCTCGGCCTCGGGCAGTTCGATCTGGTTTGCGCGATGGAAGTGATCGAACATGTCGCGGACACACAAAGTTTCGCGAATCAGCTGGCGGACCGCCTTGCGCCGGGCGGGCTGATGGTGCTGTCGACCCCCAACCGCACGCCTGCCTCGCGCCTGGTGATGGTCGGGCTGGCCGAACGGCTCGGCGCGATTCCTGCAGGAACACATGACTGGGACGATTTCATCACCCCGGACGAGCTGGATGACATTCTCGGCGCAGCCGGACTGAGCATGAGCGCGCCGGTCGGTATCGCCTTCTCACCCGGCAAGGGGCTGCATCTGTCAGCCGATCTTTCACTCAACTATCTGGTGACTGCGGTCCGCGCCTGATCTTCAGGGCTTTTCGCCCTCGCGCGTGGCGATCAGCCTCGAATCGGCCAGGGCCGCAGTGCGGTGCATCACCTGCGCCTGATATTCGGGGCTTCGGAACATGCCGAGAATCGATTCGATATCGGGATATTCGACGACCAGCATGTCATCCCAGCGTTCATCATCCGGGCAGACGGGATGGCCCAGCACCGAGCCTGCCCAGACCACACGACCACCCAGGGCCATGACCATGGGCGTTACCGCGGGGGCATAGCGTTCGTAATAGGCCGCTCTGCCGCTGCACGGCGGCAGCGTATCGTTCGGACCGTAATCCGCCGTGTCGCGAAACCGCAGCAGGTTGAGCATGGTGACCGGCACGCCCTGCGGCACCTGCCGTTCAAGTTCTGCCAGAGCCGCTTCGCTGATGGTGACGGTGCGCATGGTTCAGGACCCCTTTCGATGCATTACAGCTTCAGCGTGGCCAGAAATTCCAGCAGCGCCGCACTGGCCTCTGCGGGCCGTTCCTGCTGGATCCAGTGCCCGGCGCCCGGCACGATCCGTTCCATGCGCAGATCGTCGCACACCTCACGCTGGTGTTCGACGCAGCCGGGGAACATCGCCAGCACGATCTCCCGGTCGCCGCAGAAAAAACCGGCGGGCTGGCGGATGTGCTGATCGCCATAGGCGCGCACCTGACGTTCATTTTCATCCCAGTTGCGATACCAGTTGAGCGGTCCGTGAAAACCGCCGGCAGCGAAGGCTGCGGTGTAAACGTCCAGTTCCGCATCGCTCATGAAGCTCAGCGGGCCGGGCGCTGGCGGCGTCATGCCCGGCAGCAACCTGTCATCCATCGGCCGCTCTTTCGTCCATTCGAACAGCGGGGCATCGCCTGACAGAGCGAAATAGATCCGTTTCAGCGAATCGCGGGGGTCCGCGTCCAGTTCCGCTTCGGCGGGGCCGACCGGCTCGAAATAGCGCATGTAATAGAAGCGGTTCGGATAGGCGGTGTCGAACCATTCATGCGCGCCAATGTCCGCAGCCAGGCGATGCGGCACGCTGTAGGAAAATACCGCCGCCACTTCGTCGGGGAAGCGCAGACCGCAACGCCAGGCCACGGGCGAGCCCCAGTCATGCCCCACTGAAACCCATCGTTCGCGCCCCAGCCCCCGGGCGATCGCCGCCATGTCATCGGCATGGTGATCCATCGTATAAAGCGCGGGATCGTCCGGCTTCACGCTGCGGCCGTAGCCGCGCATGTCGGGGACGGCGAAGGTGTAGCCCGCGTCCATCAGCGGCCCGACCTGATGGCGGTAGGAAAAGCCCAGTTCAGGCCAGCCATGCATAAGGATGACCAAAGGCCCGTCGCCTGCGACAATCGCCGCGATCGGCCCCGCCGCCCCTTCGAAATAGCGGGTGTTCGTGGCTACCAGTTCCTGCCAGTTCATCTGCATTGCTCCTCACCCAAGGGCTGCGGCCCATTCATCGTCCCTGAATCCCAGCAGCAACCCGCCCGGATATTCCACCACGGGCCGTTTGATGGTGGAGCAATGTTCCACCATAATTGCAATGGCGCGGTCTGCATCAAGGCCTTCCCTGGCCGCATCCGGCAGCTTGCGAAATGCGGTGCCGCGCCTGTTCAGCAAGGCTTCCCAGCCCAGCGCATTCACCCAATCGCGCAGCCTTGCCGCCTCGATGCCCAGTTTCTTGTAGTCATGGAACGTGTATGCGACGCCCCGCGCATCAAGCCACGCACGGGCCTTCTTCACGGTGTCGCAATTGGGGATGCCGTAAACAACGATGTCCAATTTCAGCTCCTATCGCCTGCCTGCAAGATGCGCATCGGCGATGGCCACCGCCAGCGCGTCTGCCGCATCCAGCCCTTCCACCTGAACGCCGGGCAGAAGCACTTTTAGCATCGCCTGGACCTGCACCTTGTCCGCCGCGCCGGTTCCGACCACGCTCTTCTTCACGCTGCGCGCGGCATGTTCCGAAACCACCAGGCTCGCCCGGCCGCAAGCCGCCAGCACCGCCCCGCGCGCCTGCGCCAGCTTCAGCGTGCTTTGCGGGTTCTTGTTGACGTAGATTTCCTCCACCGCCGCCCGGTCCGGGCCATATTGGCCGATCACCGCAACGACGGCATCAAGCAGATGCAGCAGCCGTTCGGGCAAGGGTGCCTTGGCGTCAGTCTGGATCTGGCCATTTGCGACATGGCTGATCCGCGCGCCTTCACTGCGGATGAGGCCCCAGCCGGTGCAGGAGAGCGAAGGATCGAGGCCGAGGATCAGCATGGAGCGGACCTAACCGGAATGGTCCGCCGCGCAAAGGGCAGGGTCAACCGTTTGCCGGAAGTTTCCGCTGCCGGGGCTGCGCTTCAAGGTTCGGGCGCTGCACGTTCCAGACCAGCCCGAGCTTTTCCAGCGTGACGATGACCCACATCGACATGTCCACTTCCCACCAGCGCAGTCCGGTGCTAGCGGCGCGGGCATGGGCGTGGTGATTGTTGTGCCAGCCTTCACCCAGCGTGATGTAGCCGAGGAACAGATTGTTGCGCGCTTCGTCCAGATTCTTGAAGTTCTGATAGCCGTAACGGTGACCGAAGCTGTTGACCGCGGCAATCGCATGCAGCGCCAGCGCCATGCGCAGGAAGCCAGCGACCATGATCGTGCCTGCAACGGCTTGCGGGCCGCCCAGTGCCAGTCCCCACAGGCCCGGCGCCACCACCAGCCCGACCGCAAACCAGAGATAACGCGTCTTGTGCGCCCATTCGATCACCGGATCGCCGACGATGCCCTTGCCGTAGAGGTCGGGGTTGGTCATCGCCTCGCCATAGGCCCAGCCCAGATGCGCATGCTTGATGCCTTTGAGCCCGCTCAGCGGACGGCCGTAATCGTCGACGAAGGGGCTGTGAATATCGCCGGGCTTGTCGGACAGCGCATGATGGCGCCGGTGATCCATGCACCACCGCTTGAGCGAGCCATAGACGCCCATCTGCGCCAGAATCGCCAGCGCATAACGCATGGGTGTGGAGGTTTCGAAAGCCTTGTGCGTGAAATAGCGATGATATCCGATCGACATCGCCAGAATGTTGAGCACGTAGAAAAAGGCAAAGCCCGACCATTCGACCCAGCCCGTCGGCATCATTACCGCCCAGACCACGGCCAGCAGCGCGCCGCCCTGCTTGATCGCGGCATAAAGCATGTGTTCGCGCCGCCGGTCCGCCGCATCAGGCCCGCCATAGCGCACGGCATTGCGCCAGCGCTCGATAATCAGTTCTTCGTAAGGGGCCTGGCGTTGGATGGGCGCGGTCGGACTTCCTGCGGCGTGCGCAGAGCGACTGCCGCAAGCTGCGGTTCGTCAGTTTCGCCAATGCGATCGGCCATATCCGTTCCACCCCAATGCCAAGGCACCGGGCGGAACGTAAACCAATTTTTAACCGTCGTAAAAGGCTGAAATCATGCAATCCGGCGTCCCGAAGCGGGACGGGGTCGATCAGCCCAGCTTGGCCATCACCTCGTCCGAGACGTCGTAATTGCCCCACACAGTCTGAACATCGTCATCATCGTCCAGCGTGTCGATCAGTTTGAACAGCGTCTGCGCGGTTGCTTCGTCCACTTCCACTGACAGATTGGGCTTCCACGCCAGCTTGACGCTTTCCGCTTCGCCCAGCGCCTGTTCCAGCGCGCTGGCCACTTCATGCAGGCTTTCCATGCCGGTCCAGATCGAATGGCCGTCCTCGCCCGATTCGACATCGTCAGCGCCGGCTTCGATCGCCGCTTCCAGCACTTTTTCCTCGTCCCCGGCAGAGGCGGGATATTCGATCAGGCCCAACCGTTCGAAGCCATGGCTGACCGCGCCGCTGGCGCCCAGATTGCCGCCGTTCTTGGAAAAGGCCGTGCGCACATTGGTGGCGGTGCGGTTGCGATTGTCCGTCAGCGCTTCAACGATCAGCGCGACCCCGCCCGGACCATAGCCTTCATAACGCACTTCCTCATAATCATCGCCTTCATTGGCCGATGCCTTGTCAATCGCGCGCTGGATATTGTCCTTGGGCATGGACTGCGCCTTGGCGTTGTTGACCGCCAGACGCAGGCGCGGGTTCATGTCGGGATCGGGCGTGCCCATCTTGGCCGCAACCGTGATTTCGCGCGAAAGCTTGGAAAACATTGCCGAACGTTTTTTGTCCTGCGCGCCCTTGCGGTGCATGATGTTCTTGAATTTGGAATGGCCTGCCATGGTGTTCGGTCTGCAACGATTGGTGGAAAGATGGCGCCCCCTAACCCAAGCGAAGCCTGCGGGCAATCACCCCGGCGCGGGTTCAGGCAGGCATGTGGCGGGTCAGGAAGTCCAGCACGGCGGAATTGAACGCGTCATTCTTGTCTCCGGCGACCATATGACCCGCTGCCGCAACATCGGCCACTTCCAGATGCGGCACCTGTTCGCGAAACGCGGCAATGCCCTTGTCGCTCACCACATCGCTGAGCAATCCGCGCACCAGCAGCACCGGCAGATCGGGCTGCTGGCCCAGCGCCCGGGCCGATTGCTGGATCGTCTCGACCACGGCGGTGGAGATGTTGGCCACCAGGATTTCCGGATCCCAATGCCAGTAGAGCCGCCCGTCATCGCGCTGGCGCAGGTTCTTCATCAGCCCGCTCGGGTCATCGGGCCGGGGACGCTCCGGATGGTACAGCGCCACAGCATCGGCGGCTTCGTCGAGATCGGCAAAGCCATTTGCATTACGGGCCATGAAGTCGCGGATGCGGTGCACGCCTTCGTCTTCCAGTTCGGGCACGATATCGACCAGCACGACCGCACTGGGCCGCAGCCCTCTGGCCACTGCGTGAATAGATGTGCCGCCGCCCATGGATGCGCCGACCAGGGCGAAAGGCGCGGTCACGTCGGCCAGCACTGCCTCCACATCCAGCACCAGATCATCGAAACTGTAGGAACTGTCAGGCGACCAGTCGCTCTCACCATGGCCGCGCGCGTCAATATTGATGACGCGGTAGCCCCGGCCGGCCAGGCTGCGCGTTGCCCCCGACCAGCTGTGGCGCGTCTGCCCGCCGCCATGCAACAGCAGGACCACCGGCGCGTCTTCAGGCCCGCCCGTGTCCGCCACGAGTGCAAGGCCATCGGCCGTCCGGTATTCCCTGCGGCTGAGCATTATCCCGTCACCCCAGTCCCAGGGCCGCCTTGTAGGTATCCAGTACCATTTCCATCTCCGCCCGGTCATCGGGCTTCATTTTACGCAGGCGCACGATCTGGCGCATGATCTTGGCGTCATAGCCGACGGCCTTGGCCTCCGAATAGACGTCACGGATATCGTCAGCGATGCCTTTCTTTTCTTCTTCCAGGCGCTCGATCCGTTCAATCAGCAGGCGCAGGCGGTCGTCAGTGGCTTCGGCCATGAATTACTCCGGTTAATAAGGGGGTGAATCGGTCAGGGCGCCCTCTTAGTGGCCCGCAGCGTTTTTCCGCAAGCTCGCTTCCATGCGGGCGAGCTGTTCGGGTGTTGCTTCGGTCTGGTAGCTGGCTTTCCATTCATCCATCGGCATGCCGTGAATCGCTGCGCGCGCCGCCGATTTGTCCAGCCCAGCGCCCGCATCATTGATCCAGTCGGCCAGGCAATTGCGGCAAAATCCGGCCAGCCCCATCAGCTCGATATTCTGTGCATCGTGGCGCTGGCGCAGATGCCGCACCAGCCGGCGGAACGCGGCAGCCGCCACATCGTCCGCCAGTTCGTCAATCGGATCGCTCATCGCCTGACCTTCCCTTGCTTTGTCACAAGGCTCTGCCATAGGACGCGCATTCATCATTTCCAAGGAGCCAGAGCATCTTGTCGAAGCTTGAACCGCGCGCTCGCAAGGTCAAGATACTGGCCACGGTCGGCCCCGCCAGCCGCGATTCCGAGATGTTGCGCCGCCTGTTTCGTGCCGGTGTCGATGCCTTCCGCGTCAACATGAGCCATGGGGCGCATGAAGATCATGCTGCCGCCATCACCTGCATCCGCGAGATGGAAAAGGAATTCGCCCGCCCGATCGCGATTCTGGCCGATCTGCAAGGGCCGAAGTTGCGCGTGGGCGCATTCAGGGGCGGCATGGCGGTGCTCCGCCATTCCTCGCATTTCACATTCGATGCCAATCCTGAACCCGGCGATGAAAGCCGCGTCTGTCTGCCGCACCCCGAACTGTTCGGCATTCTGGACAAGGGACAGCGTTTGCTGGTCGATGACGGCAAGATTCGCCTGCGGGTGATTCGCGCCGGACCGGATGGAATCCTCTGTTCCGTCGAAGTTGGCGGGATGATTTCCGACCGCAAGGGCGTGAACGTGCCTGATGCGGAAATCCCCATCCCGGCTCTGACTGACAAGGACCGGCGCGATCTTGCCTTTGCCATCGCACATGGTGCGGACTGGATCGGCCTGTCGTTCGTCCAGCGCCCCGAAGACCTGGCCGAAGCGCGGCGGCTGATGGGCGGCCATGGCGCGCTGTGCGCCAAGATCGAGAAGCCTGGTGCGGTCAACCGCCTGCCCGAAATCCTGGAACTGGCTGACGGGGTGATGGTGGCGCGCGGCGATCTGGGGGTGGAACTGAACCCGGAAGAGGTGCCGCCGCTGCAAAAGCGCATCGTCAATGCCGCGCGCATGCTGGGCAAGCCCGTGATCGTGGCGACGCAGATGCTGGAATCGATGATCTCCGCGCCCACCCCGACCCGCGCCGAAGTGTCGGACGTCGCCAACGCGGTCTATGACGGGGCCGATGCGGTGATGCTGTCGGCCGAAACCGCGGCCGGGGAATGGCCCGAAGAAGCGGTGACGATCATGGACCGCATAGCCCGGCAGGTGGAACGGGACGAAGGCTACCGGGCGCGGGTGCGCCTGCTGGACACGCCACCTGATCCCACCACGGCGGATGCGCTCAGCCATGCCTGCATGACGATTGCCGACACGGTGCCGATCAGCGCGATCACCGTGTTCACCGGCTCTGGCAGCACGGCCCGGCGGGTAGCGCGCGAACGGCCCGGCGTGCCGATGCTGGTGCTGACGCCATCGGTGCGCACGGCGCGGCGCCTGGCGCTATTGTGGGGCGCACATGCCGTGACCACCAGGGATATCGGCAGCTTTGAAGAGATGATCGCCAAGGGCAAGCGGATGGCGCTGCGCCATGGTTTTGGTGCGGCGGGATCGAAACTGATCGCTCTGGCGGGGGTGCCATTTGGAACCCCCGGCGCGACCAACCTGCTGCATGTGGTGACGCTGAGCGGCGATGAGCTGGGCAAGGCATAGCGAGGCGCGGCCCGTTGCCACCGTTTCGGATTTGCAATATCCGTTCGGCAAGGGACCAGCGTCAAGCCAGTATTGGACAGGGCGCTTTGACGGCCTAATACGGCGCTATATGTTCCGCTTTTTCACCTTCATGGCGCGGTGCCCCCATTACCGCAGCGCCATGGCGATCAGGCTGGCGGGTTGTGGACTATGATATGAAGACTGACGCTGTGATTGCGGAAATCCTTGCCGTGCACCCGCGCGAACAGTCCGCGCTCCTGCCCATCCTTCATGATGTGCAGGCCGAATTCGGCTGCGTGGATGCCGCGGCTGAGCGGATCATTGCCGATGCGCTGAACCTCAGCCGGGCCGAGGTGCATGGGGTGGTGAGCTTCTACCATGATTTTCGTTCCGCGCCCGATCCGCGTCCGGCGGTCCAGATCTGTCAGGCTGAGTCCTGCAAAGCGCGCGGGATTGACATGTTGATGCAGGCGGCGCGGGACGCTGCCGGGGAGCGGGTGCGGCTTGCGCCGGTCTATTGCCTTGGCCTGTGCAGCGTGGGGCCGAATGCGCGGGTCGGCGATCGGCTGCATGCGCGGCTGGACGAGGCGCAGCTGGTCAGCCTGGTCAAGGCGCAATGACGGCGGTGCGCATTTCCGACGACGCGCTGGCGCTTGCCTGTGGCGCCGACGCGCTCGCCGCCGCGTTCGAGGCGGCAGGGTGCGCGGTCGAACGCGTGTCGAGCTGGGGGATGCACTGGCTGGAACCACTGGTGGAGATCGACGGCATGGGCTTTGGCCCGGCCACGCCGGAAGATGTCGATGCCATCCTTTCCGGCAAGAGCGCCAAGGCTATCGGGCCGATTGCGACTCATCCCTTCATCGCCGGGCAGCAGCGACTGACTTTCGCCCGGGCGGGCAGGACGCGGGCCCTCAGCCTTGAGGATTATGAGCGCACAGGCGGCTGGGCCGGGCTGGAACGGGCGCGCCGGATCGGGCCCGAACATGTGCTCGATGAAGTTGCCCGATCGGGCTTGCGCGGGCGCGGCGGGGCCGGGTTTCCCGCAGGCGTCAAGTGGCGAACCGTGGCCAAGGCGCCGGGCGCGAGGAAGTTCATCTTGTGCAATGCGGACGAAGGCGACAGCGGCACTTTTGCCGACCGGATGCTTATGGAAGGCGACCCGCTCCAGCTGATCGAAGGCATGGCGATTGCCGCCCATGCCGTCGGTGCGGCGCAGGGCTATATCTACATCCGCAGTGAATATCCGCATGCGATCCGCAAGCTGCGCGACGCGCTCAAACTCTGTGCCGAGATTATCGCGCCCTTCACCATCGATGTGCGGGTGGGCGCGGGGGCCTATGTCTGCGGAGAGGAAACCTCGCTGCTCAACAGCCTTGAAGGCAAGCGCGGCGAGGTGCGGGCCAAACCGCCGCTGCCCGCGCTGCAGGGCCTGTTCGGCTGCCCGACCGTGGTCAACAATGTGCTGACCCTGGCCGCAGTGCCGCACATCCTGGCTGAGGGCGGGGCGCAGGCCTATGAAGCAAGGGGCACGGGCCGTTCAAAAGGCACCATGCCGATCCAGCTGGCGGGCAATATCCGGCACGGCGGGCTTTATGAAATACCCTTTGGTGTCACGCTGAACCAGCTGATTTTCGAGATTGGCGGGGGGACTGCCTCGGGCCGCCCGGTGAAGGCGGTGCAGGTGGGCGGCCCGCTGGGCGCCTATCTACATCCCGGCCAGTTCGACATTCCCTTCGATTACGAAGCCTATGCGGCGGCGGACGCCCTGATCGGCCATGGCGGCATCACGGTGTTCGACGATACGGCAGACATGGCGGCGATGGCGCGTTTCGCGATGGAATTCTGCGCGTTGGAAAGTTGTGGCAAATGCACCCCTTGCCGGATCGGTTCAGTGCGCGGGAAGGAGATCATTGATCGCATCCTGTCCGGCGGGCGGCAGGCCGATGCAGTCGAATTGTTGCCGCAGATGCATAATGCGCGACTGCTACAGCGCAGCCAGGCGGAAGAAGTGCAGCTGCTCGAAGAGTTATGCGCGGTGATGAAGGACGCCTCGCTGTGCGCGCTGGGCGGGTTCACGCCCTATCCGGTCATGTCCGCGCTGCGCCACTGGCCCGCGGATTTCGGGCTGAGCGCGCGATGAGCGGGGTTGTGACGGCTCCCGCCCGCAGGCTGGGCCTGGCCGAGCCTGGCGACCGGGTGATTGAGCGCAGTCTCGCGCTCGAGGCGCCGGTGGCGATCGAATACAACGGGCTGGGTTACGCGGTGATGATGGCGACGCCTGCCGACCTGGAGGCATTCGCCATCGGCTTTACCCTGTCCGAAAGACTGGTGCGCGCCAGCCACGAGATCGAGGGGGTCGACGTGCATGCAGTTGCCGGAGGGCAGGTGGTGCGCATTACCCTGCCTGATACGGCGATGGAACCGGTGATCGCGCGGGCCCGGGTGCGCGTTTCGGAAAGTTCCTGCGGGCTGTGCGGCATGGAGAATATCGAGCAGGTGCTGCGCCCGCTTCCGGCGATCACGGCGCGCATCAGAATTGCCCGGGGGGCGATTGCGCGCGCGCTGGCCGCGCTGGATGCGCATCAGCCAATGGGCCGGGCCAGCGGCGCGATGCATGCCGCCGCGTTCTGTGCAACAGACGGCACCATCGTGGAGGCGGCGGAGGATGTCGGCCGCCACAATGCGCTGGACAAGCTGATCGGCCGGCTGGCGCGCACCGGGCGCGATCCGCGCCGCGGCTTCATCCTGCTGTCGGCGCGGTGCAGCTTTGAACTGGTGGAAAAGACCGCGCGCGCCGGCTGCCCGCTGCTGGTGACAATTTCCGCGCCAACCAGCCTGGCGGTGGAACGGGCAACACAGGCGGGGCTGGCACTAGTGGCGTTGGCCCGGCCCGACAACGCGCTGATTTTCTGTGATCCGCATGCTATTGTGGACGCTGCGGGAGATTGCGATGGCCTATGAACCTCAGGCCGATTTCGGCACGCCCGAAGTGCGGGCGGACACGCAGGTAACGCTGACGATTGACGGGCGGCGCGTGACGGTGCCCGAAGGAACCAGCGTGATGCGCGCGGCGGCGGAATGCGGCGGTGCGATCCCCAGCCTGTGCGCCACTGACAGCCTTGCCGCCTTCGGTTCTTGCCGTCTGTGCCTGGTTGAGGTCGACGGCATGCGCGGCACGCCCGCCAGTTGCACCACGCCGGTCGCGCAGGACATGATCGTGCGGACCCAGACCCCCCGGCTCGAAAAGCTGCGGCGCGGGGTGATGGAGCTTTATATCTCCGACCATCCGCTCGACTGTCTGACCTGCAGCGCCAACAACGATTGCGAATTGCAGGACACTGCAGCCGAAGTCGGCCTGCGCGATGTACGCTATGGCTATGCGGGGGCTCATCATCTCGGCCAGCAACCGGATCTCTCTAATCCCTATTTTCTCTTCGCCCCTGACAAATGCATCGTCTGTTCGCGCTGCGTGCGGGCCTGCGACGAGGTGCAGGGCACGCTGGCACTGAGCGTGGAAGCGCGCGGCTTTGCTTCGAAGATCAGCGCCGGGCAGCGCGCGGACGACTTTCTTTCCAGCGATTGCGTGTCATGCGGCGCCTGCGTGCAGGCCTGTCCGACCAGCGCCCTGATAGAAAAAAGCGTGAAGGAACACGGCAAGCCTGAACGGGCGGTCATCACCACCTGCGCCTACTGCGGCGTCGGTTGCACCTTTCGGGCTGAGATGCGCGGGGAACAGCTGGTGCGCATGGTGCCATGGAAGGATGGCAAGGCCAACCGGGGCCATTCCTGCGTCAAGGGCCGCTTCGCCTGGGGCTATGCGCATCATCAGGACCGCATCACCACCCCGATGATCCGCGAGTCGATCGATCAGCCCTGGCGCGAAGTATCGTGGGACGAAGCGCTGGCCTTCACCGCCGGTCGCATCAGCGCGGTCAAGGCGCAGCACGGCGCGCGTGCGCTGGGTGGGATTACCTCCAGTCGTTGCACCAATGAGGAAACCTTTCTGGTCCAGAAACTGGTCCGGGCCGGGTTTGGCAGCAACAATGTCGATACCTGCGCGCGCGTGTGCCATTCGCCCACCGGCTATGGCCTGAAAACGACGTTCGGAACCAGCGCGGGCACGCAGGATTTCGACAGCGTGATGAATGCGGACGTGATCGTGGTGATCGGCGCCAATCCGACGGATGCGCACCCGGTGTTCGCCAGCCGCATGAAGCGCAGGCTGAGGCAGGGCGCGCAGCTGATCGTCATTGATCCGCGCCGGATTGATCTGGTGCGTTCGCCGCATGTGAAGGCGGCGCATCACCTGCCGCTCCAGCCCGGTACCAATGTCGCAGTGATGACGGCCATGGCGCATGTCATCGTCACCGAAGGACTGGCGGATGAGGATTTCGTGCGTGCGCGCTGCGATTGGGACGAATATCAGGACTGGGCGCGGTTCGTGTCTGATTCGCAGCACAGCCCCGAATTCCTCGAAGCAGTGACGAAAGTCCCGGCGGCCGAACTGCGCGCCGCCGCCCGGCTCTATGCCACCGGCGGGAATGCTGCGATTTACTATGGCCTTGGCGTAACCGAACATTCGCAGGGTTCCTCAACCGTGATGGCAATCGCCAACCTTGCCATGGCCACGGGCAATATCGGGCGGGCCGGTGTGGGCGTGAATCCGCTGCGCGGCCAGAACAACGTGCAGGGTGCCTGCGACATGGGCAGCTTCCCGCACGAACTGTCGGGCTATCGCCATATTTCCGACGCGGCGACGCGCAGGATGTTCGAGCAGGATTGGGGGGTCGCGCTGGATCCCGAGCCGGGGCTGCGCATTCCCAACATGCTGGATGCGGCAATCGATGGTTCGTTCCGCGCGCTCTACATCCAGGGCGAGGACATCCTCCAGTCAGATCCCAATACCCGTCATGTGGCTGCGGGGCTGGCGGCGATGGATTGCGTGATCGTGCATGACCTGTTTCTCAACGAAACCGCCAATTACGCGCATGTGTTCCTGCCCGGTTCGACCTTCCTGGAAAAGAACGGCACCTTCACTAATGCCGAACGCCGGATTCAACCGGTGCGCAAGGTGATGGAACCGGCCAACGGGCTGGAGGACTGGCAGGTCACACAGACGCTGGCCAATGCGCTGGGTCTGGGCTGGGCCTATACGCATCCCGCACAAATTCTTGACGAGATCGCGCGGCTTACCCCCACCTTCGCCGGGGTCAGCTGGGACCGGCTGGAGCGCGAAGCATCGCTGCAATGGCCGGTCAATGATCAATTCCCCGATGGCGCGCCGGTGATGCATGTCGATGGCTTCGTGCGCGGCAAGGGACACTTCGTGGTGACGGATTATGTGCCCACGGATGAAAAGACCGGGCCGCGCTATCCGCTGCTGCTGACCACGGGCCGCATCCTCAGCCAGTACAACGTCGGTGCGCAGACCCGCCGCACCGCCAACACCGCCTGGCATCCCGAAGATGTGCTGGAAATCCATCCGCTGGATGCGGAAAATCGCGGACTCAAGGAGGGCGACTGGGCGCGCCTTGCCAGCCGCACGGGTGAGACGAGCCTGCGCGTGTCAGTGACTGACCGGGTCGCGCCGGGGGTCGTCTACACGACCTTCCATCACCCCGAAACGCAGGCCAATGTGGTCACCACCGATTATTCGGACTGGGCCACCAACTGCCCCGAATACAAGGTTACTGCGGTGCAGGTGACCCCCTCCAACGGTCCCAGCGACTGGCAGGAAGATTATGCCGGGCTGACCGCGCGTTCCCGGCGCATCGTGGCGGGGCCTGCTGAATGAGCGGGACGCATGACCGGCTGGTCTATATGGCGAACCAGATCGCGCGCAATTTCGCGGTCCAGGGGGAGACGGCCGCGATTGCGGCAACCGCCCGGCATATTCACGATTTCTGGGATCCGCGCATGCGCGACGCGATCATGGCTGGCGATGATGCAGGTCTGTCGGATATTGCAGCAGGGGCGATTGCCAGGCTTCGCGGCACACTGCGTTCAGGCTGAAACGACCAAAGAGTCCTGGTCCTAATAAAACCAGCGCTGGCGCCAGGCATATTTGCCGGTCACCGCCTCACCCGCCGCATTGCGCGCAGGGCGGAAGCGGAACCGTTCGCTTGCGAGACGGCAGGTAATCGCGTCAGCCTCTGCATCGGGGCTGGGCTGAGTGACGCGGCAGTCGCGCACCCGCCCGTCCGGATCGACGGTGAGCAAGATGGTCACGCTCTGTCCGATGCGCAGGTTGCGCGTCTTTTTGGGATAATCCTTGGCGGAGCTGATATCGCCCGCAATCTTTTCCAGCCGTGCCGCCGCGCCGCCGCCCTGCCCGGTGCCGCTGCGCCCGCTGCCCGTGCCGATCCCGTCACCGCCGCCGCCGGTGCCTGCGCCCGCATCCGCCGCACCTGATGCGTTTTCATTGCCGGTCGAGGAAACCGGCGGTGCTGGCTCGGGCTTTTTGGGGAGCGTACGACGCGGCGCGGAAGCCTCTTTTGGCTTCGCCTTGCGGCCTTCCTCGGCGGATGCGCCCTCCGGTTCCGTGCTGGCCTGCGGCGGGGGTTCCGGCTCTGTGGTCGCCACGGTGACACTGAAGGTGGAGATGACCTGGTCGACGACGATCGCCGAAAGGTCGGGGGCGAAGGCCCGGATCAGCCCGGCGAAGACCAGCAGATGCAGCAGGGCAACCACAACCATGGTCGTTATGCGTTGCCCGCGCGAAGGCGTCAGATCAAGTTGCGGGCGTTCGGTCATGGCCTCCCGCTTCATGGAGTGCATAATGGGCAAGGGCCGCGCCGGTCATACGGAGCGGCCCTTGCGCAGAGCGTCGATTACATGCGGTGCAGGGCACACAGCTTGTTGCCGTCAGGATCACGCAGATAGGCAAGGTAAAGCTTGCCGAAGCTGCCTTCGCGCACGCCCGGCGGATCTTCGATCGAGGTGCCGCCATTATCGACGCCGGCCTGGTGCCAGGCGTCAACCTGTTCCGGGCTGTCCATGTTGATGCCGATGGTGCCGCCGTTCGCGCCGCAGGCGGGCGCGCCATCGATCGGCTTGGTCAGTGCGAAAATGCCGTCATTGTGCATATAGAAAACCCGGCCGTTTTCGTCCTGCGTTCCCGGCTGGGCGCCGAGCGCGACGAAGGTGGCGTCGTAGAATTTGCGGGCCTTGTCCATGTCATTGGCACCGACCATCACGTGGCTGTACATTACTCACTCTCCTGATTGCGAATCGCTGTGATTCGAGTGGACTCTAATCCATCCGGTAGCCGCCATCGACATTGATTGTCTGACCGGTGACATAGCTCGCATCCGGTCCCAGCAGAAATGAACAGACAGAGGCCTGCTCGCTCGGCAGGCCGCGCCGGTTCATCGGGATGATCGACTGGTTGTAGGTGGCCTTGAACTCAGCGAATTGCATGCCCGCGACCTTGGCCTTGCGGGCCATCGTGCCGTCCAGCATGTCAGTGTCGATTGATCCGGGGCAGATGCAGTTCACCCTGATATCGCGCGTGGCGACTTCTGCGGCGAGCTGCTGAGTCAGTCCGATCACCCCGAACTTGCTGGCGCAATAGCCGCCGTAATTGGCAAAGCCGAACCGCCCGGCCAGAGAGGAAATGTTGACGATGGCCGAAGCACGCCCATGCGCCAGCATCGCCTGCACCCCCGCCTTGCACATGCGGTAGACGCCGTTGAGATTGATATCGATGGTCGAAAACCACAGCGCATCGTCCATCTCGGCGATGGATGCGGCGGCGGCTTCGCTGGCGATCCCGGCATTGTTGACGAGGCCAGTGAGCGGGCCGAGTTCCTGCTGCGTGCGGGCGATGGCTTCGCGCACCTGATCGTCGCTGGTCACGTCAAGGTCCAGCGCGATGGCGCGGCGGCCCATGGCGCGGATTTCCTCCGCCACCGATTGCGCGCCCTGCCAGCCTTCGGTCCGCTCATGCTCCGGAAACTGCGTAGGGTCGCGCGCAATGGCGGTCACCGCCACATCGGCCCCGTCCCGGGCCAGCCGCAGCGCGATCGCCCGCCCGATCCCGCGTTTGCGCGCCGCACCCGTCACCAGCGCAACCATGCCGTCCAGACTTGCCATAAGATCCCTCTCGCCTTCACTTTTTCCGAAGAATCGCCGGACTATACAGTTTCACCATCGGATGGACAGGGCAATATGACGCGTGCCAATGGACATGACGCGCCGTGCATGCTGCAAGGCGCAGGGGCTTGTTCAAAGTCCGGGGTGAAGCAAGGCAGGAGGTGCCAGTGGCTGCCGAATGGATCGTACCGGTAATCCTGTCAGGCGGCAGCGGTACGCGGCTGTGGCCGCGCAGCCGCGTGGACCTGCCCAAGCCGTTCCTGCCCCTGCTGGGCGACGACACGCTGTTCGAAGCCACGCTGGCACGCTGCGCGGATGAACGGCATTTTGCGGCGCCCATGATCGTCACCGGCGCGCGGCACTTGCCTCATGTCGAAGCGCAGGCCCCGGCCGAGGCGGAACTGATTATCGAACCGGAAGGCAAGAACACCGCGCCCGCCATCGCCCTTGCGGCGCAGCGTCTGCCGGGCGATGCGGTGATGCTGGTTTGCCCCAGCGATCATCATATCGCGGACCTGGGCGCATTTCTGGAAGCGACCAGCGCGGCCGCACGGCTGGCACGCGAAGGCTGGCTGGTGGCCTTCGGGATCGAGCCGGACGGGCCGGAAACGGGCTTTGGCTATATTCGCCGGGGCGAGGCGATACCCGGCGGCTTTCGTATTGCCAGCTTTGTCGAAAAGCCCGACCTTGCGACGGCCGAACGCTTTCTGGATGAAGGCGGCTTCAGCTGGAATGGTGGCCTGTTCGCCTTTCGCGCGGATCGCTATCTGGAAGAACTGGCCCGCCACCGCCCGGCCATGGCTGACAAGGTGCGGCTGGCGGTGATCGAAGGCCATGGCGACGGACGCAAATTCTTTCCCGAAATGCACGCATTCAGCCAGATCGAGGCCGAATCGGTCGATTATGCAGTGATGGAGGAAACGGACCGGGCCGCGATGGTCCCGGTCGCCATGGGCTGGTCCGATATCGGCAATTGGGATGCGCTGTTCGATGCGCGTGCGCGCGACGCCAGCGGCAATTGCGCGCTCGGTCCGGCGGAGCTGGTCGATTGCCGCAATGTCATGGTTGACAGTGATGGGCCGCGCGTCTCCGTGATCGGCCTTCAAAATGTGGTGGTGGTGGTGCACGATGGTGAAGTGCTGGTCACCACGCGCGAGGGTGCGCAGCAGGTTGGCAAGCTGGCCGGGGCCACCAGTCAGTGAGTGCAATCCTGCCCATCGGCATGGTCGAAAAGCCCTGGGGGGTCGTGCAATTGCCCGCTCCCTTCGCGGCGGAAGTGGGCAAGCGGATCGGCGAAATCTGGTTCGAACCGCCCGCCGCGCTGGACCGGTTGCTGGTCAAATATATCTTCACCAGCGAAAAACTTTCGGTCCAGGTCCATCCGTCGGACACAGACGCACCGGCAGGGCATGGCGGCAAGGAAGAATGCTGGCTGGTGATCGCTGCGGAACCGGGCGCCAGGCTGGGCATCGGTTTTCGCGAAGCCATCAGCGCGGCAGCGATCCGTGCCGCCGCGCTGGACGGTTCAATCGAACAATTGCTGGTCTGGCATGAGGTGCGCCAGGGCGACTTCTTCTACATTCCTGCAGGCACGGTGCATGCGATTGGCGGCGGCATCAGCCTGATCGAAATTCAGCAAAACGCAGACATCACCTATCGCCTCTATGATTATGGGCGGCCGCGCGAACTGCATCTGGATGAAGCTGTCGCGATTGCCACTGGCGCGCCGCATGATGCGGCTTTGCGCTGTAGCCTGCCGGAACGAGGCACCCGCATGCTGGTGGACGGGCCGCATTTCCGGCTGGCGCGGATCGACGGCGGTGTGGAGCAGCATACGGTACTGAATGATCGCCCGCTGCTGGCGATACCGCTGCAAGGTTTCCTCGCTGTCGGCGGGGAAAAGGTTGCGCCGGGCCAGGTAGCAATCGCGCATGATATCGCAGAGGTGGACGGGGATGCGGGCTCGGCCTGGCTGCTTGCCCAATCGCTTGACGGAACCGGGCGGGATTGTTCCTGAGCGCGGGCTTGACCAGCCAGACTGGTTCACGCACAAATCCATTGAAAGGTTTTGAGATTTGAGTGTTTCCGCGCTTGCGATTGCTGCCCTGATCTCCGCCGCGCCGGTCACTGCGGTGGATGCCCCGCGCGACCTTGTTGTTCTGAACGCGGTCAGTGCTGCAAAGATGGCTCAGGACACCGCGCCTGACAGGCAGGCAGGCGATGCCCCTGCTGCCGATCCGGGCGACGGGCCCCCGCGCATTCCCTATCAGGATGTGTCTGCGGCCCAGAGCGATCAGGAAATTCTGGTCACCGGCGAAATGGAACCGACACCCGGCGACCCGCTGGAACGCGCTAACGCCCAGACCTTCAAGACCGTTCAGGCGATAGACAAGGCGGTGGTCGGCCCGATCGCGCATCAATATACCGAAAGCGTCCCCAAGCAGGCGCGCAGGGGCATTCACAACGTGCTGTCCAACCTGCACGAACCGGTGGTGTTCCTGAACTTCCTGCTGCAACTGAAGATTGGCAAGGCGTTTGAAACGCTGGGCCGCTTCACGCTCAACTCCACCGTGGGCGTTGCCGGGCTGATCGATGTGGCCAAGCGCGAGCCTTTCAACCTGCCGCACCGGCCCAACGGGCTCGCCTATACGCTGGGCTATTACGGTGTCGGTCCCGGCCCCTATCTGGTCCTGCCGCTGATCGGTTCGACGACGTTGCGTGACGTTTTCGGGCGGGTTGTCGATCTGTCGATCCTGCCTGCCGTGGCTGGCCCGCCTCTGAGCGATCCCGCGGTTGCACTTGGCCGCGGCGTGATCTCCTCGATTGATGACCGGGCGCGCAGCGATGAATTGATCGTCCGGCTGCGCGATGAAAGCCCCGATCCTTATGCAACCATGCGCGACTACTATCTGCAGAAGCGCCAGGCGGAGATCGAAGTGCTGCGGGGCAAGCGGGACAATGCGGAAATTTCGATAGACGCGATTCTCGCGCCCTATCTCAACGGCGGGCTAGATGCTGCCCCGGCTGAACCGCCGGTCGTCGGCAGTGAAACAGCCCCGGGCACGGATGCCCCGGTCAGCGGTGAGGCAGCGCCAGCCCCGGCGGCCTAGCTCGGGCGCGATGCGCTCAATTACAGGATATATTTCGACAGGTCCGTGTCGCCGGCCAGGTCCGCCAGTCGTTCCTCGACATAAGCCGCGTCAATCACCACGGTTTCACCCTTGCGGTCTTCCGCCTCGAAACTCAGTTCTTCCAGCAGCTTTTCCATCACCGTCTGCAGGCGGCGCGCGCCGATATTCTCGACACTTTCGTTCACCTGCGCGGCAATCTTCGCGATCGCGCGGATCGCGTCAGGGCTGATCTGCAGATCGACCTGTTCGGTGCCGATCAGCGCCTGATACTGTTCGACCAGATTGGCGCGCGTATCGGACAGGATCGACACGAAGTCTTCCTCGGTCAGTGCCTGCAGTTCGACCCGGATCGGCAGGCGGCCCTGCAATTCGGGCAGCATGTCGCTCGGCTTGGCGAGATGAAACGCGCCGCTGGCAATGAACAGTACATGGTCCGTCTTCATCGGGCCGTATTTGGTAGAGACTGTGGTGCCCTCGATCAGCGGCAGCAGATCGCGCTGCACGCCTTCGCGGGAAACCGATCCGCCGCGCACATCGCTGACCGCGATCTTGTCAATCTCGTCAAGGAAGACGATGCCGTTGTTCTCGGCATTGGCCAGCGCCACCCGGGCGACATCGTCCTGGTCCATGCGCTTTTCGGATTCCTCTTCGACCAGCTTGTCCCAGGCATCGGGCACTTTCAGCTTGCGGCGCTTGGTCGGCGCGCGGCCAAAGGCCTTGCCCATCATGTCGGACAGGTTGATCATGCCGACATTGCCGCCCAGCCCCGGGATTTCCATCGGCATCGAAGGGGCATCTTCCACCTCCACTTCGACTTCCGCATCATTCATCGCATCCTGGACGATGCGCTGGCGGAAACTTTCGCGTGTTGCCTCTGATGCGCCTTCGCCGCACAGCGCGTTGAGCAGCCGTTCCATCGCCGCATGGCTGGCGGCTTCGCGCACCGCTTCGCGGCGGCGTTCCTTTTCCAGCCGGATCGCTTCTTCAGCCAGATCGCGGGCAATCTGTTCGACATCGCGCCCGACATAGCCGACCTCGGTGAACTTGGTCGCTTCCACCTTCACAAACGGGGCTTCGGCCAGTTTCGCAAGCCGGCGGCTGATCTCGGTCTTGCCGCAACCGGTGGGGCCGATCATCAGGATGTTCTTGGGTGTGACCTCGTCACGCAGTTCGGGGCTGAGCCGCTGGCGCCGCCAACGGTTGCGCAGGGCCACGGCCACGGCACGCTTGGCATCCTTCTGGCCGATGATGTGTTCGTCCAGCGCGGCGACGATCGCCTTGGGGGTCAATGCTTCGGTCATGGAATGATCTGTCAGATGGTTTCGACCGTCACGCGGTCATTCGTGAAGACGCAGAGTTCAGCAGCCACTGCCATGGCGCGCCGCGCGATCTTTTCGGGATCGTCCTCATAATCGCTGAGCGCGCGGGCCGCGGCCAGCGCGTAATTCCCGCCCGAGCCGATCGCGGCGATGCCGCCTTCCGGTTCCAGCACATCGCCATTGCCGGTCAAGACCAGCATGGTTTCGCCGTCAGCCACGATCATAAGCGCTTCCAGATTGCGCAGATATTTGTCAGTGCGCCAGTCCTTGGCCAGTTCCACCGCCGCGCGCATCAACTGGCCGCGATATTGTTCCAGCTTGCGTTCCAGGCGTTCGAACAGCGTAAAGGCGTCTGCCGTCGCGCCCGCGAAACCGGCAATCACCTTTTCGCCTTCGCCGATCCGGCGGACCTTGCGGGCGTTGGGCTTCATCACCGTATTGCCCATGGACACCTGCCCGTCGCCCGCGATCACGGTCTTGCCGTCGCGCGTCACGCCGATGATGGTGGTGCCATGCCACTGAGTGAGGCCGTGGCTTGCCTGTGAGTCAATCATGAAAGCGATATGGGAGAGCGGCCCGCAGGGTTCAAGCGCGGATCAGCTTCCCGGCGCCGCTCCGGGTGCGCCGACCGCGCCGATATTGCCGAACAGATCCTGCAGGAAGCCGCGTTCGCGGCCCAGCGTCGGGGTCTTGTCCCCTTCGGGATCGAGCCGCACGATCTGGTCAATCCCGCTCGTCTCCACTGCGCTGACGTTGCCCGCTGCATCAAAATGCACCGCCAGCACCGAATGTTCGCGAATCTTGGGGGAAAGGAACGGTTTGCGATGAGTTTCGCTGGAAATGTAATACCAGGTCGGCTGGCCATAATGGCTGGTGAAGGTGGGGCGGCCCAGCGTGCCTTCGACTGACTGCTGGTTGTCGAGCCCCGGCTGGATCGAATCGGTCAGCAGTTCCTCCGCGATATATCCGCGCCGGTCCTTGATCGTGGTGCAGCCTGCCGCCAGCATGGCCACTGCCAGCACACTGGCCGCGATCCCGATCCTTCCAAACGCTTTCATCACCCGCATCTCCGACACACAGATCAAACCGCCGATTGCCAATGCCGCAACCCGGCCTATATCGGCGGAGCCTTAAGCCGCATTGGCGCGCGGCGCAATGGCGCTTGGCCGCCATGGATTGAATTGCCGCTGAACAGGAACCCGCCTTCACCATGTCGCTGCTCTCCCGCCTGTTTCGATCCCGCCGCGATCCGCGAGATGCAATGCGCCCGTTGTGGCACCGCGTGGTGGAAATCGCACGCGAACCGCGCTGGTACGCCGAAGCAGGGGTCGCGGACACGATTGACGGACGGTTCGACATGATCGCCGCCGTGCTGGCACTGGTGTTGCTGCGCATGGAAAAAGAACCGGCCATGGCACAGGAATCGGTCTACCTCACCGAATTGTTCGTGGACGATATGGATGGGCAACTGCGCGAGATCGGCATTGGCGACATTGTAGTGGGCAAGCATATCGGGCGGCTGATGTCGATGATGGGCGGGCGGCTAGGCGCTTATCGCGACGGGCTGGCGCGGGGCGGCGATGCGCTGGCCGAAGCGGCGGGGCGCAATGTGAGGTTGCAGGACGGTCGCGCGCCTGATTATCTGGCCGATGGCCTTGCCGAACTGGCCGCAGTGCTGGCGCAAACGGATACGCAATGCCTGCTGGCAGGGGCAATCGCACGATGAAAGCGACGGAATTTTCACGGCCACTGGACCTTGCGCGCCCCGGCACGCCCTCCCGCCAGCTTGAAGCCAATGCGCAGGAACGCGCCGCGCTGGCCCGCCGGTTCGATCTGGTGTCGATCGAACGGCTGATTGCCCGGCTTGAGCTGAATATCGATGGCGGGGTGGTGAGCGCGAGTGGCCATCTTTCCGCCGCTTACACACAAAGCTGCGCTGTTTCGGGCGAGGATCTGCCGATGGTGGCGGAGGAGGAACTGATACTGCGCTTCGTTCCGCAGGGCAGCCATGCCCCCGACGAGGAGTTGGAACTCAGCGAGGATGATTGCGATGAGATTGAATATGCAGGCAGCGTGATTGATCTTGGCGAAGCGGTGGCGCAGAGCCTGGCGCTTGCCATCGATCCCTTCGCCACCGGCCCCGATGCGGAGCGGGTGCGCAAGGAGGTGGGGCTGGACGAGCCGGAGCGGGAAAACCCCTTCGCCGCGCTCAAGGGATTGAAGTCGCAGGAAGGCTGACGCCCCCTCAGAACGGGATATCGTCGTCCAGATCATCACCCAGTCCGCCACCGGCCGGCGCGCCACCGCCCGAACCGCCTGACGAACCGCCGCCCGAGGCCGGACCATCGTTCCAGTTTCCGCCCCCGCCGCGGGATCCACCACCGCCCTGCGCACCGTCCAGCATGGTCAGCGTGCCATTGAAGCCCTGCAGCACCACTTCGGTGGTGTAGCGATCATTGCCTGACTGGTCCTGCCATTTGCGGGTGCGCAGCTGGCCTTCGACGAAGACCTTGCTGCCCTTGCGCAGATAGCGTTCGCAGACATTGACCAGGCCTTCGGAAAACACGGCCACATTGTGCCATTCGGTGCGTTCCTGGCGTTCGCCGGTATTGCGGTCCTTCCATTGTTCGGACGTGGCGATGCGCAGATTGCAAACCTTGCCGCCGTTCTGGAAGCTGCGGATTTCCGGGTCTGCTCCCAGATTGCCGATCAGCATGACTTTGTTGAGAGACCCGGCCATTTCATTTCCTTCGCTAAAGACCCAGCGCCAGCGCGCTCCAATAGGTGATTCCCGCGAAGACGTAGGCCAATCCGAAGAGGTAGAGCAACATGAAGACGGGCCATTTCCACCCGTTTGTTTCGCGCCGGGCGACTGCGATGGTGGAAAGGCACTGCGGTGCGAAGACGAACCAGGCCAGGAAGGCGAGCGCGGTGGGCAGGCTCCAGTCCGCAGCCAGCTTGCCGCCCAGCGCGCTGGCCGCCGCGTCCTCGTCCCCGGCGCTGACCGCATAGGTCGTCGCGAGCGAGGATACCGCCACCTCGCGCGCGGCCATGGCCGGGATCAACGCCAGCGCGATCTCGCGGTTGAAGCCGATGGGTTCCACCACCACGGCAAGACCGCCTGACAGCCGGCCCGCGATCGATGCGTCAAGCTGGCTTTCGCCGGGGGCGGCCTTCGGGAAATTGAGCAGCAGCCACAGCACGACCGTGACCGTGAATATGATCGTGCCCGCGCGGCGCAGGAACACCCAGGCCCGCTGCCACAGGCCGATCGCCAGGTCCGACAGGCGGGGAAGCTGGTATTTGGGCAGCTCCATGATGAAGCCGCTGGCCGCCCCGGCAGTGATCGAGCGGCGCAGGATCAGCGCGACGGCCATGGCGCCGATGATCCCGGCGACATAGAGCGCGAACAGCACCAGCCCCTGCAGGCCAACGATTCCGCCGACCATCCGGTTGGGGATGAAGGCGGCGATGATGACCGCATAGACCGGCAGGCGCGCTGAACAGGTCATCAGCGGGGCGATCAGGATGGTGGTCAGCCGGTCCTTGGGGTCCGCAATGCTTCGGGTCGCCATGATGCCGGGAATGGCGCAGGCGAAGCTGGACAGCAGCGGGATGAAGCTGCGCCCGGAAAGGCCGACGGCGGCCATCATCCGGTCCATCAGGAAGGCGGCGCGGGCCATGTATCCGGTCGCCTCCATCGCCAGGATGAAGAAGAACAGGATCACGATTTGCGGCAGGAAGACAACCACGGAACCGACGCCTGACAAGATTCCCTCGGTCAGCAGGTCGCGCAGGAAGGATTGCGGCAGATGCGCTTGCGCCAGCGCGATCAGCACGCCGATCCCACCTTCCAGCGCGTCGGCAAAGGGGGTCGCCCAGGCGAAGACGGCCTGAAAGATGATGAATAGTGTCGCGAACAGAATGACCGGCCCCGCCCAAGGGTGCAGCAGCAGCTTGTCCAGATGCGCGTGCAGGCGGTGGCGCGCGGTTTCCGACAGGATCGCGCCCGCCGCAATATTATGCGCGGCCAGCCGACGTTCGGGCAGAGTCAGATGAGGGCGGCGGTGCGGCGCTGCGGCCAGCGCCCGCGTTTCCGCCTTGCCGATCGCGTCCGTCAGTTCGGCCAGCCCGCGCCGGCGCACCGCCACTGTGGGGATGACCGGCACCCCCAGCGCCTGTTCCAGCGCGGCCGGGTCCAGCACCAGCCCGTCCCGTTCGGCAAGATCGACCATGTTGAGCGCCACCACCACCGGGCGGCCGAGTTCAATCAGTTCCTGCGCGAAGACCAGATGCTGTTCGAGGTTTGAGGCATCCAGCACCACCACCAGCACTTCGGGCTGCGCTTCACCGGGAAATTCGCCCAGCACCACCTGGCGCGTCACCTCTTCATCGGGGCTGGTGGCGTCAAGCCCGTAACTGCCCGGCAGATCGACCAGTTCAAGCGTTTCGCCCGAGGGGAGGAGCATGCGGCCGGATTTGCGTTCCACCGTGACGCCGGGATAATTGGCGATCTTCTGGCGCGCGCCGGTCAGCGCGTTGAACAGTGCGCTCTTGCCCGCATTGGGGTTGCCGACCAGCGCTGCGGTGCGCAGGCGCATTACAGCGCCTCGACCTGCATGGCGCGGGCATGGTTGCGGCGGATCGCGACGCTCATCCGCCCGATCATCACCGCCAGCGGATCTCGACCGGCAAACACGCCGCGATGCGCAATGGCGACGCGTGCGCCTTCGTCCAGCCCCAGCGCGCGCAGGCGCTTGCCTTCTTCGGGGGCGACCAGCGACCAGTCGACCGCAACGATCCGTGCGCGCTGGCCAATCGGGAGTTCCTCAAGCGTCATCGCCCGCTCGCTGCCAGATTGGACGCAATGTTGCAACTGATTATCATTAAGAATTACTGCGCCGGGTAACGCAAGCGGCCCAGGAAACGCGCCATGCTGAATTGCTGCCCGCCAGACGGGATCAACCGCGCCTTTGCCTTCTCAAAGCGGATCACCCCGGCGATTCGGCGATCGAGGAAGGCCAGAGTATCGGCCTTGCCCTCGCTCTCGTCATCGACCGTGACCGCGAGGGTGGCACCATAGATCGCGGCCAGGATCGCGCGTCTGGTATAGTGATTGTAATCGCTCGACGCATCGCCCGCGAGACGCCACATCAGATCCGCGCTGTGCCAGCCGCGTTGCAGCGCCGCCCGGGCATTGCGCGGCAGGGCCATCACCGCCAGCGCCCGGCGCAGGCTTTCTTCCTTGCCGCGCACCGCATCCAGCCGGAAGCGGACCAGCCGGGCGATCCGTTCGCGTACCGGCAGGCCCGCCAGCACGTCTGCAGGCAGGGCTGCGGCCATGGCGCGATCGACCGTTTCGATCCAGGCCGCGATCATCGCCATCGCGCCGTCCGAAAAGGCATAGGCGGCAACCGTCGGGTCCACCCCTGTCTGCGCTGCTGCCACGGCAACGGCGGCATCGCTCCACCCGTCGAAAGCGGCCGCTTCGGCTATGGCCGGGGCCAGCGCCAGCCGGATTTCGTCAAGGGTCGCCTCGGCCAGGTCCATGGTGTCAGAATGTCGGGCCGTAGACGGGGCCGTCATCGACCGCGGACGCGGGCCTGGCCCGCGCCTCGATCTCGGCCAGCGTGGAGCTGTTGGTGCCTTGCAGGGCGGCATAGTCCCGCGCCGAACGGCCGGAATTATCTGCCCGGTCAGGGTTCGCGCCAGCTTTCAGCAGCACTCGCATCATGGCGATGTCGCGGCGGTGAACGGCGGACATCAGCGGGGTTTCGCCAGCATCGTTGGCATCATCGACGCGCGCACCACCGTCAATCAGCGCCTCCACCCCTTCAATGAAACCGATCCGCGCTGCCATCACCAGCGGGGTCACACCTTTTTCATCGCCGATATTGGGGTTGGCGCCATTGCCGATCAGGAAGGTGATCCAGTTCGCGTCGCGCTGCGACACCACGATGTGCAGGGCGGTTTCTCCGGTGGAGATATCGCGGGTGTTGACCAGCGTGTTGCCGCCCGGCCCGTTCAGATATTCGAGGACGTCCTTGCCCTCTTTCTTCCTCACGGCTTCGAGAAAGCGATAGGAATCGGAAAATTGCGCCTGTGCCGGGACAGCCAGCAGCACGCTTGCCGCAAAGGCTGCAAGGATGGTTACTGTCCACTGCTTCAGTCTGCGCATTTCCATGACCTCCAGTTTTCCCCTCCGCCGGAAGATTCGCCCCTTGCTGACTGCCGGTTAGCAGAGCATGAACCGCCGCACCATGATGAAGCGCATGATTATCGCCCTTTCGCTCGCCCTGACCCTTGCCGCCTGTGGTGAGGGCAGCACCGGCACGGAGCCCCCGCCACTGGCTGGTGCCAGGATCGGCGGCCCCTTCACCCTGGTTGACAAGAACGGAAAAACCGTGCGCTGGTCCGATTTCGACGGTCGTTATCGCATCGTCTATTTCGGCTATGCCTATTGCCCCGATGTCTGCCCGCTGGATGTGCAATCGCTAATGAAGGGGTATCGCCAGTTCGCCGGTGAGCAGCCGGAACGGGCCGCGCAAATCCAGCCGATCTTTATCACCATCGATCCTGAACGCGACACGCCCGCAGTGGTGGGTGAATTCGCCGCCGCCTTTTCCGACCGGCTGCTGGGGCTGACCGGAACGCCAGAGCAGATCAAGCAGGCCGCGCGCGCCTTTTCCGTCTATTACGCGAGGGGTGAGGCATCTGACGAAGGCGGCTATCTGATGGATCACAGCCGCGCCGCCTATCTGATGGGGCGCAAGGGTGAACCCATCGCTCTGCTGCCGGTTGATGAAGGGCCTCAATCCGTCGCCAAAGAGCTGGCCAGATGGGTGCGTTAAGGGAAGCGTTCTGGGAACTGCCCCTCGCCGAACTCTCGCGCGAGGAGTGGGAAGCATTGTGCGACGGATGCGGACAATGCTGCCTGCACAAGCTGGAGGACGAAGATAGCGGGCAGGTGCTGCACACCAATGTCGCCTGCAAGCTGCTGGACCATACGACTGCGCGCTGCAGCGATTACCGCCATCGCAAGGCCTTCGTGCCCGATTGCCTGCGCCTGACCCCGAAGATCGTCGATGACGTGCCCTGGCTCCCGGCCAGCTGTGCCTATCGCCGCCGCGCCGCTGGCCTGCCCTTGCCCGGCTGGCATTACCTGATCTGCGGGGATCGCGATGCGGTGCGCCGTGCGGGGGCCTCGGTCATCGGGCGGGTCATCAGCGAGACGGATGCCGGCCCGCTCGAACAGCATCTGGTGGACTGGCCCCAGGCCTGGACCGGCAGCGGCGATGATTGACTGGTTGCGCCGCGAAATCAGCGAACCCGCTATCATGCTGGGCGGGACGCAGCGGCCCATTGCGATCCGCCGCCATCCCACGGCGCGGCGCATGACCTTGCGCCTCGCCCCCGATGGCAGCGAAGTGCTGGTTACCCTGCCCCGGTGGGGACGGACGCGCGAAGCCATCGCCTTTGCCGAAACCCGGCGCGACTGGCTGGAGAGCCAGCTCGCCCGCGTTCCCCAGCAGCAGATTATCGGCCCCGGCGCCACCATCGCCTATCTCGGCGCGGGGCTGACGATTGACTGGCGCGCAGACTTGCCCCGCACACCGCGGCTTGAGGGTACACGGCTGTTGCTGGGCGGGCCGGAAGCGGGGTTGGCGCGGCGCGTGCAGCGCTGGCTGGAGGGGGAGGCGCTGCGCCTGCTGCAGGCGGACCTTGCCGGGTATTGCGCGGCAGCCGACCGACCCGTTCCGCCCCTGCGCCTGTCGCGCGCGCAGCGCCGCTGGGGCAGTTGTTCCAGCAATGGCACGGTCCGGATCAACTGGCGGCTGGTGCAGGCGCCGGATTTCGTGCGCCGCTCCGTCGTCGCGCATGAGGTGGCGCATCTGGTCCACTTCGATCACAGCGCCGCGTTTCACGCCTTGCTGCGCATGATTTACGAAGGCGATACGGGCGCGGCGGACCGCTGGCTGAAGCGCGAGGGGCGCGGTCTTTATGCGTCTTTCGGCTGAGCATCGCCGTCCGGTTCCTAACCGGGTGTTAACCAGACTTTGCTTGAAGGGCGCGATGGGACGGATGCACTCCCGCCTGCTGGCCGCGCTTGCGCTCGCGGCCTTGGCCTGCCCCCTCGCAGCGCAGGAAGCGCAACCGTGCGATCTGTGTTTCGGCGGCCAGGCCCGCCAGGGCGAGATTCCCCTGCGCATCGAGATCGTCAGCGGTATCGATTTCAGCCGTCTGGCGCTGACCGGCGATCAGGACGGTTCGGCCGAGCTCGATCCGCAGACAGGCCACCGGCTGACGGATCGCGGGTTGATCGATCTGGGCGGGATGGCGTTCCAGGGCCGGGCCAAGGTCAGCGGCGAAGCCATGCGTCAGGTGCGGATCGAACTGCCGCAGCGCGTCACGCTGTACAGCCCGCTGGGTGGGCAGGTGGAGCTGAGTGATTTCGTCACTGACATTCCGCTGATCGCCGCGCTGGACGCATCGGGGCGGCTCGAATTCCGGTTCGGCGCGCGGCTGCAGACGGTCGGGGCGATGGGCGGTACGTTCCGGGGCCGCATCCCGATCCGCATCGATTACAACTGAATCGCTGGCGATCAGGCGCGGCGCACTCTATCTACCCGCGCATGAGTTTCTGGAAACGCATTTCCCCGGTCGGCGCGGCCAAGGATTTCAGCAATGAATTCCTGCGGCCCAACCCTTATCGCTGGCGGATCATGGCGGTCTCGGCGGTGGCCACCTTTTCCATCTTTTCGGTGATGTGGAACGAAGGGGCCAAGGGGCCGCCCGCGCCGCCCGAAGTCACCTGGATCAGCACACTCAGTCCCGACCGTACCGATGCGGAAATCATTGCCGCCAATATCGCCAACCAGAAGGAGAAAGACCGGCTGGCTGCGGAGCAGGCCGCGCGTGATGAAAAGGTTAAGGACGTCTATCGTGCGCTTGGCCGCGCGTCAGGAATGGACGTCGACAGGATCGAGCGGGAGGCGAAAGCCGAACGACTGGCCGAAGAACGGGCCGAAGCCGCCAGCAAGGCCGCGCAACGGGGACAACCGGTTGACCAGCCTTAGGCAGGACGAACGCTGGCTGGCGGTGGCTGCGGCCCTGGCCACGCGCGCGCGCCCGGCCAGCCGCCCCAATCCGGCAGTCGGGGCGCTGATCGTCAGCCAGGGGCGCGTGGTCGGGCGCGGCTGGACGCAGCCTGGCGGGCGGCCACATGCCGAAGCGGTTGCACTGGCGATGGCGGGCGCCGCGGCGGCCGGGGCAACGCTGTATGTCACGCTGGAACCCTGCGCGCATGAAGGCGGGCGCGGTCCGTCCTGTACCTCGCTGATCCTCGAGTCAGGCATAGCGCGGGTGGTGGCCGCCGTGCAGGACCCCGATCCGCGGACCGCCGGCAGCGGCTTGGCCGCGTTGTCCGGCGCAGGGATCGAAGTGCGGCTGGTGCCGCAACAGGCGGCCGGGGACAGCCTCACCGGGTACCTCACCCGTCAGCGGCTCGGCCGCCCGCATGTGACACTCAAACTTGCGACATCGCTTGACGGCTGCATCGCTACCGCTGACGGCGTCAGCCAGTGGATCACGGGGGAGATCGCGCGCGCGCATGTCCATCTGCAACGTTCAAGGGCCGATGCGATCCTGATCGGCGGCGGCACGCTGCGCGCCGATGCGCCGCGCCTCGATGTGCGTCTGCCCGGGCTGGAGCATCGCAGCCCGGAACGATGGGTGCTGACGCGCGGCGAGGTGCCGGAAGGCTGGCGGGGCCTGTCGGCACCTGATGCGCTGGGCGCCCGCATGCCTGAGGTCCAGTATCTCTATGTCGAAGGGGGTGCGGCGGCGGCGGCGACCTTTCTCGCTGCGGATGTGGTGGACCGGATCGAATGGTATCGCGCCCCGATCATCATCGGGCGCGGGCTGCCCGCGCTGGGCGATATCGGCCTTGGCTCGCTCGGCGCGGCGCATGGCCGCTGGTGCCGCATGGACATGCGATGCCTTGGCAGCGACACGCTGGAAGTCTACAGCCGCGTCCCATGTTCACAGGAATAATCACCGCCGTCGGCACGATCCGCGAAACCCGCAAGGCGGGCGATCTGCGTGCGATCATCGCCTGCCCCTTCGATCCGGCGTCCATCGCCATCGGCGCATCGATCGCCTGCTCGGGCGTGTGCCTGACGGTGGTGGAACGCGGCGGGGCCCCGGGCGATGCCTGGTTTGCGGTCGATATTTCGGGCGAAAGCGAAGCCTGCACCGTGCCTGGACGCTGGGTTGCGGGGCAACAGCTCAATCTCGAACCCGCGCTCAGGATCGGGGATGAGCTGGGCGGGCACATCGTCACCGGCCATGTCGATGCGGTCGGCATCGTGGCGGCGCGCAGCAGCGAAGGCGATTCGACGCGGCTGACCATCGCCGCGCCTCGGGCGATCGCCGCCTTCATCGCGCCAAAGGGATCGATCACGGTCGATGGCGTTTCGCTCACCGTCAACGCGGTGGAAGACCAGGCCGATGGCAGTGCGCATTTCGGGCTGAACATCATCCCGCATACCGCGCAGGTCACCACGCTGGGCGCGCTGAAACCGGGCGACAGCGTCAATCTGGAGATCGACGTGCTCGCCCGCTATCTCAAGCGGATGGAAAGCCTGAGGGGCTGATCGTCCCTGCGGCGGTTCAGCCTGCAACCGCCGCCAGCGCGCTGACGAATTTTTCCATATTGGCGCTGGTCAGCCCGGCCACGTTGATCCGGCCCGAACCCGCCATGTAAATGCCGTGATCCTGGCGCAGCGTCAGGATCTGCTCCTTCGAGAGGGTCAGGATCGAAAACAGGCCATTCTGGCTGGCAAGCGGCGCCAGATCCATGCCGCCGACCCGGTTGTCCGCCGCCGCCAGCTGTTCGCGCATCAGCCGCATGCGCGCGCGCATGTCGGCCAGCTCGTCCAGCCATTGCCGGGTCAGCGTCTCGTCGCGCAGGACAAGGCGGACCGCAGCGGCGCCATGATCAGGCGGCTGCGACCAGTTGGTGCGCGCCAGATTGTGCCCGTTGGATAGGATTGCCGTGGTCCGCTCTGCATCGCGGCTGAGCACATAAAGCGCGCCCACGCGATCGCGATACAGGCCGAAGTTCTTGTCGCAGCTGTAACAGATGAGTGCTTCGGGCACGGCATCCACTACCTTGCGCAGCCCCGCCGCATCCTCGTCCATTCCCTGGCCAAGCCCCTGATAGGCAAGGTCGATGATCGGCAGGATCTTGCGATCGGCCAGCAATGCGGCGATCTCGTCCCAATCCTGCGCCGTGTAATCGATCCCGGTCGGGTTGTGGCAGCAGCCGTGCAGCAGGATGACATCGCCCGCACTGGCCGCCCCGATGGCTGCACGCAGCGCATCCATATCCGCAGTGCCATCGCTGCGCGCATGCTTGTAGCTGACCGCTTCCATGCCGAGGTCAGACAGGATCTGGGTGTGATTGGGCCAGGTCGGATCGCCCATGATGATGCGATTGCGGCCCGCGCGCTTGACCAGTGCGAAGGCCAGCCGCAGCGCGCCGGTTCCGCCGGGCGCCTGCATTCCGTCAATCCGGCCGCCCTTGGCCGGATCGGCCCCGAAAATATAAGGCATCAGCGCATGAACGAAGCCCATGTCGCCTTCCGGTCCAAGATAGGCCTTGGAATCCTGCGCTTCCAGCAGTTGCGCCTCGGCCGCCTTGACCGCGGCGAAGACGGGGGTTGCCCCGCTTTCCGTGCGGAACACGCCCACGCCAAGGTCAACCTTGTCGGCGCGCGAATCGGCGTCATAGAGTTTGATGAGCGCGAGCAGCGCATCGGCGGGCTGTTGGGTCAGGGCGTCAAGCATGGCGGGCGCTCCATGGCGAGACCCGCGCAGGACTTCAAGGCGAAAATTGCCTCATCCCCGCCCGGCCATATGCGCCGCTGCCGCAAAGGCTCAGAACGGGATCCATTTCTGGGTCTTGCGGATTTTCATATAGCCGGCGTTGATGCCCAGCCTGAGCCCCGCGCCCATGCGGATCGGGATCAGCACGATATCTCCGCTGCGCAGGTAACTGGCGTTGAACCCGCCCACCACATACAATTGCCCTTCCGCAGCCGGGAAGCGCTTGTAGATGTCTTCCGTGTCGTAGAGATTATAGACCAGCACGAAGGTGTTGCCGGCATTGGCGCCGACGTCGAAACCGATCGAGGGGCCGGTCCAGTAGACCGGTTTCTGCCCCTCAACCTTGTGATAGAGCGTGCCTGAACCATAACGCAGCCCGACCACCACCGCGCCGCCGCCTTCGCGCCCGACGATATAGGCATTGGGTTCGCCCTGCTTGTCCAGCCAGCTTTCGATCATCCGCGCCAGCCCTTCGGCACCCTTGCCGAACACCCCTTCTGCTGCGCCGATCAGATCATCTTTCTTGTATGTGTCGCCCTGCGCGGCCGCGACTTCGGGATCGCCCGCCGCCTGGCTGGCGGCCTTGGACGCATCGCCGGATGTCACCACCGGTTCGGCATAGGCCGGATCACTGGCGCCGCCCATCGGCGTGCCATTATAAGTCTGCCCGTCGCCCGGCAGGGTTTCCGCAGGCGCGGCTTGCGCAGGCGCGCTTGCCTGGGCCGGGCTTGACGCCTCTTCAGGCGTGTGGGCCAGATCGCCGTCAATCGGCATGTCCTGCGCAGCGACACCTGCGCTCAGCATCAGCCCCAGAGCGGCGCCGATGGATAGCGCGGCGCGGCGCAACTGCGGCGTGAATGGCTTTGTCATGCGGACCCCGATCCCGGTTTGGCGACTGTTCAGGCGCGGAGAAGAATCCACTCGCGCTGAACGGGCAATGAAGCCTCGACGGGCCGAGTCGCATTTCGGACGAGCCGAGCATTGCGCGCGTTTGACACGCCCCGCGCTTTTTCCGTTTGCAGGCCTTGCCGGGGGCAAAGTGCGAAGTTATAGCGCCGCTTCCTCGGCACTGGTCCGGAGACGTGGGTGAGTGGCTGAAACCAGTTCCCTGCTAAGGAACCATACTCGTAAGGGTATCGAGGGTTCGAATCCCTCCGTCTCCGCCATCATATCATCCCAAAAAGTCTTATGCAGTCCGGTAGGGATACGGAAAAGCTAGCTCTTCAGGTTATTTCACTGGATCAATCGTCTCAGATTGTCCAATAACATCTAGCTCAATC